>ERZ773194.607-NODE-607-length-45722-cov-4.597477_pt1 | contig 45722 bp, 34 predicted proteins | sample MGYA00511240_ERZ773194 | MGnify/ENA primary metagenome ERZ773194 (study PRJEB29015, sample SAMEA2737774) | human gut metagenome | biome: human gut; feature: human-associated habitat; material: faeces | place: China | collected 2012 ... | reverse complement strand
TTTCATCACCGCTTATATTATACCATATTTACGCAAAAAAGCCCAGCTTTTGCTGGACTTTTTCGACAGACTGCGGCGGCAGCGGTGAATCCGCTGTCGCCATATTAACAATATAGCACAGAAACGTCCGGTAAGTCAAGGGCGGCGAAGCCGTGCATTTACCCTTTACTTACCGGACGTGATGTGCTGAACCGGCATACGGTCAGCATAGAAAACCGACAATTGCGCGTGAATTTGACTCCAATCCTGCCGTCTGCCCGTCCACTTTTTTGTAATGTCTGTCATTGCCGAATACAGCATTTTGAAAAGACTGTCGTCGGTCGGGAACACAGATTTGGATTTTGTGACCTTTCTCAGCTGACGGTTAAAGCCTTCTATGGCATTTGCGGTATAAATCAGTTTTCGCAGTTCTGCCGGAAATTTGAAATAGGTGCTTAAATTTGCCCAATCGGACTGCCGGGACTGTGAAATCTTGGGATATTTTTTATCCCATTTGCCGGAGAAAAACTCTAATGCAGCAAGAGCGGAAGCTTCATCCGGTGCAGCGTATACCGCCTTTAGATCAGCCATAAGCGCTTTTAAATCTTTGTAGGAAACATACTTGCTTGAATTTTTCAGCTGATGAATGATACAATTCTGAATGTCGGTTTTCGGATATACGGCGGCAATGGCATCGGAAAAGCCGTTCAGGTTGTCTGTGCAGGCAATAAAAATATCCTCGACACCTCTGTTGCGAAGTCTGTTAAGTATTGAAAGCCAATACCTTGCGCTTTCATTCTCCCCGACATACATACCGAGAACATCTTTCTTCCCGTCCATATTTATGCCGATTGCTATGTAATAAATGGTATCGGCAATATAAAAAGTATGGAGTGTCCGGACTGATGTCGTCCAAGAAACAAATCAAACGAGAAAATATAGACTTTAATGCAGAATCCGCACCGGCTCAAGACATTGCTGAGCTACAGGAACAAATAAAGCAACCGCAAATGGAAGTTGATGTATTAAAAGAAGCGTTAAATCTGTTAAAAAAGACACCGGCATCAATATAACGGAACTGAAAAACCGTGAAAAAGCAGTGGTTATTGATGCCATGAAGGACAAGTATTCACTGCCGCAGTTATTAAAACTCTTACAAATATCAAGGAGCAGTTTCTACTATCAGAAAAAGGCAATGAAAAAGCCGGATAAGTACTATGAATTACGCATTAATATAATACAGTTCTTTAAAGAAAACAGAAACTGTTATGGATATAGGCGTATTCACAGCGAACTTAAGAAAACCGGAATCGCCGTTTCTGAGAAAATCGTCCGCCGTATTATGAAAGCGGAAAAATTAACAGTACCGGAAAAACGCATAAAAAATATAATTCATATAAAGGTGAAATCACACCCGAAGCAGCTAATTTATTGAATAGAGATTTTTATGCAGACCAGCCTAATATAAAGTGGCTTACGGATATAACCGAATTTGCAATTCCCGCAGGAAAAGTATACCTTTCTCCTGTTATTGACTGTTTTGACGGCATGATTGTAAGCTGGAATGTAGGAACAGCACCGGATTCCCTTTTAGTGAACAAAATGCTTGAAGTCGCAATTAGCACCCTTTCTCCGTCAGAACATCCCATAGTACATGCCGACAGAGGAAGCCACTATAGATGGCCGGGCAGGATAGACCGAATGAACACTGCGGGTTTAACTCGTTCAATGTCAAAGAAAGGCTGTTCTCCCGACAATGCAGCTTGTGAAGGATTCTTCGGCAGATTAAAGAATGAGATGTTTTATGGGCGCTCATGGATTGATGTTTCAATTAACAGTTTTATAGATGAAATTAATAATTATATCATCTGGTATAACACCAAACGTATTAAACAATCTCTGGGATATATGAGCCCGGTAGAGTACAGACATAGTCTTGGATTAGCTGTTTAAACAGTCCAAGAATATGTCCGCACCCCCGTCTCAAAACACTTGCTAAATACAACAGAATTTCAAATAATATTTCAAAAAGTTGCTTATAATACAGAAGTCCAAATGTTGTACTTGCTGACTATCTGGCAGTAATGTAATGAGCGCCGAATTTGTTGTGTTATTCGTCGCCTTCGGCTCCTCACAACACAACAAATTCTTTCCAATTACACTTTCATCTTATTTTTTTGAGAAAAGTGTTACCTATCATTGATTTATCTACAATAATATGTATTGCATTGTGTTCTATTATATTGACAAATCCCATACAATGTAATATAAGAAAAAGGTAATGAGGAATACGTATGAGCCAATCAACATTTAGTATTAGGATGGATGAGGATTTAAAAAAGCAGTTCGACTTCCTTTGCTCGGAATTCGGTATGACTGCAAGCACAGCGATAAATATCTACGCCAGAACGGTTGTAAGGGAAAAGAAAATACCATTTGAAATCAAGTATGACGGAAAGAGCATAAGTGAGCGCGGTTTGGACGCTTTTAACGCTCTGCGTGCGTCTGCAAAAAATAACCCGGCCAAGGAATTGACTCTTGATGAAATCAATGCCGAAATATCAAAGGCACGCGGGGAGATGCAGAAGTGAAATGTTATGCGGTTATCAATACCAATGTTCTGGTATCATCACTTATTACGAAAAATAATGAATCCGCAACAGTTCAGGTAGTGCAAAAAATATTTTCGGGTGAAGTTATACCTCTGTTCAGCAGCGATATATTAAAGAGTACAGCGAAGTTCTGCGTCGGACGAAATTCGGACTTGATGAGAGCTTACTCAAAACCGTATTAGAGGCTATTGAAAATGCGGGCGTTTTGATATCTCCGTCACAATTAGATGAAACGCTGCCGGACATGAAAGACCTGCCTTTTTACGAGGTTGTACTTGAATGTAACGATAAATCTGCATACCTTATTACGGGTAATATTAAGCACTTTCCGGTCAAACCGTTTATCGTTACTCCGACGCAATTTTTGGAATTAACAAATAAAGCATAAAACACATAAAAAAATCTGCCAGCTTCGTAAGAAGTCAGCAGATTTTTTATACCTTAATAACGGTTGCGAGCTTTTCGAGACCGTGTTTTTCTATGTATTCATAAACGGCTACAATATCGTTAAAAACAATGGCGTCTTTAAAATAATCAGTGTAGGTAAGAGTATCTTTAAGCAATGGATATTTTTCTCCCGTGTTTACCGCAATGTAGTATTTTTCTTTCATTCTTAACACCCCGCAGACGAATAGTATTATACCATATTGAGTTTAAATTGCAATTGTATTTGACGTAAAATATAACGGTTATTTTAACTGCTCATGTTACCGTCAGAGAACGATAATTATTTTTTGTTGCCAAGCGATGAGAATCCGGTAATATTTTCAAATAAGCAATCTTTCTTATGATAGAAAATATCAATTGACCTTTTGATTTTTAAAGGGTATAATAACAATATAAGGAGATGATTTTTCGTGTGTTCACAAAGCAAGCTTAACAGTATATTAAGTAAAATAGCAGAAGTCGCAAAAAATACATTCGGCAGTAATTTGCAGGCTGTTATTTTATACGGCTCATATGCCCGCGGCGATTATGACGACGCCTCGGACATAGATATAATGATAATTGCGGATGTTGACCGCGAGGATCTGTTCAGATATAAAAAGCCGATTATAAAGGCAACAAGCGAATTGGGGCTTGAAAACGATGTGGTCATTACCGCAACCCTAAAGGATAAGAAGACATTTGAGCAGTATAAAAACGCACTGCCTTTCTATCAGTCTGTATTAAAGGAGGGCGTTAAGGTTGCCGTCTGAAGAACAGATATCTATTTCAAAGCTCCGTTTGGATATTGCAAAGGAACGCCTTAGCTATGCCGATGAAATTCTGAAAATCGGGGATTATAAAACGGTTGCCAACCGCTCATATTATGCGGTATTTTCCGCTATGAGGGCAGTTTTGGCGCTTGACGGATTTGATTCCAAAAAGCATTCGGGAATAATTGCCGAGTTCAGAAGGCTTTATTTAAAGACGGAAATTCTTCCGAAGGAATTATCCGAAACAATCGATTCTTTAGTCGAGGTAAGGCAGGGCAGCGATTATGATGATTTTTATATCATCTCAAAGGAAGAAGTTACATTACAACTGCAAAATGCCCGCCGCTTTGTGTCTGAAACCGAAAAATATTTAAAGGGTATATACGCCGGATAAAACGCAAAAAAACACCGCCTATCCCGATTGGGACAGACGGTGCTTTTTTATGCCGCTAACGGCATTTCCATTTGGTTCTTAACGGCTCTGAGTGACAATTCCTGCGACTGCATTTGCAGCAGCGAAAAGTCTTTGTCAAGGTCGTCAAGCCGGCGTTTGAGCACCTGTTCGTAGGTTGCCTTTTTAGCCTTTAACGCCTCAATTTTTTTAAGCCAGCGCCTCAATGTAGTCTTCAAGTATGTTTAACAGCGGCAGCTGAGTGCTTGGAATAAAATACAGGTTACCGTGAATGTTTATCTTGACCGCCTGCATTTTTTTAAGCAGAAACTGTATCACCGAATCTACATGGTCGGAATTGTAACAGCTTTTGAATCGCTCATAAAGAGTAAGCGCCGTGGTAGCGTATCTGTACGCGCTTGCCGCCGATTCGCGCGCGGGCTTTACCTTGGGTAAATTAAAGCTCTGTAAATTTATCTTTGGGTATTAGAATGTTGGCTGTGGAATAATAGAGCAGCTTGCCTATAAGCTCGCGGTGATTTAACTGCGGTCTGTTGTTCCGGATATTGAAATAATCGTCGTTGTCCGGCAAACTTAAAATATATCCCGGAATATTTGAAAGGGAATACGGACTTTTAATTTCCGGCAGTGAATTGCTTCCCGTGCAAAGGGAAAAGATATTGAAGACATTTGAAAACGGGTAAATATACATTTGCGTACTTTCCCGCAGTATACCGTTTTCGGTAACGCCTAAATATACTTTTTTGGATTTTGCCCGTGCCGCTTACCTTAAAGCCGAATACTAACTTCGGCAGAGGAAAGTCCCGATGCACTGTATCCATATATGTAATATCTGCTTTGCTGTACGGATATTCTGTTACAGCCGAGAAATCTCCGGTTTCGGGTGAGCAACTGTAAAACATTGCGTTTTTGGGCAGTACGGCACGGTATACGGGCTTTATTTCTTTAATACTGCTTTTAATACATATAAGCAAATCGTTCAAAGAAATGTTTTTCACCTTTTTGATGCCGTTTTTCATTTCCTCTACCGTTATTTCCGCGTCGTCCGAAATATGTATGGATAATCTGTCGTGCTTCATTATGCCGCTTTCTTCCTTTCTGTATATTTTTCCATAAGGGTTATTTTTGAGTCTTTTTTCTCCGTAAGCCTTTCAAGCTCCCCGCAGGAGACCTCTGCAAAATTCAGTATAGAGGCGACGGCTTTTATCATACTTACTGTCTGGTAGAAATCCGGACTGATATATACCTTTATAATAGCTCTGAGATTCTTCATAAACAGCTCCGGTACTATTTCCGCCAGCATTCAATAATTCCTCCTCGGTTACAATTCTGGTTTTGGGTTTTGAATAGTAGGTAATAACGCAGAAATACCGGTTACCTGCCGTTTTATGCCGGGAATACACATAACCGTACCCTGTTTCCATACAGGCGTTGCAGCGCGCCCAGTCCTCCGGGGAGATTTCTCCCCAGTCGCCGCATTTGTGGCGTTCAAGCGCGCAGGCAATATCTGTTTCCGACAGTATTTCTTTTGATTTGCGGCTTACGGTATATGACCCTATATCTCTTATCTTCATAAGAATAGGGCGGCGGGAATATTTACGGTTTATTGCTTTCAGCGTGACAAGCGCCCGCTGTTCTGCGCGTACCGCCCTTAAAAACTTCTCATAAGCGGCAGATAATTTCCTTATGCTCTGAGGATAGTTTTTAAAGGTTTCAAGCAGCTTTTTCTTTGCGCGTTTTGCTTTTACGGAACGAAACAAAAGCTTTATTCTTGCAATAATCAGCTTATTAAAATTCATAGATTTTTACTGTTACCTATCTGTTGTATCATAACAGTTTTATTTTATAAGAGTGTTTATAAGACGCTCATAGGCATTACGGTTTAATGTTTGTCTGAACAATATTCTCTTTGTATCTTCGCACATACTCGCGCGGGGATACGCCGTAATATTGCTTGAATATCTTTGAAAAGTGATAAAAGTCGGGATAACCAACAGATGCAGCGGCGTTTATCGGTCGTTCATTTAATTCGGTCATTAAGGTGACGGCAGCTTCCAGGCGTATTTTAATAAGATAGCTTTGCGGCGACATACCGGTTTCCTCTTTAAACAGCAAAGCTAAATAATTACGGCTTATGTTTAAATGTTGGGCGATGGAGCTTACGGTTATAGGATTCATATATCCTATGCGCATATAGCTTATTGCACGGTCAACATAATTTGTATGCTTTTTGCCGCGCTCTAAAATGATGCTTAGTATTTCCCAAATATGACCGCATAAAAATGCCGCTCTTCCATTTTCAAAATCACGGCAGCGTTTCATGTCGGTAAAAACTTCACTTACTGCCGGTATGTGCAGAAAATGGTTTTCCTTAAAATACGGCATATCAAGAGTAGAGGTAAAGCCTATCCATGTATAATACCAAGGATCGTCCTTATCCGCCTCATAATAGGTTTTTTGCCCGGGCGGAATTATAAACATATCGCCTTCTCCTAAATGATGTGTTTTGCCGTCGCGTATAAAAATGCCTTTGCCTTTAATAATGTAATGCAGTAGCCAGTGTGTGCGTATAAACGGTCCGAAGCTGTGGCACGGCGGATTTTTGTGCCAGCCGAATAATACCGGGTTTATTTCCTTTGAACGGTTATCGGCAATAATTTCCTCATATGAATCCATAAAAATCCTCCTTATGTATTATATATTACATTATAACATATTTTGTGTGCAAAAATCCATTGTTTTTTTTTGGACTATTTGTATAATAAATAAAAGGAATACTTTTTTTTTAATGACTTTTTTATTCGTTTTTATTATTTTAATGCTAAGTATTTGATTTGTAAAAAAATATTGATGATATTTTGTTTATAATTCTATAATAGTATTGATTTTTAAAGCTTTCACAGAAAAAGCTTTAAAATAGAGGTAAAATATCACGAAAATACAAATTGTTGTTCGGCTGTTCGGGGGCTTCGATGCATATACGGGTGTGCAGAGCAGCGTGCTGCTGAAAAGCATAGGCAATAAGAAAGGGTTAAAGGTGAATTTATGGAAAAACGTGCAAAAAAAAGGTTAACAGCCATCTTGTCGTCAGTGCTGGCGGTAGTATTGCTTTTGTCCGCAGCGGCAGTATTATGGAAGCGTGAAATTATTTTTCACGGAGGCAAAAAAACCGGCTCGGGAGATAACGATAAATTTGCGATAGCTTCTGAGCTTTTGCCGGAGTCTGTGGCAGATGTAAACGATTATTCTTTGATCGGTAGCGGCAGAAAAGTTTTAAAACTTGCCGTTAAGGGATCTGAAAGCAGTAATGAAGAAACAGATAATAATGATACCGGTTCATTTCGTATTATTTTTTCCGAAGCGGGAGCTAATAAATATAGATTCAAAGAGGGCGACCGTCTTGAATATGATGTGTATACGGTCGGTAATATAGCGTCCTCGGGTTTTGTAGATATTGATACTGTTACAGGCGAAAATTTAGGCACTACTGAATATGGATATGACAGTTTAGGTATAGCAGCAAGATCATCTGCGAATTTAGAGGATAATTCTGCAAATAAATGGTATCACCGCGTTATAAATATTCCTAACGGTATGCTTGGAAAAACTGTAAAATCATGGGCTTTTTCAAAGGAAAACACGGTGCGGGGTTATGAAAGCGTTACATATTTTGATAATATAAAAATTGTTGATAAAAACGGTAAAGAGTGTTTATCCGCTTATTCTGACGCAATATTGCAGAAAACAGATGTGGTTTTAAGAAATAATATAGAAGGCAGAAGTCTGTGTATAGGCTATTTAACGGAGGAAGAAATTATACCTAAGGGTGATTATCTTCGTTTTATGATAGATTCAAAGACTTTAAAGGAAAATGAAAAATCTTATATATCATATATATTTTCACGAAGCGGTCGTGATAATTATGTTTTTAAAAAAGGTGATAAACTAATATATAAAATTCGCAGTACGAGCCATTATGCCTTGGGCGGTACTGTTAATATACATTTAACTGATAACAGTCAGCTTACCGATTACGGCGATATAAAGGACATCAACGGTTACGGCATAACGGAATCGGTTAATATGTCAGGTGCGGAAGGCGGGGAATGGTATTACCGCAGTATTGATATACCCGATGCTATGGCGGGGAAAACAGCGGATTATTTTACGCTTAATGCTATGAATATTATGAGTGATCATTCTTATGAAGTACAGCTTGCAGATGTTAAAATTATAAACGGAAATAAAACAGAACTGTTAGTTTACGGTGGAGGTAATGCTAAAAACGGTGCGACCGCAATGGCGGAGAATGCTTCTGTTTCGGTAACACGCAACCATACATCAACTAATATCGGCTCTCCGAAAGGAGATTATCTGCATTTGCTGTATCTTGCGAATAATATAAGTTCAAGTCTTACATCTGTTCGCTTTTCAAATGAAGAATATACCGTTAAACCCGGCGACTGTCTGGAATATGATATACACTGCGACAATCGGCTTACTAATTCGGGCTTCGGCGTAGATATTAAGCTGAAAAGCGGAACGGATATAAATGCTTCGGGCTGGCTGGACCAAAATGCGATTCCCGGAGTTATAGGTATAGAAAACCGCAGACTTGCAGGCGGCTGGCATCACCGCAAGCTTAATATAAGCGGTGCGGCGGGGGAAACAGTAACTGAGTGGAATTTTGCCGGAAGCATAAATATACCAGATGAGCTTTGGCAAAGCATAGGCCGTATGTTTGAGGCGGACATAGATAATGTACGCATTACAAACAATGGAAAAACAGTTAAGGAAATTTATAAGGACGGCGCACCGGCAGACAATACTGTTGTAAGGCGGCAAAGCAATATGGCGGTAAATTTATCTTCTGTTCCGCTTGAAGCTCCTAAGCCGATATATGAGACAGTTACAACAGTTGACGGCGAGGTTTTTGTAGTTGCTTATAATGTAAAGGACTTTGGTGCAAAGGGTGACGGCAAAACCGATGATACAAATGCTTTTCAATCGGCTTTGTATGCGGCGGAAAAGCTTGGCGGCGGAACGGTTTACGCTCCTGCCGGTAATTATAAAATTGAGGGCAGGCTGTATATTCCGGGCGCGGTAACGCTTTTGGGAGACTGGCATACACCCGGCAGTGACGGCAAGGAAACTTTGCTTATGGCGTACAGCGGTAAGGGTGACGGCGGTGATTATGCATTCATAAGTTCGGCAGGCGATTCACTTTGTTCAAATTTAAGTATCTGGTATCCCGAACAGTCGGCTGAAAATCCGATAGAATATCCGTTTACCTTTAATTGCTCGGGTGTATACAAATATGTGCCGCACGATCTTGATACAAATGCAAAGGGCGGAAATCTTACAAATATAACAATGTATAATACATACCGCGGAATAAGCCTAGGACCGTTAGCCCAGCAGCGCCACGTTATACAAAATGTTTATATGACTGCTTTAAGACGGGGTCTGCAATCTGTAAGCAACTGGGATTATGTCTACACTACAAATTTACAGCTTACACCTGATATTTGGAGCAATTGCGGCAAAGAGGGCGCCCCTAAGGGCGAAACGCTTAAAAAGCTTCAAAATTATCTTGTTGAAAATCTCGAAGGTGTTGCGCTCGGTCATATAGATACCTTTAACCTTTACAAATATAAGATTGATTACGCTAAAAAAGGTATTTACTGTGCAGGCGACCGAACGATAGATCCGGATGCGCAGAACGATATGGGTATGTTCGGCAGCTTTGTTTCATTAGATATGGATAACGTAAATATAGGAATCCATACAGAAAGAATATATCACTTTATGGCGGTTACCGGCGGTAATATTCGAGCAGTATCGGGCAAGAATCCCGTTGCTGTTCTTGCCGAGACCGAAAAATATGTATTCGGTACAAACGGTTCAAATCTTTCTGTTACCGATATGAACCTTTCAAGTAGCGGTCAGATTTTAAAGATAACAAATACACAGGCTGTAAATATGCTTAACTGTACATTTGAAAACTGGAATACTAAGGATTATGCGATAGAAACCGCCAAGGGAATATTGCAGCTTAACGGCTGTACCTTTAAAAAATCCGGCAAAAATATAAATCTTACTTCTTCAACTGCCGGCGCTTCAATAAACGGCAACACATATACAGGAAAAGCACAGATACTTAATAAGGCGAAAAACAAATCGACTGTTGCAATAAACGATACCGCAGAAGCGAAAGCGTTAATTAAAAATCAACCGGCTCTCGGAAATTCGGCGGAGTATAATTTCCGTAAAAAACCGACGGCAGCAACTAATAAGGTATATATTGCAACAGATTACGGAGTTAAAGGCGACGGCAGAACCGATAATACCAAAGCCTTACAAACTGTTATTGATAAAGCGGCAAGAGAAGGTGGCGGTATAGTATATGTTCCTCCCGGTGAATATGAAATAAGAAATCAAATAACTGTACGCACCGGTGTAGAGCTTAGGGGAGCGTTTAATACAATGCATAACAGCGCATCGTCTGCGGCAACGGTATTTAGATTTTATTATGGCAAAAACACTCCGAACGCCAAGGGCGCTGTAATGCTTGAAACAAAATCGGGAATAAACGGTATTGATATATTTTATCCCGAACGTGTTGTATGGGATCAAAAAGAATATGCCTATGCCGTGCAGTCTCTGGGACCGTACGCGTGGGTTATGAATACCACAATGATAAATGCTTGGAACGGTTTTGATTTCGGTACGTATAACAACACAGGTCATTATATAGACGGCATCGGCGGTGCTTATTATAACAATATGCTGTTTGTAGGTAATTCAAGCCACGGAAACATACAGTATGTTCATAATAATCACTGTGTATGGATGGAATCAGGCAGATACGGATCGGCAGACGATACGGAAAACGGATTGGGCGATGCTTTTATAGAATCTAACTATAAGCCGTGGATTTTCGGCGATGCCAAGAATGAAAGCACACTGCAAACCTTTATACTTTGGGGCGAAACAATGATGACGTTTGTAGATCAGGGTAAAGGCGGTTTCAGCGGAAATATGATTTTGGCAGGCGCGGACAATGCTACTTGGAATATGGATATTCATCAGGCGGAAAATATTGTAATGGTGGCGCCATACTTCTGGATGAGCGACAGAGCGGACGGCGGATTTATAAAATCGCGCCAGACCAACAGCGGGGTTGTAACTGTTCATAATTTAGGCACGGGATCTATCACTTATCCCGGTACGATAAATGTTGAGGGCGGAACAGTGAATATGCGTCAATTCTCGCTTGATAATTCCGCACAGCACATAAATATGCGGGTATCAGGCGGTACGCTGCGGCTTGCAGGTACGATTTATTCGAGTCATAGAGTAATTCCTGAACTTGATGTGCAGATATCATCAGAAGCAAAGGCTGTTGAGATTGTAGGATGGATAAATGTTGACCGTAAATTTACTCTCAGCGATAAATCAGGAGGTAAATTCAAATCGGTAGGTATCGTTTCCGCCATAACACAAAAATAAACAGTTTTATTTAAAGGCCGGCAGATGTTATTTTACTGTATAACAGGGCAAGGAGCAATGAATTTAAACTATGAAAAATAAAATCATAAGTATTTTTACAAGTCTTACAATTATAGCCGGTGTGCTTATTCCGTGCTTTGCATTTGTAAATGCAGATGAAGGCAGAAGAAATTTAACTCATAAAACCGCTGTAATACAGAATTTTGAAAGTTACGGTTCGTTTGATGAATTTAAAGATTTTATAAACAACTCAAATTATACCGATGTAGGATTTAAAGCACAAAACGGCGGAAAAGCGCTGTCATTTACAGTCGGAGAAGCGGGGAAAAAATATTCGGCAGAGATTAAAATAACAGGTAACAGCGGTTTTCCGCTTCAGTCTCTCAGCTCTGATTATTTTGCTTTTAAGCTTAAAACTCCCGGTGAAACGGGAAATTATGTGCCTGTATGTTTAAGGCTTTCTGTCTGGAATGATTTGGGGCAGACGGTGAATTTTCCTAGCGGTACAAAAATAGAGTATTCAAAGAATTTTTCCGATGAAAATGATGAAGTCGGATCTGCCGTTTTCAGTGACGGCGGGTGGAATGTATGGCTTCCGGCAGGTGAAGAATATACTTACAGAATAAATATTAAAGAGACTTTTGCTGAAAATGCTTCAAAGCTTAATTCTGTATGGGCGATGTATTTTGAGATCAATCCGGAAAATAAGTATGCCGGTGAATTTGTGTTAGACGATTTTGAACTCCATACGGTTTCGGGTACGCCCGCAAAAGAAGGCTTTGATGATGAAGCTCTTACGGCCGACGATGTTAGCGGCGAACCCCGGAATTTTGCGGTAAGTATTGAAAATGGAATAGGTACAAACGGCAGCAGCGCTTTAAAGCTTGCAGGCAAAGGGGATGCTTTTTCCTATGTAAGATTAAACCGCGGCAGAGCGGCTGATTTAACGAACAATACTGACAGACTTTACTGGTATATGGATATAAGCGGTATTTCTGCCGATACGGTCGAAATGGGATTGGGATTCACAATAGACGGAATGGCTCCTATTACAGAGGCGGCAACTTTTAACCGCGGAAGCTTGACCTGTGCTGATAGCTTAGAACAGCTTGAAAACGGCGATTCAAAAGTAGTAGACGGTGAAAAATGGGCATTTAAAATGCCTGTCGGAAAACACTGGTACTGCCTGGATTTAAACCGTGCGTTAGCACTGCAATATACGGCAGGGCTTGGCAAGGTGTATAATTTATGGTTTCAGTATAATAAATGGAACGGCAGTATGGATATGTCCGATACATATGCTGAATTTGTTATTGACAGTATTTTAAGCAAAAAGACACAAACAGGCGGATCTAATCACGAAGACGGCGGATTTATGAATGAAAATTATAATGATGTCGGATTGGAGCTTGATTCCATATACAGAAATGACAGTAATTACGGCTTTTCCGCTTCGCTGATTACAGAGGAAGACGGAGGCAGAGCGTTAAAACTTGTCGGGGAAACAAGGTCTGACGGCGATGGGGGAGCTTATGCGCCGCAGGGATATTTACTCACAAACAGGGGTCTTTCCGCTTCACTTATAAAAGACGGTCATAATTACATTTACTTTCATCTTGATATAACAGGTACGAATAAAGCGTCAGTACCTATGGGAATAGTACCTGTAATTCACGGCAGTATAAACAACGGACTTTTAAGCGGCTATTTGGAATATGCCGATACAGTGGAGCAGCTTGAAGGAGGAAATAAACATAAAACACCGTTTGGAGACGGGTGGAGTGCAGAAGTGCCGACGGGCAGTCACTGGTTCCGTATTTCTATGGATGAATGTTGGAATGATCAGCAACGCTCGTGGGCTGATTCCTGCAAAGAAATCAATTTTAAGCTTAACCCCTCGTGGGGAGACAGCGGGCTTATACCGAGCGGAAAAATCACATTTGTAATTGATGATCTTTATACAAAAAAGATAGAAAGCAGCAGTGAAACCGAAACCGGCGCTATGAATGAGGATTATGACAGTGAAGGCCTGACCGTAGATGATGTTTGCAGAAATGACGGATTTACGGCGTCAGTTGCAATGAATAAAGGCATAAACGGTAGTAATGCTTTGAAATTTATCGGCAGTACGGGCGACAACGGCAGATTTGCTCCCATGATTTGGCTTTATACAAACCGCGGTGATTCGGCAGACCTTACAAAGGACGGACATAATTATATCTATTTTCACCTTGATATAAGCGGTACAAATGATAAATTTGTGCCAATGGGAATAGTCCCGGAGCTTAACGGAAACACACCTGACGGATTATTTGACGGAGAACTTGAATATGCAGAAAAGTTAGCTGATTTAGATAACGGTAAATATAAAAAAACCGATTTCGGCGGAGGCTGGAGCGTAGATGTGCCGACAGGCAGTCACTGGTTCCGTATTTGCCTTGAAAAGGCATACAGCGAACAACAGATGAGTTGGGCGAAAAACTGTAAAAGAATCAGCTTTAAGCTTAATCCGGTATGGAACGGTGATGTTTTTGTGCCAAGCGGAAATTTGACTTTTATAATTGACAGTTTGCATACAAAGCATATTGAAATTAAAGAACCGATAAATAAAGATGGCGGTTTTATGAATGAAAGCTATGACGATCCAGATATTACACTTGACGATGTATATCAGGGAGACAGCTTTGAAGCTTCGTTGACATCAGGCGGAGTAAACGGCAGTACCGCTTTAAAGCTTGTAGGCGGCACGGGGGATAACGGTAATTTTGCACCTATGGGCTGGCTTTATACAAACCGCGGTGCTTCGGCAGACCTTACGAAGGACGGACATAATTATATCTATTTTCATCTTGATATAACCGGCACAAAAAATAAAACCGTACCTATGGGTATAGTACCTGATATAGGAAGCGGCACGCCGGATGGATTATTCGGCGGTACGCTTGAATATGCAAATAAGTTAGAAGAGCTTGACAGCGGCAGAGTTAAAAAATGCAGTTTTAACGGCGGAGGCTGGAGTGTAGATGTACCTACCGGCAGTCACTGGTTCCGTATTTGCCTGACAAAATCATATAATGCTAAACAACTTAACTGGGCAAAAAGCTGCAAAAAAATAAGCTTTAAACTTAATCCGGAATGGAACGGAGATACCTTTGTACCAAGCGGAAATCTGACATTTATAATAGATTCTGTTCATACTAAGTACGCGGAGATTTTCGGTTCTGTACATAAAGACGGAGAGGAAATGAATGAAACCTACGACGAGCGCGGACTTACCGTTGACGATGTATATCAGGGAGACAGCTTTGAAGCTTCGTTGACATCAGGCGGAGTAAACGGCAGTACCGCTTTAAAGCTTGTAGGCGGTACGGGGGATAACGGTAATTTTGCACCTATGGGCTGGCTTTATACAAACCGTGGTATGAAGGCTAACCTTGTTAAGGACGGTCACAATTATATTTATTTTCATCTTAATATAACAGGAACAAAAAACAAAACCGTACCTATGGGTATTGTACCTGAGCTTAACGGCAGCACTAATAACGGATTATTTACGGGTACGCTTGAATATGCTGACAGCTTAAATGATTTTGAAAAAGGAAACTTAAAAAAGAACAGCTTTAAATCAGGCGGCTGGAGTGTAGAAGTACCTACCGGCAGTCATTGGTTCCGTATATGTCTTAATAAAGCTTATACGTTTGAACAGCTTGGCTGGGCGCGGGAATGCACTAAAATCAGTTTTAAGCTGAACCCGAATTGGCAGGGCGATAAATTTCTGCCAAGTGGCAGGTTGACACTGATAGTTGACAGCCTGCATACGGAATATCATAAGGTATACGGTACCGTTCATAAGGACGGTCAGACACTTAATGAAAATTACGATGAATTCGGTTTGCAGGCAGGCGATACAGCAGAACCGAGCAATAGTGACATGACTATGAGTATTGCAGCCAAAAAGGGTGTAAACGGAACCTCGGCATTGCAGCTGGGTTTGAAAAAGGGCGACAGCGCAGAGCTTTTGCTTAACCGCGGTTATACGGCAAATCTGCTGGCTAACGAGTCCAATTATCTGTATTTCCATATAAACAGCAGCGGCGCAAAGCAAAAGCTTTTGCAGTTGGGTTTAACACTTGATTTAAAGGGACTGGAGCGTACAGACTGTACTTTCGGCGGTTATCTTGAATATGCAGATACGCTTGAAGCTTTTCGGGATGTATCGTCTATACACCGTGCAAGATTCATATCCGACGGATGGAATATTAAGTTGCCCGCCAATAAATCTTACTGGGTGCGCGTTAATCTTAATAATGCGCTTTCTGCCAAGGCATTGCCGTATGCCGCAGGAGCGCGCAGTCTTACATTTAAACTGAATATGGAATATCAATCGGACGAACGAGTGAATTTTTTAATTGACAGTCTTTTTACCGCCAAAGATAAAACTCCCGCCTTTGACACAAAACCGGATGAGCTTTCTGTTGAATGTGATGACGATTACCGCTGGCAGGTTACGGATAACAGAGGCGATATACTGCTGGATACCGTTACTCAAAAAAGCGGCAGGGGAGCAATTAACTTATTCGGAAGCGACCCGAGCGGAGAATTGTGGATGCGTTATGTTTTCAACCGCCCTTTAAATATATCAGGTATTAAAATGCGTAACAGTTTTGAGTATTCCGTATGGGTAAGAACCGAATACGCCGATAAGATAAAGGCTATAACGGTAAGCTTAGCTGCCGAAGGCGGCGTTAAAGATGACGGTACACAAAACTGGGGGCAGTTTATAACGTGGAGCTTTAACGGCGAAGAGTTTCAAAACGGAAAATGGACAAAATTAAGCTTTAACTATTATTCGCCTTCTAAAAGCTATGAATCATGGATGCAGTTTACAAGAATAAAGGGGCTTTATGTAAGAATAATTGCTAAAAATCCCGGAGATTATGTAGAAGCTACATTTGATCGGTTTGAATATTCAGACAACAGGAAGGTTATTGAAAGTAATATAAATGCACCTTTAAAGCTCAGCGCAGCAAGCTTTAAGCCGCAGTCGCTTGATAAAAACGTCATAAGCTTTTTGAACTATAAAACGGTTGTTGCCAAGGGCATTACCGTAAAGCAACTGAAGGACTCCGTTAAGCTTGACGATAAATACGCGCTTGCGGTCGTTGATAAAAACGGTAAGGAAATTGCTGACGATGAAACGGTCAAAACGGGTATGTGGCTGGTTGTAAAATACAAGAAAACCGAGGTTTCAATGTACTACATAGAAATCGGCAATCCGATAGATATATCCGGAATAGAGGACGTACCGATGCCCGGCAGACCGCTGATGCTTTCTGCTGAGAATAATTCGGGCAAAGTATCCGGCAACGGGGTTAAAAATATAAATACCGTGCTTGTAATAATTATTGCAGCGGTATGCCTTGCGGCAGCAGGCACTGCGTCATTTATAGTCATAAAACACAAAAAGGATAAATCGCAAAAAAATATATCTAATGAATAAACGGAAGGGAAAGGTCAGCGTGCATAAAAAAATTAAAATGTCTATAAAAGCGCTAATGTGCCTTACAGCACTGTCGCTTGTAATTACTGCTGTACCTTTAAACACAGCCGCGGCGGAATCGGGTTCTTACAGAAGCCGCCGCAGTGAATCTGCTTTTCGGCAGACCGAAAACAGTATAACAGTAGCCGGTGCGGATTATATCGCATCGGCCGGTACTGAAATTAAAGAGCTTTACGGAGAAAAGGCCGCCGTTACGGATAGCGAAGGCTATACTGAATATACGGTTAATATTCCGCAGGACGGCAGTTATGCATTAAAACTCAGGGTCAGTCATATAAGCGGAAGCCGTCAGGCGGCGGAACGAAGTATTCTCATAGACGGAATACTGCCGTTTAATGAAGCGGAGCTTTTAAGCTTCCCGCGTATATGGCGAGACATAGAAGAGGAATGTCCGACGGACAGCCACGGAAATCAGCTCAGACCCGAGGTGCAGGAGGTTTTGGATTGGCGTGATGTTTGGCTTACCGATTCTACCGGCTATACTGACGGCGTTTTGCTGTTTGATTTGGCGAAGGGTATGCACAAGATTAAGCTGCTGTCGGTAAGGGAGACGCTGGCTGTAAGCAAAATAACCCTTACATCGGCACCGAAAATCAAAAAATACTCTGAGTATAACGCAGAACACCCCGATTTGGTTGGTAAGGATAATGTGTTTATTGAAGCGGAGAAATACGCGGAAAAATCGGATTACGGTATTGTACGTTATCAGGACCGTTCGTCTGCCTTTTCTACCCCGCAGGATCCGTATAAAATACGCCTTAATATTATCGGCGGCAGTAAATGGCAGTCGGCAGGGCAGTTTATCAGCTATGAAATACCGATTAAAACGGCAGGGCGCTATCAGATAACGGTACGTTACCGCCAAAATGCCAAAACAGGAAGCTTTGTGACAAGGCGTGTTATTCTTGACGGAGATGCCGTGCCATTTGAGGAAGCGGCAAGGGTTGAATTCCCCTACGGCAACAGCTGGCGCAGTATGGCGTTGGGAGCTGATGGTCAAACCTTTTCCTTTTATCTATCTGAGGGTACGCATACCCTGACCTTTGAGGCAGGGCTTGGACGTATGGCGGATTTGCTTGAACGCGCAAACACATGCCTTTCCAGTCTTAATGCAATTTACCGCAATATTTTAACTCTTACAGGCTCGTCTCCGGATACCAACAGGGACTACGAATTTGAAATCTATATTCCCGAAACGGTAAAGGCAATAGGCGAGCAGGCTAAGCTTTTAGACGGAATTTATAATGAGCTGCAAGGTATCGGCGGAGGTACAGGACAGGGTGATGCGATACTCGGCGAGCTTTCGTATCAGCTTAACGCTATGTACAGCTATCCTGACAGAATAGCTAAGCTGTTCAGCTCTTTTAAAAGTAACGTAAGCGCTATGGGTACTTGGCTGTTATCGTCAGCCGAACAGCCGCTGGAGCTTGACAGTATAACGGTTCAGCCGTATGGCGATACCGTAAAAAAAGCCAACGGAAATATATTTAAGCAGGCGGTGTATTCGGTTAAAACCTTTTTTGCGTCGTTTGTTATAGATTATAACTGTATAGGACAGCAGACTTCGGACAGTGCTGAAACAGTAGAGGTATGGCTTACAAGCGGACGAGACCAGGCGCAGATAATCAAGACTATGACCGAAAAATCATCAGAAAAGCTTGGTAATATAAACGCGGTTATTAAGCTTGTCGGTGCGGGAACATTACTTCCCACCGTGGTTTCGGGCAATGGACCTGATGTTTCGCTGTTTAACGGTGCAAATGAACCGATAGATTATGCCGTGCGCGGCGCGGCGGCGGATCTAAGTGCTTTTGACGGATACGAAGAAATAGTAAAGCGTTTTGAGCCGTCTGCATTGACAGCATTCTCATACCGCGGAAAAACATACGCTTTGCCGGATTCCCTTACGTTTCCGGTTATGTTCTACCGTACGGACATATTTGAGGAAATGGGCTGGAAGGTGCCTGAAACGTGGGACGAATTTTACGGTTTATTGCCCGAAATACAAAAGCAGAATATGGAAGTTGGTTTTCCTGCCGATATAACTGGCTTAAAGCTGTTTATGTACCGTGACGGCTATTCGCTTTACAACAGTGACCTTACCGAAACAACACTCGGTACGGATCGCGCACTTGATGCCTTTTCGGAGCTTACAAGACTTTATACCATTTACGGACTGCCCGTTACTTACGCGTTTGCTGACCGCTTCCGTTCGGGAGAGGTGCCGCTTGCCATTGCCGATTATATTACAAACTATAATCAGCTTTCGGTTTTTGCGCCTGAAATTAAGGGCTTATGGTCGTTTGCTGTTCTGCCGTCGAATAAAGCGGGTACGGCAGGTATTACTCCTGTTTCGGGTACAGGCACTATGATTCTTAAAAACTCACAGCATAAAAACGCCGCGTGGAAGTTTCTTAAATGGTGGACAGATGATGCAACTCAGGCGGAGTACAGCAACGAAATGGAAGCGGTTGTGGGCGCCGCCGCAAAGCAGGCTACGGCGAATAAGGCGGTGCTTAAAAGTCTTGGCTGGTCAGGCAGCGAATACAGAATACTGCAAACACAGCTTGCCGCCTCGCAGGGAACACCCGAAATACCCGGCGGATACTACATCGGGCGCTACTTCGGCTTCGCGTTCAACAGCGTTTACAATAACGCAGTTCAGTCTGACAGGGCAATGCTTAAATATACTAAAACTATTAACGAGGAACTGGCGCGCAAACGCCTTGAATTTGAAAAGTATTTTAACAGTATGGAGGCGGGAAAATGATTCAGGCTTCGCGCAACGGAAAGGGTATAAAGCAGTCGATAGGACTTTATCTGTTCATATCGCCTTATATGATACTGTTTTTCGTATTTACCGTTATGCCGGTACTGTTATCGGTTTTTTACAGCTTTACTTCCTATAATATATTACAGCCGGCGGAATTTGTGGGCTTTGCTAACTATCAGCGCCTTTTTCTTGACGATGACGTTTTTATAACTGCAATAAAAAACACCATTATTCTTGCGGCAATTACGGGGCCTGCCGGTTATATACTATGCTTTGTTTTTGCATGGTTCATTAACGAGCTTTCGCCCAAGGTGCGCGCTTTAATGACCTTGCTTTTCTACGCGCCTACAATTTCGGGAAATGTTTACCTTATGTGGGGTTTGCTTTTTTCGGGCGATTCGCACGGCTATATCAACGGTCTTTTAATGAAGCTTAACCTTATTACCGAGCCGGTGCTGTGGTTTCAGAATACAAAGTATATGATGCCGCTTATTGTTATGGTAGCGCTTTGGTCAAGCTTAGGCACCAGCTTTCTGGCGTTTATTGCAGGCTTGCAGGGAATAGACAAAAGTCTTTTCGAGGCGGCAGCGGTAGACGGTATACACAACCGCTGGCAGGAGCTTTGGTATATCACGCTTCCGAGTATGCGACCCCAGCTTATGTTCGGTGCTGTTATGAGTATTACGGGAGCGTTCGGTATAGGCTCGGTCATAACCGCCTTATGCGGAAATCCGAGTACGGACTATGCGGTGCATACAATGGTAAACCATCTTGAAGATTACGGCGGAGCACGTTTTGAAATGGGATATGCTTCGGCGATTGCGGTACTGTTGTTCGCACTTATGTTAGCCTGCAATATGCTTATTCAAAGAATACTTTCAAAGGTCGGCACGTAAGCGGCTGTCTTACAGCAAGAGAAAGAAGTGATGATTTAATTGGCACGAAAAATTATGCGCCGCCGGGCGCTTAACCGTTCCTACGGCGGAGATGCCGCTATTTATATTTTTCTTCTAATATGCGGTATATTTATTGCACTGCCTATGGTATTTGCAATTTCAAACTCTTTAAAGCCGCTTAATGAATTTTGGGTATTCCCGCCGCGTTTTTTTGTAAAACATCCTACCTTCAACAATTTTGTTGATATGTTCAACCTGCTTGATCTGTCGTGGGTGCCGTTTTCGCGTTATGTGTTCAATACGGTAATTATAGCTCTTATAGGTACGGCAGGTCATGTACTGCTGGCTTCAATGTGTGCATTTGCCTTTGCGAAATACAACTTTCGCGGATCTAAATTTTTATTTCATACAGTTGTGCTGGCGCTTATGTTTAATACTACTGTTACGGCTATTCCAAATTTTATTATTATGAGCCGTCTTCACTGGGTAGACACATATTTTGCGGTTATCGTTCCCACGTTTGCGGCGTCGTTAGGGCTTTACCTAATGAAACAATTTATGGAAACGATGATTCCGGACAGTCTGATAGAAGCGGCTGAAATAGACGGGGCAAACAAATGGTACATTTTTTGGAAAATAGCAATGCCGAATGTACGCCCCGCGTGGCTTACACTTATTGTATTTACCTTTCAGGGACTGTGGAATTCAGGCTCTACGGTTTATATACAAAGTGAACAGCTTAAAACCGTAAATTACGCCCTTTCGCAGATAATGGCGGGCGGAAGCATTGCGCGCGCAGGTGCGGGTGCGGCGGCAACCGTTGTTATGATGCTGCCTCCTATGATAGTATTTATGCTTACGCAAAGCAATATTGTTGCTACAATGGCAACCTCCGGAATGAAGGATTAGCTTTATGAAGAATAACAAAAGATTTATTTATAAATTTGCCGCTGTTATTTTAATATGTATTATATCCGCCGTTTTTTCGTTATCGGTAAGTGCGGAAAGCACATTCAGCTCTTACACGTATTCTTACAAGGGGGAAGAGCTGTTATCTCCCGACGCATACAGCTTTTACAGTTATGTTACAGGCGGCGCTTCTGCATTTAATACGCCGAATGATATTTGCACGGATGAATATGGAAACATATTTGTAGCCGATACAAAGAATAATCGTGTGGTATGTCTTGACGCTTCTTTTAATGTCAAACATATTATAAACAGCTTTGATTTAAACGGTGAATCGGACAGTCTCGGCGAGCCGGAGGGTGTTTTCGCCGCAGACGGATTTATATATATAGCCGATACCGCAAAGCAAAGAATTGTTAAAGTTTCGGCATTGGATTATAAGGTTATAAATGTTTTTAATAAGCCTGATACGCCGCTTCTGGAAAATTATATATACAACCCCTCAAAGCTGGCGGTTGACAGTACGGGCAGAATTTACACAATAGCTAAAAATATAAATTTAGGCGTTATAGTGCTTGACAGCGACGGTAAATTCAACAGCTTTTACGGAGCTAAAAAGGTTATTCCCTCTATAAGCGATTTGTTTTGGCGTATATTTATGACAAAACAGCAGAAAGCGTCGTCTGAAAAATTTGTACCTACAACCTATAACAATCTTTGTATTGACGATATAGGCTTTGTTTACGTCACTAATGACAGCTTTGAGGATTGGCAGTTAAGAGATTATATCAAAATGCGCGGGACGGGAAGCGAATATGCTCCGGTAAGCCGTCTTAATACGGTCGGCAATGATGTTCTGATACGCGACGGATTTTTCCCGCCTGCGGGCGAGGTTAATTTTGAGCTTGGCTCGGCTTCAACCGACGGACCTTCGCATATAGTCGATGTAGCTTTGCTTGAAAACGGAAGCTACTGTCTGCTGGATTCAAGCCGCGGCAGAATATTTGCCTACGATGAAAACGGTAATTTGCTTTATGCTTTCGGCGGTAAAGGCACGCAGAACGGTTTGGTCGGTTCAGCCTCTGCAATGGCGGCGTATAAAAACCGTTTGTATGTTTTAGATGCAGTGAATAACCGTATCGCCGTTTATGAGCAGACAGATTACGGCGCACTTCTCAATAAAGCAATTTCCCTTCAAAAGAACAGAAGGTACGGAGAATCGTCCGCCTGCTGGGAAGAGGTGCTTGATCAAAACGCCAACTTTAATTATGCATGGTCTGCAATGGGACAGAATTGTTTGATGAACGAGCAGTATGATAAAGCGCTTGAATGTTACCGCCATTACCCTGACACCGAAAATTATTCCGCGGCGTATGCGGCGGTCAGAAAGGTACATTTACGGAAATGGGGCGGACTTATAATTTTTGGCATTTTCGTAATTATTATGTGTCTTGTATTCGCGGGTAAAACGATAACCGAATATAATAAACGCCCGCAACCTCAGGGCAAGCCTCGCACATTCACGCAAAAGCTTTTGTATTACAGGCATATTATATTTCACCCGTTTGACGGATTTTACGATATGCGGCACGAGGGCAGGGGCGGAGTATCGGCGGCAACACTGATATTGGCAATTACCATTATAAGCTTTGTTTTAAAAGCAATGTTTACGGGTACGGTTTTTAAGTCTTCTGCTTCGGAAAACGAGATAGTTTTTGCAGTACTTACGGTGCTTCTGCCGCTGGGCTTATACTGCGCGTCAAACTGGTGTCTTACCACATTGATGGACGGTGAGGGGCGTTTCCGCGACATATATATGGGCGTATGCTATTCGCTGGTACCTATGGCGGCGGCAAATATTCTGTATACTGTCGCAAGCAATTTCCTCACATTAGAGGAGGGGGCTATTTTAAGCCTTGTAATTTCGGTAATGTACGGATGGTCATTTTTGCTTATATTCATAAGCTGTATGACTGTACACCGATATTCGCTTTTGCGTAATGTACTGATGATATTTCTCACAATAGCCGGAATGGCGGTAATGCTGTTTATAGGTTTACTGTTTTTTAATGTAATTCAAAAGATGGTTGCGTTTATAGCAAGCCTTTGGAATGAGTGGACTTTCAGGCTGTAAGACTTATTACAGAAAAGCCTTGTATGTAAAGGAGAATTACTTTGAAAAATTTTATAAAGTCTGCGGCTTGCATAACAACCGCCGTGTGTATGCTTGTTTCGGCTTTTTCGGCGGCGGGCGCGGATAATACTGCAAATAACCCCGAATACGAAAAAGGTACTCTGACAGAATTCGACGAAGAAATAAGTCTCGCGGCGGATAACGGAAAATATCGCCTGTACTATAAAAAATCTATCGGCAGCTTTTATATTGAGGATAACGGCGGAAACAAATGGTACGCTGTACCCGAACAGCTTAATAAATCGGCGGATTACGCGGGTGAGGCGGCATCGCTTGTAAAGCTTACATATTACAATAAATCGTCAGACGAGGGTGTGTTTTACAGCTATTCCGACAGTGTGGCGCGCAGTCAGACCGAAACTGAAAAAATAACCGACGGACTGCGCATAATCTACTCTATGGGCGAGGATAACAAAAAATCGCTGCTGCCTGCCGCTATTACCGAAAAAAGTATGGAGGATAATATTCTTTCAAAGCTCGGTGAGGGCAGAAAAAAACGCCGCGTACTTTCAAAATACCGCCTTATAAGCAGGGAAGAGGTAATAGACGACGGCGAGTGGAAGGACTTTCTTTCGGCTTATCCTGTGCTTAAAAATGAAAATATTTATATTTTAGACGATGTTGTTCAAAGAGAAAAGGAAGAACTTTCGGATATTTTTAAAGAAGTGGGCTATACGGTAGAACAGCGTAAGGCGGATGAAGAAAAAGCAGGCGGCAGTACAGGCGTTTCGACGCAGCCATTTGCAAAAATACCGCTTGAAATACGCCTTACCGATACAGGCTTTACCGCAACGGTTCGGATCGAGAAAATAGAAACAGGCGGCGACTGTGCAATAGGCAGCTTGGATATTCTTCCGTTTTTTGACGCGCGCTCAAACGGTGAAAGGGGCGAAATTCTTTATCCCGACGGAAGCGGTGTTGTGTTCGCTTTCGGCAGTCAGAATGGCGGGAATCCTGCGTCTTCGGTTACAAAATCCGTTTACGGCAATGATTATTCAAGACTTCAAAAGGCATCCTATGTGCCGGAACAGCCTATAAGACTGCCGGTTTTGGGGATGACGGGGAGCAACAAAGGCTTTCTTTCAGTAATTACGTCGGGCGAGGCTATTGCCTCGCAGACAGCAGCTTTTTCAGGCTCGTCGCTTCCGTATAACCGTGCATATACAAGCTTTGCAGTACGCAATGTAGAACAGTTCACCTTTGAGGATTGGTACAATGCCGGTTACAGATATAATATCGTGGATAAACAGCAATACAGCGGAGATGTAAGTCTTCAATATTTTCTGCTTTCGGGCGATAAGGCTGACCTCGGCGGTCAGGCGGAATGTTATCGTGAATATCTGAAAAAAAGCGGATATATTAAACAGCAAAGCAAAACTGAGCTACCGTTTTATCTTGAAACTTCAGGTGTATTCAGGTACGAAACAAAAGTAAACGGCCTAAATAAAAATAAGAAAACGGCGCTTACCGAATTTTCACAGGCTCGGGATATGCTGAAAGAGCTTGCGCCGATTACCGATAATATGAATTTCGTTTATACCGGCTGGGCGAACGGCGGGTTTGAGTATACGGCATATACCTCTGTAAAGCCTGAAAAAATACTCGGCGGTAAAAAGGGGATTGCGGCGCTTTCCGATTATACGGATAAAAACGGAATAGCATTTTATCCCCAGCTTGAAACCGTTACTGTGGTAAAAGATAAATGGTTTGACGGCTTTTCACCGAAAAAGGACAGCATTTTGCGGTTGGATAAAAAAATAGGCGTTTACACAAAGCCGCTTTTAGCTACCGGGGCGGAGAATGAAAAAGCTTCAAAGTATGTTTTGCGTTCGGATATTGCGCTTTCAAGGAGCAATAAAACCTTAAAATCGGTAAATAAATTAGGGCTTGATCACTTTGCTTTAAGCGATGTCGGCGAATGGTTAAGCGCAAGCTCACAGTCAAAATATATCGACCGCTGTAAAACACAAAGCGATGTTACCGAAATAATCAAAAAATTCAGTTCAGCGGGCGGCACGTTAATACGCGGCGGAAATGCCTATGTATTCCCGTATGCATCCGATATTCTGAATATACCTACCCATTCAAGCGGATATTCCGAATACGGGTATGATGTTCCGTTCATCGCAATGGTTTTAAACGGATCTATCGATTACGCGGGCGAGCCGTTAAACCTTTCGGGCGATTACGAAACCGCCGTGTTAGAAGCGGCGTTAAACGGCACAGGCGCATATTTCCTGCTACATTATGATAATTCCGAATATCTGTCACAGGCCGGCTACGACGAGTATTACAGTACAGATTATACTGTTTGGAAGGACAAAGCCAAGCAGACCTACGACCGCCTGAATAAGGTTTTGGGCGCGGTGCGCGGATGCGGTATGGAGGATTGTACCCTGATCGCCCGTGATATTTATAAAGTGGATTACAGCGGCGGCAGAGCGGTGCTTGTTAATTTCAGTCAGAACAGTTATCAATACGGCGATACCGTTGTGCCGGCACGCGATTTTATACTGATTTAAGAAAGGGAGCTTTGATATGAATTTACGGCGTATGGATTTGCAGCGTAAAAAAGGTCTTTGGGGATGGGTTTTCATAGCTCCCTTTGTGGTGGGATTTCTGCTTATTTATTCAAAGGTTTTTGTGCAGTCGATTATTTTCAGCTTTCAGTCATTTTCTTCGGACGAGAGCGGTATGGTAAACACCTTTGTTGGGTGGAGCAATTACAAAAACATTTTTCTTGAAAATGCCGATTTTAATAAAACGCTGTTAAGCTCGGTCAGTCTTTCGGTATTTAACGTGCCGGTTATACTGATTTTAAGCCTTTTTGTGGCGGTTCTGCTTAACCAGAAAATGCACGGCCGCGCAATCTTCAGGGCGATATTCTTTATACCGGTTATTCTGTCAACGGGTATTATCGCCCAGGCGGAACAATCCAACCGTATGGTAAATACGATGATGGATATTTCCGGCGCGGCTACGGGTGCTGCGGGCGGCAGTATCATAAGCGCGATGGATATACAGGCGCTTGTTTCACAAATAAAGATCGGCACCGAAATTACAAACTATGTTGTATCAGCCTCAAATAATATTTATAATATTTTAAATTTGTCGGGTGTGCAGATACTGATATTTCTTGCAGGACTTCAATCCATTTCACCCTCTATTTACGAATCGGCAAAAATTGAGGGCGCTACCGGCTGGGAGTCTTTCTGGAAAATCACATTTCCGATGGTGAAACCGCTTATATTGCTTAATTTGTTTTATTCCCTGATAGATTCGTTTACAAACCCGCAGAACGGACTGATAACCCTTATTTACAATACGGGCATCAAGCAGGGGCGTTTCGGCATAGCCACTGCAATGGCGTGGTCGTATACGGCAATTATTGCAGTGCTTGTTGTGGTATTGATTACATTTATAGGTTTGTTTACTTATAAACAGCGGCGCAGCGAAGGGCGGTGACAGCTTTGAAAGATACTGGATTTAAAAAGATGCACGGCGCTTTATATAAGCAAAAAACGCTTGAAAAGCTGTTTTCACTTGTCAGATATATTCTTTTGGCGGGTCTTTGCTTTATCATCATTTACCCGTTTATTATAAAGTTCACCTCAATTTTTATGAGTCAGGAGGATCTGGCGGACGATACGGTGTTTTATCTTTCACGTAACCCTACCCTTGAAAATATTAAAAATGTGATTGAAAAAACAGGTTATTGGGAGGCACTCAGAAATACTGCGCTTCTGTCCCTTATGACAGCGGTGCTTCAAACGGGGATTTGTACGTATATCGGCTACGGCTTCGCGCATTTTAATTTCCGCGGTAAAAATCTTGTATTCGCACTGGTGATATTTACATTGCTGATACCGCCGCAGGCATTGAGTGTTTCGTATTATATGGAATTTTTGGAATTTGATATAGCGGGGCTGTTTAAGCTGCTTACGGGCAGAACCGCAGAGCTTACAGATTCCGCCGTACCGCATATATTGCTGTCTTTAACGGGGCTTGGCTTTAAAAACGGACTGTATATTTTCCTTATGCGGCAGTTTTTTGCGGGTGTGCCGCAGGCACTGAGCGAGGCGGCGGAGGTTGACGGCGCCGGCGTAATGACAACCTTTTTCCGTATCATACTTCCGCAGGCAAAGCCTATGATGACAACGGTTTTTCTGTTCTCGTTTGCGTGGCAGTGGACGGACGATTATTATACACCGCTGTTTTTCTTAAACACAAATCTGCTTAATAAGGTGATTTCACAGGCGGGCAGTATATCGTTTAACGGCACGCCGGTTACGGTGGGTACAAAATTTTCGGGTATTCTGCTGAATACGGCGGCAATACTTGTAATACTGCCGCTGCTTATAGTTTTCCTGTTTGCACAGAAAAAATTTGTTCAGGGTATTGAATCCAGCGGTATTGTTGGATAAATATAATACTAATACTGCTGCCGGATTTATATCGGCGCAGGAAAGAAAGAAAGGAAGAAAACAATATGAAAAAACTTTATCGCATCGGCGCGCTTGCGATGTCGCTTATAATAGCGGCGTCGGTTTGCGGGTGCGGCACAAAAAACGACGGCTCCAAAGGCGGAAAAACCGACTCGAATTCATCAGGCGGCGGTGTGCATGCCGAAAAGGCGGGACTGTTTGACGAGCGCAAGCCTGATGAGAGCAAGGACCCGCTGAAAAAGGGAGTCGACCTTGACGGGTATGAGTTTGTAATAATGGATTTTAACGAATCCCCGTGGACGCGTGCCTCTAACGGCTCAAAGGCAGATAATGCACGTGTTGAAATGCTCAAAAAAATAGAGGACGAGCTTAACTGCACCATCACCTATAAATATTCGCCTTACGGCAAATATTTTTCAACCTATCAAACCTCTATAATGTCAGGCAAAAAGGTGGCTGATGTTTTAACCCCCACTATGTACGAGGTGGGAGCGTTCATAAATTCCGGTCTTGCAGTAGATGTCAACAAAATACCGAATCTTAATCTAAATAATGAATACTGGAATCACGCGCTTGTTGACATGACCGCCGTAAACGGTAAATCGTATATGCTTAACTGCGATATTTATCCGCACTGGCTGGGTACGCTTAATATTAACTTTAATAAGAATATTATTAAGGAATTGGGTCTTGAAAGTCCTTACGAGCTTGTTAAAAAGGGCGAGTGGACTATTGATAAGTATATTGAGTACGCAAAAGCCGCCAAAAAGGATTTGGACGGCGTTGCAGGCTTCGGCAATAAGGACCGCTACGGCATAGCCGGCACAGGCTGGGGCACCTCGTACCTATTCCACGGCTCGGGCATACCCGTGCTTAAATACGATAACGACCTTAAAAAGGTTGTGTTTAACTTTAAGCCGACTAAAACCTCACCCGTAAATGAGCAGGCAATAAACGTAATAAATAAGCTTAAAGATATAGGTATCAACGGCGAAAATCTTACCCCCACGCTTGATACCGACGATTATACCACACAGCAAAAATATTTTGCCAACGGTCAGGCGCTGTTCTTCTGCACAATGACGCGTACAATATTCCTTGAAATGAGCGATTTCTTACGTAATATGAAAGACGATTGGGGTATATTACCGCTTCCAAATCTCGGCGGAAAAGAATATAACTGTTTGGTAGACAATAATATGGCTACAATGATCGTTCCGATTTCTAATAAAGATCTTGATAAAACAGGAACAATACTTGACGCTATTGCGTATCACAGCTATTACGATTATGAGCCTTTGTTTGCACAGTGGCTTGCCGATACCTATTTCAGAGATGACGAATCCTATGAAATGTTAGAGCTTATTTACCAGAATATGTATTATGATATATTTATGGCGGTAGGCACCAGCGATAAACGCCTTTGGGATATTGAAAGCGAGATTATAGTAGGCTCAGCAACTAATAAGGGTTATGACCCTGCACAGGCAATAGCAAAGCTTGAGGACAGCATACGCACGGCTGTTGACGAATTTTACGGTAAATAAACCGAATAAAGCTCTGCCGCTTTGGCGGCAGGGCAAAATGACATTTACATATTACAGCGGGAGTGATAACATGAGTTTTAATACTAAAAAAAGCTTAAAGATTATTACATTTTGTATGGCGGCTGTATTGTTAAGCGGTACGGCTGCGGCAGCTGTACTTAGATATGACAAACCGCGAGAAGCAGAACCAAGAACAAGTATAAGTGACTATATAAACGTTAATAAAAGCGAGCTTCCGCTCGAAACTCTTGTAAGCGATGGAGGATATTGCGGTATTTTCCGTACCGTAGGAGTTATAGGCGACAGCCTGTCTTCCGGCGAATTCGAGGGTACTGACGAAAACGGAAATACTACCTGGACGGATATGTATGATTATTCGTGGGGTCAGGTTATGGCGCGCGATACAGGAAGAAAGGTTTATAACTTTTCAAAAGGCGGTCTGACAGCGGAGGGATTTCTCACCTGGACTTCGGAAATGGCTTCAAATCCCGATAAGCTTGGCTTCGGTGCATTTGACGATGATAAAAAGTGTCAGGCATATATTATAGCACTTGGCGTTAACGATTTATTGGTAAAAAATGAGCCTGTCGGAACCACAGCGGATATCAATATTAATAATCCGGAACAAAACGCCAAAACCTTTGCGGGATGGTACGGCAAAATAATTTCAAAGCTTAAAGCAATACAGCCGGAGGCGCGGATTTTTCTTATGACAATGCCGCAGGACGTAGATGATAGTGAAGCCGTCAAGAAATTGAAGGTAGAACACAAAAACTTGCTTATTGATATGAAGGATTTATTCGGTCAATATACCTATGTACTTGATTTTAATACTTATGCGCCTGTTTACGACAGAGAGTTTAAAAATCAATACTATCTGGGAAATCATATGAATCCTGCCGGTTATGTGCAGACGGCGCGTATGGTTGAAAGCTATATCGATTATATAATACGCCATAATTCTGCCGATTTTGCAAAGGTAGGCTTTGTGGGCAGTAATATCAATCACTGAGCTGTGGCGAAAAGAGGCGGATTATGAATATAAAACATAAAATAATTTCACTTTTAAGCATAGCTTTAACTGCCGTTTTACTTATTGTATCCGCATATTCGGGAATTATTGCCTTTGCCGATGAGACAATAGGCGAAAAACCGTTAGACAGAATTGTCACAGGTGGAGGTTTAAGCAGTATCTTCCATAAAATAGGCGTTATAGGCGACAGTCTTTCATCAGGCGAGTTTGAGGGCAAGGACGAAAACAATAACGTTACCTTTAATGATATGTACGATTATTCGTGGGGTCAGGTTATGGCGCGTGATACGGGTGCAAAGGTTTTCAATTTTTCAAAGGGCGGATTAACCGCTAAATCTTTTTTGGAGGATCAGAGCGGTTACGGTGCATGGGAAGAGGGCAAGCGTTGTCAGGCGTATATAATAGCGCTAGGTGTAAATGATTTGCTTTATCAGAATTTTGAGGTGGGTCAGCCATCGGACGTTGATCCTGCCGACCCTCAGAAACAGAAAAATAATTTTGCTTACTATTATGGCGCTATAATTAAAAAAATAAGAAAAATACAGCCGGACGCGCGAATTTTTCTTATGACCATGCCGCATGATGTGTATGACGGCAAATGGAAAATAAAGGATGCTCACCGTAAACTGCTTGAAGGTATGGCGGAGTATTTCGGCGGATATACCTATGTTATAGACTTACTTGAACATATGCCTATGCATGATGCAGCTTTTCATAATAATTTTTATTTAGGCGGTCACTTGAATCCAATGGGATACATATTGACTGCGCGCGTTGTGGAAAGCTATATTGATTATATAATAAGGCATAATCCTCGTGATTTTGATAAGGTGGGATTTATTGATACCGAGTCCGAGCAGGCGGGTGTATTTTCCGGCAGTGAACTGCCCGTTTACCGAAAGCTGTTGGAAAGCTACGATAAACTCGCGTCTGTAGACGGTGCGGTTAATTTGTGGGAACCCGGTGCAGTTTCAAAGAGTCTGATGAATTATAACGGCGGCAAAGCACTTATGCTTGATGTAACGCAGGGCAGTGGCTATAAAACCGCGCAGTTTAAATTCAATGCCGACCGATCATTCAGCCTTGCCGACGATAAAGCACCGTATTTGGTATTCGATATGGATATACCGGACCTTCACGGCGGATATTTAGGTCTTTATTTTGAGGCCAATACTAAAAATGCAGGTGCTTTAAGAGCAAATGCCAAACTGGAATACTCTGAATGCTTTGCAGACCCGACTAAGCCGATATATATTAAAGAGCCTAATAAGTGGTCAGTTTATGAAACCGGTGACTGGAATAAAGGAAAAATGCAGTACCGTATAAATCTTAAAGAAGCGTTCGGCAATAATTTTAAAGAACTTGGCGAATGTTGGTCGTTCGATTTAAAGATAGCAAATTTCTCTGAAGATGCCGAAACAGGCTTTGTGTTTGATAACTTTGCACTTCAAGGTGAAACAAATGCAACCGTACTCAAAAAGGGCAGTGCGACGGTTATTTCAGCCGGCGGCGGTAATGCAGGCAGTATAGCGTTGTCGGATAGCGGAGCTGTAAACCTGATTGATAACGGTGCACACGATTTATATTGGTATATGGATGTTGATATTCCTGTAAGCAATATTGCTAATATAGGCATAAAGCTTATGACCGACGGCTGGTCAGGCGATGAGGGACTTATAAAACTCGAAGGAGCACTTGCATGTTCAAAAAGTCTTTCCGAACTGGTTTCGGGCGGCGGAAGTACAGTGAAATTTTACAACAGTGGTTGGGAGGCACGAGTGCCAAAAGGTGGAAATTGGTACAGGCTTGATTTAAGCAAAGCGTTTAATCTGAATGACAGTGAAACGGTAAATCAGCTTAATAAGGCAGTGTCGCTTTGGCTGGCATATAATCAGTGGCAGTCAAATTCGGCGGACGGCGGTAATCCGAATATTGATTTTTCAGACAAGACAGGCAGTATCAGGCTTGAATGTATATTTTCATACTGTGCCGAAGCTCTATACGGCGATGTAAACTTAAACGGCAGTACCGATATTACGGATTTGGTAAGGCTTAAAAAATACATAGCGAATAAAAACGGAGTTTATGTATCTTCCTCAGCCGATATGAACGGCGACCGTGAAATTAACGCTTTAGATATTACGCTTTTAAGAAAAATGCTTTTAAAAGCAAAATAATTTTCCGCTAAGGATCTACGCGTATAATATAAATTAAGAAAGGGTAGAAGTAAATGTTTAAATCTAATTTAATAGGAAAAACAGTTAAAATAGTAGCAATCGGTACGATATGTTTATCTTTGGCGATTCCCTCCGTTGTTAATGCGGCGCATGATGTGTCTCAGCCGGAAAACAGAATAACACTGAATAATTTTGACGGCATTGCTGATGATACATTATCAAATTTTGCAGAAGTATGGTATAAAGACACTTCAGCGGCTGAAGTGTCACTTATTGATGAAAACGGGAATAAAAAAATCGGATTAAATTTTCCGGGCGGAAAAGAAAGAGAGGAATCTCAGCTTATAATTAAAATGAATGCCGGCAATGCATTTAATTTAAGAAATGATTTTATGCCTTATCTGGTATTCAATATGAAGATTACAGACATAGACTGGGGCGGCATAAAGGTTGCTGTTAATTATAAAGATGAAAACGGTAACGGAAAAGACATTTATGTAGCTGAAAATACTTTGTTACAGCGCTCAAAAGATTTTTCGGATCAAAACAATGCAATTGAAGAAATGCGCTTTAACCAATGGTCCGCATATGAAGCCGGGTCTTATGGTAATGGTTGGAAAGATGGCGAAGAATACGAATATCGCCTAAATCTTAAAGAAGCTTTTCCGAATGATTACGAGCAGATGTCTCAATGCTGGTCAATAAAGATTACGGCTTGGCGAAACCAACAAGACAAAGATATGAAAATGATATTCGATAATTTCCGTTTGGAATCCGGCAACGATAAGTATGCTTATCAGACATTTGACGGAATTTCAAATGCAGACGATGTGGCTTGGTATCATAATGACTTTTCTGCTTCTATCGAAAATCTTGGATATCTTAACAGCCCTGCGCTTAAACTTACCGGTAAGGGTAATGCAAACACTCAAATTGTTTTTGACAGAGGGCATACAGTAAATCTTTTAGCAAACGGAAATTACCTTTACTGGTATATGGACGTTGATTATGATGCAACAAACCTGCAATATAAGCCCCAATTTATAAATATGGGAATGAAAATAATTACCGAGAATTGGACGGGAGATGAGGGACTGATATATCAGGATACTGCCATTACTTATTCTGAAAGTCTGTCCGGTGTTATTAACGGTGCGGGATACGCTTTGCCTGACTGGAATGCAAATGAATGGAATGTAAGAATACCTGTCGGTAAGCATTGGTTCTGTATGGATTTAACAAAAGTGTTCAAATCCGATTATTCGGAGGAAGATATTAAAACAAGTCTGAAACAGGCGAAATCGCTGTATTTGCAGTATAACAGCGATCAGGAAAATGCAGGCGGATGGAACTGGCAGTCTTTTGCCGATGTTGAAGCCACCTTTATTATCGACAGTATATCATCTTTTGTTAAAGAAATTACCGATGGTGACGCAAACTGCGACGGCACGGTAGATATACTTGATTTAATAAGAGTGAAAAAATACGCCGCAGGGATACAAACCGAAATTTGCGCAGCTGCCGATCTTGACGGTAATTCTGAAATCAATGCCGCAGATAGTATATTGCTCAGAAAAAAATTGCTCGAAAAGTAAGCTTTTAAAACCGTAATCGCAAAAATACGGCATATGATGAGTACCGGGTCTGATGTTTTTCGGATCCGGTATCGGAATAAATATTTGCAAAGCGTTTAAAAAAGGATATAGTGATTTATGCCAATAGAATTTAATAAATCTAAAAATCAATTTTACTTACACACAAAAAACAGCAGTTATATTATTGAACTGCTTGACGGGCGTATACCTCTGCACGCGTACTGGGGGAAAACGCTTAAAAATATGCCACCTATGGGTGAATGGAAAAGTACGCAGAATGCTACAATGACGCCGATGGACACAGGTATGCCGTGGGGTCAGTTTGCCAATTTCGGCACACTGCCTTTGGAATATCCTGCTTACGGTACGGGGGATATGCGCGAAACGGCGTTTTTGGCAAAATATGCCGACGGCAGCCGTACTACCCGATTTGAGTATGTGTCACATAAAATTATGCGCGGCAAGCCAGCTTTAAACGGATTGCCTGCAACCTACGGAAATGAAACCGAAGTCGAAACACTTATTATCACGCTTTGCGATGCCCATACAAAGCTTGTAGCCGAACTTTATTACAGCGTATTTGAAAAATATGACGCAATTGCACGCAGTGTACGCCTTATAAATAATGGCGAAAGCAATGTGCTTATAAACAAAGCGGCAAGCGTAAGTGTAGATATTCACGGGGCAGACGGTATGGAGTTTATGCACCTTTACGGCTGGTGGGCAAGGGAGCGCCATATTGAACGCGCGCCGCTTATTGAGGGCATACAGAAGATAGATTCAAAGCGGGGTGCAAGCGGTCATCAGCATAATCCGTTTATAGCACTTTTGCAGAAAAATGCTAACGAGACCTACGGCGAAGTTTACGGTTTCAGCCTTGTATACAGCGGCAGTTTTGAGGCAGGTGCAGAGCTTGATATTTACCGCAATGCAAGGGTTACTGCGGGCATTAACAGCTTTGATTTCGGTTGGAATTTAGAATCGGGAAGTACCTTTCAAACACCTGAGGCGGTTATGGTCTACTCTGCCGAGGGTCTCGGTAAAATGTCGCGCTGCTTTCACTCTCTTTACAGAAATAATCTTTGCCGCGGTAAATATCAGTATGCCGAACGTCCTGTGTTGGTAAACAACTGGGAAGCAACTTATTTTGATTTTAACGAGGAAAAACTGCTTGCCATTGCAGAAAAGGCAAAACAGCTGGATATTGATATGCTTGTTCTTGACGACGGCTGGTTCGGCAAACGTAACTGTGATAATTCCTCTTTGGGGGATTGGTTCTGTAATACAGAAAAGCTTGCAGGCGGTTTAAAGGGACTCGGCGAAAAGCTTAACGCAATGGGTATGAAGTTCGGACTGTGGTTCGAGCCGGAAATGGTATCCCCCGACAGCGAGCTTTACCGAGCTCATCCGGACTGGTGTATTCACGCAGAGGGGCGTCCGCGCAGTCAAACGCGCAATCAGCTGGTGCTTGATTTGTCGCGCAGTGATGTATGTGATTATATAATAAAATCGATTTCCGATGTACTTAACAGCGCACCAATATCATACGTTAAATGGGATTATAACAGAAATTTCAGTGAAATGGGTTCGGCGGCGCTTACACCCGAATGTCAGCAGGAACAGGCGCACCGATATATTTTAGGCCTTTACAACATACTGGAAGAGCTTAATAAGCGATTCCCCGATGTACTGTTTGAGGGCTGCTCGGGCGGAGGCGGTCGTTTCGACCCGGGTATGCTTTACTATATGCCGCAGATTTGGTGCAGTGACGATACCGACGCGGTTGAACGCATATTTATACAGTACGGAACAAGTATTGTGTATCCGGCGGTTACAATTTCTGCTCATGTTTCAGCCTGTCCCAATCATCAGGTGGGGCGTACTACGCCGTTTAAAATGCGCGGCGATGTTGCAATGTCAGGTCAGTTTGGGTATGAAATGGATCTATCCGCTTTAAGCGATGAAGATTTAGTGTCTGCCAAAGAACAGGTGGCATTTTACAAAAAATACCGCAATGTTGTTCAGTATGGTGATATGTACCGTTTGGTATCCCCTTATGAAAACGACGGTGAATTTGCCGCGTGGCAGTTTATTAAGGATAAAACCGCAATTCTTTATACTTTTAATATTAAAGGTATACCCAGCGCGGCGCTCAGACGGGTTAAAATGCATGGACTTTTGCCGGATGCTGTTTATAGGGAAGAAGGCACCGGCAGAGAATACAACGGTGAATTTCTTATGAATGTGGGCGTTGTATGCGAATGCAATCAGGATTATATCAGCACCGTATCGGTTTTTACAAAGCAGTAATCAATGTGCGGAAATCAGAGGATTAAGCTTATGAATACGAAAGTAAAAGCGTTTATTCTTGAAAACTGGAATAAAACCGTAAGAACGAACACTGCGGACGAGGGGAGTCTTATCGGTCTGCCTGAGCCGTATACTGTTCCGTGTATTGAAGGCACATTTCAGGAAATGTATTATTGGGACACCTATTTTACCAATATCGGTCTTATATTATCCGGAAAAATTGAACAGGCAATCTGTAATACGGAAAATATGGCGTATCTGATAGAGAAATACGGCAAAATGCCGAATGGAAACAGAACATTTTATCTTAACCGTTCACAGCCGCCGTTTTTTTCACAGGCGGTACGCGATATATTTGAGGTTACGGGTGATGCCGAGTGGCTTGACCGTATGTATTCTGCCGCTGAAAAGGAATATACCTTTTGGTGTGAAAAACGTATGACGGAATCGGGACTTAACAGGTATTACTGCGACGGAAAGGACGGTTTCGGTCGGGGTGCGGCAGAATATCTGTGCCAGCGATGCGGACTGGATAAGCCTAACGAGGCTGATATTGAGGAGTATTCAAAATGTCTTATGTCATTTTGCGAAAACGGCTGGGACTGTACGAGCCGTTTTGATATGAGGGCGCACGAATTTAACGCGCTTGACTTAAATTCCCTGCTTTACGGTATGGAAAAGAATATGGAGTATTTCTCAGAGGTTCTTAAAAACGGTAAAAGTGGCGTTTGGCTTGCGCGCGCTGAAAAAAGAAAGCTTTTGATGAATAGTCTGATGTGGAGTGAGGATAACAGCGCCTTTTATGATTATGATTTTAAAAGGCAGAAAATATCCGACTTATTTTCCGCTGCTTCGTTTTACCCTTTGGCATTCGGTCTTGCAACAAAAGAACAGGCAGAAAAAACCGTTGCCTGCTTGCCGAAAATAGAAATGCTTTACGGAACCGCCGGATGTGAGAAAAGGAACGATAACAGGAATCTGCAATGGGATTATCCGAACGGTTGGGGCTGTCTTCAGTATATTGTAATAAAAGGTCTTTTGAATTACGGCTACAAAAGCGATGCCCTTCGTATCGCAGGTAAATATGCTTCGCTTGTTGAAAGTAACTTTGAAAAAACAGGAACACTTTGGGAAAAGTATAATGTTGTTACGGGCGGAGTTTCCACCGCAGCAGAATACGAAACGCCCACCATGTTAGGCTGGAGCGCGGGCATATATCTTTATGCACTTAAACTATGTTTATCAGAATGAGAACACCGTCAAAGAGTACAGAAGTGAATTTCTGAGGAATATAAGCGGTGTATACGAATGTAATAAAGATTATGTAAGTAATATTTTTGTTTTCAAGAGAGTGTAAAATTGTACTGCGCAAGAGTTTTGATTGGAAGTATATGACCAAGAAAAAATTATGTGTCATTTGAGTACATAATATATTTATAACTATAAATCATTAAGGATGGGTCATCGATGAAAGAGCTTAAAAAGCCGTTTATAGGCGTTGCCTATTATCCGGAGGATTGGCCGGAAAGCGAAATGGATTACGATATTGCCAAAATGAAAGAGTTAGGCATAAGCGTTGCGCGTATAGGCGAATTTGCGTGGAGCAAAATGGAACCGATGAAGGGCGTTTTCGACTTCGGCTGGCTACATAAAATCGTGGATAAACTGGCAGAGGCGGATATAAGGGTAATGATGGGTACGCCTACCGCTGTTCCGCCGATATGGCTTAGCTCGCTTGATAAAGAAATGTTTACCGAGGATTTATGCGGTCATCGCGTCGCGCACGGCGGCAGACGCCACGCCTGCTCTAACAATCCTACGTACCTTGAACACTGCGATAAAATAGTTACCGCTCTGGCACGGGAATTCGGCGACGATGAAAATATTATAGGCTGGCAGATAGATAACGAAATTTACTTGCAGGAATGCCACTGCAAGCACTGCGACAGTAAATTCCGTAAATATCTTAAAGCGAAATACGGCAGCATTGAGGAGCTTAATAAGCGCTGGAATCTTAATATTTTCAGTCAGGCTTACAGAAGCTTTGAGGATATTGCTACTCCGCGCCTGGGCTGGATGAATCCCCATCATAAAATGGAGTATATGAACTTTGACGGCGACAATCAGATTGAGTTTGTAGCACGTCAGGCGGCAATTTTAAAGAAATATGTAAAAGCTCCGATAGGTACGGATCAAATGCCGCTCAACCGTATGAATTACCGCGAAATGCACCGTCCGCTGGATGTTATACAGTTCAATCATTATAATGTTCCCGGTAACCTTTGGGAAACAGGGCTGTGGATGGATTACTTCCGCTGCTTAAAGGATACGCCGTTCTGGAATACCGAAACCGCTACCTGCTGGAACGGCTCCACTGCAATGCCCGGAAGTATTAAGCCTGACGGATTTTGCTATGTAAATACCTGGATGCCGATAGCGCTTGGCGGCGAGGCTAATATGTACTGGCTGTGGCGCACCCACTGGGCAGGACACGAGCTTATGCACGGCTCAGTTCTGGAAAGCAGCGGCAGACCGCAGTATAATATAGCGGAAGTTACAAAAGCGGCGGAGGATTTTAAAAAGGCGTCTGCCTTTGTGACAGGCACAAAGGTAGATACAAAAGCGGCACTGCACTTTACCGCACTAAATGACAAGCTTTATGCAAACCAGCCCATTGTTGAGGGATTTGTATATGACAGAGAGCTTAAAAATTATTTCTATAAACCGATGATAGACAGCGGCCTGCGCCCCGACGTTATAGACGCGGGAGCTGATATAGATAAATATAAGCTTATATTCTCGCCGCTTATGCCTATACTTGACGAGTACGGATTGCCCGAGCGTATAGCCGAATGGATTAAAAACGGCGGCGTATGGGTAACAGGTCCTATGACCGATATACGCACCGCAGACGGCACCAAATATACGGATAGACTGCACGGTATGCTTGAAAGCCTAACGCCTGCCTATTTGAACTGCTTTGTGCCCGATGCTGAAAAGCGTGTGAAAAGCGAATGGAAGGACGGCACGGAATTCGGCGGCAATATGTATTACGAGCTGTTCAAACCCGATAATAACGCAGATATTGCCAACGTGAAATTTGGCAGTAAATATATAGAGGGATTAAGCATTTTACAGCAATATAAGGTCGGCAAGGGTACGGTTATAATACTTGGTACTCTGCCCGATTATGACGATATGCGTAAGCTCATAACCTACGCCTGTAAGGAAGCGGAAATCCCATGCAACCGTACCGAGGGCAATTCAATAATGGTTGCCGACCGTAAGGGTGAAAACAAAAAGGGCGTTATACTGGTTGATATATGCGGAAACGGCGGTATTTACCGCAACGATAAACCGCTTTGCGATATACTTACAGGCAATAAATATGACGGCGATATAAAAGTTGAGCCGTACGGTGTGCTTGTTTTAGAGGAGTAAATATTTATTTGTTTTTCCTGTTCTGCCGATGGAATGGGAGGGGAAAGTATTTAAAGGAATATGTTGACCTACGGCTGCGCTTTTAAAGGTACCGATTTAAAAGATTATTATAAAGATTCAGTGAAAAATATATTTGTGTGTATCTTAAAACCCCGCTGACTGAAACTAAAAATCAGTCAGTGGGGTTTAAAATATATAAAAATTGATAGAAAAGTTTTAAAAACTTAAGTTTACACATCAAAATTTGTTTTAATATAAGCAGAGTTTTGCATCACCTCTCAGCTTTTGGGTTTGGAGGTGAAAATATGCGTAATTATTTTGAATTTTTAATGAAACAATTTCTTACCTGCGGCAGAAGCTGCAATCCAAATAATAACCCTGTCTTTGATAAAATTGAAGAAAAACAGGTTAAATTAGAATTCAGAAAGATACTGGATAAATTAGTTATTAATATAATTAAAAACAGCCTTGAAAACGAAATATTATTGCAGGCGCTTTTATAATTAGCGCGGATAGTGCGAATTATAATTGTATTACATTTTTTATGTGGAATGAAGTTATCGGAAATAGCCTATCTTTTGAAAACAGATTTGAACAGTATTTATGTTCAGAAATGTACGGCGATTAAGCATCTGAAAAATATATTGATGTAACAGCGGCGTTTGCTGTGTTATATATATGAACCTTGAAAAATATGCCTTGTGGCATTATAGAAAGCATACTGTAAAACATTGGGGAGCGTCGTTGAAATTTCAGCGCAAAAGGCAAGGGGGGTGCAATGCGCATGACGATATCAGCATATGCAGATGATTCGATACACATCGTAATCTTCCTCGCGGCTTATTACAGACTTCGTCATAGTAAGGTGCTTGGTCTTAAATGGTCGGCGGCGGATTTTGAACATAATCTAATAAAACAATACATAAGTTTATGTTAGGAGAAAAGTTTGAATGAATAAAAATGATATTTTTAAATTTGCCGAAATGATAAAAGGTTCGGAGCATACAGTGTTCTTCGGCGGGGCGGGAGTGTCAACCGAAAGCGGACTGAAAGATTACAGGAGCGAAAACGGGATTTATCATACTGCCGTTAATTACGGAATGTCGCCGGAAGAAATTTTAAGTCATAACTGCTTTTTTAAAAACACGGATTTGTTTTACCGCTTTTTCAGAGATTTCTTTATGGAAAGTGCAGAGCCGAATATCACACATAAAGCTCTGGTAGAGCTTGAAAAGCACGGAAAGGACATAACGGTAGTTACACAGAACATAGACGGACTTCACCAAAAAACCGGAAGTAAAAAGGTGTATGAGCTGCACGGCACAACCTCGAAATTTCATTGCATTGATTGCGGCAGGGAATACGGGTTAGATTATCTTAGAACAAACGGAGAGAATATTCCGCACTGCATATGCGGCGGTGTTTTAAAGCCGGATGCTGTGCTTTACGGCGAACAGCTTGACAACAGCACCGTAAACGGAGCGCTGTGGACAATAGAAAACGCCGACCTGCTTATTATAGGCGGAACATCGCTTGCGGTATATCCTGCGGCAGGATTTGTAAGATATTTTAAAGGCGAAAATCTTGCGATTATAAATAAGGAAAGAACTGATTACGATAAATACGCAGACCTCGTATTTCATGACGGACTGGGCGCGGTGTTTACCGAAGCGATGAAAATGCTTTCTTGAAAACATACAAAACTTCTTGTATTTTACAGTTGTCGGTATGATTGATGCATATTTTTATCTGTACTGTTTAGACTGAAAAACGATACTGATTGCGGGTCATTGACAAACTTATAATTATTATGTATAATATAATCGGAGTCGAGAGTTATCCCGTCCGGGGGTTGCATTTGGCTCCATTTATTTACACTAATAATTAAATGCTTTTAATGTTAAGATAGTTAAAAATGATTCAGGGTAGTGATTGGTATTGACTTTTATAAAAAGTATGATATTATAAGAGTTGCAAAGTCACCGAGTGTCTTAATGCATTGGCTTGGGAGAAGGCTCTGGGCCATCGAATATGGGGAGCATATTCCCCGTATGCGAGGAATTACCCCGCAATATTAAATTGCCGCTTATTCTTAAGAATGGGCGGTAATTTGTTTTTTAGATAAAGAAAGAATTGACGTATCGGTAAAATGAGGATATAATATATTTGAAAGGCGGGTGTCTGTATTGGAAAGAAAAATAATTGACTATATAGTTGTTTGTATAAACGAATTTGCTTTAAGCAAAAACCTTACCGAGCAGGAGGCTTTTCGCTATCTTTACGCAAATAAGGGTATAGAGTTTCTTACCGAAAACTACGATATTGAGCATACACTCTCCCTACAGGACGCCGTTAACGATTTAAGCATTGTATGCCGTAATAACGGAGGTATGATATAGTGATTTTATATCATGGTACTAATTGCTCTATTGATAAAATAGATTTGAATAAGTGCCGTCCTTATAAGGATTTTGGTAAAGGCTTTTACCTCACGACAATTAAAGAGCAGGCTGAAAAAATGGCACGACGTGTATCGAGAATTTACGGCGGAAGTCCGATTGTTAATGCTTTTATTTATGACATTGATGCCGACAATTCGGATATAAATATTAAAAGCTTTCCCGCTCCCACCGAGGAATGGGCAAGGTTTGTAATAAACAACAGAAACGGTGTGAATTCAGAGGAAGACAATAATTCCGATAATAAATACGATATAGTCATAGGTCCTGTTGCAAATGATGATTTAGCACTGCTTTTCAGGCAATTCAGCAACGGAATGATAGAAATTGATACGCTTATTCGTGAAATGAAGTATAAAAAGCTGACCGACCAGTATTCATTCCATACGGAAAGGGCCTTAAAATACCTGACAAAGGAAAGTGAATACAATGTCTAAGGCAAAGCAGCTTATGGAGCTTGCTACACAGGATATAATCGCAGAGTTTGCAAAAAAAAAAATCGGAATTACAGAGGCTATGAACATCTTTTACGGTTCTGAATTTTGCAAGAAGCTCTACGATGAATCGACCGGTTTATATTTGGAAGGCACAAAATATTTATACGGACTTTTAGAAAGCGAAATTAAAAACGGCAAGCTTGTTCAAAACGAAATATAAGGATTTGACCGCCTATTCCAATTACGATATGAACTTGTCTAGTAAGATTAGACGCTAAAAACCATAAATTATTCGAACTATTGCTCATTTCTATATTGAACAGGGGCTTTGTAGGATATTTTTTGTTATTGAAGTAAGCTAATCAGTAGAGAGCATTCAAGTTTAGTAATCATTGATCTTATTAAGAGTCTGCGTAAAAGTTCAGCAAAAATCAAGATAGTAAAATAATGTTGTTTCTTTCAGTTCGGGAGAAGCAACTTTTTTGTGCAGGAACTGTAAAAAAGTTTCAATATAATATAGGAGCTGAAAAAATGAAAACGTACACACCGGAAAAGAAGCAAGAGGCTATTGATCGTTTTATATCCGGTGAATCAGCAGCAGCCATACTCGCCGATATCGGCATACCGAAAAGCACATTTTATAATTGGGTGCGCATTTATCAGGAAGAACAGGCAGAGCTTAACAGGAAAACGGTAGATATACGTAATTTTCATTTGCTTGAAAACAAGGTTGCACGTTTGGAAACAATCATCGAAATTCTCAAATCCGCAAGCTGCACACCTAAGTCACCGTTAAAACAACGATTGTATGCTGCAGAACAGCTTTATGGGAAATACAACATACATGTAATATGCGATGCATTTGATATACCCAGAGGAACATTTTATAACCATGTTCTTCGCAACAAAAAGGACAATACTTGGTATGCAAAACGCCGGGAAGAACTGCGGCTTCAAATACAGGAAATATATGACGAAAGCAATCAGATATTCGGCGCTGCGAAAATTGCGGCTGTTATGAAAAGCAATGGAATTAAAGTCAGTGATGAAATGGTACGTACACTTATGCGCGATATGGGATTGGTAAGTATACGGCAAAGTGCTAAAAAATTATACGAGGATGAATGTCGCAAATACAAAAATCACCTTAATCAGGAATTTGATGTAAGCAGACCGAATGAGGTGTGGGTCAGTGATGTCACTTATTTTAAGTACGGCAAAAGCGCGTATTATATTTGTGTGATTATTGATTTATTTTCCCGTATGGTTATAGCATATAAAATCGGAAAGAACAACAGCGCTCAACTTGTAAAGGGAACATTTCAAATTGCGTATAAAACGCGTCAGCCTGACTCGAATCTGACCTTTCATACCGACCGTGGCAGCAACTATCGATCCAAGATTATGAATGATTATATTCGTTCATTAAACATAACACAGTCCTTTTCAAGGGCATATGTGCCATATGACAATTCAGTTATGGAATCTTTCTTTTCTTCCATGAAACGTGAGGAACTGTATCGGACGAAATATCGTTCAGAAACCGACTTTCGTAAATCCGTCGATGAGTACATAATTTTCTACAACACTAAACGTCCGCACAGAAAACTCCAATACAAGACTCCGAAACAGAAGGAAGAAGAATATGCCTTAAAATCAGCGGATTAAAAGGATAAGTGCGGATAGACTGATGGGTTCATAAATGCTGACTTTGGATATTAAATCAGAATTATTTGCATTTAACTGTTTTTAGTCCAAATGAAAAAGAAAAAATGCGACCTTGAAAAGCCGCATAAACAAATGATTTTATAATTAAAACACCATTGAAATTGGACTTGTGGGTTCAAATCTCAATGGTGTTTTCAGATGGTGCGAGTGACGAGACTTGAACTCGTACGTCATTGACACACGCCCCTCAAACGTGCCTGTCTGCCTATTCCAGCACACTCGCATATATTTAACACCCAAATTTACGGTGCCAGATTATTATATCAAAACAAGCTGCGTTTGTCAACAGTTTTTTTAATTTTTTACCGCACAATGCAATTTTTTTAAACTTGTTCAAGGGCGTACATATGTTTCACAGTTTTATTTCTATATAAACACATTTACATTCCATAAATTGTAATTATGCGGTGCTGTCAAATTAAAATTTGTATGTGACTTATTTTGCGGCAGGAAAGAAATCTTCAAATTTCGGCGGTGTGCAGATATGCTTTGCACAGGTAAACA
>ERZ773194.588-NODE-588-length-46579-cov-5.455270_pt1 | contig 46579 bp, 38 predicted proteins | sample MGYA00511240_ERZ773194 | MGnify/ENA primary metagenome ERZ773194 (study PRJEB29015, sample SAMEA2737774) | human gut metagenome | biome: human gut; feature: human-associated habitat; material: faeces | place: China | collected 2012 ... | reverse complement strand
CTGATTGCAGAAAAACAGCAAGCAACTTCGCTTTTATTTCATTGCTCGCTAACTCCCTTGAATAGAATAATGCCGCCTAGCTGTTAACTAAGCGGCATTGCCCTTTCAGGGGAGCTTTTTTATAGATAGCTTTTGATGGTCGAGATCAGGATATCTCCTGCCACCACCCGGTCCTCGGCGGCGAAGCCTTCGGCGAAATTATCGGAATAGAGCACCTGGGCGTTGGGCGGGAACTCATCGTCCCCTTCCCAGACCATGATCTGCATCCGGTAGGGGCCGATCAGATCGAACTGGTAGCCCGCGTCGCCGTGCTTTAAGGGCACGGCCCCCATTTTCTCGGCGGCGGCCCTGAAGGCGGCCACCCGGGTGCCGAAGGTGAAGGCGGCCCGGGTCAGAACGCGGCCCGTATAGGGTTTGATGTACATCTCCCCCCAGGGCATTTCCCGGAAGGTCTTCCACTCCCCGCCGAAGGCTACCTGCTTGCTCTCCAGCAGATAGCGCAGCAGGAAGGTGCGGGTGGGCAGGGGCGGCAGGGCCCCGCCGTCCTTGGCGGAGAATTCGCAGCCGGGGTAGGTAATGGAGAAGCTTCTGCCCAGCAGGGTCACCTGAAAGGCCCCGCCGTCAAAGCCCACATCCGGCAGCCGCTCCAGCACCTCCCGGGGGTTCAAGTCCTTGAAGAGGGCCTCATAGTGGGCAAAGGGGACCTCTTCCTTGTGATTTTCAATTTCCAAATTTCAAGCCTCCTGTACGCTGTGGGGGAACAGCCGGGAATCGGTATGGGGAATGAAGCAGGCGGCCACAAAGGCATCCATATACCCAGGATGGGTGCTCAGCTCCAGATAGGTCATGTTGGAAGCCACCTCGGCGGTCTTGGCGTTGGCCTCGTCGCTCATGACCATGGCGTAAGCGCCGGTCAGGGAGGAGTTGCCGATGTAATGGAATTTTTCCAGGGGCACATCCGGGAACATGCCGATGTTCACCGCATTGCCCATGTTAATGCCGGAGCCAATGCCGCCGGCAACATACACATCGTCAATGCCGTCCACCGTCATGTCTACGCTCTTAAGAAGCGTATCAATGGCGGAGAAAATGGCGCCCTTGGCACGGATGAAGTTGTCGATATCCACCTCGTTGATGGATATCTCCCGCTCGGTCTCGCTTTCGCTGGCCTCGGCCAGAACGTAGCGGCCCATACCGTGGTGGTCCCGGCGGATGCGGTCGCCTTCCTTGACGAACAGTCCCTTGGCATTGATCATGCCGCAGCGGAACAGCTCGGAGATGATATCGATGATGCCGGAGCCGCAGATACCTACGCACTTTTGCCCCGGGTCGCCTACGATGGTCAGGGCGGGCTCCATGGTGTTCTTGTCGATGGTGCAGGCCTCAATGGCGCCGTCGGTGGCGCGCATACCGCAGGAGATGTCGCCGCCCTCAAAGGCAGGACCGGCGGAGCAGGCGCAGCTCATCAGGAAATCCCGATTGCCGAAGACGATTTCGCCGTTGGTGCCCAGGTCGATGAACAGGCTCATCTCGTCCCGGTCCCAGATGCCGGAGGCCAGGGTACCGGCGGTGATGTCGCCGCCTACGTAGGAGCCGATGTTGGGGGCAATCAGCACCTGGGCCAGGGGGTTGGCAGGGAGCTTCACGTCCCCGGCCAGCAGCCCATCCCAGTGGAAGAAGCTGGGAATATAGGGCTCCATGCGGACGGACTGGGCGTCCACACCCACAAACAGATGGTTCATGGTGGTGTTGGCGCCTACGCACAGGCTGAGAATGCTTCGGGGGTCAAGGCCCGCAGACTTGCACAGGCCCGCCATAATGGGGGTCAGGGTCTCCTTGATAATGGCATCCTGGAGCTTTTTCTTGCCGCCGGGCTTGCCCTGCTCAATGATCCGGTTGATGACATCCGCGCCATAGCGGATCTGGCCGTTGCCGGAGGAGCCCTTGGCCAGGATCTTGCCGCTGGTCAGGTCCGTCATAACCATGGTGACGGTGGTGGTGCCGATATCGATGGCGCAGCCGTAAATGGCCGTGTTTTCGGGGCTGCAAATCTCCATGCAGGTGAAGGCTTTGCCCTCCAGGCGGCCCTTGACGCAGACCGTGAAATTGTTCTCCCGGAGAACGGCCGCCATGCGGACCATGACCGTATGGGGGATCTTCACGGTCTCCACACCCAGGGCCTCTTCAATGGCCCAGGTCAGGCGCTCATTGTCCGGCATGGTGTCGTCCAGGCTGGGCTCCGCCATGGTGAGCACCACGCTGCGGTAGGAATTGGTAAAATGAATGCCGCTCTTCTTCAGATCCTCCTGGGCCTTGTCAAAGATGGCAACCTCCTTGGGGGAGGACAGGTCCGCCGTCTTCATCCGGCTCTGGTAGGCCGAGGCAATGTCCGGCACAAAAACGGTGCAGTCCCCTGCCACCTTGGAAGAGCAGCTTAAGCGCCAGCCCTGGGCATACTCCTCATCGGAAATATGCCGGGTCTGGATGCTGTCCAGCTCTCCGGCGGTGAGCTTCACCCGGCACTTGCCGCAGGAGCCGTTGCCGGAGCAGGGCGCGTCAATGGCAACATTGGCGCGGCGGGCCAATTCCAGCAGGTTATCCCCTACATTGCACTCGGCGGTAACGGGCTTTCCGCCTTCGATATCAAATACGACCTTGGGCATGGGTGTTACCTTCTTTCTTCATAATTTTCTACCATACAGTATAGCATGGTTCTTGCGAAATGTCCATAGAAATCAGTATTCTTTTATCGGATATGTTTTTCATAGAAAATAGAAACAAATTGCAGCCTGCATTGAGAATTTTTGCAGCAGGCTGCATTTTTTCTCAATATCCGCCCCACTGCGCATATTGGAAAGCGCCCGGAAGGGGGTTCCTTCCGGGCGCGCAGGGATATCAGATTACATCAGAGGCTCCAGGCCCAGGACAGGGTGACCCTTTTCGGTCAGCCAGTTCAGCAGCTCCTCGCAGTCGGTGGTGACGGTCTCGTCGGCCACCATGTCGGTGAAGTTGTCGATGCCGTAGAGCACCAGCACTTCATCGTAATCCTCAGCCAGCTCTGTCACGCTGCCGCGGTAATAGCGGCTGTCGATCATCGTGATCTTACTATAGTCATCGAGCAGATACGGCACGAAAGAATTCGCGAAAGAATCCTTGAGGATCAGCAAACTGCCCTTGCTGCTCGCCGTCTGCGCTGCCTGTCCTGTCGTTTCCCCGATTTCGATATCCACCTTATCATAATTGCCGCCAAAATATACGGCGTATTTATCCTTTTTATCCAGATACTCGTTGAAATACAGCGAGTCATAAGTCTCGCCATTCAGACGCACTTGGTATTTTGCCGTCAGCGCCGCACCCGGCGTTTCCACGCTGTCCTTGGTCAGCATCGGCAGCAGCACCTTGGAGTACAGCGTGCCGTAAAAATCATCAGAAAGCACCGTCGGCGCGAGCTTTGCGTAAGGCGCCGCTGCCGGGATCATAACTCCGCCGCTCGCAGTTTGCGATTCTTCGCCGTCGTCTACGCGCAGAGGATTTGAAACCCCGGCACGCGCCTGCAAAAATCCTGCGTAACCCAGATATGCACCGTAACCACTCCAGTGATGGTCAGTACGGAAAAATACGCCGCCGTCCGCACTCTCGCGCGCTGCGCTGCCATCTGTGACCGCGGCTTGCATCGCGGCGCGCAGGTCAATCAGACGTTCGCCGAGTGCATCCGCTGCATCAGCGAATGCCCGATCCTCATCAAAACGCGTCGCGTGTGCCGGCAGGTCGTTCTGATACACATAGGCCGCTGTCGGTACCAGCATCGCGTAGAGTCTGCCGCCGCTTGCCTCGCGGCTTTCCGCGAGCTCCGCGACCTGTTTGAGATTTTTGCGGTAACGATCCCAGTCAAAGTCTGCCTCTGTCACGCGCTTAACCACCCTGCCATCCGCCGCCAGATACACACCGTTGATGTCACCGACACCCAGCGCAGCCTCGGTCATCGCCATGGTCCGTACCCAAAGACTGCGGCCGATGATCTGGTCGTTCAGATAGTCCTCCGCCTGCGTCTCAAAACGCCCGTTCAGAACATGATCTACCGTCAGCTTCGGCGCCGCCTGCAGATAGCGGTTCTCGTTTTCCGAAAACCCGACCTCCGGCGTTACCAAGGTTCCAACGCACAGAAACGCCAAAAATAGCACAGAGGTGATGATCAAAATCCAACTTCTTTTTTTCATGTTCATGTTCATCTACCTCCTCTAAAATCTGAAATACAGGAACGGATTATAGGACCCGCTTACTAAAAATGCAATCGACAGGGCGAACACTGCCAGCAAAACCGCCGATTCCAGCACGCCCAGCAAAGCCTCGCCGCCTCGCATCGCCGTAAGCCGCGCCGCGACACGTTTGCATACGCATTTGACCAGCGGCGTGGAACCGATCGCGCAAAAAATCAGCAGCCAAACGCGGCTCGTTGCCAGATACAGGAAGTTCTCATCCACTAACGCAGCAGCGCCGCCGAACATATGCGCGATATACGTCGCCATGCGCGAAAAATCCGTCAGTCCAAAGATGACCCAGCCGAGCACGATCAAAATCAGACTGTAAACATGCCCGACGAATGCCGGACATTTGTCCAGCGCCCGCAGCAGCCATAATTTCTCAATAATCAAAATCACGCCGAAATATATGCCCCAGACCACAAAGTTCCAGCTCGCGCCGTGCCAAAGTCCGGTCAGCGCCCAGACGATTGCGATATTGAGGAGCTGCCGCGCGAGTCCCTTGCGGTTGCCGCCCAGCGGCACATAGACATACTCCTTGAACCACGAGCTCAACGACATGTGCCAACGCCGCCAGAACTCGGTAATGCTGCGTGAAATGTACGGATAGTTGAAGTTTTCCAGATAATCAAAACCAAAGATTTTGCCCAGACCGATCGCCATATCTGAATAGCCCGAAAAATCGAAATAGATTTGGAAGGTGAACGCCAGCGCGCCGAGCCACGCCGTCGCGAAGCTGATCTGTTCGAGATCCATCGCCGTAATCTCATTCCAGATGACATAAACCTGGTTCGCCAGCAGAACCTTCTTGCCGAAGCCGATGATAAAGCGGCGAATGCCCTCCGCAATCTGCTCTACATTCGTCTTACGTCCGACCAGCATCACCGCCACATCCGCGTAGCGCACGATCGGACCCGCGATCAGCTGCGGGAACAGCGTCACGTAAGCCGCGAATGCGATGAAATCCTTCTGTGCTGCTACTTTGCCCCAATAGACATCGATGATATAGGACATCGTCTGGAAGGTATAGAAGGAAATCCCGATCGGCAGTGCGATATGCAGAAGGCTCAGCTGCCCGCCGAGCAGGCCGTTGACCGTTCCGATCAAAAAGTCCGTATATTTAAAGAATCCGAGGATTGCCAGATTGCCGATCACACAGAGTACCATCGCGAGCTTCGCGCGCCGCAGGATCTTTCTGTTGCCGTTTCCAGCAATATCGGCGGCACAGTAAGCCTGCCCCGCCGCGTTTTCGTCACCGCCGGCGCGGTCTCCGGTCAAAGATTTCGCATTGTCCTCCGCCGCGGGCAGCGTGGTTTCCCGATCCGCCGTCTCTCGCAGATGCCCGATCACACGCCCAAACACGTAATTGAACACGATCGAAAACGCCATGACCGCGATGTATTTTGGCTCTCCCCAGCCGTAAAAAAGCAGGCTGGCGGCTAAAAGCCAGAGATTTCGCGCACGCAGAAATCGTTCCGGGATCAAAAAATATATAAAAACTGTTACCGGCAAAAATGCCATAAAAAACACTGAACTGCTGAATACCATATTCGCTTTTGCTGCCTTCCGTTTAAATTTCTATTTCACAACCGCGCTGTCCCAAATCTCAGCCTCGGCCTTTGCCATCGCGTCGTTTCCGCGACCTGACGTTTCACCCGCGTACCCGTTCTCCGCGGATGCTTTCTCCGCGAAGTTGCTGCTGTCGGTATTCGCATAAAAATTCCCGTCAAACGTATCGTCGGCCCCATCTTCAAAACCGCCAAAATTCGCTTCGTTGAGCATCTCATCGAGCCGCGCCGTCACCTCCGGTGTCAGAGAGTCTGTCACTGTATTATCATTGTACTCGATCATGAATTTATAAACGACCTGTCCGTTGAGAGAATAAGCGTCGTCAAAATACAGATAACCGTTCTCGACCATCATCCCGTTCGCGATATAATTCGCGACATCGCGGGTAAAGCCTTGATTATTTTTGAGAATAAAGGAGGCCACACGCGTTTTCTCTTCGATCTTATCGCGCAGCACCGCCGGAATTTCATAAAAATCGTCCACGACGACCGCGTTTGTGTAGAGATAGCAATACTTCGTACCATTCGCCGCCGGAATCTGATCGTGATCCCAAGGCCAGGAACCATCATCCTTGATGGAATCCGGCACATTAAAATAGCTGTAGCCCGGCACGCCGTTGTAAGACCCGTCAAAGGTCACATCCACATGGTACCAGTCTCCGTCCAGCTGCGTGACATTCCACGCGTGCTCGCCGTTCTGCGACGAATGAATGATCTTGCATGGAATCCCAAGCGCGTCCATGAACAACTTGAACGTCGTTGCGTTTCCCACACAAATCGCGTTGTGCGTGCGGAACACCCCATAAGGTGTATGCGTCTCATTCTGCCCGTCTATAATCGGATTGAGATTATCGCTGTTATAGGAAATCCATTTGACCTGCCAGTCGTAAATTGCCTTTTCCTTCTCATAATCCGACATATCCTCGGTAATCACCTCGTCGATGACCTTCGTCAACTTGTCATAGACAAACAGATCCTTCGCGTTCAGTTTATCCGTATTACCGGTTTTATATGCTTCAATCACCGCTGTATCATCATAAATCTCGTGAACCCGCGTTTCCGACTCTCCCAACAGCTTGTTCATTTTTTGAATCATGCCGCTGCTCTGCGCAAGCACACCGACAATCAGCACGATGATCAAAAGCTGCAGGGCCAGCCCGCCTTTTCCCTTGCAGCGCGCCTTCGTTTCCCGTCTAAAATCCGCGAAATGCGCCTTCGCCATACGTTTTCTTTCCGCAAAACTTATTTTTTCACCTTTGTCGATCATTCCTTCGTCCCCCTGTTATTTTTTACTTCTTGCTCCGTTTCCCGAGAAAATATATCTGTCCGGCTCTGTCTGCCTGCCGCTTGCCGGCTGCTGCGGGCAATCCGTCCCTAACAAAGTCATACCTGCCGCGTGATGGTTTCCTGCGTCCAATCCGCGCAAAGCTCGCAAATCGTTTATGCTTCGTCTCCGCTCTCACCGCTGATCGCGCCGCGCAGGGCTGCCTCCACATTGTCTGCGTCATTACAGATAAGCAAAGCTACATAATTGCCTTGCACGACAATCCGCGCGTTGTCCAGCTTGTAGACCTCTTCCGGCTTGTAACCGTTAAATTGATTTCGACGTTCCGTCACGCGATCCTCCAGTTTCTTTTTGGCAATCGAAACATCCTCGCTCTTTTTGAGGTGCAGCACCGACACCTCATCCGCCACACCGCCGCCGGCAGTCTGCAAAACCGCGCCGTCATCGATCATGTCAAACCGCACGCCGTAAAGACTGTCAAAGCTGTCATCGTAAGCGTCTTCTCCGTAGCTGTACCATTCATTCAAACTTCCCTCCGAAGCCGCCTCACTGCAAGCTTTGACGATGTCCAGACACTTCACCTGCGCCTTGCTGTCACTGCTGCCGCAGGCGGTCAAAAGCAGCATTCCCAGCACCAAAAGCAAGACCCCCGTTACGGTTCTCCGCCGCCGTGAAGCCACGTACCTCTCCCGCTCCGCTGCAGCTCCCTTTCGTTCATAAACGTGAAGCTCACGGCTTCTGCTCTTTTTTCCCTTGGATTCTATCATATCGTTTCTCCCCTCTCGCCGGACACACCCGTCAGTTACTCTCTATTCTACTATATTTCGACGCGGGATTCCACTTAAAAGTTTCATAGATTTGTCGTTTTTAAGCCCCAAAACCCTTAAAAAAAGTTTAGAAAACGCGCGCAAAAAAAAGCGCGCGCGTCCTTAAAACCGCGGAACAAGTGCAAAGGAATTCAGAACGCGCGTACAAAAAAACCGCTGATAGGAATCAACGGTTTTTGTGGTGCCCACTTCCGGAATCGAACCAGAGACACGGGGATTTTCAGTCCCCTGCTCTACCTACTGAGCTACAGAGGCAAATTGAGTTGCTAAAAATATCCCCTAAAGGCATCTACATAATTACCAACATCATATGCACAAAATATAAAAGTAAAAAATGGCGACCCGGAAGGGGCTCGAACCCTCGACCTCCAGCGTGACAGGCTGGCATTCTAACCAACTGAACTACCGGGCCAAATAAAGTGAGTTTGGTGGGCGGTACAGGGCTCGAACCTGTGACCCTCTGCTTGTAAGGCAGACGCTCTCCCAGCTGAGCTAACCACCCAAAACTCTTTGCCGACGTTTAAGTGAGAAACCCCACAGATGACGAAAAACCGCTTTGTTATCGGCTTTACCAATCACCCCGAACAACAATCAATATTATACCTTATAGTTTTGCATTTGTCAATACTTTTTTTAAAAAAACTTCAAAATTTTTCAAAAACTTATTTTTCGGCTTTATTAAGCAGAATTTTAAGGTCGTTTTCATCAAAATTATAAACTTTGTCGCAAAAATGACATTTAATTTCCGCTTTTTTATCGTTTTTAATTATATCTTCAAGTTCATCTTTTCCGACGGAAACGAGTGCTTTTTCAACCCTCTCACGGCTGCAGTTGCAATAATACTTTGTATCGAGCGTATCGGTGATGTCAAAATCAATGCCGTCAAGCGCACATTTTAAAATATCCTCGGGCGTCATATTATCCTCCAGCATTTTCGTAACCGAAGTGATTTTTTTTACATTCTCCTCAAGTTTTGTAATCGTTTCATCGGTCGCCTCGGGCATAACCTGCACAATAAAACCGCCTGCCGCCTTTATGCTGATGTCAACGTCAACAAGCACACCGAGACCTACCACCGACGGAATTTGCTCGGAAACTGCAAAGTACGACGTCAAATCGTCGCCTATTTCGCCCGAAACCAGCGGAACTTTGCCGACGTACGGCTCTTTTAAGCCGAAATCTCTTATGACCGTCAAAAATCCGTCCGTGCCGACAGCACCGCCGACGTCAAGCTTTCCCTGTGCATTTTTCGGCAAATCAACCGCCGGGTTGCCGACATATCCCTTGACGTTTGAATGACAGTCAGCAGTTGCAAGAACCCTGCCGATAGGGCCGTTGCCGGTAATCTGAAGGGTGAGCAAATCGTCCTCCGATTTAAGCATTGCACCCATCATTGCCGACGCTGTCAGGAGTCTGCCAAGCGCCGCGGACGCAACGGGATAAAGCGAATGGATTTTCTGCGCCTCGTTTACAAGATTTGTTGTTACCGCGCAAAATGCACGCACACTGCCGTCTTTTGCGGCAGCTCTTACTATATAATCTTTCATATTTTCTATGCTGAACCTCCGTAAATTCTGTTTAATTTATTCCAAAGCACCGATTTTAACCGCAAGCTCATATGCGGTATCATCGGCGGAAAAAATTATCACATCTTCGTCTTTTGCCTTTTTTATAACGTCAGCGCCTACCTCGATATTTTCGGGCACAACAACGCACGACGCCTCGGTGAGCACGGCAATCGCGACGATATTAACGTTTGTCTGAACGGTTATCCAGACGTTTTTTTCGCCCACTCTGCCCATTGCAAGGCTCAAAAGGTCGCTGATATAGCACCCCGAAACCTCTTTTTCGGCATTGTTTTCGGTAAGACATTTTAAATTAAGCTTTTTTTCAAGTTCCAAAGTGTTCATATAAACTCACCCTTAACTTTTGTTGTTACGGTTAAATTCTTCAATTCCCTCGGCAAGCTCCAGAATTTTTGCCTTGAGATTATAAATACACGCGCTTTTTGCTGCATATCCGCGCACAATATCCTCTGCCAAAGCACGGCAAGTGGGCGCACCGCACGAACCGCAGTCAAGTCCGGGAAGCGTGTCGGTAATTTCCATCATACGTTTCATTTTTTCCATCGCCGCAACCATATCGTCGTCAAGACCGAGCGCCTTGTTGTGCGGAATGGGCGCGTTCATCATAACGTCGGCTTCATCGTCGGGAATTTTTCTTTCGGGCAGAGTTTTAGCAAGTTTTCTAATCTTAGTCTGCGCCACAAAACTGTTTTCAACTGTGAGCGGACCGCCCACACAACCGCCCGTGCAAGCCAGCATTTCGGCATATTCAATGTCCGAAAGCTTGTCGTTTTCGATTTCCTCCAAAATATTTACAACGTTATGTATTCCATCCACCGCAATGACGTTTTCGCGTTCAAGCGCAGATACCTCACCGCCGGAATTTGCCCAGCATACGCCTTTGAAATCGGCTTTAGAGAGGTTTTCAATATCCTCTTTCTTCGATATAAACGGAAGCACCTTTCGGTAAACGTCGCTCACCGAGAAAACGCCGTCAACATAGCTTTTGTCAACACCGCACGGATATTTTGCGTCGGTTGCCTTTGCCGCGCAAGGACTTATGAAAAACGTGCCTATTTCGTCCTCCGAAAGACCCGTTTTTTCGGACGCAAGCTTTTTTGCAAGCCGTCCTGCAAGCGCCATGGGCGAAATGATGGGAATAATGTTCGGCAAAAGATTGGGAAATCTTATGCTGATAAGCTTAACCACCGCAGGGCAAGCCGAGCTTATCGTCGGCTTTAAAAGCTCGCCAGACGCAATAAGCTTTTTGGTTTCGCGCGTTATAATCTGCGCCGCATACGCAACCTCGAAAACATCGTCAAAGCCTGCCTTAACCAAAGCGTTCAGCACGGCATTGATGTTTTCAACCTTTTTAAACTGCCCGTAAAACGCGGGCGCAGGCAGTGCGATTTTATACTTAAAACTATTTATAATTTCAAATTTATCCGTCACGCCTTTTTTTGCGTGATACGGACAGACGTTTATACATTCTCCGCAGTCGATACATTTTTCTTTGATAATTCTTGCTTTTCCGTTCCGCACTCGTATAGCTTGAGTGGGGCAAAGCTGAATACACTTGGTACAGCCCTTGCATTTTTCCTTGTCGAGAGTAACGGAATGAATGATGTTATCCATTTTCGCACCTTCTTATCAGGCAAATTTAACAAGCGTTATTTTTAACAAGCATTATTTTTAACAAGCATTATTTTTAACAAGCATTTCAATGGTAGTGCCCTTGCCGAGTTCGGTAGTGATGTGCATTTCGTCGGTGTATTTTTTCATATTCGGAAGTCCCATACCGGCACCGAAGCCAAGCTCGCGCACCGAATCGGCGGCGGTGGAATATCCCTCTTTCATTGCAAGCGAAATATCCGCAATGCCGGGGCCGTTGTCCGCCAAAATCATTTTTATGTATTCGGGAGTTATTTCAACATCAATATGACCACCGTTCGCGTGAATGACCATATTGATTTCGCCCTCATACATCGCAACCGCGACTTTTCTTATAACCTCGGGGTCGACACTTAGCTGGCGAAGCATTTTTTTAAGTTTCGTGGACGCCTCGCCCGCCGCGGAAAAATCACTCGCGTCAACGTCAAACCTTACAGAAATATTATTTTCAGCCATAATTTTTCTCCGTTCGTTATCAGTCGTTGTGAAGTCCTGCGTCATAAAGCTTTCCGCACGCCATATAAAGCGGTAAATCCGTAGACATTACCGCAATTTTCATCTCGCGCGCAAGCGCTGTTATATCGCCGCCTGGCATTTTTCCTCTTACGAATACAATGGCTTTCATATCCATCATTTCAGCGGTTCGCACAACCTGTAAATTCACAAGTCCCGTAAGAAGCATTGCCTGATTTTTGACAAAAGCCAAAACGTCGCTCATAAGGTCGCACCCGCACGCGGAAAGTACCTCGGTGTCAAGACCCTCGCCCTCGCAAAGCACCCTTGCGTTTAAAACCTCTTTTACAGTTTCAAGCCTCATTGCACCCTACCTCCGAAAAAGAATTTATCCTTCGATTACAATTTTATGGAATACTTTTTTACCTTTTTTGATAATCACACAGCCGTCCTCATAGTCGCTCTCGCAGATGTTTTGCGCAATGTCGGAAACCTTGTTTCCGTTCACCGAAACACCGCCCTGCTGAACAAGACGTCTGCCCTCGCCCTTTGACGGAATAAGACCTGCTTTAAGCATAAGGTCGAGAATGTTTATTTCTTTAGCCTCGTCCTTTGTGATGGCGGTTGTGGGCATATTGGAATTGTCGTTTCCTCCGCCGAACACAGCCTCCGCCGCGCTCTGCGCTTTTTTAGCCTCTTCCTCTCCGTGAACAAGCTTTGTAACCTCGTATGCAAGACGTCTTTTAGCCTCGTTAAGCTGCTGACCCTCCCATTTTGCCATTTCGTTTATTTCCTCCATAGGAACAAACGTAATAAGCTTTAAGCACTTGATAACATCGGCATCGTCAACATTTCTCCAGTACTGATAAAATTCGTACGGCGATGTTTTCTCGGGGTCGAGCCACAGCGCGCCTTTTTGGGTTTTACCCATCTTTTTGCCCTCGCTGTTTGAAAGAAGGGTAAACGTCATACCGTAAACCTGTTTCTGGTCTTTTCTTCGGCAAAGTTCAATACCGCCGATAATATTGCTCCACTGGTCGTCACCGCCCAGCTCGATTTTACAGCCGTACTTTCTGTTGAGCATCAAAAAGTCGTAGCTCTGCATAAGCATATAGTTAAACTCAAGGAATGTAAGACCTTTTTCAAGTCTTTGTTTGTAGCACTCCGCGGTGAGCATTTTGTTAACCGAGAAGCACGAACCTATATCGCGCATAAAGTCGATATAATTAAGACCTAAAAGCCAGTCTGCGTTGTTAACCATAATAGCCTTTCCGTCCGAGAAATCAACAATGGAGGAAAGCTGTTTTTTGAAACATTCGCAGTTGTGGTTGATGGTTTCCATAGTCATCATCTGACGCATATCGGATCTTCCCGACGGGTCGCCGATTGTACCCGTGCCGCCGCCTACAAGGGCAATGGGACGGTGACCGTAATCCTGCAAATGGCGCATAACAACCATCTGCAGAAAGTGTCCTACGTGAAGACTGTCCGCAGTCGGGTCGAAGCCTATATAAAAAGTAACCTTTTCATTTGCAAGAAGTTCCCTTATTTCTTTTTCGTGGGTGGTCTGTGCTATAAGTCCTCTTTCGGCAAGCACGTCGTAAACATTTTTCATCAATCTTATCCTTTCGTATATAAAGTAAAAATATATTATTTTAATTTTAACACAAAATTTATGCCATTTCAAGTATTTGTTTTATAGTTTTTTCACAAAGCGACATAATCTTTTTAAAATTCATATTCGGAATGTAGAATTTCTCCAAATCGTCGTGCAGTTTTTTTGCGTGAGAAAGCGTTTCAACCGTTTTGTTCAAAAGGTTTTTATACATCTGCATATCGTATGCATATTCTTTCCTGTAACCGTCTTTTTTGGAAAATTCGTAAACTTCGCCGTTTGAATAATTGTGAAATTCGTTATCGGTGCAAAATGCAAGCTTAAGATGCGGAATTAAAAGATGTTCGCATTTTTTTGCAGGCTCGGTGACGCAGTAAAATTTTTCGGTGTCGAGTCCCCTTTTTGCCGCCGCGTCCGATATTTCGCTGAGCACATTTCCCGTGTATCCGCGCAGTATTTTAACCCTGTATCCGTCAAAAAGCGTTTCGGGGCGGAATTTTAATCCCGACGGCGTTATTGCCGACGCGAAAAGTTTTCGTTCGCTTCCCGTCACGGGGCAAATGCAAAGGTGCGAAAATTCGTCGTTTATTATTTTATCAACGTATAAATTGCGTTCGTATCTGTCACACAGCTTTTCGTTAATCACCGTCATATCATCGCCGAAAGCTTTCGCCGCCGCAAGATATTTATATGAGCGCGCAAAAGTTTCTCCTATTTCGCGGTTTGTGTCGATAATGCCCTGACGCTCGGCGCACATTTTTTCTTCGTCCCAAAATTCGCCGAGGTTTATGATTTTATCTACCGCACCGGGATTTTTCGGGTCGACAATGTGCGGTGAAGTGCCGTCGAGCAGGGCAACTTTCAAGCGTTTTACATAAATTCCGTCCAAAGAATTGTCGTCCGACGAGCAGTGAATAAATTCAACGTCATAGCCGAGCGACAAAATTTTGTCGGCAATTTTGCGCATAAAAGATGATTTCCCCGTTCCGGGGCCTCCCTTTATGCAGTAAATTTTTCTTGCCTCCTGCTGTGATACAATGCTGTCGTAATACGAAAAAAATCCGTACGGCGTGTTTGCTCCGAGGTAAAAATGCTTTTCATTCGACATAAAATCACCCTCAAATCAAAATTTGGCGTCAAAAAAGCCACGTTTAATACTATTCGCGGATAATATAAAACGTGACTTAAATTTTGATTTTATATAATTTTATCAGTCTATGTAGTCGAGCGGATTTTGTGTTTCGCCGTTTTTGCGGATTTCAAAATGAAGGTGCGAACCTGTGCTTCTGCCCGTGCTGCCCACCTTTGCAATAAGGCCGCCTTTCTTTACAACGTCGCCTTTTTTGACCAGAATTTCGCTGCAATGCGCATAATAAGTTTCGTATCCGTTCTGATGGTCAATTTTTACAATATTTCCGTAACCGCCGTTTTCAAAATCGGCATACGTCACCACACCGTCGTCCGACGCATAAATCGGCGAACCCGTGGGGCCCACAATGTCAACGCCCTTGTGATTTCCCATTGAGCGCTGACCGTAACGCGACGTGATGTTTCCGTTGTACGGAACGGCAAAACTGCCCGTACCCACGCCCGACGGTTTTTCTTTTGTTCCGACCATAAGCACCTGGTTTGTCGGTGCTTTTTCGACGGTTTTCGATATTTCGCTGTCGCTTTTTACCGTACCGTTTATTTTTTCTATTTTGCGTTTCACAACCTCTTTGCCGTTTTCGCCTTTCACTTCAACGGTGGTGTTGCCCTCGTAAAGCTCGCCGTTTTCGACGCGCTCGGTGCCGTAGGCAATTTCGTTTTCGTAAGTTTCATATTCAACCGTCGCGACTTTTACGGGCTCAAAATAGCGTCCGCCGAGCATTCTCTCCGCGGCAACCTCTGCACCCGTAAGGAGCGACGACGGCGCGTATTCTTCTTTAATTTCAACATTTCCGGCAATCTCACATTCCGCTGTATTTTCGCCGGTAAAGCGTGACTTGCATATTTCTATTGCCTTTTCCGCCTCCGCCTCGTTCAAAACTCCCGCAAGCGCGTTGCCGTCAACCTCAATAACAGTCTGTTTCGTCATTGTACCCGACGCTTTTTTGATGTTTTCGCAAAGTGTATCCTCCGGTGTGATGTCGCTCCTTCTCACAAATTTAAGCGAATAAACGGGCATAACATCAATCGCGTCAAGATTTGAATAATACGGCGCATATTTTTCGTTTATCTTGTTTATAACCTCCGTGACCGCGCTTTTCTGCGAAACACAGCCGACCTCCGTACCGCTTAACGCAACGCCGTAAACAAGCGAAAACTCCATATTGAAAAGCATCGCAATAACGCATATTCCGACCGCAAAATTAACGGTTTTTCTTACCTTTATATTTATCGAATGATATTTTTTATAAATTCTTTTGCAAGCGTTTTTAATTTTTTTCATATAATTATTACCGGTGTCCAAAATCACATCTCCTTTAAAAAAGTATTAAAAAATTGTTACATACTTGTTACAATTCTACGCAAATTGTTAAATTCCTCTTTTTTTTATAAAAATTTTTAACTTTTTTTCACACACCGCATATAATATACTAAATTTCAAAAATGGGAGGAATACTCTGTTGAACAATAATAGCTATAATAATGCGGAGCAGATTTTAAAAAATGTGCTTAATTCGGAAGCCGGCAGAAGGGCAATAAACAACATAAACAATGCGTCCGAGGGCGAAATTATAAACAAAATTGCCAAAATGAACAAAGCGGAAATTGCCGCAAAGCTTAATGCACTCGGCATTTCGCAGTTTGCCGACAAGCTTAATTCGATTAACCAAACCGAGCTTGTGAAAATACTTTCGGAGAATCCGAATATTTTAAAAAATCTGTTAAAATAAGGAAGTGAGATTATGGATAACATCGGCGATAAAATAAGCGAAATTTTAAAAAATCCCGACGCGATGAGCCAAATTTCTCAAATGATGTCGGGCGCGCATAGCACCGGTGCGCCGAGCGGCGACGACCTTGAAATGACGCGCAAAATTTCACAGATTGCAAGCAAAATGAACGACAGGTCCGACCCGAAAATCAACCTCTTGTACGCGTTAAAGCCGTATATGAACACGACGCGCGCACAGCATATCGACAAGGCGATAAAAATGCTTAAACTCACGCAGATGACCGAGCTTTTCAAGGATTTGTAAGGAGTTGAAATTTTATGGCACGACAATTCTACGACGGCTATCCCAAAATTTACGACCGAAAGATGGAAATTGCCGAGAATTTCTGTGATGATATTTCGGATTTTACGGGCGCGTGCGAATGTGAACCGCAAAAAAAAGATAACTTATGCAAGGATAATCACCGCAATGAAAAATGCAAATGCAAAGACGAAAAGCACGAATTTGAGTGCAAAAAAGAATGTAAAGACGACTGCAAATGCAGGCACGATAACTGCGAATGTGAAAATCACACCGACGTATGCGAAAGTGTGCAAAATCCGTGCTGTACGCCTGTTCAAGCCTGTTCAAACGGAATTTTGGACGGGATTTTCCAAAACTTTGCCGTTGACGATATAATTCTTCTCGGCATTGCGCTTTTGCTTTTGCACGACGGCACAAACGACACGCTTTTGCTTGTGATTATAGCGATAGTCTTCCTTGAAGGTCTTACATAAAACTAAAAACCGCGCAAACGGAAAAATCCGTCTGTGCGGTTTTATTTTAAAATTTCACAACAACATTACATTCTTTTTTGTTTGACATAACGGTGTCGCCTTCGATTTTTTCATCGTCAAGCCAAATGCCTTTTTCGCCGTCGGTGCGCTTAAATTTAATGTTATAAACCGTGTTTCGGTAAACCTTTCTGACGCTGTATTCGTTCCAATCGTCCGAAACGTGCGGAGTAAGTTTTAAACCGTCATAGTCGGCATAAACGCCCAAAATCTGCTCAAACGCGCCGTGCATAAGCCACGACGGCGTCGCGGTGTACCACGAAAACAAATTCATACCGAAACGGCGGTGATTGGGACCGTAATAAACATTTCCCACCGCGTACGGTTCGCTCGTTCTGCACATATCCGAATTGTCGGGGTGGTTCGGCAGTGCGCGCATAAGCGTGTCGAGCGCTTCCTCGTAGTCGCCGAGTTTAACGTCTGCAAACACCTTAAATGCCGCGCCGTGATTATATACCGCCGAGTTTGCAAACGTGCCGGGGAACTGGCGGTAAATACGTCCGCATCTGTCGCTGTACAAAACATAGGGCGGATAATTTAAAAGCGGTCCGAACGGCGTCTGCAAATATCGGTAAATTGATTTTTTAATTCTTTTTATTCTGTCGGGATCGTCAACAATACCCGAGAAAATCGCCCACGTCTGCGGATTGAGATAAATTTTTCCCTCAAGATTTTGTGAACCGCCCACCGGCTCGCCGTCCTCGAAAAACGCATATACAAACCAGTTTCCGTCCCACGCAATTTTATTGAAAATCTCCTTATATTCAGCCGAGCGCTTTCGCATAAGCTCCGCTTTTTCGGTCATTCCCACGCGTTCGTAAAGGCGCGCCATAATGTTTTGCGCGTTAAATGCGGCAGCGGTCACCCACGCGCTTGTCGCGTCCGCGCCGAACTTGTTCAAGCCCGAAAGTCCGTCCAGCCAGTCGCCGTCGCGCATAAGAATAAGCCCGTTTTTACCGCGTGAATAATAAAGATAATCGAGTGAACGGAAAATATGTTCTTCAAGCGTCGCTGTTTCGTCGCTGTCAAGAAACGGCAATTCGCGGTTTAAAATATCAAAATCTCCCGTTTCGCGTATGTACGTGTTTACCGCCTCGGGCGCCCACGTCGGCTGGTCGCAGAAATCCGCCATATCATTCTCTAATCCGAACCTGCTGAAACGGCGCGGAAATCTTCCGTCGGGGAGCATATGCCCGAGCGTGATGAGCATTTTTTCGCGTGCCTTGTCGGGATTTACAAGGCAGTATCCCCACGAATCCTGCAAACTGTCGCGCACGCCGATAAACCTTTCCGCACGGTCGTATCGGTAAGTTAAAAACATATTGTTTTTAAGCCAGTAATTTATAAAATATTCAAGATTTTTGTTCGGCAAACGGCAGAAATTGCGTTTTACCGCGCTGTCCCACTTGTTTTTGATGTTTTCAAATTCCGCGTCAAAAACCGCTTTGTCAAGGCACTTTAAAACATTTTCAACCTTGCCGTCCTCGTCGCACGCGCCCGAAACGGTATACCATTCGTATTTTTTGCCTTTTTCAAGCTTTACGGTTTTAACCGCGCTGATTTCGGCAAGATGTCCTTTGCTCTCGTTGGGCAGAATTTCGGTGTATCGGTTTACATCAATCTTATCCGCACCGAATGCCGAGAATACCGCAGTTATGCCTCTTTCGGACGTTTTTGCAACGCCGTTTTCAACCGAAATTTCCGTTTTGAGCGGTGCTTTTTCAATGCCCTGCATATAAAATCCCCACTCTGTTGACGCGAAAATTTCAATCTCGCAGTCAGCATCGGCAACAAGCGTAACCCTTTGACATTCGCACGGAATTTTGTCGGGAACAAACATCAGAATTTCGGTTTTTATACCGCTTATTTCGCCCTTGTATTCAACCCAACCCGGGCGCACCGTCATAGAAAAGTTTTCGGCATTTTCAAAAAATTCGGTTTTTACGCCGTCTTTTAATATGTAAAATCTGCGCTTTCCGTTGGGAAGCCTGGTAAGATAATTTCCCTTTTTCTCCCAGTATTTCGTTATAATTTCACCGCTGATATGCTTTAAATATCCGACTCCCGTGTTGGATACACAGCTTACGATTTTGTCGTTGCACAAAAACTGGAGCCACGGACGCGGAGTGTTTCTGTCGGTGATAACATATGCCGAACCGCCGTCTGCAAAGTGACCGAAGGTTTTGTCTTTATTAAAATAATCCTCGTCGCCAAGCTCGTTAAATCGGCAGTCGGGAAAATACGAACGCGTGTCAAGTACGCCCATTTTCATCTCTCCTTTGACGGTAGCCGAAAGAAAGTAATCCGAACTCCGATTTTGAGAGGCGGATTTTCGCTTTCGACTTCGTTAAAATACTCGGTAATCCGTCAGGATTACCTGCGTTTTTGCCTTGCGCAATCAAAAATCCGCTCTCTCAAAATTCTTCGACCTGAAAAGAATAGAATTTTGAGCAGATTTTGGTGCGGAAGATGAAGCAAGGCTGACGCCTTGCAAAGATGACAAGCCAAAAGATGCCGAAATTATGCCTTTTCAGGCGGGTTCGGATTACTTTCTTTTGGCTTAGGCATCAGAGGATCGACCTTCTGATGCTTATTTTTTTAATTATACACCGCCGTGCAAAACTTTACAACGCACAAAACTTGACTTTTTATCATTTATATTTACAACTTTCAAACATAAAAAAGACGGCATAAAGACGCGTCAAACCGCATATGTCTTTTGCCGTCCTTTGATTTTTAAATTTTAAAACAATCCGCTGATTTTTCCGTTTTCGTCAACGTCGATTTTCTCCGCCGCAGGAACTTTCGGAAGTCCGGGCATTGTCATAATTTCACCCGTCAAAACAACAACAAATCCTGCGCCGGCGCTGATTTTAACGTTTCGCACCGTAACTTCAAAGCCGTCGGGCGCACCCAAAAGCGCGGGATTATCCGAAAAACTGTACTGCGTTTTTGCAATGCACACGGGGCATTTTGCAAAGCCGAGCTCTTCAAGGCGCGTAAGCTGTTTCTGCGCCGGTTTTGTGAACACAACGCCGTTTCCGCCGTACACTTTTTTGACAACCGCCTCGATTTTTTCCGCAAGCGGTAAGTTATCCTCATAGCAGAAAGTGAAATCGTTTTTCTCCTCACAAAGACGCACAACCTCGTTTGCAAGCTCAATTCCGCCGTTTCCGCCGTCTGCCCATACGGTTGAAAGCACCGTATTTACGCCGAGTTTTTTGCACTCGTTTATAATGAAATCAATTTCGCTGTCGGTGTCTGTCGGGAAACGGTTAACCGCAACGACGAGCGGAAGTTTGTATACATTTTTGATGTTTGAAACGTGTCTTAAAAGGTTGGGAATACCTTTTTTAAGCGCGTCAAGATTTTCGTCCGCAAGTTCGGTTTTTGCAAGTCCGCCGTGCATTTTAAGCGCGCGCACCGTTGCAACAAGCACAACCGCGTCGGGTTTAAGATTTGCAAAACGGCATTTTATGTCCAAAAACTTCTCCGCGCCGAGGTCTGCGCCGAAACCTGCCTCGGTAACCGCATAATCACCGCATTTGAGCGCCATTTTTGTGGCAATAACCGAGTTGCATCCGTGCGCGATATTTGCAAACGGACCGCCGTGAACAAATGCCGGCGTTCCCTCAAGCGTCTGCACAAGATTAGGCTTTAACGCGTCTTTTAAAAGTGCGCACATTGCCCCCTGCGCCTTTAAATCACCTGCCGTAACAGGTTCATTGTCATATGTGTAGCCTACGATTATTCTCGCAAGTCTTTCTTTCAAATCGGTTATGGACGACGAAAGGCACAAAACCGCCATAATTTCCGACGCAACGGTGATGTCGTAACCGTCCTCGCGCGGTACACCGTTAACGCGTCCGCCCAGTCCGTCGGTGATAAACCGAAGCTGGCGGTCGTTCATATCAACACAGCGTTTCCAGGTAATTCTGCGCGGATCAATATTGAGCGAATTGCCCTGATAAATATGGTTGTCGAGCATTGCCGCAAGAAGATTGTTTGCCGCGCCGATTGCGTGAAAATCACCCGTAAAATGAAGGTTAATGTCCTCCATAGGAATAACCTGTGCGTATCCGCCTCCTGCCGCACCGCCCTTTATGCCGAAAACGGGCCCGAGCGACGGCTCGCGGAGCGCCGCAACAACGTTTTTGCCGATTTTTTTAAGTCCGTCCGCAAGACCGATTGTTGTGGTGGTTTTGCCCTCGCCTGCCGGCGTCGGTGTTATTGCCGTCACCAAAACAAGCTTGCCGTTTTCGTTTTTGCTCTCGCCAAGCAGTGATAAATCTATTTTAGCCTTGTCGTTTCCGTATTGCTCAACATATTTTTCATCTATTCCCGCCCTTTTTGCAATGGTCATAATATTTTCGGGCGCAACAGACTGTGCAATTTCAATATCACTTTTCATCAAATATTCCTCCGAATTAAATCTTAAAATATTTTGCCGCAGATGTAAACATACCTATATTATAATCTCCGTCAACGTTTTTGTAAAGATTTTTCTGGTATCTTTCGGAATGTCCCATTTTGCCGAAAACTCTGCCGTCGGGCGAGGTTATGCCCTCAACCGCGAGAATTGAGCCGTTGGGATTATATGCAACATCTCCCGTCACATTGCCGTTTTCGTCAACATACTGGGTTGCAATCTGACCGTTTTCGGCAAGTTTTCTGATAAGACTTTCCGACGCTAAAAATCTGCCCTCGCCGTGCGATACGGGAACGGTGTAAATGTCACCGACTTTTGTATCTGCAAGGAACGGCGATTTGTTGGACGAAATTCTTGTTCTTACAAGACGTGACTGGTGTCTGCCGATTGTATTGTATGTGAGCGTGGGCGAAAATTCGTCGGTGTCGGTAATTTCGCCGTTAGGCACAAGACCAAGCTTTATAAGCGCCTGAAAACCGTTGCATATTCCGAGCATAAGACCGTCACGCTGTTTTAAAAGCTTGTTTACTTCTTCTTTAATTTCAGCGTTTCTGAAAAATGCAGTAATGAACTTGCCGGAGCCGTCCGGCTCGTCGCCGCCCGAAAAACCGCCGGGAATAAACACCATCTGTGCATCTTTGAGCCTGTTTGCAAAGTGTGTTACCGACTCGGAAATGCTCTTGGGTGAAAGGTTATTTATAACGATAATTTCGCTGTCCATACCGGCGTTTTCAATCACCTTTGCGCTGTCGTATTCGCAGTTTGTGCCGGGGAATACGGGAATTATAACTCTCGGACGCGCGATTTTCACAGCAGGCGCTTTTCTCTCACTGCACTCATACGAGAAGTTTTCAAAACTGCCGTTTTCGGGCGCAATGTTGCAGTTGTAAACGCTTTCAAGTTTGTTTTCGTAAATGCCGAGAATTTTTGAAAGGTCCGCACTTTCCGCACCGCGCGAAATTTCGTTTTTATCGGTTGTGTAACCCAAAACAGCGCCGTCCGAAACGCTGTCTTTAACTTCAAGCACAAACGCACCGTAGTTGTAACCGAAAATTTCGTCATTGGAAATGTTTTTGTCAAATTCAAAACCGATACCGTTTCCGAAGCACATTTTCATAACTGCCTCGGCAACACCGCCGAGCGTGGGCGTGTATGCCGAATAAACCTCACCTTTTCGCATAAGCGCGGTCACTTTGTTAAACGTTTCGATAAGCGATTTTGCGTCGGGAAGATTGCTTTCGTTATAATCGGGTTTTATCAAAATCACCTTGTGATCTTTTCCCTTAAATTCGGGAGAAATCACATTTTTTGCGTCCTCGTCCGTCACGGCGAACGACACAAGCGTGGGCGGAACGTCTATATTTTCAAAAGTACCGCTCATCGAGTCTTTTCCGCCGATTGCGCCGATTGACAAATCCATCTGTGCCTCAAACGCTCCCAAAAGCGCGCAGAGCGGTTTACCCCAGCGTTTTTTGTCTTTCATCGGTTTTTCAAAATATTCCTGGAATGTAAGGTAAACGTCCTTAAACTCCGCGCCTGTCGCAACAAGCTTTGACACCGACTCGACAACCGCGAGATATGCGCCGTGATACGGGCTTTTTTCGGTGATAAACGGGTTATATCCCCACGCCATAACCGATGAAGTATCGGTAAATCCTTTTTCGGTGGAAACCTTGTTCACCATAGCCTGAATGGGCGTAAGCTGATTTTTTCCGCCGAACGGCATAAGCACCGTGCCCGAGCCGATTGTGGAGTCGAAACGCTCGGAAAGCCCGCGTTTTGAGCAGATGTTCAAATCGTCCGCAAGTTTTTCGTACATATCGCAGAAATCACCGTTTGTATCTTTTGCAAAATCTTTGGGATCTTCCGCCTCAATGTCAATATGTTTGGGCGCGCCGTTTGAATTTAAAAACGCGCGCGAAATGTCAACAATTTTCGCACCGTTCCAGTGCATAACAAGTCTTGCGTTATCGGTAACGCGCGCAACAACCGTTGCGTTTAAGTTTTCCGCATTTGCAAGTGAAATAAACTTTTCGGCGTCGTTTTTGTCAACAACAACCGCCATTCTCTCCTGCGACTCACTTATTGCAAGCTCTGTGCCGTCAAGACCGTCGTATTTTTTCGGAACTGCGTTAAGGTCGATTTCAATTCCGTCCGCAAGCTCGCCTATCGCAACAGAAACACCGCCCGCGCCGAAGTCGTTGCACCTTTTAATAAGGCGCGACGCGTCGTAATTTCTGAAAAGACGCTGGAGCTTTCTTTCCTCGGGAGCATTTCCTTTCTGAACCTCCGCACCGCAGTTTTCGAGCGATTTTAAGTTGTGCGATTTTGACGAACCGGTTGCACCTCCGCAGCCGTCTCTGCCCGTTGCACCGCCGAGAAGAATTACAATGTCGCCGTTTTCGGGACGTTCTCTGCGCACGTTTTTCTGCGGGGCCGCGCCCACAACCGCGCCGATTTCCATTCTTTTCGCTGCGTATCCGTCGTGATAAATTTCGTCAACCTGACCCGTTGCAAGACCTATCTGGTTGCCGTACGAGCTGTATCCTGCCGCCGCGGTGGTGACGATTTTTCGCTGCGGAAGCTTTCCTTTAAGCGTTTCGGAAACGCTTTTTAAAGGATTTGCCGCACCGGTAACGCGCATTGCCGCATAAACGTATGCCCTGCCCGACAACGGGTCGCGGATTGCACCGCCTATACACGTTGCCGCACCGCCGAACGGCTCGATTTCGGTGGGGTGATTGTGCGTTTCGTTTTTGAAAAGAAGAAGCCAGTCCTCGTCTTTTTTGTCAACGTTAACTTTAATTTTAACGGTGCACGCGTTTATCTCCTCCGACTCGTCGAGCTTGTCGAGTTTGCCTTCTTTTTTGAGTTCTTTAACCGCGATTGTCGCAATGTCCATAAGGCAAACGGGTTTTGTGCGGTTTAAATTTTTGCGCACGTTCATATAGTCGTCATACGCTTTCTGCAAAATCGGACTGTCAAACTTAACGCTGTCAATCTCGGTTAAAAACGTCGTGTGACGGCAGTGATCCGACCAGTATGTATCGAGCATTTTAATCTCGGTGATGGTAGGCTCTCTTTTTTCCTCCGCAAAATAATTTTGACAAAATTTTATATCGTCAAAATCCATTGCAAGCGAGTTTTCGTCTATAAAACTTTTAAGTCCCTCATCATCGAGCGACAAAAATCCGTCAAGCGTTTTAACCGTTTCGGGAATGTCATAATTTACCGCAAGCGTGTCTTTTTCTCCGAGCGACGCCTCCCTGCACTCAACAGGGTTTATAACATATTTTTTAACCGCCTCTTTGTCGCTTTCCGAAATTTCGCCGTCTATAAGATAAACCTTTGCGGTTTTAACCGTCGGACGCTCTTTTTTGGAGATAAGCTGAATACACTGCGCCGCCGAGTCCGCACGCTGGTCAAACTGACCGGGGAGCGGTTCGACCGCAAAAATGAAATCCGCGTTTTTGTCGAGCGTTTCGGATATAACATCAAGCTGGGGCTCGGCAAAAACCGTCATTTTACAGCTTTCAAAAAGGTCTTTTTCAATGTTTTCAACGTCGTATCGATTTATGATACGAAGTGAATTAAGCTTTATTCCCAAAAGATAAGCAATGTCTTTTTTCAGCGCTTTTGCCTCGTTTGCAAGCTCTTTTTTCTTTTCAACATAAAGTCTGTAAACCATATATTTATTCCTCCACTTTTGCGCAAAGCGCCTTTTTGCCTATGTCGCTCCTCATATACGCATTGTCAAAATGAATTTTTTCCGCAAGTGCATACGCGCCGTCTACCGCATTTTTAAGAGTATCCGCAACCTTTACCGCGCCGAGAACACGTCCTCCGTCGGTAACGATTTTGTCATCCTTTTTCTTTGCGCCGGCAATGTAAATTTCCTCGTCTTTATCAAGGACGGGGAGCGTTATTTCAAAGCCTTTTTCATAAGAAACGGGATAGCCGTCCGACGCCATAACAACGCACGCCGCGCTTTTGTCCATAAATTGAACGTCCTCTTTTTTGAGGTTTTTATCGCTTATTTTAAGCATAATTTCAAAAAGGTCGCTTTTTAAAAGAGGCAGAACAACCTGTGTTTCGGGATCGCCGAAACGGCAGTTATATTCAATCACATACGGGCCTTTTTTTGTGAGCATAAGTCCGAAATAAAGACAGCCCGAAAACTCTCTGCCCTCTTTTTTCATAGCCTCTATAGTGGGGACGAAAATCTTGCCGTAACATTCGTCCGCAATTTTCTTTGTATAGTACGGATTGGGTGCGATTGTACCCATACCGCCGGTGTTTAAGCCCTCGTCGTTGTCTTTGGCGCGCTTGTGGTCCATCGACGAAACCATAGGCACAACAACGTTTCCGTCTGTGAACGCAAGCACCGATACTTCGGGTCCCTCCAGAAATTCTTCAACCACAATTTCGTTTCCGCTTTTGCCGAAAACCTTATCCTCCATAATGGATTTAACCGCGTCTTTCGCCTCGGCAAAATTCTGCGCGATTATAACGCCCTTTCCGAGCGCAAGACCGTCCGCTTTTATAACCGTGGGATAGCTTGTCTTTTCAAGATATTCAACCGCTTTTGACGCGTCGGTGAAAACCTCGTACGACGCGGTGGGGATATTGTATTTTTTCATAAGATTTTTTGCAAAAACCTTGCTTCCCTCGATTATTGCCGCATTTTTTCTCGGGCCGAAGCATTTTATGCCCTTTTCCTCCAGTGCGTCAACCATACCGAGAACAAGCGGATCGTCGGGTGCGACAACGGCAAAATCTATGCCGTTTTTCACCGCAAAATCAACCGCCGAGTCAATATCCGTCGCTTTGATGTCAACACATTCCGCGTCCGAGGCAATTCCGCCGTTGCCGGGAAGTGCATATATTTTATCTATTTTATTGCTCTTTTTAAGGCTCTTTATAATGGCGTGCTCGCGTCCGCCGCCGCCTGCAACCATAACTTTCATAAGAATTTCTCCTTTTTAAAATTTAGTGGTGGAACAATCGCATACCCGTAAATGCCATAGCCATACCGTATTTGTTGCAGGTGTCTATGACATTGTCGTCACGGATTGAACCGCCCGGCTGTGCAACATATTTAACACCGCTTTTGTGCGCGCGCTCGATATTGTCGCCGAACGGGAAAAACGCGTCGCTTGCGAGGCTCACACCGTCAATTTTTGAAAGATACTCTCTTTTTTCCTCTATTGTGAGCGGTTCGGGCTTTTCGGAAAAGAGCGTCTGCCAAACACCGTCAGCCAAAACATCCTCATAGTCGTCCGAAATGTAAATATCTATGGTATTATCTCTGTCGGGACGTTTAACACTGTCCAAAAACGGAAGATTGAGCACCTTATTGTGCTGTCTTAAATGCCAGATGTCCGCTTTATTTCCGGCAAGACGCGTGCAGTGTATTCTCGACTGCTGACCCGCGCCGACGCCGATTGCCTGACCGTCTTTTGCATAGCATACCGAATTTGACTGCGTATATTTGAGCGTTATCAGCGCGATAACCAAATCTTCTTTTGCGCTCTGCGGAATGTCTTTATTCTTGGTGACGATATTTTTAAGAAGGTCAAAATCAATTTTAAAGTTGTTTCTGCCCTGCTCGAACGTCACGCCGAAAACCTGTTTTTTCTCCTGAACGCCGGGGATATAGTCCTTGTCGATTTTTATAATATTATAATTTCCCTTGCGCTTTTGCTTAAGAATTTCGAGCGCCTCTTTTGTGTAATCGGGTGCGATAATTCCGTCCGAAACCTCTCTTTTTATAAGACGCGCGCACACCTCGTCGCAGGTATCTGAAAGCGCGATCCAGTCACCGAAAGAGCTCATTCTGTCTGTTCCGCGCGCACGTGCATATGCGCATGCAATCGGGGAGTTGTCAAGACCGTCTATATCATCTGCAAAACACGCTTTTTTAAGCTTTTCGGGAAGCGGATTTCCAATCGCCGCGCTTGTGGGGCTTACGTGTTTAAACGACGCCGCGCACACCTTGCCGAGCGCTTTTTTAACCTCGTTCACAAGCTGCCAGCTGTTGAAAGCGTCGAGAAAATTTATGTATCCGGGTTTTCCGCTCAAAATTTCAATCGGCAAATCTTTGCCGTTTCCCATGTAAATTTTTGCAGGCTTCTGATTTGGATTACAGCCGTATTTTAATTCAAATTCTTTCATATTTATATGTGCCCTTTCTATTTGTTTTTGTTTATAAGACGGTTTTCCTCGTTTCCGTTTTCAAGGTCAATATACCGCACATAAAGCGAAATTTTGTTGCTGTCGTTGAGGTTTGACCATATTTCTTCGGTAAATTCGTCTATATCGTTCGGGATTTTCACTCTTTCGGGTTCGCCCACGAATGTGGGAATGGGATTTCCGTCGGTAACGTATGTATGAATAAAATGTCCGAGTCCGTTTAACGGCGAATACGAATATGTAAACCTGTTGCACGCACTTCCTTTTTCGTCCGCGCTTTTAAGTATGCTCATTTTATATGTAAAATCTTTGTCCGCAAAATTTAAAATTCCGCTTATTCTCGGTGTAAAATTCGGTGCGTCCGGCTCAAACTCACGCGTTTCGAGAGCCTCCTCAAAGCTTTTTCCGCACCACACAAAATCATAAATCGTGTCGGTCTGGTCGCCGTTTGAAACGATAAGCGCATTTTTGAGTTTTCTTATCGGCGCATAAATTATGAGCGACGGGTCGGAAAGCTTTGACGGGTCAAACGCGCCCGTTTTCACGCTGTCACCCTCGGTGTAAAAAATTCTGTTTCGGCTGTTTTCGCTTCTGCCCATTATAAAATAAGCAACTACCGCCTTTTTTCCGTCCTCGGTTTTGCCGATTACGATACCGCGTCCAACATACGGATTGTCTTTTATAAGCTCTTTTATACCGCTGATTTCATAAATATTCATTTTATTTATCCTTTTCGTTTTTTAAAAGATTTCTGCACACATATTCCGCCGATTTCGGCAATATTTTCCACTCCGCATTTTGCATAATGCGTTTTTGCAGTGTTTCGGGAGTGTCGTTTTTTCTAACATTCACCGATTTTTGCATAATAATCTCGCCGCCGTCGGGGATTTCGTTGACAAAATGCACCGTCGCACCGCTCACCTTGACGCCGTATTTAAGCGCCGCCTCGTGCACCTTAAGTCCGTAAAAACCTTTTCCGCAAAACGACGGAATAAGCGACGGGTGAACGTTTATAATCCTTTTCGGATAACGGCTTGTGAAATTTTCGGTGAGTATGCACATAAAGCCGGCAAGAACGATTAAATCGATTTTTTCGCTTTCGAGAATTTTTATAATTTCTTCTTCAAATTTATCTTGCGAGCCAAGCTCTTTTTTTGAAACAACGAACGTTTTTATTCCGGCATTTTCGGCTCTTGTGAGCGCATAGGCATTTTTACTGCTCGAAATCACCGCGGTGATTTCGCCCGACTTTATAATTCCGCTTTTTTGAGCGTCGATAAGCGCCTGTAAATTTGTACCGCCGCCCGACACCAAAACCGCAATGTTTTTTAACATATCTTCACGCTTTCGTCCGATTTTACGGTTTCGCCGATAATATAAGCGTCTGCGCCGTTTGCGTTAAGAATTTCAAGCGATTTGTCCGCGTCGTTTTTATCAACGATTACGCTCATTCCGATACCCATATTAAAGGTGTTGAACATATCTCTTTCGGGAATATTTCCCTCTTTCTGCAAAAGTGTGAAAATCGGCAGAATTTCAAGCGCGTTTTTGTCTATTTTCGCGCCGAAGCCTTTCGGAATACTTCTCGGAATGTTTTCGTAAAATCCTCCGCCCGTTATATGCGAAACTGCCTTTACCGTCACTTTTTCAAAGAGCGCGCACATAGGCTTAACGTAAATTTTTGTCGGCGCAAGAAGTGTTTCGCCGATTGATTTTCCGCCCAAAAATTCAAGCGGAGTTTTTATGTCCTTGTTTTCAACGTCGAATATTTTTCTCACAAGCGAAAAACCGTTTGAGTGAACACCCGACGATTTTAAGCCGATTATAACGTCGCCCTCTTTAACGGCTGAATTGTCCAAAAGCTTATCTTTATCGGCAATGCCGACCGAAAAACCTGCAAGGTCGTATTCGTCCTCGGGGTAAAATCCCGGCATTTCCGCCGTTTCACCGCCGATGAGCGCACAGCCCGACTGCACACAGCCGTCCGCAACGCCCGAAACGATTGACGCAACCTTTTCGGGAACGTTTTTGCCTACCGCGATATAGTCAAGGAAGAAAAGCGGTTTTGCTCCGCAGCAGATAATGTCGTTCACGCACATTGCAACGCAGTCTATGCCGACGGTGTCGTGCTTATCCATCAAAAACGCCATTTTAAGCTTTGTTCCCACGCCGTCGGTACCGCTCACAAGAACGGGGTTTTTGATACCGCTCAAATCGAGTCCGAAAAGACCGCCGAAACCGCCTATACCCGATATTACACCGCTTGTTTTGGTTTTTGCGATATGCTCTTTCATAAGGTCAACCGCCTTGTAGCCCGCGGTGATGTCTACTCCTGCCGCTTTGTAACTTTCACTGAAGCTTTTCAATCACAATCCCTCTTTTCGTTAATTTTATGTTCAAATCTGTTTTTCGCCGTTTCGGTCGGCACTTTTGTGAGATATTTCCCGTTAAAGCATGCCGAACAAAAGCTTTCGCCCTTACCGCCGACAAGCATATCGAGATGATTTACGTCAAGATAGCCGAGCGAATCAACGCCGATAATTTCCGCGATTTCGTCCACAGTGTGATGGCACGCTATAAGCGACTCGCGCGAGTCGATGTCGGTGCCGTAGTAGCACGGATTTAAAAACGGAGGTGCGGAAACGCGCATATGCACTTCTTTTGCGCCGGCGTCGCGCAGAAGCTTAACAATTCTTGCGCTTGTCGTTCCGCGCACGATTGAGTCGTCAATGAGCACAACGCGCTTGCCTTTTATCGTTTCCGAAATAACGTTGAGCTTAATTCTCACCTTATCCTCGCGCGATTTCTGCCCCGGTGAGATAAACGTTCTTCCTATATATTTATTCTTTATAAACCCAATTCCGTAGGGTATGCCCGACTGTCTTGAATATCCGATTGCCGCGTCAAGTCCCGAATCGGGAACGCCCACAACCACGTCCGCCTCAACGGGGTGCTCCATAGCAAGACACGCGCCTGCTTTAATTCTCGCCATATGCACCGATTTGCCTTCCATAACCGAGTCGGGACGCGCAAAATAAATGTATTCAAAAATGCACATTGTCGGTTTAACCTTGTTGCAGTGGTCGGTGATGGAATGTATTCCATCTTTGTCGAACACCACGATTTCTCCGGGTTTCACGTCGCGGATAAACGACGCGCCCACGCTGTCAAGTGCACAGCTTTCCGACGCGATGATATACGTTCCGTCGTCGGTAACACCGTAGCAAAGCGGTCTGAAACCGTTTTCGTCGCGCGCGGCGATAAGCTTTGACGGCGACATTACAACCAGCGAATACGCGCCTTTTATTTTGTTCATAGCGCGGTTTAACGCTTCTTCAATGGACGGCGAATTTATACGCTCTTTTGTGATGATGTACGAAATAACCTCGGTGTCGCTCGTCGAATGGAAAATGGAGCCCTCCATTTCAAGCTGTTCTCGCAGTTCCGCCGAATTTACAAGGTTTCCGTTGTGCGCGAGCGCCATTCTGCCCTTTATGTGGTTGACCACGATAGGCTGACAGTTAAGTCTGCCGTCTGTGCCCGTCGTGCCGTAGCGGACGTGGCCTACCGCCATATTGCCCTCGCCGAGATTGTTTAAAATATCGGGCGTAAACACGTCGTTTACAAGTCCCGTATCTTTATAATAATTCAAAACTCCGTCATCGTTTACAACAATTCCGCAGCTTTCCTGACCGCGGTGCTGAAGAGCAAAAAGTCCGTAATATGCCGTTGCCGCGACGTTTGATTTTTCTTTTGCAAATACTCCGAAAACTCCACATTCCTCGTGAATTTTATTCATATTACTCTCCCGTTAAAATTAAATTTGTTCATTCACCAAAAACGCAATTATTCACCCAAAAGACGTTTCAAAATTTCGTTGTAAGCGTCCTCAACACCGCCGAGGTCGCGTCTGAATCTGTCTTTGTCAAGTTTTTCACCTGTTGTCGAATCCCAGAAACGGCAGGTGTCGGGCGAGATTTCATCCGCAAGCACGATTGTGCCGTCGCTCGTTTTGCCGAATTCAAGCTTGAAGTCGATAAGCTCGATATTTACATCTTTGAGATAGTCGGACAAAATTTTGTTTATTTTAAGCGAATAATCGGAAATAAGCTTTAATTCCTCCTGTGTTGCAAATCCCATTGCAAGAATGTGATAATCGTTTACCATAGGGTCACCGAGCGCGTCGTCTTTGTAGCAAAATTCCAAAACGGTACGGCTCATCTTTGTACCTTCGCTGAGTCCGAGCCTTTTCGCAAGCGAACCCGCCGCTATATTTCTTACGATAACCTCAAGCGGAACGATTGAAACTTTTTTCACAACCGTTTCTCTGTCGGACAATTCCTCGACAAAATGAGTGGGAATACCGTTTTTCTCCAAAAGCTTCATAAGGTGGTTTGTAACGCGGTTATTGATTGCGCCTTTTCCCATAATTGTGCCTTTTTTAAGCCCGTTAAAAGCGGTTGCGTCGTCTTTGTAAGACACTATGCACAAATTTTCATCATTTGTTGCAAATACTTTTTTTGCCTTTCCTTCGTAAAGCTGAACAGTTTTTTCCATTGTTACCGACATCTCCTTAAATTTTAATTTTACCGCAATTTATGTTTATTTGTTGTATTTTTCCTCAACCGCCCTGTTTTTTTCAAGCACGGCTTTTGAATTTTCAGCGCGGTCGTCATCAAGCTTCTGCGCGATTTTTTCATCTGATACCGCAAGAATTTCAAGCGCCAAAAGCGCCGCGTTTTTCGCGCCGTCTATAGCAACCGTTGCAACGGGTATTCCGCCCGGCATCTGAACCGTTGACAAAAGCGCGTCCAGTCCGTCAAGCGTTGACGATTTTATCGGTATTCCGATAACGGGAACGGTTGTATTCGCCGCGATTGCGCCTGCAAGATGCGCCGCTTTTCCCGCCGCGCAGATTATTGCGCCGAAGCCGTTTTTGCGCGCGTTTTTTGAAAATTCGCTCGCCTCAACAGGTGTTCTGTGCGCCGAATATATGTGAACCTCATATTCCGCGCCGAATTTTTTAAGCGTGTCTATCGCGCCTTCAACAACGCCCAAATCGGAATCGCTTCCCATAATTATACCTATTTTTTTCACGTCAAAAATCCTCCTAAAAAAATATAAGGGCAGTCCCGTAAACATAAAAAATATTTATAGGACTGCCCAGACGGTCGGCATTATAAGTTTCTGCTCCATTGTGGTATTCCACCGTCCGCGTTTGCACGAACACTCCGTCAGTCGCAAAAACCCTTTGCTTGTAATTTTTCCTTCTCTACCTACATACAGTATTATAAATTAATTGCCGAAAAAAGTCAAGTTATAAAAACAACATAATTTTTAAAATTTTAGGACAAAATAATGCTCAAAAAATGTGTTTTATTGGTCAATTTCACCATAGTGCGGATTATTATATAAATGTTGCACAAAACTACTGTATGTTTTTGCAGTATTTTGTAGTATTACCGAAAGAAATTGTAAAAAAGTCTTGAAAAATATGTAAAAAAATCATATAATGTTATTGTATGTGTAAAAACGATTAAGGACGTGATTGTTTGAATAAATTTTCAGCAGTTATCCTTGCCGCGGGACAGGGCAAAAGAATGAATTCCGAAATCTGCAAGGTTATGCACAAAATAAGCGGAAAACCGCTTGCAAAATGGGTTAAAGACAAGCTTGATGACGCAGGCTGTGAAAAAGAAGTTATGGTTATCGGCCATAAAAAAGAACAGGTAAAAGAATTTTTCGGCGACAGTGTTCTTTATTCCGAACAGAAAGAAATGCTCGGCACGGGGCACGCGGTTATGATGACAAAACCGCATTTTGAAGGCGAAAACACAACCGTTATGGTTCTTTGCGGCGACGCTCCTCTTATCAGCGAAAAGCTTATCCGCAGTGTGGTGGATTTCCACAAAAAAAGCGGTGCAAGCGCAACGGTCGTTTCGGCGAAAATTGATAATCCTTTCGGCTACGGCAGGGTTATAACCGATGATAACGGCGCGCTTTTGAAGATTGTTGAGCAAAAGGACGCAACAGAGGACGAGAAAAAGGTTAACGAGGTAAACTCGGGTATGTACTGCTTTGAGTCGAAAGACCTTTTCGGCGCGCTCTCCAAAATCACAAACGACAACGCGCAGGGCGAATACTATCTCACCGACACAATTTCGGTTTTAAAGGGCGAGGGCAAAAAGGTTTTCGCATTTTCGGCTGAAAATTCAAGCGAAATACTCGGCGTAAACAACAGAGTTGACCTTGCGAATGCGCAGAAGATAAAACACGGCGAAATTATAGAAAAACACCTTATAAACGGCGTTACGATAATCGACCCGTCAACAACTTACATTGACGATGAGACGGTTATCGAAAGCGACACGGTGATTTATCCCAACACAAATATTAAAGGAAATTCTCATATTGGACATTTTTGCGAAATCGGCCCGAACAGTGTTATCACGAACACAAAAATCGGTGATAATGTAACATTTTTAAGCTCGGTTGCAAACGAAGCGTCGGTCGGCGACGAATGCAGTGTAGGTCCGTTCGCGTATTTAAGACCCAAGGCAAACGTGGGAAAACACGTTAAAATCGGCGATTTTGTTGAAGTTAAAAATTCAAACATCGACGAGGGCACAAAAGTGTCGCACTTAACATATATCGGCGACAGCGACGTGGGCAAAAACATAAACTTCGGCTGCGGAACAATCACCGTTAACTACGACGGCAAAAACAAATTCCGCACGGTTATTGAAGACAACGCTTTTATCGGCTGTAACACAAACCTTGTTGCGCCCGTAAAGGTTAAGAAAAACGCGTTTGTCGCGGCAGGTTCGACCATTACCGACGACGTTGACGAAAACGCTCTTGCTATCGCAAGAAGCCGTCAGACTATCAAGAAAAACTGGCACAAAAAAGAGAAGTAAAATTATAATATACGAAGGAGTAAAACAATGATATCACACGGTAAGAACATCAAAATCTTTACTGCCAACGCAAGCAGTGATCTGGCAAAAAAAATTGCAGAGCATCTCGGCGTTTCGCTCGGTGACGCTCAAGTAGGCAAATTCTCGGACGGTGAAATTTACGTTAACATTAACGAAACTGTCCGCGGTTCGGACGTTTTCGTGGTTCAGTCCACCTGCGACCCCGTAAACGACAACCTTATGGAGCTTCTTATTATGATTGACGCTTTCCGACGTGCGTCCGCAGGCAGAATTACCGCTGTTATGCCCTATTTCGGCTATGCAAGACAGGACAGAAAAGCAAAGGCGCGCGATCCGATTTCGGCAAAGCTTGTTGCAGACCTTATCGCAACCGCAGGCGCAGACAGAGTTCTTACAATGGATTTGCACGCTCCTCAAATTCAGGGATTTTTCAATGTACCCGTTGACCACCTTCTCGGTGTGCCCGTTTTGGCAAAATTCTTCAGAGAGGAAATGAAAGACGTTTTGGATAATATCGTTGTTGTATCGCCCGACCTCGGCAGTGTTACAAGAGCGAGAAACTTTGCACAGCGTCTTGATGCTCCCATCGCGATTATCGACAAAAGACGTCCGAAAGCAAACGTTTCGGAGGTTATGAACATAATCGGCGACATCAAAGGCAAAACCGCTATTCTGGTAGACGATATGATTGACACCGCCGGCACAATCACAAACGGCGCACAGGCACTTATCGACCGCGGTGCAAGCAAGGTTTACGCTTGCTGTACGCACGGCGTTCTTTCCGGTCCGGCTATCGAGAGAATTAAAAATTCGTGCATCGAACAGCTTGTTATGCTCGACACAATCACTCTTTCGGACGAAAAGAAAATCGACAAAATCAAAACTCTTTCGGTTGCTCCCATTTTCGGCGAGGCTATCGACAAGGTTTACGAGGAAACCTCAATCAGCACATTGTTTATCTAAAAAGTATACATAACGGCGGTTTTTCCGCCGTTTATTTTTCTTATAAAAACGCAAAACGGCAAAATATTTTATTTTGCCGTTTTGCGGTGCATAAAAAGAGGTGAAAATAAATGTATCTTATTGCAGGTTTGGGAAACCCCGACAAAAAATACAGCTGCACACGTCATAATATCGGCTTTGACGCGATAGATATGATAGCAAGGGAGATTAACTGCGACGTTAAAAAATTAAAATTCAAATCACTTCTCGGCGAGGGCAAAATTGCAGGAGAAAAGGTGATTTTGGCAAAACCGCAGACGTATATGAACAACAGCGGTGAGGCAATCCGCGATATTTCGGCGTTTTACAAAATTGAGCCGAAAAACATCATAATTTTTCACGACGACATAAGCCTTCCTACGGGCAGAATAAGGCTTCGTCCGAAAGGCAGCGACGGCGGTCACAACGGGCTGAAATCTATCATTTATCAGCTTGTGAGCGACGAATTTCTTCGCGTGAAAATCGGCGTTGGCGCGCCCGAAAACAAAAATTACGACCTTGCGGACTATGTTCTCGGCAAATTTACAAAGGACGATTTGAAAAAAATCGTTCCCGTTCTGAAAGAATGTTTCAAAATTTCCGAATGTATCATTAAAGACGGAATGGCAAACGCTATGAACAAATACAACGGCAAAGAATTTTAATTTTTATATTGTATAAAGAAAGGAGCGGTTACAAATGAAAGCACTCGCAAAATTAAACAAGCTTTATCCCGAACTTTGCGCCGCGGAAAATGCCTTAAAATCGGGCAAAACTCCGATTTCGGTTTCGGGCGCGACGGGCTCGGAAAAAAATCAGCTTATATATTCGTTTGCCGAAAACACCGGCAAAAAGGCGCTTGTAATCGCTTCGGACGAACTCTCGGCAAAGGAAATTTACGCCGATATTTCATCTATGAGCGGTGAAAACGTTTTGTTTTTCCGCGCAAAAGAATATGTTTTCTACGACGTTGACGTATCCACGAGAGAAATCGAGGCAGAGAGAATTAACGTTATAAAAAACATAAAAAACGCAAAATATATCGTCACAAGCGCGGCGGCAATTATGCAGTACACCGTAAAAAAAGAAATTTTCGATTTCTATAGCAAAACCTATTCCGCCGGCGATATTATCGACGTTTCCGCACTTGTGAAAACGCTTGCCGAAACAGGCTATAAACGCGTTTCGCAGGTTGAAAGCCACGGTCAGTTTTCAATCCGCGGTTCGATAATCGACATATTTTTGCCGGGTGATATTTACGGCACGCGAATTGAACTTTTCGATGACGAAATAGATACAATGCGAAGCTTTGACCCGTTAACGCAGATGTCGCTCGAGAGCATTGACAAATTTGAAATTTACCCTGCGCGCGAGCTGATTTTTGACGAAGAAACCAAGAAAAACGTGCTGAAAAAAATCAAGGCGCAAAAGAACGAAAATCTTTTGTCCGACGCGCAAAAGCTTGAAAACGAGGGATATTTCCCGTCGCTTGACAAATATATTCCGTATTTTTACGATAAACTCCCCACCCTTTTCGACTACATCGGCGCGGATTTTATAATATTTGCAGACGAACCCGCGCGCGTGCTGGACAGAGCGCGCACCTGCGAAAAAGAACAGCACGAAATTATTTCGTCTATGCTGGAAAAAGGACTTTTCCCGAAAATCAGGGGCGAATACACGCTCGATGCCGACAGTGTTATTTTAAATTCAACAAATCACGCATTTGTGCTTCTAAACGCGGTGTCACATTTTAAGCTTGACATTCCGACAAAAGAGCTTGTCAACGTTGCGGCAAAAACATTGCCGTCATACAGCGGAAAAAGCGAATTTCTGGTAGATGATTTAAAATACTGGAAAAGCAGGAATTACCGCATTATGCTGTTTTTGTCAAGTGAGGACAAGGCAAAAACCGTGAAAAATTCGCTTTTTGAATACGGAATTGAAGCGGTTTTGTGCGACAGCGCTGACAATCTTCCCGAAGAAGGCGAGATTTTCATATGCGTCGGCGCGCTTGAAAAAAGCTTTGAATATCCGTCCGTAAGATGCGTATTTTTAAGTGACAATTCATCATATACCGTGCAGAAAAAGCGCAAGGTTAAGGCGAAAAACAAGCGCAATGCGATAAAAAGTTTCGACGAACTCAAAAACGGCGACTATGTGGTGCACAACACGCACGGAATAGGTCAGTTTGTCGGCATAAAGGAGCTTGACGTTGAGGGCATTGTGCGCGACTACATCAAAATAAAATACCGTTCGGGCGATTATCTGTACGTTCCCACAAACCAGCTTGACCTTTTGCACAAATACGTCGGCGCGGAGGCGAAAAACGTAAAACTCAACAAGCTTGGCGGAACAGACTGGCAGAAAACCACCGCGCGCGTTAAAGAAAGCGTGGCGGAGCTTGCCGACGACCTTATTAAGCTGTATGCGGAACGCAGTAAAATCAAAGGTCACGTTTTTGCGCCCGACTCGGCTTGGCAAAAAGAATTTGAGGACAATTTTCCGTATGAGGAAACTGCCGACCAACTGCGGTGCATTGCCGAGGTTAAAAAGGATATGGAGGACGGCAAATGTATGGACCGTCTTTTGTGCGGTGACGTCGGTTACGGCAAAACCGAAGTTGCTCTCCGCGCGGCGTTCAAGTGCGTGGAGGAAAGCTTTCAGGTCGCCTATCTTGTGCCGACAACCCTGCTTGCACAGCAACATTACAACACGTTTAAGTCGCGTATGGAAAACTATCCGATACGCGTTGAAATGCTGTCGCGTTTCCGCACGAAAAAACAGCAGGCGGAAATCATAAAAAAACTCAAAAGCGGTGAAGTTGACGTTGTTATCGGCACGCACAGGCTGTTGCAAAAGGACGTCGGATTTAAAAATCTCGGACTTCTTATAATCGACGAAGAACAGCGTTTCGGCGTCGGGCACAAGGAAACGATAAAAAAACTTAAAAGCAACGTAAACGTTCTTACATTAAGCGCGACGCCCATTCCGCGTACGCTTAATATGGCGCTTATCGGCATACGCGATTTGAGCGTAATAACCGAACCGCCCCAAAACCGTTATCCCGTGCAGACGTTCGTTTTAGAGCGCAGTGACGCAGTTATACAAAACGCAATAGAGCGCGAAATGGCGCGCGGAGGTCAGGTGTACTATCTTTTCAACCGTGTGGAAAATATCGACCTTAAAACAAGCGAAATACAAAAAATGTTTCCCGGCAAGCGCGTTGTTTCGGCGCACGGCAAAATGAGCGAAACACAGCTTGAAGAAATTATGATAGATTTTCTAAACGGCGACATTGACATTCTCGTTTGCACAACCATCATCGAAACAGGTCTTGACGTTGCAAACGTTAATACAATTATCATTGAAAATGCCGATAAAATGGGACTTTCCCAGCTTTATCAGCTCAAAGGACGCGTGGGACGTTCAAACCGTCTTGCATATGCGTATCTCACCTACGAAAAAAACAAGGTGCTCGACCAAACCGCGCAGAAAAGGCTTCAGGCAATAAAGGAATTTACCGAGTTCGGCTCGGGATTTAAAATTGCAATGCGCGACCTTGAAATTCGCGGTGCGGGCAATCTTTTGGGAAAACAACAGCACGGAAATATGAACCTTGTCGGCTACGATATGTACTGCTCGCTTTTGGAAAACGCGGTTGCGGAGTTAAAAGGCGAAAAAGCGCAGATTGCGTTTGACGTTAACATCGACCTTAAGATAAGCGCGTACATTCCCAAAACATATATCGAGGACGAAAACCTCAGAATGGACATTTACAAAAAAATTGCCTCAATATCCGACGAAGAAGATATGTCGCTCATCACCGACGAGCTTATCGACCGTTTCGGCACGTTTGACAAAAACGTTGAAAATCTTATTGACATTGCATATATAAAATCGCTTTGCCAAACTTTAAGAATTTCGGACGTTACGCAAAAAGACGGATTTATAAACTTCACCATTGAAGACAACGTCAACCCGAAAGTTATCGTCGACATTCTCGCCGACAAGTCGTTAAAGCTGATGTTTTCGTCGGGCGAAAAGTCGTATCTTTCGAGCAAATGCAGTGAAAATATACTTTCAAATATTAAAATTATATTACAAAAGCTTGCAAAACTCACATCTTGCGTGTGATATAAGTTATACTATGCTTGTGAAATTTTTTGTATAATTTTTGGCGTGCAGGCATCAGAGCTCCTGATCTTGCGCCGTACATACGAAAGGATTGAGTGTTATGAAAAAATTTAAAAGATTTGCCGCGTCCGCGCTTGCGGTGTTCGTGCTTTCGGCAAGCCTTGCAGGGTGCGCGGTTACAAAAACAACCTCGCTTGCAACAGTAGACGGCGAAACGGTTACGGCAGACGATTTTTACCAATATTTCCCGTCGGTTCAGTCAAGTATGCTCTCCGAGGCAGGAATTAACACGAGTGACAGCGACGCGGTTGCGAATTTTTGGAAGTCTACTGAAATTGAAGGCAAAAACGCACTGACCGTTGCAAAGGAAAGAGCGCTTAACGAAGCTGTTAACGCGGTTGTGCAGACCAAAACCGCCGATAAAATGGGCATCACCTTAACCGAGGACGACAAAAAGCAAATCAGCGACTACAAAACCTCTACAATTCAGCAAAGCTACGGTTCAAAGTCGAACTTTATAAATCATCTTAAAGAGATGAACACAACCGAAACGGCATATGACAAAGCGCTTACCGCATCACTCATTTCGTCAAAGCTTTACAGCGAGGTTTCAAAAGGCGACGAATATAAAATTGACGAAAAGAAAGCGGAGGAAGAACTCAAAAACGGTGAGAAAATCACCGCAAAACACATTTTGTTCTCCACCGTGGATTCGCAGACAGGTCAGTCATACGACGACGCTAAAAAAGCGGAAATAAAGAAAAATGCAGAGGACACGCTTGAAAAAATCAAGTTGGGCGCAGACTTTGATGCGCTTATGCAGGAGCTTTCTGAAGACCCCGGTCTTGCACAAAATCCCGACGGCTACACATTCGGCAAGGGCGAAATGGTTGCTCCTTTTGAGGAGGCGGCATTTGCGCTTAAAGAGGGCGAAGTAAGCGGTATTGTGGAATCGAGTTTCGGCTACCACATAATAAAAAGAGTTCCGCTCACCATCTCGCAGTCGGATATTGACAGCAAAGTTAAAGAAATGCAGAACAAGGTTTTTGAAGAACAAATCGACAAATGGAAAGCCGATATGGAAGTATCCATTGACGAAAAAGCACTATCAAAAATTAAAGCAAACTGATATATGAAACAAGGTCGTTTCTCCTCACGGAATGAAACGGCCTTTTTTGTTGACATTTCGGCAAAAAAATACTATAATTTAAGATAGGTTTAATCATCAGGAGGGACAAGAGATGAAGCTTTCACAAATTTTTGCAGAAAAAAGACCTACACTTTCGTTTGAAGTGTTTCCGCCCAAAACGAGCGACACATACGACAGTGTGAAATTCGCCGCGGAAAAAATTGCAAGTCTTAAACCCGATTTTATGAGCGTAACCTACGGTGCGGGCGGAGGAACGAGCAAATATACCGCCGATATTGCAGAGGATATTCTCACAAAACACGACGTAACTCCGCTTGCGCATTTAACCTGCGTAAGCTCGGACAAAAAGACGGTTGAAAACACGCTTTCCTCCCTTAAAGATAAAAAAATTGAAAACATTCTCGCGCTCCGCGGTGACATTCCGAGCGGTTTTGAAAACGAAAACCGCGAATACAAATATGCGTCGCAGCTTGTATCGGACATCAAAAAATACGGCGATTTCTGCGTCGGCGGTGCGTGCTATCCCGAGGGTCACCCCGAGGATTTAAGCGTTGCGGACGGAATTAAGCATCTTAAAGAAAAGGTAGACGCAGGGTGCGAATTTCTCACGACGCAGATGTTTTTTGACAACAATATTTTATATTCGTTTTTGTATAAAATCCGCGAAGCAGGCATTACCGTGCCGATTGTTGCCGGCATTATGCCTGTCACAAACGGCAAGCAGATAAAGAGAATTTGCTCTCTTTCGGGAACGTATCTCCCCCAGCGGTTTAAAAGCATTGTTGACCGTTTCGGCGATAATCCGTCCGCTATGAAACAGGCTGGAATTGCCTACGCGACCGAGCAGATTATCGACCTTTTTGCAAACGGCGTCAATGCGGTGCACGTTTATTCTATGAACAAGCCCGACGTTGCTGAAAAAATTCAGCAAAACTTATCGGAAATCATATTGAAAAAGGATTAAAACAATGCTCAAAATACTGCACTGTGACGGCGAAAAACTGAATATCAGAAAAAGCGAAATTATCCGTTATGCCGGCGGTGCGGACGGCAAATCACTCGATTTTGCGGTTGAAAAATGCTTGACCGAGCTTTTGCCGAAAATATCGTGCAAGGCGTGTTATGACGAATTTAGTGTAAAATCGGACGGTGAAATGCTTGATTTCGGCTTTGCAAAGGTGAAATCTCAAAAGCTTGCAAAAAATCTCGCAGGGTGCAGACGCGTTGTGATTTTTGCCGCGACGCTCGGAATTGAAACCGACCGCTATTTGCAGAAATGCTCGCTCATATCGCCTGCAAGCGCGCTTATCGCACAGGGCACGGGCGCGGCGGCGATTGAGGAATGGTGCGACGAAATCTGCAAAATTTTAGCGTCGGAAAAAGCGCCGATGCATCTTCGTCCGCGGTTCAGCCCGGGTTACGGTGACCTTTCGCTGTCAATTCAAAAAGAAATCATATCGGTTCTTGACTGCAACCGAAAAATCGGGCTGACACTCACCGACTCGCTTATGCTCACGCCCACAAAATCGGTCACGGCATTTGTCGGGCTTTGCAAAAACAAAGAAAACTGCAACGTCATCGGATGTAAGGCGTGCAATTTGAAAAACTGCGCTTTCAGAGAGAAGAAATAGGAGAATTAAATGAACTTAACCGAAAAAATCAAAAATCAGCGATTATATTTTGACGGCGGAAGCGGAACATATTTTCAGGCGCGCGGTTTAGAGCCCGGCGAAATGCCCGAAATATGGAACATCACCCACGCGGAAACGGTAAAGCAAATGCACCTTGACTATTTAAAGTCGGGCAGTGACATCATAACTTCAAACACATTCGGCGCAAACATTTTGAAATTTGCCGGCAAAAACGGCGGATATTCGCTTGAAGAAATCATATCGTCGGCGCTCAAAAACGCAAAAGACGCGATAAAGACATTCGGTGCACATGGAAAATACGTTGCTCTCGATATAGGTCCGACGGGAAGGCTGTTAAAACCGCTCGGCGACCTCGATTTTGAGGACGCAGTGAAAATCTTTGCAGAAACTGTAAAACTCGGCGTAAAATACGGCGCGGATTTGATTTTGACAGAAACAATGAACGACGCATACGAAACAAAAGCGGCGGTTTTGGCGGCGAAAGAAAATTCGTCACTGCCTGTTTTTGTGACGAATGCATACGACGAAAGCGGAAAACTTATGACGGGCGCATCGCCGTCCGCAATGGTTGCATTGCTTGAGGGTTTACACGTTGACGCTTTGGGAATAAACTGCAGTTTAGGTCCCGAAAAAATGATGCCGATTATCGAAGAAATTTTGAAATGTTCGTCAACGCCCGTGATTGTAAACCCCAACGCAGGACTTCCCGTTGTGCGAAACGGAAAAACGGAATACGACGTTTCGAGCACTGATTTTGCGCGGTCTATGGAAAAAATCGCAAAAATGGGCGCGTCAATTCTCGGCGGCTGCTGCGGAACGACTCCGGAATATATAAAAGAAATGAAAAGCACGGCGGAAAAAGTTGAATTTTCGCCCGTGCAAAAGAAAAATTACACTGTTATTTCGTCCTACACACGCACGGTTGAATTCGGAAAAATTCCCGTTTTAATCGGTGAAAGAATAAATCCAACCGGCAAAAAAGCAATGAAAGAGGCGTTAAAATCCAAAAGTTTTGACTATCTTTTAAAAGAGGCGGTTTCACAGCAGGAGGACGGTGCGAACGTGCTTGACGTAAACACGGGACTGCCCGAAATCGACGAGGTTAAAACGCTTGCAAACGCGGTGTCGCTGATACAGACGGTGTCCGATTTACCGCTCCAGATAGACACCTCCGACCCCGAGGCAATGGAAAAGGCGCTTCGCATATACAACGGAAAAGCGCTTATAAACTCGGTCAACGGCAAACAGGAGGTTATGGATAAAATTTTTCCTCTCGCGGCAAAATACGGCGGTGTGATTATCGCGCTGACGCTTGATGAGGGCGGAATACCGCAGGACACCGACGGAAGAATGAAAATCGCAAGAAAGATAATCGGCGAGGCGAAAAAATATAGCATCAGTGAAAAAGACATCATCTTCGACCCTCTTGCAATGACGGTAAGTTCGGAAAAAAACGGCGCGCTCGTCACGCTCGAATGTATAAAAGCCTTGCGCAAATCGGGGCTTAAATCGAGCCTCGGTGTGTCAAACGTTTCGTTCGGACTGCCGAAACGTCCGATTATCAACGCGTCGTTTTTCACAATGGCAATGCAAAACGGTCTTGACGCGGCGATTATAAATCCCCACTCCGCCGATATGATGAACGCATATTTTGCATTCCGTGCGCTCTCGGCTATGGACGATAATTTTGAAAAATACATTTCATATGCGTCAAAAACGGCAGAGAACAGTGCGCCCAAAAAAACGGCGCAGAACAGCGAAATCACGCTTAAAACCGCGGTTTTGAAAGGTCTTAAAGACGACGCGTCGCTATGTGCGCAAAATCTTTTAAAATCGCAGGACGCGCTTAAAATAATTGACGAAAGCATAATTCCCGCGCTTGACGAAATGGGTGTTAAATTCGAGAAAAAAGAGGCGTTTCTGCCCCAGCTTTTGATGAGCGCGGAGGCGGCGCGGTCGGCATTCGACGTTATAAAAACAAGCATTTTATCGAGCGGAGAAAAGCGCGAAAAACGGTGTAAATTCGTTCTTGCAACGGTGAAAGGCGACATTCACGACATAGGCAAAAATATTGTGAAGGTACTTCTTGAAAACTACGATTTCGACGTTATCGACCTCGGCAAAGACGTTGCGCCCGAAATCATAGCCGAAACCGCCGTGAGCGAAAACGCGCCTATCGTGGGATTGAGCGCGCTAATGACCACCACCGTGCCTGCAATGGAGGAAACGATAAAGCTTGTCCGAAAGGTTAAGCCCGACTGCAAAATTGTGGTCGGCGGTGCGGTTTTGACCGAAGAATACGCAAATATGCTGGGCGCCGACAAATACGCGAAAGACGCTATGGAAACTGTTCGCTATGCGTCGGACGTTGATATACAGATTTTGAAATAAGGTGTTGATAATGGAGAATTTTTTACTTGCTTTAGAGGTGATATTTCCGATAGTTGTAAATCTCGCGCTGGGCTACACAATGAAACGTGCAGGCATATTTGACGATACAACCGTCAAAAGAATGAATGCAAGCGTTTTTAAGGTTTTTCTGCCATTACTGCTTTTTTACAACGTCTGCACAACCGACGTGAAAACCGCTTTTGATGCGAAACTTATAAGCTACTCAGTGTTAAGCATTGCAGCGTGCTTTCTCATTTTGCTCATTATTGTTCCGCGGTTTGAAAAGGACAACAAAAGGCGCGGTGCGCTTATTCAGGGCATTTTCCGCAGTAATTTTATAATTTTCGGTATGCCCGTTGCAATGTCGCTGTGCAATCCCGAGGATATCGGCTCGGTGTCGCTCCTTATCGCGGTAATCGCGCCGACGTTCAACGTTCTGGCGGTTATAACAATGGAAATTTTCCGCGGTTCAAAAATCAACGTTTTGAAGATTATAAAGGGAGTTATAACAAATCCGCTCATAATCGCGTCGGCATTGGGACTGATTTTTGCGGGATTTAACATTCAAATTCCGCCACTTTTAAACAAGTGCATTTCGGATATAACAAAAATCACAAATCCGCTCGCGCTCATTCTTCTCGGTGCGTCGTTCACGTTCGGCTCGGTGAAAGGCTATACAAAAGAGCTCATTGCCGGTCTTTTAGGACGTCTTGTAATCGTGCCTGCGATATTTTTACCGCTTGCGTCGGCACTCGGCTTCCGAGGCGGTGATATGGTTGCGCTTATGGTGCTTTTCGCCTCGCCCGCGGCGGTTTCGTCGTTTATAATGGCAGAACAGATGGAGGGCGACGGCGCACTTGCCGGTCAGCTTATCGTGCTCGGCTCGGTTTTGTCGGTTTTCACGGTTTTTATATGGATTTTGATATTAAAAGGACTTATGCTTATATAAGTCCTTTTTTGCATATTTGCAATTTTTGAAAATTTGTGATACAATGTTTTGTAAGTTTTATTTTGAAAGGATTAAAAATTATGAAAAAAATTATATCGGCACTGCTTTTTACCGCGCTGATTTTCACATCTGCGCTCGGTGCGGACGGCATATCGTACGACGCTAAAAAGGCAGAAGTTTTGTCACAGCTTAACATTTTAAAGGGCGACGAAGACGGTTTCAGGCTCGACAGCTACCCCACCCGAATTGAGGCGGTTATAATTATGCTCCGTCTTACGGGCAGTGAGCAGACGGCGCTTGAGAAAAATCTTCATCACCCGTTTTCCGACGTTCCCGACTGGGCAGGCGCATATGCAGGATATGCCTATGCCTCGTCAATCACGAGCGGAGTATCCGAAAACGAATTCGGCACCGACGAACCGCTTACCGCCGACCAATTTGCAGCATTCGCGCTCCGTGCGCTCGGCTACGACGACGCAAACGGCGATTTCGACGTTGACAGCGCTTTAAAATTTGCATATGATAAAAAAATCATTTCCGCAAGAGTTGACGAAAAGGATTTTAAACGGCGCGACACGGTTTCAATTTTGTATGACATTCTGGGCGCAAAGCTTAAAAATTCCGACACAACGCTTGCAGAAAAGCTTAAAACGCTCGGAGTTTTTACCGACCGGGACGAAATTGAAGCAACAAAAATTATTGCGTCAATCTACTTTGAAAATTAGAAATTTAAAAACGGTACATCAGAAAGCCCCAACCCGGTAAGGAAGCATTGCCCTGTTAAACATCTTTTTTGCGAATT
>ERZ773194.585-NODE-585-length-46631-cov-17.749120_pt1 | contig 46631 bp, 40 predicted proteins | sample MGYA00511240_ERZ773194 | MGnify/ENA primary metagenome ERZ773194 (study PRJEB29015, sample SAMEA2737774) | human gut metagenome | biome: human gut; feature: human-associated habitat; material: faeces | place: China | collected 2012 ... | reverse complement strand
ATTACGGCAACCTGATGAAGATTTTCCTGCGTTACGCCGACCGCATCGAAGCGGTGCAGGTATGGGGCACGGTGGACGACATGAGCTGGCGCGCGGACGAGTACCCGCTCCTGTTCGACAAGGATGCCCAGCCGAAGCCCGCGTTTGACACGCTGGTGGAACTGGCACAGTAAATCCATCATAAAGGCAACACCGCACAATCCATTTGCCAGCCGACCACCTCATTTGTGCGGTGTTACCCTAACTTTAAGGAGGCGACGAAGATGAAGAAGAAGAGTTTTGCCATATTGCTGGCTGCGGCGCTGCTGCTGTGCCTGCTGCCGGGAATGGCGCCGGAAGCGAAGGCGGAAACCATCCGCACCGTATGTTTTTTCTGTAACACGCGGGCATATCATGAGATTACAGGATTCGAGCGATACAACGACGATCAGCATTGGGTAATTCACAAATGTCTAAACTGCGGTGAAAGTGAACGTACCATATTTGTTGGCAATCCAATCAGCTATCACTCTGGCGGCACCGAAACGCCGACCTGCACCACGGGCAAAACCTGCGCCCAGTGCGGCGCTCAATACGGCAAACTCGGTCACGACTGGGGCGCATGGCAATCCAGGGGCAACAACAGTGAGCATTTCCGCACCTGCCAGCGTGACGGCTGCGATGCGGTGGAAACCGTAGGCTGCTCCGGCGACAGCAGGGCGACCTGCATTGAGCTGGGAATCTGCACTACCTGCGGCGGGCAGTACTACGGCGCACATACCTTCCTTGCGCCTCCGAACTGGGATTCGGATGACGAAAACCACTGGTTTAGCTGCACCGTCTGCCGCAAAGCGAAAACTCAGGTGGGCGCACATTATTTCGTTCAGGGCACCCTTAGCTCGTGCCTTAAGTCCGCAGCCACCTGCGTTTCTCCGCCCGTGTACTACACAAACTGCGCTTACTGCTACCACAAGGGAACGGATACTTATCTATCCACATGGGAACGACCTGACCCGAACAACCACGACCTGGTGCACCACGATGCCAAGGCGCCCACCTGCACCGAAATTGGCTGGAATGAATACGATACCTGCTCCCGCTGCGATTACACCACCAAGGTGGAGCTCCCTGCGCTGAAACACAAGCTGGTGCATCACGACGCCAAGGCGCCCACCTGCACCGAAATTGGCTGGGATGAATACGATACCTGCTCCCGCTGCGATTACACCACCAAGGTGGAAATCCCCGCCCCCGGGCACGATTATACCGAAAAGGTCGTCAAGCCCACCTGCGGAAAGGACGGCTACACGCTGTACACCTGCAAAAAATGCAATGACAGCTATAAGGATCACCAGACGAAGACGCTGCTGCACTGGTATGGCGAATGGACGAGTAACGGCGACGGCACGCACAGCGCAGCCTGCAAGCGCAAGGATTGCAAGCACGTCGGCAAGACCAAATGCGCCATCGTCGAATTCAAGCAGGATGAAGCGACGCGCACGCTCTGCCCCGTATGCGGCAATGTGAGCGGTGGCACACATCTGACGCTGGTTGAAGAAGTGAAGGCGGAGGGCGAGCATCTGCCCTATGGCGAGCTGGTGCTGCGCATGGGTGAAACTGCGAACGGCAATATGCTGCTGAGCGTCTGCTTTGAAGTTTCCGGCAAGCTCACCCGTCCGAAGGGCGAGGTAAAAATCACGATGCCCGCCGAGCTGCTGAACGGCGTTACTCTGGCGCTGCTGAATGCCGACGATACGGAAATTGATCTGCCCTACATCGTGGAAGGTGAAAACGCAGTGTTCACGCTGGATTTCACCGATGCAGAAATTCCCACCGCGCTGATTCGCCTGATACCGACAGCGGAATAATCTTATTTCCATTTCATAGCGTTTTTAAAAATTTGAGGAGGAGAAAAACATGAAAAAATGGTTGGTTACATGTCTCCTGGCGATTGCGCTGCTCTTTGTAGCAACCACGGCGATGGCTGCGCATATCAGGTTGAACGGCGACTATTGCGAAGGGAATACCTTTGAAATACGCAAAAGAGAAAAAGATTACCATACGCTGTACTGTTACCGCTGCTATGATGAGTTTACAGAGAATCATTGGAGCATAGATACACCCCAGTACAAAGCCACTTGCACGAAAGTTGCGGTATGTACTTCTTGTCTTATGTCCTACGGTGAATACGGGCCGCACGACTGGGGCGCATGGCAATCCAGGGGTAACAACAGTGAGCATATCCGCCACTGCCAGCGTGACGGCTGCGATGCGGTCGACACCGCAAGCTGCTCCGGCGACAGCAGCGCGACCTGCATTACGCTGGGAACATGCAGCACCTGCGGCGGGCAGTACTACAGCGCACATGCATTCCCTGCGGGGCAGAACTGGCATTCGGACGACAAAAACCACTGGCTTAGCTGCACCGTCTGCCACGAAGCGAAAACTAAGATGGGCGCACATTGGTTCGTTCAGGGCGCCGTTAGCGTGTGCCTTAAGTCCGCAGCCACCTGCGTTGCTCCGGCCGTGTACTACACAAACTGCGACTACTGCTACCACAAGGGAACGGATACTTATGTAGACCCATATAATGGACCTGACCCGAACAACCACGACCTGGTGCACCACGACGCAAAGGCGCCCACCTGCACCGAAATTGGCTGGGATGAATATGACGCCTGCCAGCGCGAGGGCTGCACTTACACCACCAAGGTGGAGCTGCCTGCCCTGAAACACAATCTGGTGCATCACGACGCCAAAGCCCCCACCTGCACCGAGATTGGCTGGGATGAATACGATACCTGCTCCCGCTGCGATTACACCACTAAGGTGGAAATCCCCGCCCCCGGGCACGATTATACCGAAAAGGTCGTCAAGCCCACCTGCGGAAAGGACGGCTACACGCTGTACACCTGCAAAAAATGCAATGACAGCTATAAGGATCACCAGACGAAGACGCTGCTGCACTGGTATGGCGAATGGACGAGTAACGGCGACGGCACGCACAGCGCAGCCTGCAAGCGCAAGGATTGCAAGCACGTCGGCAAGACCAAATGCGCCATCGTCGAATTCAAGCAGGATGAAGCGACGCGCACGCTCTGCCCCGTATGCGGCAATGTGAGCGGTGGCACACATCTGACGCTGGTTGAAGAAGTGAAGGCGGAGGGCGAGCATCTGCCCTATGGCGAGCTGGTGCTGCGCATGGGTGAAACTGCGAACGGCAATATGCTGCTGAGCGTCTGCTTTGAAGTTTCCGGCAAGCTCACCCGTCCGAAGGGCGAGGTAAAAATCACGATGCCCGCCGAGCTGCTGAACGGCGTTACTCTGGCGCTGCTGAATGCCGACGATACGGAAATTGATCTGCCCTACATCGTGGAAGGTGAAAACGCAGTGTTCACGCTGGATTTCACCGATGCAGAAATTCCCACCGCGCTGATTCGCCTGATACCGACAGCGGAATAATCCCATTTCATAGCGTTTTTAAGGCCGTTGCAGAAGATGAATCCTGCAACGGCCGTTATGGTGCGCCCGGCTTAGCCGAAGGCAAGGGTGTCCATCGAGAGGCGGAGTCTGAAGGAAGCTGGATGCCAGCGGGCAAACTCCCGAACCGACGAACAGAAATCACATAGTAGACCGTAGAGGGGCGGACGAGTGTGCATAACAACACAAGATCCAATGCTGCCCGAATCCCGTGCGGTAAATGTGGCGGTTATGTGGAAGAAAAAAGGCGGCTGCCAGGCTTATCCCCTGACAGTCGCCTCACTGTTTACTTCTTTTCTACTTTGCTGCTGCCGCGGATGGTCGCATCCGGCTTGGCGGCCTGCTTCATGAACGCCGACGGGCTGATGCCGACGATGTTCTTGAACTGCTTGGAGAAGTGGTACGGGTCTTGCATCCCGACTTCGATGCCTGCCTGACGAACCGTGTGCCCTTCCTCGCGCAGCAGCTCCTTCGCGCGCTCCATCTTGCAGTGCAGTACATACGACAGCGGCGGCATGCCCACTTCGCTCACGAAGCGCTTGCGGAACGTTTCCATCGGCATACGGGAAATTGCCGCCATTTCCGCCAGAGAGAAGTTGTCCTTGTACTGATTCGCGCGCAGGGTGTCCACGACCTTCGCAATCTCGTGCGAAAGCATCGCGTCCATGGCGACCGGCTGACCCCAGTGGCTTGCCAGCATCCCGTACATCAGGTGCTGCAGCTGATATGTCGCGTCGCTGGTGTCCGTGTGGCGGACGATGACCTGCACAATCTGCTTCGCCAAGTACATCTGGCTCGGCAGCGCCCCCTGCTTCAGCGGCATATGCAGCAGCGCGCCCATCTTGCGTACGACCATCGGCGCAAGCGGGCCTTCCAGCGCAATCCATACGCAGCGGACGCTCTCGTCAATCTGCAGGGCAGCGTCGCGGTTGCCGGCAGGCAGGAAGCACGTTTCCTGCTGTTTCAGCGTCAGCTCATGCCCCTGCCAAACCAGCGTTGCTTCGCCTGCTTCCACCGCAAACCAAATCCACTGGTCATGCGGCTTAATGGGGCGTCTCCCTGCCTCAAACATCGCTGTGCCCGCCGCATGAATCCACGCACCGCTGGAGCGGGTCAAGCTGCCCGGCTTGTGGTATCCTTCCACCACCATAGTATCCGCCGCAGCCTCTACGTCTGCGAACAGGTAAGACTCCATGCCCTTCATCCTCCTTCAACCAAATGGCACAATTGTCATTATGGCTATTATAATGCCCAAATCGGTTGATTGTCAAGAGGATTACACGATTTTCCCGAAATTTTTCTGAAGGATAGCTGTGCGTACCCAAGTATGGATGAATGCCATCCGATAAAGGTTAGCATCGGCAAACTTTTCGCCCGAAAAACAGCAAATGTACAATTCTGCCCTTGACAAGCGCAGGATGAGCGGACTATAATAAATCCGAATACGCGGCAATGATGCCGCCGGACGGAGGAATTTTCTCCATGATGCTGTCTGTGCTGTTTCCGTTTACGTTCCCGGCGTTTTTCGCCGGGCAAATTGACGTACCGTGAAGCAGCAGCCGCAGCGATTGAGGAAAACATCAGGCGCGGAAGCTCTTTTGCGGGCTTCCGTGCTTTTTTTCGTCCATTTGAGCCAATAATGATTTTGAGCCAATAATGATTGACGCAGGAGGTTGAACACTATGATTATCGTCTTGAAGCAGGGCACGACCCAGCAGGAAATCGACACCGTTACCAATGCCGTGGTTGCGCGCGGCGTATCCGTCAGCCCGATTGTCGGCACGGAGATGACCATCCTCGGTCTGACTGGCGACACGAGCCGCATTGACCCCGACCAGCTGGAATCCTTCCACTGCGTCGAGCGCATCATGAAGGTCGCCGAGCCGTTCAAGAAGGCAAACCGCGCGTTCCATCCCGCGCCGAGCGAAATTAAAATCGGGAACACGGTTGTCGGCGGCAAGAAACTGGCGATTATGGCAGGCCCCTGCTCCGTGGAGAGCAACGAGCAGATTACCGCCGTGGCGCAGGCGGTGAAGGACGCGGGCGCGACGGTGCTGCGCGGTGGTGCCTTCAAGCCGCGCACGTCCCCGTACTCCTTCCAAGGGTTGGCATACGAGGGGCTGGACATGCTCTGCCACGCGCGCGAGCAGACCGGGCTGCCCATCGTGACCGAGCTGATGTCTCCCTACGACATTGACACTTTCGTGGACAAGGTGGACTGCATTCAGGTCGGCGCGCGCAACATGCAGAATTTCGACCTGCTGAAACAATTGGGGAAGATTCGCAAGCCGATTCTGCTTAAGCGCGGTTTGTCCGCCACCATCGAAGAGTGGCTGATGAGCGCGGAGTACATCATGGCGGGCGGCAATGAGCAGGTGATTCTGTGCGAGCGCGGCATCCGCACGTTCGAGACGTACACGCGCAACACACTCGACCTGTCCGCCATCTGCGCGGTGAAGAAGCTGAGCCACCTGCCGGTGATTGTTGATCCGAGCCATTCGACCGGCAAGAGCTGGATGGTGCAGCCGATTGCGCGCGCGGCGATTGCGGTTGGCGCGGACGGCGTGATGATTGAGGTACACAACGACCCGGCGCACGCGTTGTGCGACGGTGCGCAGTCGATTACGCCCGCCGCGTTTGTGGACGTGATGGCGGATATTCGGAAAATCGCCGAAGCTGTTGGGCGTGAGGTGTGATGATGAAAAAACTCCCCTGCTTGATATGGACAGGGGAGTTTTGAATATTGACCTTTTTGTTTATTGCGTGATGTTGCCGCAGGGGGAATCGCCGCTGCGGCGGCGACAAGGGGGCTTTCCGATCGCCCCCTTGACTCCTTCGGCACCGCCACTTTTGGGGTTTCATGTTTCTGGTCTTTATCGTTGCTTAGGGGAACGAAAGGCACACTAACTAATAGAAGCAACAAAACCAATCTACTAACTTAGCTGGGGATGCGAAGCAGTCCAGAGGGCGATCGCAAAGCCCTCTGGTCGCCTCCGCAGAGGCGAAATTCCCGCATAAACACGCGGGCATAGCATGAAGAAGTCACCAACTGAATCGCGCGCGGAAGGGTCAAGGGAGGAACTCCCTTGCGGAGTCCAGAGGCAGAGCCTCTGGCGCCTCCCTTACCCCCGTAAGAACCCAATCACTTCCGGCACATACTTCTCCATCACATCGTTCGTGGACATGTAGATTTCGTGCTTCGCGGGATAAACGGAAAGTTTCGCACCGGGGACTTGCGCGACGAATTGTTTCTGCTCCGGCAGACAGACTGTCTTGTCCAGTGACGCTTGGCAGAGCAGAAGCGGCGTGGTAATCTGCTTGTCCTTCGCCGGGTCAAGCAGTACTTTCGTCACGCCAATCGCTTCTTGTACCCAGCCATAAGTGGGCGAACAATTCTGCAAGTGCGCGTTGTCGATGCGCTTGCGCTCGTAGTAGTCAAAGCGGACGCGGCTGGTGGAGCAGGATGTCTCGAATGGCTCGTTCTCCGGGCTGAACGGTTTGCCGATGAATGCGCGGTCTTCCCGCTTGCCGATGGCGCACATGAAGTCCGCCGCGAGTTTGCCCGCCCAGCGCGGCAGCGGCGCACTCGACGGCGCAATCATCGGCGCAGTCAACACCGCCCGCGCGAAATACTCCGGGTGATTCATCAGCGTCATGCCGCCAATCGCGCCGCCCATCGAGTGCGCATACAGCACGCGCGGCAGATGCTCCGTCCTCGGCAGGACGACACCCGACATGAATTCCTCCAAATCGCGCAGATAATCCGAAAACGCATCGACGTGCGTGATGGAGGTGTCAGAAATTTTGCGGACGGATTTGCCGTGCCCGCGGTGGTCGATGGCGTAGACGTTGAACTTCTCGTTCAGAAAATACCACGTCATTTCGCGGAATTTCTCGGCGGATTCCGTGTAGCCGTGCAGGATGACGACGGCGCGGGTCGCATCCGGCTGCTCGTAAACCTCCGCGTGCAGCGTTCCGCCCGTGGAGAGCGGCATGTCCATCTCCTGACGGCGCGAATCCAGATACGGCTCAACCGTCTCAGCCATGACGGCGGCATAGTTGCTTTCGGGCAGAATGGAAATCATAGCGTCCTCCTGTGATCATAATGCTTGACATGTCTATTATATCAGAAAAAGAACGCAAAATGCAAGGGCTGCACCGACTTTTCCGGCACAGCCCTTGATGTTATTTGTTGATTTCCTGCTGAAGCACGTCAAGGAACGCTTGACGGCGGCAGTTCTTGAACGAATAGGTAAATCCATCTGACGTAAAGCGGAACGTGTAGCCTTTGAGGATTTCGCCCATCAGGCTGGTGGTGCTGAAGTCGGTCACGCCCTTGAGCGGAATGGTGCGCATCAGCTTGAGCGGCTCGGACTTCATGTTCGTGTCGTAGATGAGCAGGTCATTGCCCTTCACGCCGAGCAGCACCATGCCGAAGCTCCCGTCCGGCAGCTCCTTCACCGTGGCGCAGAGCGCCGCCCCGCGCGCATCGCAAACGCCCGCGTCCTGCATCTGCTGGGCGTATTTCTCCTGATTTGTCATGAAAAATCAAACCCCTTTCGTTGGCTTTGCGCCTATTCCCATGATAGGACGCTGCGGTTGATTTGTCAAGCGAACGCGGGAAAATTTACAAGTGGAATTAGTTCGGCACATACATCGGTGTCAGCCCCATTTCGAGATACACCGTGTTGACATGCTCCTGACACGCGCGGGCGAACCCCTCCGCGTCAAACGCGCCGTTCAGGTAGCGCTGCATGAGCGTCTTGAGGGCATCGTCGAAGGTGACGGGGGAGTCGCCGGGGATGTAGGCATACTGGACAAACTCCTGATAGTGGGCAATGTCCTCCGGGGAGACGGAATAGGGGTGTTCGATGAGGTAGGATAAGCTGCTGCGGGCGTAATCAAGGTCACTTTTGTCCTGCGCAGTGAGCTTCTCCTTCGCTTCCAAGCGAGCAATTTCATCTTGAAACTGCGTGACTAACTCGTCATAGTCGGAGCGGATGACGGGCTGATTCAGGGAAGCATCCCAAAGATAGGATGTTTCGGATTCATAGGTCGCCAGATAATGCATCAGGTCAATCGCACCGTCAATGTTGTTGGAATATGGGTTGATGACGGCGACGACTGTTAGATAATATAAACCAGAAGGTACATCATCGAGTACAGAGGGAATTAGTTCAATGCGCGTGGAAGGAGTGACAGAAGCGGCAGACGAAGTAAAGACTTCGTAGTCTGCGAATAAATTTTCCTTCGATGTTTCAGGCACAGTATTCCTGATTTTTTCGGCAATACGAGCAAATTCGGGACGCAGAAAATTGATTTGCCCATCCACTCGTTCAGAAGCAATCAAGAATTGGCGCAAATAGAACGTGAGCATATCCTGCTGCGTGTACCTGTATTCGAGCATCAGCACATAGTCACGGCTCAAAAGACCGCTGTCGAACAGCACTTTACTAACGTCTAACAACTCATCAAAGGTTGTTGGTTCGGAAAGTGCCAATTCTTCCAGCAAATCAGGGGAAAGAACTTGCCACCCCCACGGCTGTGCATCAACATACCAGCCGACCAGATTGCCATTGTCCATGAGCGCATTCTGAAAGGCAGGATACAAGTCGCCGAGTTTATCAATCAAATCGCTGTCATCGGTCAGTGGATAGTAATAGTGTTGCTTCTTGATTTGGTCCAGTCCAGAACGCGTTTGAAAAACAAAAACGTCGATATCGGGATCGCGGGATGCAAGTGCGGTGGCAATGTCGTTTATGCTGCCATTTCGGAAATTAACGTCATGCCCTACGGCAGCATAATCTTGAAAAGCGCTATAATTGTAATCCGTGCAGAGAATGCGAACACTTGATACATTCTCTGCGGAACTTACGGAGAGCAGCAACAAAAAAAACAGAAATAACGCAAAAACTTTTTTCAACTAAACTCATCCTCTTTTTAGTATTTAATCCTTCAGGCATTTTCATGCCTGAAGGATTGGTAAGACTTACGGTGCCCAAGAGAAATTAATTGTAACTGAAGTCGTCTGAGCAGATTGCGTTTGTACGCGTGCGAAGAAAGAAGAATCAACAGCGTTGAAACCATCAGCATTCAAGTAATAAACAGTACGGGGACCTGTACCAGAAAAAGTATAATTCGATGTTGCGGCAGTGCCGTTGGAGTAGCGAATGCGGAAATTTAGAAGCAGAGTATCTTGCAAACCAGTGAGTGAATTGATAGTGACAGAGGGATCACCAGTTTTGGTTTTCTTTACGTAACCAGTTTGTGCAGTTCCTCCGTGGGACATGGCGGTCAACACGGCGTTGGCGGCGAGCGCCGGGGAAAGGCACGCGAGTACAAGAATGAGCATCAGGGTAAAGGCGATGAACTTTTTCATATATAGTGTACTCCTTCTTCATTCGTCGGTCGTTACAGTTCCATAGCGTGACGGGACGTGCGCCAACGGTATCACCTCCACTTTCTATCAATTGTTCTACTGATATAATAGCATAAACTGTTCGTATTGTCAAGATAATGCCATGAAAAGTACATGCGAAAATTTTGCGAAAATATCAGTCCGGCACATACATCGGCGTTAGCCTCATTGCAAAACAAATCCCCCGACTGCCTTGCAGCAGCCAGGGGAAATCAGCATCTTACGCGTTGAAATTCAGATATTCTTCTTCCGGCGGGGGGACAATCTCCGCGCGGGCTTCCTGCAGCATCAGCATCTTTTCGCCCTGCGCGTCCACCGCCTTGCACTGCGCGGTCAGGCGGAAATATGTCTTCGTGCTGGGCTTCTGGATGCCCTGCGTAATCCAGCCGATGGGCTGAATGTCGTTCGCGCAGCACGTCATCGCCATCCGCCCGAACATGTAGTAGCCCTTGGGCAGCGAGCGGTCAGCGAACGCCTGCCCCACCAAGCGCACGGTCTTGCGGTCGTAGCGATCGGCATGATCAAGCGAATCCAGATAGAAGGTCGGAATGTCCTCGTCCTTGATTTCGATGACGGCAGACTTCATGTCGTAGGGAAGGTCTTCGTCCGCCACGCCGTCTTCGCTCGTGCCATCGGTGTTCTCGAAGATGATGTTCGTCTTCGGGTTGACCGCTTTGAGCTGGCGGCGCCACGGGCTCTTGTTTGCGCCGGGCTGGCAGCGGTTGACCAGAATCAGGTCAGCGACCTTCATCGGGTCGGTCAGCATCTGGCGCATGTTGGTGAAGTAGTTGTCGAAGGTGTTTGCGTCCACCGTCGTGATAATCTGCACGACTTCCCACTTGCGCGGCAGCATACAGCTGCCCAGCCGTTCAATCGTCCAGATGCTGTTGTACTCGATGATGACGCGCTCCGGCTGATACTCCTTGTCCAGCGCTTCCATCTTCTTCGTGTTCATCTCGTCCGCTTCGTCGAGGACGACAACGGTCGTGTTCTTCGCCGTTTCGTACTCCTCAACGCCCTCTTCGCAGCAGATGACCAGCGTCTTCTGCCCACGCGAGAAGTTGTCGTCCGTCAGCATGGAGTTGATGAGCTGGGTTTTGCCGCTTTCGAGGAAGCCGGTAATCAGGTAGACTGGTGTAAATTCCTGTTCGCTCATGCCTTGAACAGCTCCCGCAGTGCTTTTTCGTCGATGTGCGCACCGATGACGCACAGGCGGCCGGTGTAATCCGGCGTACCCGGACGGAACTGGCTCTCGCCCGGCACATAGTCAAACTGGAACCAGTCGCCCGCCGCGTTCTGCAGCACGCCCTTGGCGCGCAGCACCGTGCCGTACTCTTCTTCGTCGGACAGCTTGTCCAGCATCGCCTTGACCTCGTCCTGCTCGTAACGGTTTGCAGTTTCTACGCCGACAGACACGAACACTTCGTCTGCGTCATGCCCGTGATGATGATGGTGATGATGTCCGCAGGAGCAGGTTTCGCCGTCCTCGTGGTCGTGATGATGATGTTCGTGCTCATCCTCGTCATGGTCATCGTGATCATGATGGTGATGATGCTCATGGTCGTGTTCGTCATCATCATCGTCGTCATGGTGACCGCCGCAGCACGGGCACACGCCGTCCTCGTGGTCATGGTCATCATGGTCGTGGTGGTGATGATGATGCTCGTGTTCGTCCTCGTCGTCGTCATCATCGTCGTCATCGAGGTGGATTTCCATCGGCTTGCCGGATTCAATGACTTCCAGCAGCGTATCAGCGGACAGGTCATCCCACGGCGTCGTCACGATGCGGACGCCCGGATGCTGCTCTTCCACCAGCGCACGGCTCTTCTCGATGCGCTCCGCGGACAGCAGCTGCGTGCGGCTGAAAATCACCGTCGCGCTCGTCTTAATCTGGTCGAGGAAGAACTCGCCGAAGTTCTTCATATACATGCGGCACTTGCCCGCGTCCACAACGGTCGCGCAGCCGGTCACAACGAGGTCGCTGTGGCGTTCCTTCGCGCGCTCGACGGCAGCGAGGATTTCGCTCAGCTTGCCCACGCCGGACGGCTCAATCAGCAGGCGGTCAGGGTGATACTTCGCAATCAGATCATCAACCGCCTTCTGGAAGTCGCCCACCAGCGTGCAGCAGATGCAGCCGGAATTGAGTTCATCGACGATGATGCCCGAATCCTTCATAAAGCTGCCGTCCACGCCGACTTCGCCATATTCATTTTCCAGCAGGATGATTTTTTCCTTCGCAACGCTGCCCGTCAGCAGCTTTTTGATGAGCGTCGTTTTGCCCGCGCCCAGAAAACCCGAAATAATGTTGACCTTAACCATAGCTGTTTTTCTCCTATTCCTCAGGGTCTGGCGGCTCATTCCCGCCACGCTGTTAGAAATACTATTCCGGGATTCATCTGCGCCATCTGCTTGCGCCTTTTCCCTTCTGGCGTTCGCTCATTCCACTTGGCGTAGCGATGCTACGCTGCATTTCATTTGCGTTAGCCAGAATGAAAAATTCGCGGCGCATCTTGGCTCATCTTCATCCCGAAATAGTATTATACCACATTCGTCAAGGTCTAACAAGGGGAAAATTCGCAAAAAACGCCAAAAGCAGCGCTGTCCCAAACGCGCCTGCAGGCGCAAGTTCCTTCTGTAACAATAAAAATCAAGAAACATGGGAGTGCGCTGCGAAGGGGTCAAGGGGGCGACCGCAACCCCCCCTTGTCGCGCCCGCAGGCGCGATTCCCTTTGCAACAAATGGAACCAAGCAACAAAAGAAAAAAAGGATGCCGCTCATCCACTGACAAGCAGCACCCAAGGTTGCTTATACCTTTCTCACCGGATGCCGAATCACGGTTTTCCTTTTCTCCGCCGCTGTTTTCCGCGGGTCGGAAAGGTAAATCTCGTGATGCAGCCGCTCCGCCGTGAAGTCATTTTCATACCCGTTCTCGCGCAGAAACGCATCCATCTGCGCCACCGACGCGGGTTCGTCGTCGTATGCGCCGATGTGCATCATCTGCACGCAAAGTCCTTCGTGAATCGCGCGCAGTTCAGCGCGGAAACAGTCCAGCTTCTTCTTTTCTGACGCTGTTTCCACCGCCCAGCGGAAATCCTCCGCTGTCACGAAATCCGGCACACGAATCACGGACAGCCAGCGGAAATCCGCCTTGCGCTCGTAGTCCATGCCTGATACGCCGTCCTGCTGCCAGAAGCCTTCCAGCGGCGGCACGACGTAATCGAAAAAGCCGTCCATCAGGTGTCCAGCACGCGGACTCATCTTCAACGTATAGCTGACCGCGTACAGCACGCCGAGCGCCTGCTGATATGCGCCGCCCTCCTCGTTCGGGTCACCCGTACCAGACACGCACACGAACTGCATTTCCGGCACGTCGATGATTTCTGGCACTTTCGGCGGCTGGTAGAACGCACGGTACTCCTTCTTGTAGTCAAACGGCATTACGCTTGCTCCTTCCTTGCCAGCTCGTTCGTGTCAATCGTCCCGCGATAGACCACAAACTTCTGGAACAAAAACTCGGTCACGAAGTTGACGAGCATGTTGATGACTTCAATCAGCCAGTCGTGTACGCCGACTGCAACCAGTTCCGTGCTCCACCATCTGGAAAGCGTGATGAACACGACGTAGTACAGCGCGACCAGCAGCATCGCGCGCTTGACGTTGCCGTCCGAACGGAAGGTGTAGCGGCGGTTGAACGTGAAGTTCCACAGGACGGACAGAATCAGCGAGGGAAGGTAACAGGCGTTGTAATCGGGAATCTTGAACACATCATGCAGCAGGGCGAAGCTGATGAGCTGAATGAGCCCGGCGGATGCGCTGAACAGCGTGAATTTGACCGCCTGCCAGACGTTTTTGTTCTTCATGCGGAATCCTCCTTGGTTGGAATGAATGATGAATGAAAAAACGAATGGGGTGTTCCGTGAAACATTGCTTCCTATTATAGTGGGATTACACCAGACGGAGCGACGGCGTGGCGTTGAGCGTCAGGGGCGCAAGCTCGCCCTTCTTCATCCGATAGTATGCCGCAGAGCCAATCATCGCCGCGTTGTCGGTGCACAGATCAAGGCGCGGCATGTACAGCGGCAGGTGCGCCTTGTCGGCGGCCTCCTGCATCATCCGGCGCAGCAGACGATTCGCGGAAACGCCGCCCGCCATTGCAAGCGCGGGGGCGTGGGTGTCTTTCGCCGCCAGCATCGCCTTTTCCACCAGCGCCGAAACGACGGCGTAGCGGAACGAAGCCGCCATATCCGCCTTCGGGAGCGGTTCGCCCTTCATCTCCATCTTGTTCGCCGCGTTCAGGAACGCCGTTTTCATGCCGGAGAAGGAATAGTCGTACTTGCCGGGGGTGTGCGGATGCGGGAGCGAGAGGAAATGCGGGTCGCCCTCCTCCGCCAGTGCGTCGATGCGTGGGCCGCCGGGGTAAGGGAGCGTCAGCACGCGCGCCGCTTTGTCGAACGCTTCGCCCGCCGCGTCGTCCATCGTCTGACCAAGCAGGGTGTAATCGCCGTAGTCGTTCACGCGGACGATGTGGCTGTGTCCACCCGATACGACAAGGCACAGAAACGGCGGCTTCAAATCCGGATTGGAGATGTAGTTCGCGGACACATGCCCTTCGATGTGGTTGACGGGGATGAGCGGCTTGTTTGCGGCGTAGCTCAAGCCCTTCATGCAGCTGACGCCGGTGAGCAGCGCGCCGACAAGCCCCGGCCCGTAGGTGACGGCGAGGGCATCGACATCCTGCAAGCGCATATTCGCTGCCCGGAGCGCCTCGTCAATCACGCGGTCGCAGGCTTCGACGTGCGCGCGGCTGGCGATTTCCGGGACGACGCCGCCATAGAGCGCATGGAGGTCAATCTGGCTGAAAACGATGTTGGAGACGATGGTGCACCCATCCTCGATGATGGCGGCGGCGGTTTCGTCGCAGGAGGTTTCCAGCGCCAGAATGCGAACGTGGTCTTTCGTCTGCAAGGCATTAAGCTGCGCGCGGGCAGATTCAGTGTAGGTCATGGGAATACGCCCCTTATTGTTGATTTCGTAGCTTCACGGTGGCAATGATGAGCAGAATCCCCATCAGTGCCGCCCAGACAATGCCGATGATTTGCGCATAGTCAATGAACAATTGCGTCGGCATTAAACGGATGAGCAAATCCGTTTGCGGATTGAGCAGCCACAGGTTGTTTGTGAAGGCGATTTGATGGAAGAGGATGAACAGCCGGTCAAAATCCATCGCCGCCAGCAGCGCAAGGAGGGCGACAAACGCCAGCATACAGCAGGCGGTTCGCCGGACGATTCGCCAGAAGAACCGCTGTTTCCGGGAATAGAGCCAACCGACCAGCGTCAGGAGGATGCTGCCCAGCGAAAAACGACGGCAAAGGCTGAACAGCGTCCGCACGTCCGCCATATGCGTTTGCTCACGCTCGTTAAAAGCGTTGTATGCTATGCCGTTCATGGAAAATACGAGCTGGAAGTCGCCCTCGCCCTTGAGGTAATCGGTAATCAGCTTGGCGGCGGCACCGTATTGCTCCGCCGGAAAGCCGGTTGCTTCAGGCGGAGCGGTGCGCAGCATGAGCGTTTGCATCAGGGCAGGCTGCGTACCGACCCCGTAAACGATGGCTGCCAGCATGGTCAGGCAAAGCAGAAGCGCCGACAGGATGGAAACGAGTTGATAGCGCACCGGAAAATCTCCTTTCCGGGGAAAGCAATATAACGGCGAGAACCCTCCCAGCAGACACTGAGAGGGTTTCGGCATTACTGCATCTTCAAATAGGCGGTGATGAAGCCCTCAAGGTTGCCGTCCATCACGTCGTCAATGTTGCCGGATTCGTAGTTCGTGCGGTGATCCTTGACCATCGTGTAGGGCTGGAAGACGTAGGAGCGAATCTGGCTGCCCCACTCAATCTTCTTCATTTCACCCTTGATGTTCGCCATTTCCTCTTCCTTGGCGCGTTCACGCAGCTCCAGCAGCTTCGCCTTCAGCATCTTAATACACGTAGCGCGGTTCTGCACCTGATCACGCTCGGTCTGGCAGGAGACAACGATGCCGGTCGGGTAGTGCGTCATGCGGACAGCAGAAGAGGTCTTATTGACGTTCTGACCGCCTGCGCCGCTGGAGTGGTAGGTGTCCACGCGGACATCCTTCATGTTGATTTCGATGTCGGAATCATCGTCCTCCAGCATGGGGGCGACGTCCAGCGACGCGAAGGATGTGTGGCGGCGGGCGTTTGCGTCGAACGGGGAGATGCGGACGAGGCGGTGCACGCCCTTTTCGCCGCGGAGGTAGCCATAGGCGTGGTCGCCGCTGACCTCGAAGGTGACGGACTTAATGCCCGCTTCGTCGCCGTCAAGCAAATCCAGCAGCTTGACGGTGAAGCCCATCTTTTCACAGTAGCGGGTATACATGCGGTAGAGCATGGACGTCCAGTCCTGCGCTTCTGTTCCGCCTGCGCCTGCGTGGAGGGACAGCACCGCGTCATTGTCGTCATAGTCGCCGCGCATGAGGGTTTCCAGCTCCAGCGCGTCGGTATGCTCTTTGAGCGTCGCCAGCTCATCCACCGCTTCGGTGACGGTGTCTTCGTCCTTCTCTTCTTCCGCCATTTCGAGCATGACCTCGATATCATCGGCGGAAGAAAGCAGCTTTTCGTAGTGTTCGAGTTTGCCTTTGAGGTTGGAAACCTTCTGGTTGACCTTCGCAGAGTGATCCGGGTCATTCCAGAATTCGGGCTGATTCATTTCCTCGGTCAGCTCATCCAGCTGTTCGCGGATATGGTCAATGTGGAGGGCATCGCCCGCGGCGAGCAGGGATTTACGAATCTCTGCCAGTTCGCTGCGATACTGGGGAATATCAATGAGCGCCATGTTTAATCTCCTTCAATCGTCAGGAAAGGCTTTTTTCTATTTTGGTTGTGGATTGCTGGTTTTATTGCTGCTTGATCTTCTTGCGGCAGAGGGTTTCGCCTCTGCGGAGGCGACCAAAGGGCAGTAAGAACAGACGAAGTCTGCGATCGCCCTTTGGAAACCTTCGGCGCCTCCCATGTTAGTTGAGCTTTGTTGGAAATTTTTAGTTTGTGTACTTCTCGTTCTTCCAATCAGCAATACAAAATTGCCGCATGGGTGGCGAAGGCGAAGGGGTCAAGGGGGCGACCGCAAAGCCCCCTTGTCGCGTCCGCAGACGCGAAATCCCTGCATAAACACGCGAAAATTACATTGGAATTGCCAACTACTCAATCGCGAAAATGGGTCAAAGGAGTTACTCCCTTGTTTCTTTGTCCTTCCCGCAGCAGTTCTTGTACTTCAAGCCCGAACCGCAGGGGCAGGGATCGTTGCGGCCAATGCGCTCCGACGGCTTCACCCGCTTGGGCTGGCGCGGCTGACCGTTGCCGGGCACAATCGGCTTGCCCTCGACGGGGCGAACCGCTGCCTGCACACGTTCCGGCGTGCGCTCAATGCGCAGCTGATACATGCGGCGCACCGTGTCTTCGCGAATCAGGTGATTCAGCTCGTCGAACATGTAGCCCGCTTCAATCTGGTACTCGGTGACGGGGTTCTTGCCGCTGTACGCGCGGAAGCCGATGCCGTCGCGCAGGCGATCCATCGCGTCAATGTGATCCATCCAGCGCACATCCACCGCGCGCAGCAGCACAACGCGCTCCACTTCGCGCATGTCCAGCCCGATTTCCGCCAGCGCCGTCTCGCGCTCTTCGTAGAACGCCTTCGCGTCGTCCTTGAGCGCCTGCGCCAGCGCGTCGCGGTCACCGGAGCGGACGACATCCTCCAATTCGGCAATCTTGCCGTGGTGGATGCACAGGTTTTCCAGATAATTCGTCAGCTGCGGAATATCCCAATCCGTGCCGTCGTCAGACGCGCAGTGGCGGGAGAGCGCGGCGTCAATCAGCTTGTACGCCATGCCGATAATGTTGTCGCGGACGTTCTCGCCCATCAGCACGCGGCGGCGCTGACCGTAGATAATCTCGCGCTGGCGGTTCATCACGTTGTCGTATTCCAGAACGTGCTTGCGGATCTCGAAGTTGCGTCCCTCGATGCGCTTCTGCGCGGATTCAATCTGCTTGGTGAGCATTCCCGCCTGAAGCGGCTCGTCGTCCTTGAGCCCCAGACGCTCGACCATCGGCATGATGCGGTCGCCGCCGAAGAGACGCATCAGGTCGTCCTCCAGCGAAATAAAGAACTGGGTCGAACCGGGGTCGCCCTGACGACCCGCACGGCCGCGCAGCTGATTGTCAATGCGGCGGGATTCATGGCGTTCCGTGCCGATGATGTGCAGGCCGCCGGTTTGCAGCACGCGGTCATGCGCTTCGTCGGTGGTGCGCTTGAAGTCCTTGTAGAGGGACTGGTACTTTTCGCGCGCGGCAAGGATTTCGTCGGACACATCTTCCGCGTGCCCCGTCGCGGCTTCAATGATTTCCTCGTCATAGCCGTCCTGACGCATGGCGCGGCGGGCGAGGAACTCCGGGTTGCCGCCCAGCAGAATGTCCGTGCCGCGGCCAGCCATGTTGGTGGCAATGGTGACGGCACCCCAGTGGCCTGCCTGCGCGACGATTTCAGCTTCCTTGGCGTGGTTCTTGGCGTTCAGCACCTCATGCTGGATGCCGCGGCGCTGGAGCATGGCGGAGAGCATTTCGCTCGTTTCAACCGTGACCGTGCCGACCAGCACGGGCTGACCGTTGGCGTGCACCTGCGCAATCGCGTCCACAACGGCGTTGAACTTCGCCTTCTTCGTCTTGTAGACCATGTCGTCCAAGTCCTTGCGGATGTTGGGCTTGTTGGTCGGAATCTGCACGACGTCCAGCGAGTAGATGTTCTGGAACTCGTCCTCTTCCGTCTTCGCCGTACCCGTCATGCCGGAGAGCTTGTGGTACATGCGGAAATAGTTCTGGAAGGTGATGGTCGCCAGTGTGCGGCTTTCGCGCTCAATGGTCACATGCTCCTTGGCTTCAATCGCCTGATGCAGACCCTCGGAGTAGCGGCGGCCAATCATCAGGCGGCCCGTGAATTCGTCAACGATGATGACCTGATCGTCCTTGACGACGTAGTCCACGTCGCGCTTCATCAGGAAGTTGGCGCGCAGGGCGCAGCTGACGTGGTGGTTCAGCTCGGCATTTTCCGCGTCGTTGATGTTGGTGATGCCGAACGCGGCTTCGACGCGCTGGGCACCCTCGTCGGTCAGGCTGATGGCCTTTTTCTTCTCTTCAATCTCGAAGTGAACGTCGCGCTTGAGCGTGCGGACGACCGCGTCCACTCTCGCGTAGAGGTCGGTAGATTTGTCGCCCGCGCCGGAGATAATCAGCGGGGTGCGCGCTTCGTCAATCAGGATGGAGTCCACTTCGTCGACGATGGCGAAGTTGTGACCGCGCTGCACCAGCTCGCTTTGGCGGATGACCATGTTGTCGCGCAGGTAGTCGAAGCCCAGCTCGTTGTTCGTGCCGTAGGTGATGTCGCAGGCATAGGCGGCGCGGCGTTCGGCGCTGTCCAGATCGTGGACGATCAGACCGACGCTCAGCCCCATGAAGCGGTGGACTTTGCCCATCCACTCGCTGTCGCGGCGCGCCAGATAGTCGTTGACGGTCACGACGTGCACGCCCTTGCCGGACAGCGCGTTCAGGTACGCGGGCAGGGTGGAGACCAGCGTTTTGCCTTCGCCGGTCTTCATCTCGGCGATGCGCCCCTGATGCAGCACCAGACCGCCCATCACCTGCACACGGTACGGGCGCATTCCCAGCACGCGGGCGTCGGCTTCGCGGATGGCGGCGAACGCTTCGGGCAGAATGTCATCTTCGGTTTCGCCATTTTGCAAGCGCGCGCGGAATTCATCCGTCTTGGCGCGCAGCTGCTCATCCGTCAGCGCTTTGTATTCAGCTTCGAGGGCTTCCACGGCGTTGACCGTCTTTTGCAGCTTTTTGACCTCCGCGTCATTGCTGCTGCCCAGCAGTTTTTTGACCCAATCGAACATAAAGTTCTCCTTTCAATATAGAAACAATTTCTGATAATATTTGGAAAATCATAATCGTATGAGCGCACCTATTCCCGAATAGACACACTACTCTTTCATTATAACATGAAAGCCCCCGAACATGCAAGTGCTCAGGGGCAATAATCTGCCTTTACGCTCGTGCAAACTGCTGTTACTGCTCCGCCAATTCAGGGTGGGGAATCAGCAGCAGAACGCGATGCGCCTTGTCGGACAGGATGCGGCATGGGTCGTAGAAGGGAATTTCCACCCCGGCTGCTTCGGCGCAAAAGGTGACAATATCGGACTGCTTGTCCTTCATAGCCGCTGTATACCGTGCGTACAGGTCGGGCGAAAGCTGAATCTCCACGGTTTCACCGTCCACAAGACGCATCAGCTGGGTCAGCAGTTCCTGCTCGGTGGAGACGTACAGCCCGTGCGCCTGATAGTAGTTCGGAACGCCGCTCAGGTCGGGGAAAGTGTACCCGCGATTGGGCGTGTGGTCGATGGACATATCCGCTTCACCCATGGCGTAGTTGCTGTGGAACACATGCCCGTCGAAAGCGGCCCCCCATGTTGCGTCAAGAAAGCCGAAATTGGTCACATTCCATGCGTGTAAACCGGTTTCGTCGCTTGTGTCTGACGCTTCGCCGATGATGGTTGCGCATGGAATGCCCGCAAGCCGATAGAGCAGTGAAATCGCCTGCGCATATCCTGCGCAGGTGGCTTCGCCATACAGCAAAGCGCCCACGGCCGCGTGCTGCCACATGCTGTCGGGTGAATAGGTTGTATTCTGTACAAGCCGCTCGTACAGCGCCAGCGGGTCGGGATTTTCGTCCACCCACGACTGAGCTGTTTCCAGCAGTTGTTTGCGCAAGGCTGATGCTTCTTCGGCGGAACAAAGGTAGCGCGGTGAAATGCTTTGGGCGACATCCGGCTGATTGCGCTGATAATGGACACGGTAGGATTCGATGTGAAAAAGCTCCGGATAGTCGTTGCGCATGTTATCCAAGGTCTGTACCAGCAGATTGTAGGACGTTCCGGCGGGAAGCTTAATGCTGGCTTCCTGTGCCATGAGCTTTGGATACAGGAAATTGCGCAGGCTACGTTCGCCGGGCGGCATCATGCGGACAGAGAGCATGGTTTCCGCCGGATAGGGCGTATTCGGCTCCTGCTGGGCGAGCAGGGTCGGGGCGGTGAAGAGCATCAGCACAACGCACAGCAGGGGGAGAAAGCGGACTTTCTGCACAGAAATCCCTCCTTTCGGTGGAAGACGGGGAAAAGCTGTGGATAAGAGAACAGTCCAGCCGTGCAAACGCGCCAAGCTGGACTGTATTCTTAGAAATAAACACGCGGACACTGTATGAAAGTGTGCTCAACTCAATCGCGAGAAGGGAGTCCAGAGGGTCGAAGACCCTTTGGCAGGGTCAAGGGGCAGCGCCCCTTGGGTTCTCCCTTAATATGCCGCGCGGGGATTGCTGCCGTAGAGCACCGCGAGGGTCTCCTGACCCGCGGAGCCGTCCACAGAAAGCCCGTTGCGGGACTGGAAGGAGCGAACCGCCGCGACGGTCGCATCATCGTAATAGCCCGTGACGGTTGCCAGATAGCCAAGCTGCTGCAAGCTGTCCTGCATCTGCACCACTTCGTCGCCGCGGTCGCCCTTGCGGAGCGTTTTGTACTCCGTCGTTTTCGCCGCTGCCGCAACCGCTGTGCCGCTGTACAGTTTTGTCAGCGTCTTGTTGCCCGCGATGCCGTCCACCGGCTTCACCTTGTTGCGAATCTGGAATGCGCGGACAGCATCCTGCGTCGTTGCGCCGTACACGCCGTCGCGAGAGCCGTCGTAGTAGCCCAGTTCGTACAGCGTCGCCTGCATGGTGCGCACTGCCGCGCCCGTGTCGCCGGGGCGCAGCGTCGCGTATTCGTCGCTGTCCACCGCGTCAGAGGAGTACAGAAGCGTCAGCGTCTTGTCGCCCGCAATGCCATCCACCGGCGTGATGTTCATCTTCTTCTGGAACGCCTTGACCGCCGCCGTTGTGCCGGAGCCGTAATCGCCGTCAATCGTGCCGGTATAATAGCCCTTCTGCTTCAGCGTCGTCTGCAGCTGGCGAATCGCCGCGCCGCTGTCACCCGGCCGGAGCGTGGTGTACTTGGATGTATCCGTGCTGCTGGAGGTGGTGAACAGCGCACGCTGGGTCGCGGGGCCTGCCTTGCCGTCCACGCGCAAGCCCTGCGCCGACTGGAACGCGACGACTGCCGCCGTCGTTGCCGCGCCGTACTTGCCGTCCACGCTGCCGGAATAGTAACCCTTGTTTTTCAGCGCCTGCTGGAGATTGCGAACCGCCGTGCCGGTGTCGCCCTCGGAGAGCGTCGTGTAGCCGTCCACAGAGGTGGAAGCGGTCGCCGTCGGCATGGAGCTGGCAGCAATCGCCGCGTCGGAATAGAGGCGGTTCAGGGTGGATGTGCCCGCCTTACCGTCCGCCTTCAGGCCGTTCGCCGTCTGGAAGGCGATCACTGCCGCCTTTGTCGCGTCGCCGAAAGAGCCGTCCGCTGTGCCGGTCAGGTAGCCCAAGGATTTCAGGCGCGTCTGCATCGCCTTGACGGCGCCGCTGTTCTTCATGCCGGACTCCAGCGTCGTGCCGATGGAGGAAACGGGCGTGGAGGATTTTGCCGCGGAGGAAGAATACAGCGTTTGCAGCGTCGAAGGCCCGGCGACACCGTCCGTATACAGGCTCTTGTACTTTTTCTGGAACGCCTTGACGGCATATTCTGTCGCACCCTCGTAGTTGCCGTCCGGCGAACCCGCCATCCAGCCCAGTTCAATCAGGCGCGCCTGCAGCGTGCGGACGCGTGTGCCGGACGAACCGCTCTGGAGATAATACTCAGTGGAGAGGTTTGGGGTCGCGGTGGTTTTCGGCTTGGGGGTTGCGGTCTTGCGCGGAGTAGCGGTTGCGGCGGCTGCCTTGACAGCGTTGGAGCTGTTCAGCTTTGCCATCGTCGATTTGCCCGCGATGCCGTCCACCAGCAGGTTATTGCGGTCTTGGAACGCGCGCAGCGCCTTCTCCGTCGCGTCGCCGAAATCGCCGTCAACGCTGCCGGTGTAGTAGCCCAGCTGCTTCAAGCGGCGCTGGAGTGTTTTGACATCAGCGCCGGACGAGCCTTTTTTGAGAACGGCTGCCGCAGTCGGCGTGGGCGTTGCGGTCGGCCGCGCGGTGGTGGCGACGCTGCCGGGCGGCGTGGTCACCACGGTGACAATGCCGTTGGACGTAATCACGCCCGGCTGTGTCGTCGGCGTGGCGGTGTTCGTGCCGAAATTAAAAACGGATTCAACCGTCGGCGTGGGCGAAGGAGTGGGCGTGGCGGTGCGCGGGGGCGCTGTGACAGCAACCGTATTGTAAACAACACCCTGATTGGACAGGTCGCCCGACAGGTCGTCCGGCGGCACAAAGCAGCCCGTCAGCGTCATGGACAGCGCCAAAACACCGCACAGGGCAGCGCCCTTGAGAATGCGGTTGCGAACAGTTGCAGCGGCATGATTCTTCATGATGATAATTCCCTTCCTTCACACTCAGGGCGAGCGGAGCAAGCGTTATCCTCCTGCCGGATTTGCCGGAAAGAGGCGTATGGGCAATCGCCCATCTATATTGTACACATTTATCGGGCAGTGTGCAAGGGCTAAATTGCACTTCCCCTGCCGGAAAGTGGCGAAAAGCCCGCGCCTTCCAATGATATAACGAAACAAGCGGCGCTTTTCCTCCCTTTCCGCTGGATTAGACGGAGAAAAACGCGGATTTGTTCCGCTGAATCAACTATAATTCGACATGGGCGCCGGATTTTCCTGCTGCGAAAACCGTTTCGATATGAAAAACCCCGCCGGAGGATTCCGACGGGATTCGATTATTCATGCTTGCGAACCTTGCATTTCAGCACGGCATCCACTGCTTTGCCCATTTCCGGCAGCTGAATGTCCATCAAGCGGCCTTCGTCGCACTTCTTGGCAATTTCGGGCTGAATCGGCAATTGCGCCAGCATCGGCAGTCCATACTGCTTCGCGACGTCCGCCGTGCGCCCTTCGCCAAAGGGGTACAGGCGCTTGCCGCAGTCCGGGCAGGTCATGTACGCCATGTTTTCCACCAAGCCCAGCACCGGGATGTTCATCATCTGCGCCATTTTGACGGCTTTCTCCACAATCATGCCGACCAGTTCCTGCGGGCTTAAGACAATCACGATGCCATCCACCGGCAGCGATTGGAACACCGTCAGCGGCACGTCGCCCGTTCCCGGCGGCATGTCCACATACAGGCAGTCCACATCCCCCCAGCACACATCCGTCCAGAACTGCTTGACCGTGCCCGCAATCAGGCTGCCGCGCCAGATAACGGGGTCGGTGTCGTGCTCCAGCAGCAGGTTGATGGACATAACCTTCACGCCGTTTTCGGCTTCCTGCGGCAGGATGCCCAGCTCATTGCCGACCGCCTTGTCGCGGATGCCCAGAATGCGCGGCATACTCGGCCCGGTGATGTCCGCATCCAGCACCCCGGCGATTTTCCCGCGCCGCGCCGTTTCGCACGCGAGCAGACCCGTCACCAGCGATTTTCCCACGCCGCCTTTGCCGCTGACGACGCCGATGACCTTCTTCACCCGGCTGCCCGCGTTTGCCGGGGCAAGCAAACTCTGCGGCTTCTGCCGCGATGCGCACGCGCTCCCGCACGAGGAGCAGTCATGCGTACATTCTTCTGCCATCATGTTCACCTCTGCATCAGATTCATGGGGTATTATAGCATCCGTTTGGGAATGCGTCAAGCTGTCATAATGCCCGAATCGGGAAGTACAGATACTCCTGCTGCGTTTTCGGGTCAGTAAATTCCTGCACCGCGCCGACGAGCTTCAAGCCATTTTCGCGGAAGTAATCGACCATGCGGCTGAATGTGTCCGCGCGGCGATTCTCTATGGCAAGGTACTCATACCCCGGCACGACCCACTTCGTCCACCCATCCGGCACTTCCGCGTCGATGGGACATTCCACGCCCGCGAGGTACAACCCGCGCGAGAAGCCGTCTGTCCACGGCAGGAACGAACGAGTTTCGTCGCTCATCGCGCCCCAAATGCCGAGCAGCGCGCCGTTTTCGTCGCGGCTGGCGACGGGGGAGACTTCGTCGAAGTGGGCGTTCGCATCCGACCAGAGCATGGGGATGAAGCCTTCGCCGTCGTCTGTCGAGCCTTCGATGCCGATGACGGCAAAGGAGGGCTTGACGATTTTTTGAATGTTGAGGGATGATTCCATGGTGATACCTCCGATGCTATCCTATTCCCGATTCCGCCACAAGTCATTCTTGCGAATCTTTACCCGCGGAATGCTCGTCGTCAAGTCCACTTCATATATGTCTTCCTCCGTCGGATGCAGAATCACATGCACCTTCTGCCCCAGCGCCGGTTCAATGGTGGACGTATGAAACAAAATCAGCGCATTCCCCGTGCTCGGATGCGTACACTGCAGCTCGATAAAGAAGCGATTGTGTTTGACAGGTGCAGTGTAGCTGACGGTCGCCGCCGTGTGCAGCCCGATTCGCCGCAGTTCCCAGCGCGGCTTCAGGCGCTGGAAGAAATCGACGATGGCGGCAGGGGAGAAGGATTGCAGCGTCGTGCGGCGCAGGAGCAGAGCGCCCGCGAGCATCCACAGCGGCAGCGGCGCCGACGCAAGCAGTGCAATGGGATAGCCCAGCGCAGCGCCCGCAATGCCGATGGCGCACAACACTTCCAGCGCGACGAACGTCCAACGGGAGAAGAAGCAGTGCCGGTGCAGCGCGTTCGCCGCCGCCCAGCCCAGCACGATGCCCCACGCCAGCGGCGCGAGCAGCAGCACGAATCCGGCGAACGATGCGCCCGTTGACCCGCACGACATCAGATGAACACCGCCGAATGCCAGCCCGCCAAGCAGCAGATAGAACCCCGCCCAGCTGTACGGGCGGAGCAGAAACGCCTGCCAGAGCGGCGTTGCGCCCTCCACGGCATAGCGGACGGATGCGCGCAGGTAACGGCAGGCATACAGCGTCAAATGCACCGTCAGTTTTGGCAGCCACAGCAGCACATCCAGCAGCATGTTCAGCAAGTCGCCGACCCCATGCGGACGGCGGAAGGGGAAATCCGGGCGCGCAGAACGGAGCAATTGCATCGTCCTGCGCAGCGATTCGCCCAGCGGCGGCAGACGGAATTTCCGTTTCGGGGGCGCGGACGGCGTGTCCGGAGGCACATCGAACGGGAAGTCTGGCGGCATGGTGTCGAACGAATCCGCCGCAGGGTACGGGATGAACTCCTCAGGCGAATAATACTCGCGCGTTCGGCGTCGGCGCGGGGGTTCGTCCGCATTCATGCGGCGGCGGCAGGGCGCGGCTTCGTTTTCCTCCGGCGTATATGCCCGATCAGCCCGGCGCCGGCGCGGCGTCTGCTCACTCATGGGGCTGCCTCCCTTTCGTATGCGTCGCACAGGGACTTTGCGTCGCCCTGCGCGCGGATTCTACCGTGCTCCAGCCAAATTACGCGGTCGCAGAGTTCGCGAATCTGGCTTAAATTATGGCTGACGAACAGCACTGTCGCACCGCCGGACATGAGCTCAAGCATCCGCGCGCGGCTCTTGCGCTGGAAACGCTCGTCGCCGACGGCAAGAATTTCGTCCACAATCAGAATATCAGGCTGAACGACGGTGGCGATGGAGAACGCCAGCCGCGCAAGCATTCCGGACGAGTACGTTTTCAGCGGGCGGTCGATAAAACGATCGAGTTCGCTGTATGCAATGATTTCCGGCGCTTTGTCGCGCAGAAAATCCTTCGGGTAGCCAAGAATTGCGCCGTTGAGGAAGATATTCTCCCGCCCGGTGAGTTCCGCGTCGAAGCCGCTGCCGAGTTCGAGCATGGGCACAAGCGTGCCCTGCAGGGCGACGCTGCCGCTGGTGGGCGGGTAAATGCCGCTGATGATTTTGAGCAGGGTGGATTTTCCCGCGCCGTTATGGCCAATCAGCCCGGTGACACTGCCCTTTTCGGCGGTGAAGGATACATCATCGAGGGCGCGGAAGGTGGTGGCATGCGTCTGGCGTCGGAGGGTGTCGACGACAAACTCCTTGAGGTTGGTGGTGCGGTTCTGGTCGATGCGGAAATCCATCGTAATGTGGCGGGCTTCTACCAAGGGGATTCACCTCCTCGCGCCCGCAGGCGCGAAATCCTGCGAATATAATTCTCCATCAGCCAAGAAAAATCCTCTTGCCAAATGCAAAATTGACAGAAATTCCTTTCTGCTTCCGCCCCTTGACGGGAGGGCGCGGGTGGGCTATACTTATCCCGTATGGAAAAGGGGAGGAATCTGGATGGAAATCATTGCACGAATCGAAAACGGCTTTCGGGAGAAATTCGGCGTGCCGCGGCAGTCGGGGCTTGTGCCGGAGGTGATTTCCCGCGTCGTGATGGCGGAAAAGTACAGCGTCCGCGAGGCGTTCCGCGGCATTGAGGATTACTCCCACCTGTGGCTGCTCTGGGAGTTCGACCGCGCGCAGCAGGATGATTGGCGGCCGACCGTGCGTCCGCCGCGGCTGGGCGGCAATACCCGATTGGGCGTGTTCGCGACGCGCTCGCCGTTCCGCCCGAACCGCATCGGTCTGACGGTTGTCCGCTTGATTCGCATGGAGGAGGAGAACGGGCGCATCACGCTCGTCGTCTCCGGCGCGGATTTGATGGACGGCACGCCAATTGTGGACATCAAGCCGTACCTGCCGTATGTGGACAGCGTGCCGGACGCGGTCGGCGGGTTCACCGAGCAGACCGAACGCCATCGCCTGACGGTGGATTTTCCGGAGAAGCTCAAAAAGTACGTTCCCAAGCAGAACCTGCCCGCCGTGATGGGCTTGCTCGCGCAAGACCCGCGCCCGGCGTATCAGCATGACGGAAAGCGCGTGTATGGCGTGCCGTATGGCGAGGTGGATATTCGCTTTGTCGTCGAGGGAGACACGCTGACGGTGGTGGAGGTCGTGCCGTACACGGAAAAGGAACAGAAAAAATGAATACGAATCGCTGGATGCAGGAGGTCAATGCGCGGTTTCCGGTGCGCAAAAGCAAGGTACAAAAGGCGCAGTTCCGCCAGTATGTGCTGCAAAAGGCGCAGGAAATGGGCTATGTGGCGAGGATGGAGGAAAACAAGGCAATCTGCACGAACCGCAATATCGTCGTGGGCGATGTGGACAAGGCGAAAGTGCTTGTTACGGCGCATTACGACACGCCCGCAACCATCGGGCTGCCGAATGTCATGCTGCCCATGAATCGCCCGATGTTCTACCTCGTTCAGGTACTGATTGCGCTGGTGATGGTGGTGTTCATCTTCGTACCGACGGGGATTGTGAAAAAGCTCACGGGCAGCATCTTCTGCACGGAAGCGACGCTGATTGGGTTGTACTGCCTGATGATGTATCTACTGCTGGCGGGCGTGCCGAATCCGCACAACGTCAATGACAACACGTCGGGCGTGTGCGGGGTGCTGGCGCTGATGGAGACGTTCGCGGCGGAAAAGCCGGAGGAGATTGCGTTCGTGCTGTTCGACAACGAGGAGAAGGGGCTGCTCGGCGCATCGGGGCTGGCGAAAGCGCATAAGCAGGCGGCAAAAGAGACGCTTGTGCTGAACATGGACTGCATCGGCGTGGGGGAAGCCATGCTGATGCTTGTGCCGAAAGCGGCACGGGAGAAGTATCCGGCACTGGGCGAGGCGGCGCGGAAAAGCAGCGGCATTCCGGTCGTCCTTGGCAACATGGAGAAGTGCAATTTCTCCTCCGACCAGAAGCACTTCAAGCTCGGCGTGGGCATCTGCGCCTGCCGCAAGAAAAAGCATGTAGGCTGGTACTGCAGCAAAATTCATACCAGACATGACACGACGTACGACGAAATCACCCTGCAGGGCGTGGCGGACACGGTGGAAGCCGTCCTCCGGCAGGTCGTCGGGAAGGAGCAAGCATGACCATACGCGAAGAAATCGACGCGCAGTTCCCCATCCGCAAAACGACGGCGCAGAAGCGGGCGTTCGAGAAGTGGGTGATGGCGAAGATGCGCGAAATGGGGTATCGCCCCTATGTGGACGGCATGAACCGAAAGGATAAGCTGCGCCACCGCAACATCGTCGCCGGCGACCCTCAAAATGCCGAACTACTCATCAGCGCCCACTACGATACGGCGGCGACCATCGGCGTGCCCGATTTGCGAATTCCCCGGAATTTCCCAGTATATATTCTATCACAGGGCGCGGTGCTGCTGGGAATGCTGCTGATTTCCCTGCTGATTGGCACGGCAGTCGGGCTGGCGACGAAGAGCGGCGATTTGCTGATTCTGACGTTCTTTTTCGCCTATCTGGCGCTGATGCTGCTGATGATGTTCGGCGCGGCGAACAAACATAACGTCAATGACAACACATCCGGCATTGCCGCCCTGCTGGAGACGATGCAGCGCCTGTCCCCTGAAGCGCGCGAAAAGACGGCGTTCATCCTCTTTGACCATCAGGAGACGGGCAGCCGCGGCGCAAAGAGCTACGGCGCACAGCACGTCGAAGTGCAGACGATGAAGCTGCTTGTTGACCTCAACTGCGTTGGGGATGGCGACACCTTCGTCATCAGCGCCCCGAAAATGGCGAAGGACAAGACGGAATACGCAGCCGTCCGCGAATCTCTTGAAGCGAACGCGATGGCATCCGGCGTGTCGACGCAGTTCTTCGGGCGCGCGGGTGTGCAAGGCGCGGGCGATTATCGGCGCTTCGTGTGCGGGGTGGGCGTATCGGCATACCACCACAGCGCGGGGGTGGGACTCATCACCGGGCGCATCCACACTTCCCGCGATACCGTCTGCCGGCAGGAAAATTTGGACTATCTCGCCAAAAGTCTCGCTGACGCGGCTCAAAAAATGAATGATTTGTAACAATTTGCCGAACAAGCGGCATTTTTCAGCGTTTTTGCTTTGCAATTTGTACCGGAATATGCTACAATAGTGAATAGAAAGGTTCCCTGTTGGCGAGACTGGAAGAGGAGGAAGCAGTATGCTGCCGCAAGTTTCCAAGGGATTCCGCGCCATTTTTGTCGCGGTGATGTGTGTGGTATGTGTGGCGCTGTGTGTGCTGGCGGTTCGGCTGGCGAAGCAGGGCGAGCAGCTTCGGCTGACGCAATTGCAGCTGGATGCAAGTCTGGCGCGGTTGAAGCTCCAGCAGACGCAGCGCGCGCAAATCGACGTTGACCTGCCGGAAACGCTGGCGCAATTGCAGGCGGTGCAGCCCGAAGCGGATGCAGCGTCCGCGCGAGAGCAGGAACTCCGCGCCCGGCGCAAGGCGCTCCGCAGCGAGAATGCGGAATTAGCGGCGCAGGCGGAAACGCTCACGCAGCAGCTCGCTCTCCTTCGGACCCCGGACAGTGAGCTGATCGGAGAGGTGGAGACGCTGCAAAAGACGCTTTCATCCCTTCAGGCGCAGGTGGACGCCGCACGGCAGCTCCTTGGGCAGGCAGAGGAGTGAGCCTATTCCCCAATTCACTTGCGCTATCTGCTTGCGCATTCGCATTTGGGAATAGTATACCAGCTGCATTTATTCACAGCCTGAGATTCGACTGACAAAGCAAGGAGGAAGTTCCCATGTCCGAAAACAAGTCCCAGACGCCGGCACAGAACACGCCGGAAAACAGCGAGAAGAAGAAAGTCTCCCTGTTTGCACTCATCGTCGTGCTGGTCGTGGCGGTCATCGTGATGGTCGCGCTGTTCGTGCGGTCGAATAACCTGTCCAGTCAGCTGGATGAGGTCAACGGTCAGCTGGCCGCCAGCAACACCGAACTCCAGCAGACCATTGCCGACAAGGAGACGGCGCAGGCGGAACTGACCACCGCGCAGAATGACCTCCGCGAGGCGCAGCTGGTGCTGGAAGAATCCACCGCAAAGGTGGCGGAACTGGAAGCTCAGCTGGTTGTGCTGAACGACGAAAACGAAGCGAACAAGGCGCAGGTGGAAACGCTGACCGCTGAACTGGACACCGCAAAGGCGAATCAGGCGGCGGCGCAGGGCTACCTCGACAACGTGTCCGCCCAGCTGGACGAGCTGATGCAGAACCTCGGCTTGGCGCAGAGCGCGCTGAACGGCGAAGCGACTGCCGAACCCGACGCGACGGAAGAACCTGTTGCCGAACCTGACGCGACGGAAGAACCCACCGTCGAACCCGAAGCGACGGAAGAACCCACCGTCGAACCCGAAGCGACGGAAGAACCCACCGTCGAGCCCGAAGCAACGGAAGAACCCGCTGTCGAGCCCGCTGTGACGGAAGAACCCACCGCTGAACCGGATGTGACGGAAGAACCCGCCGTCGAGCCCGAAGCGACGGAAGAACCCACTGCCGAACCCGAAGCGACGGAAGAACCCACCGCTGAACCGGACGTGACGGAAGAACCCGCCGCTGAGCCGGAAGCGACGGAAGAACCCACCGTCGAGCCCGAAGCGACGGAAGAGCCCACCGTCGAGCCCGACGCGACGGAAGAACCCGCTGTTGAGCCTGACGCGACGGAAGAACCCGCTGCTGAAAGAAGAGGTCTTACCACCACCATCACGTCTATGCTGCCGGACGAATACACGCTTGATGTTGAACTGCATCTGGATGCGAACAATGTGGTGACGGAGTTGAAGCTGACGTTGGAAAATGAAGTCGAAGGTCTGACGCAGGAAATGCTGGACGCCTTCGCGGAGCAGTTCGTCGGCAAGCAGCTGCCGGTTGTCCTGCACGCGGATGCGGATGAGACGACTGCGGAAGAGCAGATTGTCGAAGGCATGGAGAATCAGCTGGAGAACAGCCGCGGCATCGTTGAGATGCTGAACAAGCTGGCAGAGCAGTAATCCCCTGACACATCGCGCCGCCCCGCTGATTGAATATGGTCAAGCGGAGCGGCGCTTTTTTGCACTTGTGTTCCTTTTCAATCAATGTTATAATAGAAGCGGACGTGTATGTCCGAGCAGATATATCAACGATCGACGACCAATGGAGGCTGCACATGAAAAAATGGTTCTGTGCGCTGGGCATGATGCTGGCGCTGCTGATGTCCGTCGCGCTGGCGGACGGCGTGAAAGTTACCTTTGCCGAGAAAAACGGGCAAATCAACGGCGGCTATGATTATACGCTGAAGCTGAACGTGTCGCCCGCAAGCGACAAAGACCTGACGGTTTCCCTGACCTGCGACGGCTTGGACGGCGCGTATTCCGTGGCCATCCCGGCAGGGCAGAAGAGTACCACGCTGACCGTTCCGACGCAGGTGGTGGAGGAGCGCGGCAAGGTCGTCTTTGAGCTGCAGAGCGGCGACGGCTACACCGGTGCAGGCAAGCACACGCTGACCATCCAGCGCCTGCCGAACGTGCAGTTCTATCTGGGCATTAACTTTGGCACGGTGGGCAAGAAGATGAGTGTCCGCATGACGGTGACGAATTCATCCACCATCGTCAAGGGCAACAACACCTTCCAGCTGCGCGATGACAAGGGTACAGTGCTGGCGGAAGCGAAGTGGTCGAATCCGAGCGGCGACATGAGCTTCTCTATCACCCCAACCGCTGATATGGAGGGCTACACCCGCCTGAGCGTGTGGCTGGGCGATCGCTGTGTGGCGGATGGCGGTTACCTGACCGTCGTTGCGAAGGGACAGCGCGCCGTCAAGAACGTGGAGACGGAGCGGAAACTTGTCGGCATCGGCATGGACTGCGGTTTCGGCGGCAAGAACACCGATCAGGTGCTGGAAGTGCTGGCGAAGCACAACACGAATATCACCTTCTTCATGACGGGCTATTTCGTCCGCACGTTCCCGGAGGAATCCAAGCGCGTGCTGGCGGCGGGCAATGAAATCGGCGACCACACGAACACGCATCCGCAGCTGACGAAGGAACGGCCATACAGCATGATGCGCCAAATCGTTTTTCCGGCGGAGACCATGGCGGAAACGCTGGGCGTCTCGCCGCGCCTGATGCGCCCGCCGTACGGGGACGTGAACAGCAACGTCATCAGCGTTTCGCGCGCGGAAGGCATGGAGTGCGTGCTGTGGAACATGAGCACGAAGGACTCCATCGGCAAATACACGGTGGAGGAGTGCATCAAGAACGGTACGACGCGCGCCAAGCTCGCGCCCGGCAATATTTTGCTCTGCCATCTCGACGCGAATCACAGCTGGGAAATTCTTGATGCTGTCCTGACTTACTACGAGGAGCAGGGCTACACCGTTCTGCCGATTTCCGCGCTGATTTACGCCACGGGCGGCTCACTGCCCCCGATGCCCTCCACCCGTGAGGCACTGCTTTACACCGACGACTACTGGCCGAACTGGCTGGCAGAACGCGGCATTGAGATTGAGACGAAGGAATAAGCAAGCAGGCTGTCCGAGAAAAACGGGCAGCCCGTTTTTGCAAAAGGTGGAATGCCGATGCACATCACTGACTGGAAAGAGAATTTTATCTCGAAGATGATTACGCGCGGGCGCAATTACTGGCGTGCTGGGGCAGTGAAAGATCTGCACTGCACGCAGGAGAAAATCACTGCTGATGTAGAAGGCACGCGGCTGTATCGGGTTGAGATTACGCTGGCAGACGATGCCGTGGCAACTCTGTCCTGCACCTGCCTTTTTGCGAAAGAGGGCGCAAACTGCAAGCATATGGCGGCGGTTCTCTTTGCGGCGACCCATCTGCCGGAATCGGAATTGCCCGCGCCGGAGTGGGAGAAGAAGCTGAACAGCCTGCCCGCCGAAACGCTTCGGGATTTTCTTCGCCCGCTGCTAAAAAAGGACGAAGCACTCCGAAATCGGCTGATGCTGTGCAAGGGAGACGAACCTGTCCGTGCGGATGAACGCCGCCTCAATTGGCAGCGCACCCTGACGCAGACGCTTCACGCCGCCGAACGCTATTCCGAAAACGAGTATGACGAATACGCGGAATATGACGAAGAAGAGGAATCACCTGTTCAGGAACTGCTGGAGCTGATGGACGCGGAATTGGCTGATTTGCTGACACCGGAACATGCGATGCTGGCGTTTGAACTCGTTTGCGACACGGCAATGATGTTTGAATCCGCCGATGAAATTCTTGAACAGGAGGATATCGAAGACGCTTGCCGCGATGCATGGATGCGGATTCTTGCCATCGCAGCACCCGCCCAGCAGTCGGCAATGTACGAGTGGTTCGCCGCTGCATTCCGGACGTGGAAGCCGCTGCCGTATTTCACCGCGCCGCTGGCGTTCTTGTTTTCGTATCCATGGGACGAAGCGATTCATCAGCGGAATCTTGCGCTGCTCGACGAGAAAATTGCCGAATGGAAGCTGAATGCGCAGGAACGCGGTGGAGGCGCGATGGTGAATCTGCTGAATCAGCGTGAAAAAACGATGCAGCAGCTGCACGCTTCGCAGGAGGACATCATCAGCTTCTGGCATTCGCATTGGGATGTGCCGTATGCGCATGACCGGACACTGAAAACGCTGATGGCGGCGGAAAAGTGGACGGAAGCCATCGAGCAGGTCAAGGCGGATTTGCAGACGTTCGCCGGGGAATATATGCCATGCAAGCAGCGCCGCGAACAGCTGATTTTGCTCTATCAGCGCGCGAATCAGCCTGACCTTGCGCAGCGGGAGATTCGGCAGTACATTGAGCAGTACAATCAGTACGGCATGGAGCAGATTGATGCGCTTCGAGCGACGCTTCCCGTCGATGCGTGGCGCGACGAGGCGGAACGTTTGATGAAACTGCCGACGACAAGCACTATCCGCCTACCCCTGCTGGCATCCATTGAGCAGTGGGAGCAGCTGCTCCAGCGGATTCAGCAACACGGCAATTTTGAGGGACTGTCTACCTATTTTGACCCGCTGATGGCATGGGATTCCGCCCGCACGCTGGCACTCTATCGCGACATGGTGAATCGCGCTATGCAAGGTGCTTCGTCGCGCGCCGCCTACTGCGAGGTCATCCAAAAGCTGGAACGAATGAAAGGCACCGACGAGGGAAGAAAGATAATTGCTGACCTTGCTGAACAGTGGCGCAGGGACTACAAACGCAAGTGCGCACTGCTGGACGAATTGCAGAAAGCAGGATACTGACAAAAAATAGGCTGTCCGGGCAAAACGCTCGAACAGCCTGTCTTTTCTTACTTACTCCGCCGGGAACAGGAATCCAGCCGTCATTTCCAGATAGTTTTCGCCCGCGTAGTCCGGGAAAAGCTCATGCATCTTCGCGGGGAAATCCGCCGTGAACGCTGCTGGTTGCAAGCGTCACGGTGGTGCAGGTCGGGGTGCTCACTTCCGCCAGCGCAGCGGACAGCAGCAGCAAAATCATCACCAGCAGGGAAATCAGTTTCTTCATGGGTTCCTCCAAGGTGGGTCGTTCGGGAAAAGGGTTATCTTGTAAAGAATACATCATTTCTGATATGGGCGCAAGTACGCACTTTTTTATTAGCGAGGCACTTTTTGGTGACTGGGGGGAGGATTCGCTGCGAGGGTAAAAGAAAAGCACCGATTCTATCGAACCGATGCTAATCTGGCGGAGAGTTAGGGATTTGAACCCTAGGTGGGGTATAAGCCCACACACGATTTCCAGTCGTGCGCCTTAGACCACTCAGCCAACTCTCCATATGAAGCTCACATTGCGGCGGGTCATCCGCAACATTGATTATTATAGCGCGAATCGGGGCGTTTGTCAAGGGACTTTTCGTGATTTTTGCAAAAAATCCGCGCGAGTGAGGGCGCACAAAGAAAAAGGACTGTGAGCGGAGAAAAGTGCCCGCGCAGCAGTCCTTTTGCGGTTAAATCAGGAACATCCAGCCAAGCATTGATACCATCGCGGCAATATGCAGCGTGCCGACGATTTGCAGGGGGAACATAACGATGAAAATCGGGAGAATCGTGAACACGAGCGCCCAGATCGGGAAGCCAATCGCGCCGGTGATGATAGCAACCATCAGCGTGATGTAGAACGTAATCATTCCCAGAGAACACAGGCGCAGGGAGGCACCACTGCGAAGCATGTCAAGCATCATACCCTTGGCACGCTCGTCCCGCCCGTATTTGAGAAACATGTACTCCGCCAGCCCGCACTTCAAGTGATACGCGGAGCTGACGATGCACGCGAACGTCGTGCCCGCGAACAGAATTGCGCCGTACACCGGGGCTTTCTGGTACGCATACGCCGCCAGCGCCGCGTATCCGCAGAACTCCAGCACGATGGAAAACACACCCAGCACGCCCGAACGCATCGGCACGCTTGGCGAGACACCCTCCATCAGCTTCGCAGCGTAGTCGCCTTCTTTCAGTTTGTTGTAGTTGGTGAGCTTCAGCGTGCCGTTGGGGAAGATGCTCAGGATGCGGTCGCAGTACATGTTGATGGCGTGGCCGATGATGCCCAGGGCAAGCAGGATGTACAGGATATTCATGCGCGTATGCCTCCCAATTAGTTAATTGCAACTAACTGCTTCGGTTTGGAGTATAGCACACGCACCAATCCCTGTCAAGGCCGGACAAATGGTTTCGGAAGATTTTCGTTACAGCCAGCCGACCGCGTGCGCCGCCGCGCCGCCGACGCCGCAGAGCAGCATCACCAGAATTGGGTTCCATTTCTTCCAGCGCAGGACGAGGAACGCCGCGACCATCAGCACAATGCCGACGATGGACACGCCGCCACCAGATTTCACTGCCGCAACCTGCACGATGCTCAGCGCCGCCGACGCAATCAGCGCGACGACCACGGGACGCAGCGCGCCCAGCACGTTCTGCATCGTCTGTCCGGAACGGAATCGTCCATATAAATAGGAAAGAAGTGTGACGAGAATCAGCGACGGCGTGATGCACCCGAACGTCGCGACAAGCGCCCCCGGTAGTCCGGCGCAGCGCATCCCGACGAATGTCGCGGAGTTGACCGCAATCGGGCCGGGGGTCATCTCGGCAATCGTCATTAGGTTCGTAAATTCTGCCATCGTCAGCCAGCCGTGCGATTCCACGACCAGCGACTGAATCAGCGGCATGGCAGCATATCCACCGCCGACACTGAACAGCCCGATTTGGAAAAAGACGAGGAACAGCACCATCATGCGGATGCGCCCCCCTTTCGCGCCAGCAGTGCCCGGATAACGCCAATCGCCGCCGCAACGAGGATGACCACGATGACGTTGACATGAAAGACAGCGGACGCCGCGAACGCGCCTGCCATCAGCAGCAGATTCAGCCAATCCTTCGACTGCACGACCTTGCCGCCAAGATTTGCCGTCACGTCGCAGATGACCGCCGCCACGCCCGACTGCATTCCCGTCAGCACCGCGCATACCCATTCGTTCTCGGCGAACGCAGCGTACATCATGGAGATGATGCTGATGATGACAATCGGCGGCAGAATTGTCGCCAGCACCGCGACGATCAGCCCCGGAATTCCGGCGATGCGCCGCCCAACGAGGATGGCGCCGTTGACGGCAATCGCGCCCGGTGCGGTCTGCGCCAGGGCGGTCATGTCCAGCATTTCCTCTTCGGTCAGGTAATGCAGTTCATCGACGAATTTTTTCTTCATCAGCGACACGATGACGAATCCACCGCCGAAAGTGAAGGTGCTGATGAGAAGCATGGAAGAAAAGAGCGTCCAAAGACGGTGCGCTGTGGATTCCTGCGGCATCAGGGTGGTCAGCTCCTTTTTTGAAATTGCGTTTATTCAATAAAATAGAATTTGTCTGCGGCGCGGAGGTTTCGCGTCTGCGGACACGACAAGAGGGCAATAGAAACAGACGAAGTCTGCGATCCCCACTTGACCTCTTCGCAGCGCACGCCCATGTTACAGGTTTATTGTGTTGGTTGGGAAAACGATAGGGAAACTAACCATAAAACTTCCGATAAAATCCAAGAAACATGGGTGTGCAGCCCGAAGGGGTGGAGGAGGCGAGTGGAAAGCCCCCCCTCGCCTCCGCAGAGGCGAAACCCTCTGCAACATCAAAGGCACTACCGCACAATTCGTCGGCAGCGCTGGCGATGCCTTTTCTGCCATCTGCTTCTTGCAGAAATCTCGATTTACCTCCAGTAAACCTTCGATTTCTGCAATCGCATCTGACAAAAAATGCATTCGCCATCGCACCAACTCATTTGTGCGGTATTGCCCAAAACTCAAGTTTGGAGAAGGAAATCAATCAGAATATCACTCCACAAACGTGAGTGTGTTGACATTGAAGACCCCCTTGGTGGTGAGCCGCAGCGCCGGAATCACCGGCAGACTCGCGAACGAAAGCGTCATGAACGGGTCAATGCCGCGATTTACGCCCTGCGCCCACGCTGCCGCCTTGCAGTGCTCTAACTTCTCGTTCACTTCCGGCAGCGGACGGTCAGTAAACAGCCCCGCCACCTCCAGCGGCAGACGAGCCTGCACCTGCCCGTTTTCCACGACGATGATGCCGCCGTGCATCTTTTTCAGCTCGTTGACCGCAAAGGCAATGTCCTCCGGCGATACGCCGCAGGCAATGATGTTGTGGCTGTCGTGGGCAATCGACGTCGCAACCGCGCCGCGCTGAATCCCGTAGCCGCGGACATAGCAGCTGGCGACATGTCCCGTGTCGTGGTGCCGCTCGCAGACGGTCATCTGGCAGATGCCGTTATCGACGCCTTCCGCGTGCCCCAAGTCTTCGGTCACAATCTGCCCGTCGATGAGGCCAATCAGCGGCGCGACCCCAATCCGCAGCTGTTCCGGCGTTACATCCGGCAGGTGGAACGTGTCCAGCACGCCCGCGAGGATGTCCGGGTCAATGTCCGGCGCGGCGATCTCCACATCGTGCCCGTCGTAGACGAGCTTGCCGCGCTTGAACACCATTTCTACATTCACATCATGCAGGTTGTCCAGCACGACGAAATCCGCCAAGTACCCCGGTGCAATCGCGCCCTTGTTGTTCAGCAGGAAGTAGCGCGCGGCGTAGTGGCTGGCAACCTTGATGGTCAGAATCGGGTCTGCGCCGAGGGAAATCGCTTTGCGGACGATGTAGTCAATGTGCCCCTTGTGCAGCAGGTCGTAGGGGTGCTTGTCGTCGGTGCAGAACATGCAGCGGTGCGCATACTGCTCTGTCAGCAGAGGCATGAGGGCTTCGAGATTCTGCGCCGCCGTGCCGTCGCGAATCATGATAAACTGCCCCTTGCGCAGTTTTTCCAATGCGTTGTCAATGGTGTCGCACTCGTGGTCGGAATAGACGCCGGCGGACATGTACGCGTTGAGCGCCTTGCCGGACAGACCCGGCGCGTGGCCGTCAATCTTCTTGTGATGCGCCTGTGAAACGACGATTTTCTCCATCGTCGCGCGGTCGCCCATCATCACGCCCGGATAATTCATCATCTCCGCCAGCCCCAGCACGCGGGGATGGTCGAAATAGGCGTTGATGTCGCGCCATGTCAGCGTCGCGCCGTTTTCCTCAAATGCCATCGCCGGCACGCATGACGGGAGCATGAAATGCACATCCAGCGGCAGATTTTCTGTCGCCGCCATCATGTAGTCGATGCCGCCCATACCGCAGACGTTGGCGATTTCGTGCGGGTCGGTGATGACGGTGGTTGTGCCGTGGGGGAGCACCGCGCGCGCGAACGAGGTCGGGCTGACGAGGCTGCTCTCCAGATGAATATGCGCGTCGATAAAGCCGGGTGCGACGATTTTGCCGCTGACATCGACCTCCATCAAGCCGTCGTAATGGTCAGCCATGCCGACGACCAGCCCGTTGGCAACGGCAATATCGCCATGTTCAATCGTGCCGGAAAATACGTTGACATAATCGGCGTTTTTGAGGACAACATCCGCCTTCTCCTCGCCCAGCGCGACGCGGACGAGCCGCTGCTTCCGGCGAACCTTAAGCGCAATGCGTTCTGCGCGGGTTTTGACTTCGGACATCGTGGAACACGCTCCTTCCGTGATTCTGTTTGTCCTATTATAGCGGTTTGAAGGGGTGTTGTAAAGGGGAAAAGCGGAGGGGCAAAGGGAAAAATAGCATATGTTTTATCAGTGATTTCATTATGTTATTATATTAACTATTCTTCTTTTGTGAGGTATTGACAAAGAATAAATTTTGCGCTATAATAAAGGCAAGTGGATGCTGGCTGACTAATACGAAGGGGGATTCAGATGCGGAAACGGATGCTTTCTATCATGGCGGTCATGCTTTGCAGCTTGCTGCTGTTCTCTGTTGCTTTTGCAGCCAGCTATGATGGGGCGATTTGGACAGGAAAGCCGAATGCCTTGGGCATTGGCTATTACTGTACTGCTGCGCAGAACCGCTCGCAGGGAGATGTCTCCACTCACTGGGCGAAGGCAAAAACGTGGGCGGCAGGTCTTAAACCCGTAATTGCAAGCGCAATTGGAAACAACCGGGCAGTTGCTTCGACGGGCAGTGTGAAGCCTTACAAAGGCTGGGGTTCGTATGGTGAATCCGACTGGTCGACGGAAGGAAAATTTGCGTCGGGGGCTTGGGATTAAGTAAAATACCAGCACATAACTTGTAGTACATAATCAAAGCCAGCATCCACCTTGTCAGCATACTTGAGGGGAGAGAAAATGATGCTTCGTTCATCCGTCCGAAACTTTGGCAAACTCTGCCGCTGTCATCCATCATTTGCGGCATTATCTATCCTAAGTCTGCTGATTACGACGTTGAGCTTCCTTGTGCTGATGGAAAAAAGCTACTATACTTATCAGGTCAGCGTGACGCAGGAGTACTTGTATGTGATGGATGATTCGCCGGAAGAAATCTGTGCGCTCTATCATGATTTGCAGGAGAATCAAAATCTGCCGGATATTGTGTCGATTAGTCTGCTTGATGACCAATACACGGGCATTGCCTGTGATACGAAAGCGTTAGCAAACCTCCTGCCTTACGGGCGGATATTTACCCCGGAGGAAGGCGCGCAGGGGGCGAACGTGGCGCTTTTGTCGCTGGAATACGTCCGCAATCTGCCGCAGGAGCAAATTGACCAGATTTGGGACGATGGCATCGAGATTGCAGGCGAGCATTTCGAGGCGGTCGGAGGGCTGACGGACATTGCCCGGTATTTTCCGCCCGAAGATTTGCTTTCGTTCTTTCCCGTACCGACGCTGATTGCTATCCCGGCGGAAACATACTTGTCCCTTTCTATGCAGCCGACCATGCTCAATTGCCGGTTTACAAGCGTTTTGACGAAGGAACAGACGGAAGAACTCCGGCGGATGATTTCCTCCTGCGAGCATATCAGCACTTTTTACCTGCCCGGTACAAGAAATTCAAGCTTTCAGCGCTTTGTGGAATCCAACGTGATCTATATCGCCATTTTGCTGATGGCGCTGATTGCTGTTGCTTTCATTGTCACCTGCTGGTTTCAGACTGACCAGAAACGTTATCAGATTTACATGATTTGCGGCGCAAAAAAGCGGCACATCGTCTTTTTCCTGACGGTGGATATGCTGCTGCTGAGCCAAATCGCCTACTGGGGTGCGCTGGCGTGTACGCACTTCATCAATCGCGGATTCAGTGATTTCCTGATGCCGCTGCCGCTTGTGTGGCGCGTGTGGATTGGCATCGGCGTATTTGCATTCTGCTGGCTGGTTGTGCTGCTGTGCTCGCTGCCGCTGTTGCAGCATTACCGAAACGTTTCTGGATTCGAGGTGAAATGAAAAAATGAGAAGCATCATGCTCGCCGTATCGTTCCTGAAAAAACAATGGGTCATGAATGTGGTGCTGGTCGTGGAGATTCTCATCTCGGTCATCATGCTGTCCGAACTGTTCCTGTTTGTCAGCGACCGGATGGATAATCAGCGCGCGGCGGAAGAATTGCAGAACAATCATCTGTATGTACTTTCAGAATTTGAGTACTATGCGCCGCAGGAAGAACGCGTGATGGAAGCGCTTCGGGCGGATGAAGCCATCCAAAGCATCGGCAAGGTTGATATTTCCTCCTGCACATGGAATGGGCAGTATTTTCAGCTGGGGCTGTACAATGCGAATTTGATTGGCTTGTATGCGCCGAAATGTGCCAGCGGCGCGTGGCTGCCGACGGAGGGCGGCGAATACAGCGGATACCCCGCGGTTGTATCGGCGGACGCAGGGCTGCAAGTCGGGGATGCAGCGGAAATTCTTGTTGCAGACCAGTATTCCGTGGCCATAGAGGTGGTGGGCGTGCTGGCAACCCCGACGCAGTATCTGTTCCCAACGGGCATGTCCGACAATGTGGATTCCATTATTTCGCATTCACCCGCCATCTTGGTCAATCAAGCGCTTTTCCCGCAGCTTCCGCCGAATCCGGATACGGCGGATGTACCGAAGTCACTCTTCCTGATTTCGGATTTGGACAAAGAAGAAATGATGGCGAAATACAATCGGTATGGGCAAATTCAAGCAATCAACGACATGGTGGCATCCTATGTGGAAACGTCAAACGGGCTGATTCGCTCCGAAGCGCTGCTGTTCGTGCTGTTTGTGCTGCTCGCCGCCATCGTGATTTTGAGCACTGAAGTGATTCACAGCATCCAATGCCAGAAAAACTATACAATTTACTACCTTGTGGGCATGAAGTGGCATCAATGTGTTTGGATTGAACTGACGCGGCACGGGATTCTGCTGTTCTTCATTGCGGGTTCGATTGCCCTGCTGGACAAATTCGGAGCGCTGCAAACCGCATGGATGACGGACGCGCGGCGAAATATCTTCTATATCGTCCTGCTGGTCTATCTGGTACTTGTTTTCTTCAGCACAAGCGCTTTCTTTCTATGGAAACTGCTGCACCGTGACATTATTGCATCACTGCGAAATCTGCAAGGGGGAGAATGACGTATGCTTATTGCGTTGAATGGTATCTCCAAAAGCTATCAGGCATCCCACGGCGCACCGCCCTATCAGGTGCTGAAGGACGCGAATTTGTCGATTGACAAGGGCGAAATGGTGGCGATTAAAGGCTCGTCGGGCGCGGGAAAATCGACGCTGCTCCATATCATCGGCTGCTTGGATAAGCCGACCTCCGGCAGCTATCTGCTGAACGGGCAGGATGTGTCGCAGTTATCGCTGTCCAAATTAGCGGAAATCCGCAACGCCAGTTTCGGGTTTGTCATGCAGCATTTCGCCTTGATTGAAGAGGACAACGCCTTGCAGAACGTGGCGACTCCGCTGCTGTTTGCAAAAGCAAGAAGGTCGCAGATGGATGCGCGTGCAATGGAGCAGCTGCGCAACGTCGGCATGGAGCAAATGGCGAACAAGCGGATTGCAACGCTCTCCGGCGGCGAAAAGCAGCGTGTTGCCATCGCACGGGCTATGGTAAACAACCCGGAAATCATTTTGGCGGATGAGCCGACGGGCGCGCTGGATCGGGCAAATACAGAAAAAATCGTGCAATTGTTTCAGCAGCTGAATGAAAAGGGAAAAACGATTATCATCGTGACGCATGATGATTTTGTCGCGCAGTCCTGCCGACGCATTGTGACCATTGCAGACGGCGTTATCAAAAGTACATAACTGCATTCTATATGCGCAATACTTGACCCCGTTTCCTCTTTCCGCTATAATAGAAGCGAAGAAACGGAGGTCTTTTTGCATGGATGCACAGCGGCTTCTTTCCGCCTGCGAAGGGGCGGGCATTGACTTTTTCACCGGCGTGCCGGATTCGCAGCTAAAAGGACTTTGCGATTCCCTCTACGCCCTCTACGGCGTTCATTCGCCCCGCCACATTGTCGCGGCGAATGAGGGAAACGCGGTCGGTCTCGCCGCCGGGCATTTCCTCGCGACGGGGCGTCCCGCGCTGTGCTATATGCAGAATTCCGGGCTGGGCAACGCCGTCAATCCGCTTGCGTCGCTGATGGACGCGCAGGTGTATCAGCTGCCGTGCCTGCTCGTCGTCGGCTGGCGCGGCGAACCCGGTGTGCACGATGAACCGCAGCACGTCAAGCAGGGGCAAATCACCCTGTCGCAGCTGGAGATTCTCGGCGTCCCCTACCGCATCCTCAGCAAGGATACGACGGAAGAGCAGTTTGCGGCGGATTTTTCCTTCCTGCGCGAACAATTGAATCAGCGGCAGTGTGCGGCGCTCGTCGTGCGCAAAGGCGCGCTGACCTGCTCGCTCAAGCCCGCATACGGCAACGAAAACACCCTCACCCGTGAGCGGGCAGCGGAAATCATGCTGAACGCGATGGATGCGGGCGATGTGGTTGTGTCCACGACGGGGAAGCTCAGCCGCGAAATCTTTGAGCTTCGCGAGAAGCGCGGCGAAGGGCATGAGCGTGACTTCCTGACCGTCGGGTCGATGGGACACGCGAGCATGATTGCGCTGGAAATCGCGCTGGAGAAGCCGAACCGCCGCGTTTGGTGCTTGGACGGCGACGGCGCGGCGCTGATGCACCTTGGCGCACTGCCGGTGATTGCCCAGCGCAAGCCGGCGAACCTCATCCACGTCGTTATCAACAATGCCGCGCATGAGACGGTCGGCGGGATGCCCGTGTGCGAAGGGGGACTGTGCGCAGCGAAGGTCGCATCAGCGGTCGGATACCCACGGGTGCTGAACGCGCGGGACGAAGCGACGCTGGAAGCTGCCCTGCAGGAAGCGAAAGGCGCGAATCAGCTGACGATGCTGGAGGTTGCCTGTGCGGTGGGCGCGCGCGCGGATCTGGGCCGCCCGACGACAACGCCCATCCAGAACCGTGACGCGCTGATGGCATTTTTGCGGGAGGAAAAGGCATGATTGCATTGCTGCTCAATTCGGGGTTGGGGTCGCGCATGGGCGACGAAACGCGGGAGCATCCCAAGTGCATGTGCCGCCTGACCGAACAGGAAACCATCATCTCGTGGCAGGTGAAACTGCTGCGGCGCATCGGAGTGACGGAAGCGGTAGTGACGACGGGGCATCTGGCGGACACGCTGATAGCGTATCTGGAATCGCTGGACAGCGGCATCCGCTTCCACTTCGTCCATAATCCGAAGTATCGGGAGACGAACTATATTTACAGCATGTATCTGGCGCGGAATTTGTTGCGCGGGCAGGACGTCATCAGCCTGCACGGCGATTTGGTGCTGCATCCGGCGGTGATGGATGCGCTGGCGGCGTCGGGCAGAAGCGTGATGACGGTGGATTCCACCCAGCCCCTGCCGGACAAGGACTTCAAGGCGCTGATTCAGGACGGGCGCATCCGGCGCGTAGGCGTGGACTGCTTTGACGCGGGCAGCGTGGAATGTCAGGCGGCGTACCACTGGCAAGCGGCGGATTTTTCCAGCTGGATGGACGAAATCGAGCGCTTTGTGGAGCGCGGGGACGTGAAGTGCTACGCTGAGAACGCGTTCAACGCCGTGTCAGGGGAGATTCCGCTGTATCCGCTGGAGTGCGGCGGGAGGCTCTGCGCTGAAATCGACAATCAGGCGGATCGGGAAGTTGTCTTGACTCGATTCCGTCAGGAGGTACTTTGAATGAAGCAGGTGTACATTTGCTTTTCGACGGATATTCTGCACAACGGGCATATCCGCATTTTGCAGCGCGCGGCGGAGCTGGGCGAAGTGACCGTCGGCTTGCTGACGGACGAGGTCGTCGCAAGCTACAAGCATTATCCGCTGATTCCGCTGGAGGAGCGCATTGCGATGTTTGAGGGGCTGAAGTACGTCAGCCGCGTCGTCGTGCAGGAAAGTCTGGATTACACGGACATCCTCAACCGCCTGCGCCCGGACATTGTGGTGCATGGGGATGACTGGCTCGTCGGCTATCAGGCGAATATCCGTCAAAAAGTCATTGAGACGCTCAAAGGCTGGGGCGGCGAGCTGGTGGAATTCCCCTACACGCACACCGCGACCGAGGAGACGCTTTCGACCCTTGATCAGCTGCTCTCCCTGCCGGAGACGCGCCGGAGCCGCCTCCGCCGCCTGCTGCATTACAAGCCGTGCCTGTCCGTGATGGAGGCGCACGACGGCCTGACAGGGCTGATTGTCGAAAAGACGACCGTCGAAACACCCAAGGGCCGCCGCCAGTTCGACGCAATTTGGGTCAGCAGCTTGTGCGACTCCACCGCGAAGGGAAAACCGGATATTGAACTGGTGGACATGACCAGCCGCCTGAACACGCTGGAAGAAATCATGGAAGTGACGACGAAGCCGATTATTTTGGACGGCGACACCGGCGGGCTGGTCGAGCACTTTGTCTACAACGTGCAGACGCTGGAACGCACGGGCATCAGCGCCGTCATCATCGAGGACAAGCAGGGGCTGAAGAAGAACAGCCTGTTTGGCACGGGTGCGGGACAGAAGCAGGCGAGCATCCCTGACTTCTGCGAGAAAATCACCGCGGGCAAAAATGCGCAGAAAACGAAGGACTTCATGATTATCGCGCGCTGCGAGAGCCTGATTCTGGAACAGGGCCTCGATGATGCGCTGACCCGCTGCCACGCCTACGTCAAAGCGGGCGCGGACGGCATCATGATTCACTCCAAGGCGAAAACGCCGGACGAGGTGTTCGCCTTCTGCGACGCCTTCCGCAAGGACGACCCGAAAACGCCGCTTGTCGTCGTTCCCACAACCTACAATCTGACGACGGAGGATGAACTCGCGGCGCACGGCGTGAACATTGTCATCCACGCCAACCACCTGATTCGCAGCGCCTTCCCCGCGATGCAGAAGACCGCGCAGGTGATTCTGGAGCACGGACGCAGCCACGAAGCCGATCCGTACTGCATGTCGATTAAGGAGATTCTGACGCTGCTGCCGAATCGGTGAGGATGCAGGGACGCAATTCCAGTACACTAACTATAGCACTTCTCACAAAAGCGGTCACCCCTTTACAGCAGGTGTATAATAGGCAT
>ERZ773194.573-NODE-573-length-47167-cov-4.183902_pt1 | contig 47167 bp, 46 predicted proteins | sample MGYA00511240_ERZ773194 | MGnify/ENA primary metagenome ERZ773194 (study PRJEB29015, sample SAMEA2737774) | human gut metagenome | biome: human gut; feature: human-associated habitat; material: faeces | place: China | collected 2012 ... | reverse complement strand
AATACCCAAAACAGGAATTATGGAAGGAACGAAGATGAGATCACTCGAAGAATCCGGCAACGAGTCCGGATACCGTGTGATTGAGGAAAACATCCCGAACCGTGGGTGGGCCAGCCACCCCGACCCGGTTTGATGGTCGAATCGCCCGTACTCGGGCACGATGAACGGCGTGGTGCTGGATTCCCATTCATCTCGGATTGAGCGCGATCTATTCGCAATCTGGCCGCAGGGGTTCGAATCCCCCTCTCCACGCCATTATCATCTCTGTTCCGAACTCATACTCTGCATGAATCCGACTTCATCTGCACGGGTGCTCGTTCTTCCCATCCGGCGAGCACATCACGGCGATGGAAACGACCGCCAGCAGCATACCGAGGATCATCAACGGCGAAGGTATCTCCGTGAAGAACGCCAATCCGAACGCAGCTGCTGCCATCGGCTCCCCGCATGCCGCGAGCAGCGAACCCGTACCGGCCTCCCCCTTCGTCACGGCTACCGTGTAGAAGATGTACGGCAACACAGAGGAGAACAACGCCTGGATGACCAGGAGTGCGATGCTTCCGAGACCTTCCGAACCGTACTCGACGACCGCATTCAGATCACTGAACGGCAGAAGGACGATCGCGGAGAACAGTATGCAGTAGAACAGGATGGTATACGTCGAATAACCTCCGGACGCCGCCCTCTTCGACATTATCCCGTAGAACGCATAGAAGAACGCGGCGGCGATGCCTGCCCCGATGCCTTCGGCGGAGACCGATCCGGGATCCTCCAGCAGACCGCTGACCAGTATGCATCCGATGATGGCCAGGAGCATGCATCCGGTCTTGCGGCGGGTGATCCTCTCGCCGAAAAGCGCACGGGCCATCAGGAGCATGAATGCCGGAGACATGCTCAGGAGCACGGCAGCCAGAGACAGGGAGGCGCCGCCCACCGATATCGTATAGAACAGGTTGAGGAGCACCATCGACAGAGCGCAGACGATGAAGATCCAGAGATCGGACATCTTGATGCGGAACATCCTGCGGTCCGTGACCAGGATCAGAGCACCCATGATGAATACAGCGATGAGCACGCGCGAGAACACGATCGTGGCTCCGTCCATGCCCCAGTCCCCCAGGATTCTGACGAATATCCCCGCGGAGCCCCATAGGACTCCCGACAACACGGCCATTATCAGATAGGGGGATTTTGAGGACGGCATGAGGGGGTGGAATCCGACCCACCTATATGCATCCATCCTCCTGCTGAAAAGCATCTAAGTACACGCCCGGCCTATCATCGGGCATGAGATTCCTTGTTTTCACGGACCTCCATCAGAAGGCATCCGTCATCGACAAGATCAACGACATGATCCAGCACTACGGCGCGGAATTCGCTGTATGCCTGGGGGATGTCACCGACATGGGCACAGGCGAAGAGGCCGCGGACATCCTCTCCAAGATCAAGACGAAGGTATACGCCATCCCCGGGAACTGCGACCCGGTCGACTTCCCCGAGAAGATCTCCTCCGTCGCCGTGGACATGCATGGCAACATGGCAGAGATAGGAGGATACAGATTCGTCGGACTCGGCGGATCCAACATCACCATCTTCGGCACCCCCTTCGAGCTTGAAGAAGATGACATCTACGACGGTCTCGAGGGTAACTGCGACGACGGCATGATCCTGATGACGCATGCACCATCCTACGGCACCCTGGACCAGATCCCCTCCGGACAGAGCGTCGGAAGCCCCGCGATCAAGGACATCGTCGGTCGCTACCACCCCATCCTCGCCATGTCCGGTCACATCCACGAGGCGATCGGTGTTGTCGAGAAGGACGGGACGACGTTCGTGAATCCCGGACCCGCCAAGGACGGACGCATGGCCATCATCGACATCGACGACGGCAAGGTCTCCGTCAGGATGATCGCCCCCACCGATCACTGAACCCTTTCCTGAAGCATGGCCGTCGGAAGATCCGGCCTGTGACACTTCCGACGGCCATGCACCTCCGAAACAGCCTCTAGAACGCATAATCCGCCGATATCCGCGATTATAGGTGGATCGACAAAAGGTGCGTCCGAGAAGGTTTAAATATAGTATCCTGATTCGCGTGATTTGATTACAATGGCACTTTGGCAGGGTAAATCCAACAGGAAGCCCACTGGCGGCAGGCTCGTCGCCAGCCACGGGAAGAGGAAGTTCGAGATCGGCAGAGAGAAGCAGTTCACCAAGATCGGTGCGCAGTCTCTGAAGCAGTATCGCGGAGCCGGCGGAAGTGTCAAGGTTGGGATGCTCAGCGCCCAGTACGCAAACGTTGTCGACAAGAAGACGAACACCGTGAAGAAGGTCAAGATCCTCACTGTGAAGTCCAACCCGTCCGACCCCAACTACGTCCAGCGTAACATCATGAACAAGGGTGCCACCATCACCACCGAGATCGGTGATGCAATCATCACGTCCAGGCCTGGCCAGGACGGCGCCATCAACGCAGTGCTGCTTGAGTGATCACAAAACGCTATCGAGCCGGGTCCGATGAACTTCCGCGGACCCGGCATCTCTTTTCTTCCACCATTTTCCGACATCTCCGCGATATCATTATTACGCGCGAATAGATGTCCAGGCCTATGGCATACGATTCGGACGTCGCGATCACGATCTGGCCCGAATACTTCGACATCAACCGTACCAGGGCGGACGGCAGAAGGCTCCCCAAGAGCCTGTGCGTCGCCGACCCGGACTTGGACATCATCGCGAAAGGCATCATGCTCCTCGACCTGGAATACGAGATCAGGGAGGACATGTCCTACCCGAAGGCTCCCCGCGCCAAGCATGGCTGCGTCAAGGTAGAGAAAGGCGTCATGACCAAGACCGAGCTCCTGCCGAAGATCGGAGAGGTGCTCGTCCAGAACCAGGGCAGGCGATCGGATTGATGACGCCCTTGGACTCCAGGGTGTCCGATGCCAACGCCGAAGCCCTCGGAGTCCGTGTCAGAGACCTCATGGGCAATGCCGGCTCGGCCGTGGCGGATGTCTTGAAGACGAGGTTCCCGGGAAAGAAGCTCCTTTTCGTCTGCGGATCGGGGAACAACGGAGGCGACGGATTCGCCGCCGCCCTCAGAATCGGACCCGAGAATACGACGGTGGCGCTCCTCTGCGAGCCGTCGAAGATCCACACAGACGAGTCCAGATTCTATTATTCGCTGCTGGAATGCGACATAGTCCCGTATTCCAAGGATTTGATCGACGAGTGCGACGTCATCGTGGATTGCGCCTTGGGAACGGGGATGTCCGGCAGAGTGCGCGAACCCTACAGATCGTTCATCGAGGACGCCGATTCATCGAGGAAGCCCGTGCTATCCGTCGATGTCCCGTCCGGACTCGGGACGGATGTATCGATCTCACCGACATGCACCGTCACTTTCATGGATTCCAAGACGGGGATGACTCCCGAGAACAGCGGCGAGATCATCATCGCGGACATAGGCATCCCGTACGAGGCCTACCACGAGGTAGGGCCCGGAGACATGCTGAGGTACCCCGTGCCGGGGAAGTCCAGCCACAAGGGTCAGAACGGCCGCCTCATGATCATCGCAGGAGGCCCCTACTTCGGAGCACCCGCCATGTGCTCCGTATCCGCATTGAGGACAGGGGCGGACATCGTGAGACTGTTCTCCCCGGAGTCCATCCACGACATCGTAGCGACAGCATCCCCCGTTCTGATGATCTCCGATCTTCCCGGCGACAGACTGACACCGGAATCGGTCGATATGCTCCTGAATGAATCCGAGAGTTATGATGCTGTCCTCATCGGCCCCGGATTGGGTGTTTCCGAAGACACGATGGAGGCGGTGCGGCTCTTCGCATCCCGCTGCACCCGCCCGATGGTCATCGATGCGGATGGGCTGACCGCCATAGCGGGCATGAGATTCGATGTGCCGACCGTCCTCACCCCCCATCGCGGTGAATTCGACAGGCTCGGAGGCGGGAATCCGGAGGATATGGCGAGGATCATGGGTGCCATCGTACTTCTCAAGGGGAGTTCGGATGTCGTCACCGACGGAACGAGGACCCGCATCAACCGCACAGGCACGCCTGCGATGACGGGTGCCGGAACCGGCGATGTGCTCGCCGGATGCGTCGCATCGCTCCTTTCCAAGGGTATGCCGACCTTCGATGCGGCATGCCTCGGAGCATACATCTGCGGCAAGGCCGGAGAGAAAGCCTTCGAATCGAGATCCTACGGTCTCATCGCCACCGATATCATCGATACCATCCCGGATGTCCTCAGGGAAGGCATCAGATGACCGAGATCCAGCCGGTCTACAGCATCCCTGCCCTTATGGTCGGATGCACCCTCGTGATCGGCGACCTCCACATCGGCGTGGAGTCCCATCTTCGCAAGAAGGGATTCCACCTGGTCTCCCACACCCGCGATATGATCGATGCGATCCTGGAAGCCGCCGGGGACGATGCGAACCGCCTGGTGGTCATCGGCGACGTGAAGGATTCGGTTCCCGGGTCCACCAAGCAGGAATACGCCGAGATACCGGATTTCTTCGAGGAGTTATCCGAACGCTTCGACATCATCGACGTGGTCAGAGGGAACCATGACACCGGTATCGAGGAGTTCCTTCCGAGCAGGGTGAACATCCGTCCGGCCACAGGAATGAAGATCGACGATGTGGGGCTGATCCATGGACACACATGGCCCTCTCCGGAGGTCATGGACTGCGAGACCCTCGTCATGGCCCATAACCATCCTTCGGTGATGTTCAGGGATGGGGTGGGCAGGCAGATGACGGAACCGTGCTGGGTGAAGGGCGAATTCAAAGAAGCATCCAGCGATAGATTCCTGTCCCTTCCGAAGAGATTCATCGTCGTACCGGCATTCAACCGCATGCTTGGAGGATCCCCTGTGAACACCATAGGGGACGAGCTACTGGGCCCCTTGCTCAACAGCGACCTGCTTGACATGGACAACGCCCATCTGTATCTTCTGGATGGCATAGACCTCGGCAGAAGGGCGGATCTGATGATCCAAGGCCGCGACATGAGCAGATGGAAGGACAGACCCCGGAAACCGTCCGCAGGGCCCCAGAAACGCGCCAAATACTCCTGATCGGTTTACACGAACTCCCGACCGCGACCCAATCCGCGGACCGGCAACCGAATAGGATGGGGAAGAAGAAGGTTGAATGAGGGGGATGGGGACCCCCTCGGTTTAGACTCAGTTCCTGGAGATCGTGTCGTACACGGATCCGTCCGAGTTCTTGATGACCGCGGTGAGCGGCATCTGTCCGGGCAGAGCATGGGTAGCGCAGGAGTTGCAGGGGTCGTATGCCCTGAACGCCATCTCGACCATGTTCAGCAGACCGGGGGAGACCTCGAAGTTGTGGATCAGTCCCTTGGCAACCTTGGCAACGTCCATGCAGATGGGTCCGTTGTTGTTGGTTGTTCCGACGACCATGTTGCAGGCGGTCACGATTCCGTTCTCGTCGCAGGTGTAGTCGTGGGTCAGGGTACCCCTCGGGGCCTCGACGCAGCCGACTCCCCTTCCGCCGGGGATGAGGTCGTGCTGCTTGATGTCGCCGTTCAGGATGTCGGGGTTGTTGAGGTCCTCGAGACACTTCTCGGCGCAGCAGATCATCTCGATGATCCTTGCCCAGTGGGTGCACAGGGTGAACTGGCAGGGTCCGTCGACGCCTGCGTCCTTGAGGATTCCGCGGTACTCCTCGAGCGCCTCCTGGGCGACGGGGGTGGGCATCCTCTTGGCGGTGTTCAGCCTGGACAGGGGGGTGGCCCTGTAGAGACCGGACTCGGGTCCGTCCACGAGCCCCTTGTATCCGGGGTTCTTGAGGTACGGGAACTTCTCGTAGGACCAGGGCTCGGAGGCCTCGGCGATGTGGTCGAGGTAGTCGTACGGATCGTACTTCTCCTTCTCGTTGCCCTTCTGGTCGACGACCCTGACCTTTCCGTCGTGGATCTCGAACTCGTCCTTGTCGTTGACGAGACCCATGTGGTAGGTCTCGTGGTAGTACAGGTCCTTGTTCAGGACGATGTCCATGTAGTCCTTGTTGCTGTAGACGACGTCCTTGAAGACCTGCAGAGAGGTCTTGGAGAACTCGAACATGTCCTCGGCGCATGCCTTCATGGTCTCGAGCTCCTCCTTGGAGACTCCCTTGGAGACTCCACCGGGGACTCCGATGAGCGGGTGGGTGGGCTTTCCTCCCAGGATGGCCTGGATGGTCTGAGCCTCCCTGCGGGCCTTGATGACGGCTCCGCCGAGCTCGAGTCCGACGCGTCCGACGACACCGAGGACGGTCCTCTCAGGAGCGGGTGCTCCGGGTCCGCACACGAAGTCCGGGGCAGCCAGCGCATAGAAGTGCGCGATGTGGCTGTGGACGAAGTGGGCGTTGTAGAACGTGTCCCTGATGAGGTACGCGGTGTGCGTGGGCTTGGCGTTGTAGCACCCGTCGATCGCCTTGGTGGCTGCGAGGTGGTGTGCACCGGGGCACACACCGCAGAGCCTGGCGGTGATCTGGTTGAGCTCGGTGACCCTCCTTCCGATGCAGAACCTCTCGAATCCCCTCAGCTCGGGGACCTGCCAGTAGGCGTTCTGCACATCTCCCTTGTCATCGAGGAAGATCTCGATCTTCCCGTGACCCTCGAGACGTGTGATGGGGTCCACAGTCACGCGCTTGGACGTTGCCTTTGTCTTCTCATCCCATATGATAGGTCCGGACATTTCAGTTACCTCCCTTCTCGACGACCGCCCTCTTGATCAGAGACTTTCCGAGCGTGTATGCGTAGAAGTATCCGAGGGGGTCCTTGATGGAACTCATGATCCTGATGATCTCGTCCTCTCCGCAGGTCGGGTCCTCATCGAGGATGGGGAACAGCGATGCGACTGCGGTAAAGATGGAAGCTCCCTGCTCCTGCACATCGGGCGAGGGTCCGTAGCAGCCGCGGCACGGCTGTCCGACCCTGGTGCACCTGGCGCCGCATCCGCCCATGGTGGCGGGTCCGAGGCACAGGATTCCCTGCTCCATCAGACAGGCGTTGGGGTCGATGTCCACCTGGAAGGGCTCCTTGAGCTCGGTGATCCTGGCGCCGGTCTTCTGCCTGGGGCACTCCTCGCACAGGGTCTTCGTGGTGGTTCCGACAACGGTTCCCTTGGGCGGGAGGGGCACTCCGTTGTAGACGAAGTCCGCAACGGCCTTCAGGAGCTGGCTGATGGACTCGGGGAGAGGCGGGCATCCGGGGACGGTGTAGTCGACGTCGATGACCTGATCGAGAGTCTTGACGGTGTCGTACAGGGTCGGGATGGTGAGCTCTCCCTCGGGGACCTGGGTCTTCTCCTGGGGGATCTGGGGTGCATCCTTGTGGTACTCGTTCTGGAAGCTGGCGGAGGTGGGAGTCTTGGTGTAGACATAGTCCAGGATCTCCTCGGCTCCTCCGGGGACCAGGTTGGCGAGAGCGGGGCTTCCGCCGAACGCGGCGCAGGTTCCGTAGGCGACGACGATCTTGGACTTCTGCCTCAGCAGCTTGGCCATGTGCTCGTTCTCGGTGTTCCTAACGGCTCCGGAGATGATGGAGACGGTGATCTCGCCGTCGTCCATGGCCTCGATGTCCTTCTCCTTTCCATCCTCGGCGATGGGCCACATGACGATGTCGGCCATGTCGCCGATGGTCAGCAGCCTCTCGTGGGTGTCCAGCAGGGACACGTCGCATCCGCCGCAGGCGGCGCACCAGTAGACGGCGAGCTTGATCTTTCCGCCGGCGGGCGCTCCGGGAAGGAGGGGGCCCAGGTCGGCTGCGGGAAGGATCGCATCCTTGGGGATCTTGCCGTCGTTGGGGCTGGCCACGGGGGGTATGATGAAGTCGTACGGTCCGGGGTTTCCGGTGGAGGCCTTGGGCTGCGCGGGGGCAGCCTTGGGGGCCTCTGCTTTGGGAGCGGGCTTGGGCTCGGCCTTGGGCTTCGCGACCTTCTCCTCGTTCTTCTCGTTCTTCTTGAACAGCTTGTCGAAGAATCCCATCAGTTCGCCTCCTTTACAAGGGGTGTGGGTCCGAGCTCCTTGATCGTGTCAACGAACTCGACGATTGTCTTCTGGAACTTCTCTCCCTCAGAAGCGGATACCCACTCGAGCTTGAGCCTCTTGGGGTCGAATCCGTACTGCTCCAGGACCATCCTCAGGAGGGCGACCCTCCTTCTGGCCCTGTAGTTGCCTCCGATGTAGTGGCAGTCAGCGGGGTGGCATCCGAGCACCATGACGCCGTCTGCGCCCTTGGCGAAGGCCCTGAGAACGAACTCGGGGTCGACACGGGCGGAGCACATGGTCCTGATGATACGGAAGTTGGTGGGCATCTGCAGCCTGGCGACTCCGGCGCCGTCAGCTCCGGCGTACGAGCACCAGTTGCAGCAGAATGTCACGATTCTCGGTTCGAAATCTGCCATGGTAATCACTGTCCTCCTACGGGGTAGTCGAGGCATGCATCGATCTCGGCGATGATCTGCTTGGACCTGAAGCCTCTCTGCTCCATCGCACCTGCGGGGCAGGAAGCGACGCAGCATCCGCATCCCTTGCACAGACCGGCGTTGACGAAGCTCTTGAAGCCTCCGTCGGGCTGGGCGACCAGGGAGACCGCGTTGTAGTCGCAGCATCCTACGCAGACGCCGCATCCGTCGCACCTGTCGGGGTTGGCGACAGCGGTGATTCCCTCGGAGATAATCTTGTCCTTGGAGATGACGGTCAGCATCCTAGAGGCTGCTCCGGACGCCTGGGCGATGCACTCGTCCATGAACTTGGGCCAGTGGGCTGCTCCTGCGACGTAGACACCCTCGGTGGCGAAGTCGACGGGCCTCAGCTTCTGGTGGGCCTCGAAGTAGAATCCGTCCTTAGAGATGGGGACCTTGACCATCTTGGCGAGGTTCTCCTTGTTCTCTCTGTCGGGAGCGATTCCGGCGGCGAGGATGACGGTGTCGACGGGGATCTCGACGTCCATTCCGAGAGTGGCATCGAAGACCTTGACGACGTCTCCGCTGTAGTCGGGCAGGGGCTGTCCCTCGGAGTACCTCAGGAACTTGACACCCATCTGGCAGGCCCTCAGGTAGAGCTCCTCGCGGAAGGCGTAGGTCCTGATGTCCTTGTGGATGATGGTGACGTTAGCGGTGGGGTCGGCCATCTTGATCTTGATGGCTTCTCTGCAGGACTGGGCGCAGCACACCCTGCTGCAGTAGGCGACCTTGTCGTTCCTGGATCCGACGCACTGAATGAAGACGACGTCCTTTCCGTTGAAGGAACCGTCGTCGATCTTCTTCTCGGCGGCGATCTGGGTCATGACCTTGCTGTCGCTTCCGCAGTTGTACTCGGTGGGCTCGTACGCGGCGGCTCCGACTGCGAACAGAACGGCTCCGACGGGGTACTCTCCGCCGTCGGCGAGCTGGAGCTTGAAGTTGCCGACGTATCCGGGGATGTCCTTGACGGTTGCTCCGAGGTGAACAGTGATCAGGGGGTTCTCGGTGACCTTCTTGATGGTGTCAGCGAGGTATGCCTGGACATCGACTCCGTCCTCCTTGAAGCGGAAGTTGCGAGCGAATCCTCCCAGCTCCTTCTCCCTCTCGACGAGGTGGACAGGGTATCCCTGGGCGGCGATGTCGAGAGCGGCGGTCATTCCGGTGATTCCTCCACCGATGATGGCGGCGGCGTTGGTGACCGGGATCTCGGCTCCGACGAGGGGCTCGAGGAGACGTGCCTTGGCGATGGCCATCCTGAGGAGGTCCTTCGCCTTGGCGGTTGCGGCCTCGTGCTCGTGCATGTGGATCCAGGAGCACTGGTCGCGGATGTTGGCCATGTTGTAGAGATACTTGTTCAGTCCTCCGTTCCTGCAGGCCTCCCTGAACAGGGGCTCATGAGTCCTCGGGGTACAGGATGCGACAACGACCCTGTTGAGGTCGTGCTCGGAGATGGCCTTGGAGATCGACTCCAGGCAGTCCTGGGCGCAAGCGTACTGGGACTCCTCGGACAGAACGACGTTGGGCAGGGTCTTGGCGTACTCGGCGACGGCCGGGACGTCGACCACGGATCCGATGTTGATTCCGCAGTGGCAGACCCATACTCCGATCCTGGGCTCCTTTCCGGCGACATCCTTCTCGGGCGGGTACACCTTGGGTGCGCAGGGGGTGAAGTCCTTGTCGACGATCCATGCTCCGGCCTTGGCGGCGGATCCGCATGCCTCGGCGACGGAGGTGGGGATGTCCTTGGGGGCGGCGAAGGCTCCGGTCACGAAGATACCGGGCCTGGTGGTCTCCAGGGGGTGGAAGACGGAAGTCTTGCAGAATCCATACTCGTTGAGCTCGATTCCGAGGGTGTCGGCGAACTCCTGAGCGTTCTCAGGGGGAACCAGACCGACGGAGAGGACGACCATGTCGAACTCATCGGAGACGGCGTCGCCGTCGGCGTTGGTGTAGTTCACGGTCAGCTTCTTGGTCTCGGGGTCCTCCTCGATGTTGGAGACACGGGCGGCCCTGTGCATGTTGATGCCGTACTCGTTCTCTCCCCTGTGGATGTAGGCCTCGAACTCCTTTCCGTAGGACCTGATGTCCATGAAGAAGATGTCTTCCTGGAGGTCTCCGTGCTCCTTGGTGATCATGGCCTGCTTGACGGCGTACATGCAGCACACGGACGAGCAGTACTTCTTCCATCCGGCCTTCTGGGACCTGGATCCGCAGCACTGGATGTAAGCGATCTTCTTGGGGTCCTCTCCGCTGGAGGGAACGACGATGTGTCCCCTGTGGGGTCCGGACGCGCACATGAGCCTCTCGTACTCGATGGCGGTGACGACGTTCTGGTACCTGCCGTATCCGTACTCGGTGGCGGTCTCGGCGTTCCATACCTGGAATCCGGGAGCGGCAACGATGGATCCGACCTCGAGGGTGATGATCTCGTCCTTGTCGTCATAGTGGATGGCTCCCTTGCCGCAGTTCTTGGCGCACAGTCCGCACTTGCCCTTCTGGATCATGTTGCAACGGTCGCCCTGGATGATGGCGACACGAGGCACAGCCTGAGCGTGCGGGATGTAGATAGCCTTCCTGTTCACAAGCCCGAACTCGTACTCGTCGGGGATGTTCTTCACGGGACACTTGGCGATACAGTCGCCGCAGCCCGTACACTCCTTGGGGTTGACGTACCTGGCCTTCTTGAGGACGGTAACCTTGAAGTTGCCCGCCTCGCCCTCTACCTTCTGGACCTCATGGTAGGTCAGAACGTCGATGTTGGGGTGTCCGGCGCAGTCCGCCATCTTGGGGGAGAGGATACACGCGGAACAGTCGTTCGTAGGGAAGGTCTTGTCCAGACGGCACATTACGCCTCCGATGGTGGGGTTCTTCTCCACCAGGTAGACGTGAATGCCACGGTCTGCAAGATCCAACGAAGACTGGATTCCTGCGATTCCTCCACCGATAACCAATGCCGATTTGCTCAAGTCATTGCCTCCGTTACCAACTTGGTGTTTGGAACGAGTCGTGATAAGTGTCATCAGTATTTTAATCACTACTACACAATCTTTATAAACAAGCAATCACTTTATTTGTCGTTTTTCAGTCTGGAGTTTTTTGAAACACCTAAAAAATTTAGGGTAGACTAAATATCGAATAGCCAGCACTTCTGAAAAACTTGATTTTTTATCTTATCCTATGTGATAATACAACAGTTTTCTTAGTTGATTTTGAGACAATGCTTCGTAAGGATACGAAGCAAAATTCCTGATAGCATCAATTGTACATGATTTAAATATGAAAACGTGCAGAGGTTCAACTATTGAAAATGCTGGCTATATCTGAAAAGCTGGATTGGTATTCATCCAGCTAGGAATTAACACGAATTTTGAATTAGTAACAACATCGCTCGAATGGTGATTTGACCGGACGAGTGACGGGACGGATCGATGATGAGAGCAGAATAAGTCGTTCCTAAACCTCGGGAAACGTTATATCCGCGTTGACGGTGAGCCGGGGTATGACCGTGAAGTCCGTCAGGGGAAGGAGACGCTACACCTCGTTCGAGGTCCCTGCAGGCATAGGCAGGCATGCTGCGGAACAGGCCGTGAGCTCCATCGCATCGGCCAAGGTCATCACCTGCACCGACGGACTCGCCGTGATCCGCTCGCTTCCGGAGGACCGCGAAGCCCTGGCGGATTCCATCTCCGCCGCATTCCCCGGATCCAGGTCCCTGGACTGCTCGGGCACGCTCAGGGCCCTGCGCACAAGGGACCCGCGGCTCATCGCCCCCCGCAGACGCAGGAAACGAGCGGACTTCCCAGGGCTTCAGGACCAAACCCTATATACCGCGCACCCTTTGGGTCGCGTTAGATTATAGGAGCACGTCTTTTATGCAACCCGGACAGATGGCTTATGACAGGGGGAGCACGGTTTTCTCTCCCGACGGAAGGCTTTTCCAAGTAGAGTACGCCCGCGAGGCCGTGAAGAAGGGTTCCACGACCATCGGAATCAAGTACGACGGAGGTGTCATGCTCATCGTCGACAGGAGGGTCGTCAGCAAGCTCCTGGAACCGAAATCCACCGAGAAGATCCACGAGATCGACGACTACATCGGATGCGCGACATCCGGACTCGTCGCCGACGCCAGGATCCTCGTGGACGAAGCCAGGAAGCAGGCCCAGGTTCACAGGGTCAACTTCGGCGAGAACATCGGAGTCGAGATGCTAGTCAAGAAGATCTGCGACTACGAGCAGAACTTCACCCAGTACGGCGGCGTCCGCCCGTTCGGAACCGCCCTGCTCGTCGCCGGAACCGACGACCTGGGAGCACACCTTTTCGAGACAGATCCCTCGGGAGCCCTCGTGGCGTACAAGGCCACCGGCATCGGCAACGGCCGCCCCGCGGTCATGGACCTCTTCGAGAAGGATTTCAAGGACGGCATGAGCTTCGAAGATGCCGCCGCACTCGGTCTCAAGGGCCTCTCCGCCGCTGTGGAGGAGAAGCTGAAGGCCGATTCCGTCGAGATAGGCATCGCGGAGATCGGAAAGAAGTTCAGGAGGCTCTCCGAGGAGGAGGTCGCCGAGCTCATCGACAAGATGTGATACCATGGTGAACCTCGACGATGCGATAACCGCCCGCCTGGAATCCCACGGGGAGACGTTCGAGATCCTCCTGGACCCCAAGGTGGTCGACCTGATCAAGCAGGGGAAGAAGTTCGACATCGTCGAGTACATGGCCGTCGAGGACGTCTTCAAGAACGCATCCAAAGGAACCAGGCCGGCGGAGGACAAGATCAAGGAGGCCTTCGGGACAGAGGATGTCGCGGAGATCGCCAGGAGGATCGTCGAGAAGGGCGAGATCCAGATCACCGCCGAGCAGCGCAAGGAGATGCTGGAGGCCAAGAGGCAGCAGGTCATCACCTACATCGCGGCCAACGCCATCAACCCCCAGACCCACACGCCCCATCCTCCCCTGAGGATCGAGCTGGCTCTGGAGGAGGCGAAGTTCCACGTCGATGCGTTCAAGCCCCTGGAGAAGGAGATCGAGGAGGCCATGAAGGTCCTCAGGCCGCTGATTCCGATCAGGTTCGAAAAGAGCCGCATCGCCATCAAGCTCAAGGGGAGCGACTACGGCCGCTGCTACGACGACATCATCCACTACGGTATCGTCGAGCACGAGGTCTGGACCCCCGAAGGCGACTGGATCGGCAGCATGGAGATCCCCGCGGGAATCATAACGGAGCTCACCGAGAAGCTGAAGCACAAGACCAAGGGGTCCGCTTCGGTCAAGCTCATGAGCAATTGAAGTTTACAGAGTGATACGAATGGAGAGAAGAAACACCAGACAGACGCGCGAGATCGTCGTCCCCGGAGACATCCTGGACGGCACCGGCATGAAACCGGGAGACTTCGCCTACTTCGACAAGGGCAAGGTCCGCGCCAGCGTCATGGGGGTCCGCAACGTCTTCCAGAACACGGTCGGCGTCATCCCCCTGAGGGGCTGCTACATGCCCACATCGGGCGACACAGTCATCGGAGTCATCGTCGACATCGGGCCTTCCAACTGGCTCATCGACATCGGCGCGCCCTACCCGGCGCCCCTTCACGTCAACGAGGTCCCCTGGAAGGTCGAGTTCGGAGACACATCCCGCTTCATCGGCATGGGAGACGTCGTACTGCTGAAGGTGCTTTCCGTGGACGAGAGCAAGAAGATCCAGGTCACGATGAAGGATTCCGGCCTGAGGAAGCTCGAAGGCGGAAGGCTCGTCAAGGTCTCGCACACCAAGGTGTCCAGGATCATCGGCAAGAGCGGTTCGATGATCTCGATGCTGAAGAACATGACCGACTGCCGCATCACCGTCGGACAGAACGGCATGGTATGGATCGACGGCGACGACGAGAACGCTGACGTGGCCGCGGAGGCCATCAGAATAATCGAGGAGAAGGCCCAGTGCGGCAACCTCACCGACAGGATCAAAGAATTTATCGAGAACAAGCTCCCCCAGAGCGAAGATGATGAGGGGGAGGAGTGACCATGAGCGGACACACTGATATGGTATTGGTCGACGAGAACGGCATGCGCATCGACGGAAGGACCGCCGAGCAGCACAGGCCCATCAAGATCGAGGCCGGCGTCCTGCACAACGCGGACGGATCGGCATACGTCGAAATCGGAAAGAACAAGGTGCTCGCGGCCGTCTACGGCCCCAGGGAGTGCCACCCCAGGCACCTGCAGAACCCTGAGAAGGCGATCGTGCAGGTGAAATACAATATGGAGGCGTACTCGGTCTCCGACAGGAAGAGGCCCGGAACGGACAGGAGGAGCATCGAGATCTCCAAGATCACCGCCGAGGCGCTCGAGAAGGTCGTTCTCACCGAGCTCTACCCCCGCGCGTCCATCGACGTATACATCGAGATCCTCCAGGCCAACGCCGGAACCAGGTGCGCCGGTCTCACCGCCGCATCCGTCGCTCTCGCAGACGCCGGCATCCCCATGAGGGACATCGTCCCCGCCATCGCCGCAGGCAAGGCGGACGGCAAGGTCCTCCTGGACCTGAACAAGGAGGAGGACAACTACGGTCAGGCCGATGTGCCCATCGCCATCGTCCCCTCGACCGACGAGATCGTCCTGCTCCAGATGGATGGAAACATGACCCGTGCCGAGTTCGACCACGCGATCGAGCTCGCCGTTAACGCCTGCCACGAGGTCCACGACCTCCAGGTCGACGCCCTCAAGAGGCGCTACTCCAAGAATCATCAGGAGGCTTCCGAATGAGCAACGAGATGATGTCCAGCATCAAGCGCGACCACATGATCCATCTCCTCGAGGAGGGGAAGAGGCAGGACGGCCGCGGTGTCAAGGACTTCAGGAAGATCAGCATCGAGACCGGCCTCATCGAGTCCGCAGACGGATCCGCCAGGGTCAGGATCGGAAACACCACCGTGATCGCGGGGATCAAGATCATCCCCGGAACACCCTTCGGCGACACCCCGAACCTCGGAGTGCTCACCACCGGTATGGAGCTCATCCCCATGGCGCACCCCACATTCGAATCGGGACCTCCCGGAGAGGACGCCATCGAGCTCGCCCGTGTCGTGGACCGCGGAATCCGCGAATCCGGCATGGTCGACGTCGAGGCCCTGTGCATCACCCCCGGAGAGGAGGTATGGATGTGCTACATCGACATCTACGCCATCGACCACGACGGCAACCTGTTCGACGCCGCGAACCTCGCGGCGGTGGCGGCGCTGAAGTCGGCGATCGTCCCCGGAGAGCAGTACGGGAAGGGTCCCAACAAGCCCCTGCCAGTCACATGCACGCCGATTTCGATCACTGAGGTCAAAATCGGAAACACATTAATAGTAGACCCCGACTACGACGAAGAGCAGATTTCAACCGCGCGTCTTACGGTCACGACCGACGACAACGGGAACTTCAGGGCCATGCAGAAGGGCGGGTGCGGCTCGATCACCCTTGACGAGCTGAGCCAGTGCCTCGACAGGTCCGTGGAGATCGGCGCGGAGATCAGAAAAATCATTGGGTGATCCCACATGGCAAAGAGGACAGAGAAAGCGGGCAGCGCCGGAAGGTTCGGAGCAAGGTACGGAGTTATCGTCCGCAACAGGATCAAGAACATCGAGGCCCAGCAGAAGCAGAAGCACGAGTGCCCGGTATGCCACCACCACGCCGTCAAGAGGCAGAGCTCCGGCATCTGGTACTGTGCGCACTGCGACACCAAGTTCGCCGCTGGCGCCTACACCCCCAAGACCAAGAGGGAGATCTCTCAGGTCAGCGAGCAGTGAGCCACGATGTACAGATGCGCCAAGTGCAACGAGCCCGTCAGGAACGTCAACGCCCTGGGGCTCCAGTGCGAGAAATGCGGATCCAAGATCTTCTTCAAAGAGAGACCCAACGTGAAGAAGGTCCTGAAGTCCGACTGAGCGATGCTCAGGGCCACCCTGAGGATGGACGGCGCCGCCGCGAAGGCGGCCGCCGATTCCATCCGTCCGGAATCCGGAAGGGAACTGCCCAGAACGAGGTCGTCCGTCCGTATGGAAGGGGACGTCGCGGTCATCGAGATCGATGCCGACGACGCATCCGCCATGAGGGCGGCCCTCAACTCGTACCTAGAGTGCATCTCCGTAGTACAGAGCGTGGAGAACATCGCCAAGGTGAGACAATGAACAGCATCAGCCCCCAGCTCCAGAACCAGATCGCTCAGTATCAGCAGGTTCAGCAGCAGCTCCAGGCCGTATCCTCCCAGAAGATGCAGTACGATGCACAGAAGAGGGAGATGGCCAGGACTCTGGAGGAGCTCAACTCCGCGACCGGCGACGTCTACAAGTCCGCGGGATCGCTCCTGATCAAGGTCGAGGACAAGGACAAGCTCAAAGGAGAGCTGGAGGAGTCCATCGAGACCATGGAGGTCAGGATCTCCAGCATGGACCGCCAGGAGAAGTCGCTCCAGGAGAAGTTCAAGATCCTGTCCGACACCATCAACGCCGCCATGGGCAACGCAAGGCCCGCACCGGCCGACGAGGAGTGAAGGACGTTCCGAAACCTCTTCCCAAACCCGATTATTCCCAATTCTACGGTTTCATGCAACGTAATCATCCTGGTTATATACAATCGGATGAATCGGAATGAGCATGGATGCGCTCGAGCTGAAAGACGTCCGGAAATCCTACGGCGAGAGGGAGGCCGTTCACGGCATCACCCTCTCGGTGAAGGAAGGCGAGATCTTCGGTCTCATCGGACACAACGGAGCCGGGAAGACCACCACGCTCAGGATGATCTCCACCCTTCTGGGGATCACATCGGGGTCGATATCCGTCTTCGGACACGATGTCGCCACCGAACCCGAGGAGATCAGGAAGATCATCAGTTATCTGCCTGAGGATGCAGGCGCCTACAAGGACCTCACGGGACGGACGTATCTGGAATTCATGGCCAGCTTCTTCACCACCGGTGCCGCGAAGGATGCCATGGTCGCCAAGGGCATCGAGCTCGCCGATCTCGGCGAGAGGATAGATTCCAAGGTCGACACCTACAGCAAGGGGATGATGAGGAGGCTGCTCATCGCCAGAGCCATCATGCCCAATCCCAGGCTCGCGATCATGGACGAGGTGACCTCCGGATTGGATGTCATCAATGCGTACGAGATCAGAGAGGTCATCAGATCCATCGCATCCACTGACGTGACCGTCATCATGTCCTCGCACAACATGTTCGAGGTCGACATGCTCTGCGACCGCGTCGGACTCATCGACCAGGGCAACCTCATCCTCCTGGGAACACCGGAGGAGCTCAAGGAGCGTTTCGGCGTCGATACCCTCGAAGAGGTATTCGTCAAGGCGGTGAAAGGATGAGCCACATCACCACGATAATGAAGAAGGAGATCCGGGAGATGCTCTCCCCCGGATCCGTGGCGTCGATCCTCATAATGGTCGTCCTGTTCGCAGGAATGGGAGGACTCATCGGCGGAGAGGTCGAGAAGGCAGCCGCTCTGCCGGAATTCGGTTACATAGGCGAAAAGGAATACGGATACGACGGAACGACGACCCCGTGGACCCCTTACAAGTTCCTCACCGACACCTACGGCGATGAAGCGGGCAAGATCACCTACCTCGGGAACGGTTCCGACGATATAGCGAAGATGATGCAGGAGATGGGCATATCGTCCGTCATAGCCCTGCCTTCCGAAGAAGAATTCAGAAGCCTGATGTCCGAAGGGAAGCAGATCACCGTCCTGCAGTACTACATCTACGAGCCCACCGGCATGTTCGGATCCGTGTCGTCCACCGTGATGACCAGTATCGTATCGCTGCTGAACTCGAACCTGTCCGCGAAGCTCATCTCCGAGGGGGGATACACCGATGTCTCGTTCATCACCAGCCCCCTTGTATCCGGCGACAGCGCCACCAGCACCATCGTCAACGGCGAGGCCCACTCCGGCGTGACCCCTTACCAGATCGCGAACGCCGTCAGCAGCCAGACCATGATGATCCCTCTGGTGATCATGATCATCATCACGATGATCGGAAGCATCGTCATCAGCTCCATGGGGACCGAGAAGGAGAACAAGACCCTGGAGACCCTGCTCACCCTGCCCATCAAGAGGACGTCCATCGTCACCGGGAAGATCCTGGCGGCGGCCATCGTGGGACTGATCTACGGCCTGGCGTACATGGCGGGCATGTCGATCTACATGGGCGCCATGACAGGGATGGTCGCCGAATCAGGCTCCGTGGACCTCGCATCCATCGGGATGTCCCTGGACCTCGCCGATTGGGCCCTCGTGATGCTGTCCATGTTCCTCGCCATCGTATGCGCCCTCGGCATCTGCATGATCCTCGGAGCGTTCTCCAAGAACTACAAGTCCGCTCAGACCATGACGATGCCTCTGAGCATCCTGGCGATCATCCCCATGTTCGTGATCATGTTCACGGGATGGTACGGATGCGGATCGGTCCTTCAGGGAATCTGCTTCGCCATCCCGTTCTCCCATCCGATGATGGCCATGCAGGCTCTGATGAACGGGGACTCCGTCCTGGTCCTCGCGGGGATCGCGTACATGGCGGTGTTCGCCGTCGCGACCATCCTCATCACCGTGAAGGTATACAATTCCGACATCCTCATCACCGGGCTCGGTCAGAACAAATGGGTCCAGAAGATGTCTCGGCGCAGGTGAGGTCAGAAATAGAATGGCGGAGATGGGGTCGCATGCTTAGCAGCATCGCGTACGAACTCTCCGCCGAAGGGACCAAGGCCGTCCTGGTCCACGGCAACGCGGACATGGACGCCCTCGGTTCCGCCTACGCCATCGCCAGGTGCTTCCCCGGATGCGCCATCTTCGCACCGGACGGATTGGACCGCGTCTCCAAGATGGTCGCCGCCAAGATGGAGATCGCAGTGCGCGAAGGACTTGGCGAGGGATTCGACAGGATCGTCGTCGTGGACACCTCATCTCCGGAGCAGCTCTGCCCCGGTGCGGATTTCAGAGCGGACATCGTCGTAGACCACCACACCCCCACGGGGAGATGGGATGCCGCCGACATGTTCTACTGCGACGACTCCCGGACCTCGTGCTGCGAGATAGTCAAGGATCTGATCGAGGGCGCCGGGATCGAAATGCCCCGCGACGCCGCGCTCATGCTCCTGGGCGGCATGCTGACGGACTCGGGGCACTTCCAATTCGCCAGACCACATCTTCTCCAAGCATTCTACGAGCTCATGGAGGCCCACTGCATAGCCATGGACGAGGCGATGGACCTGGTCCAGGCCGAGGTGAGCATCTCTGAGAGGATCGCCATGCTCAAGGCCGCCAGCCGCGTAAGGTTCGAACGCGTCGGCCAGATGATCGTCGCGATATCCGCCGCTGGAAGCTACGAAGCATCATCCGCCAGGGCGCTGCTCGATTCCGGAGCGGACATCGCATTCGTCGGATCCCAGAGGGAGAACGAGTTCCGCATCAGCGGACGCGCGACCCAGGATGCCGTCAGGAAGGGTGTGCATCTCGGCGAGATCATGGCCCGCGTCAGCGGGGAGACCATGTCGGACGGGGGGGGCCACGGCGGTGCCGCCGGGATCAACGGAACCGGCGACGTCGAGGCCATGCTCATGATCTGCATGGAGAACACGATGGACGTCATGCGGGATATCCGCAACCGGACGGCCAATCAGAACTGATCCGGGAAGATGCCGGGGATGGCCCCCGGCGGGTTTCTCACCTGAGCTTCTTCAGGTTCTCTACGATCCCCTTGAGGTTCTCGTAGTTCTCGGGGTGCTCGGCGAAGTAGTCCCTCACCGGCTGAAGGGTCTTGAAGAGACCGTCGGTGACACCTGATTTCAGATCCACGGGGGACAGTCCTCCGCCGTAGTACGCCGCCTTCAGGGCCTCGTAGTCGGGGATGTCGATGGGTCCGCCGTACTTCTCGGGGCGGTCGATGTGCATCGCACCCTCTCTGGGGAACAGGATGTACTTGCAGATCATCATGATCGGATTGACATCCTCGTTCTCGGGCTCGGGCGGGCAGTACGCCTTCTTCATCTTGGCGGCGATGTCCTCCTTGGAATCATGGATCCTGATGCTTCCGGAGGGGTCGCTCTTGGACATCTTGGACTCCACGGGATCCATCCTGTTGCCTCCCTTCAGACCGGGGAGCAGAGGGGTGTGGAGAGCGATGGGCTTGTGCCATCCGAGCTTGTCGGCGGCGTCCCTGGCGAGCATGTGGGCCCTGCGCTGATCGAGTCCCGCGTATGCGAGGTCCACATCCATGTAGAAGATGTCCGTGGCCTGGAGGATCGGGTAGAAGAGCTTCGAGGCATCGACCTCGGCCTCGTCCTCGGACCTTCCCATGATGGTCATGGCCCTCTTGACCCTGGACAGGGAAGTGGCCTTCGCCACATTGATGGCCATCTCCCAGTACTTCATATCGGACAGGATCTCGCTGGCGTAGCGGAACTGCACCTTGTCCCTGGGAACCCCCAGGGCGACGAAGCAGTCCTCCATGTACCTGGCGCAGGCCTTGATGTTGTCGAGGTCTCCGCCCAGCTTGTCGTTGATGTACGCGTGCCAATCGGCCCAGTAGATGGTGACGGTGAATCCTGCATCGGTGAGGTCCCTGATCTTCTGGGCCACGAGGACCCATCCGAGATGGACGAGCCCGGAGGGCTCGAAGCCGATGTAGGCAGCAGGATGCTCCTTGTCCTGAAGGAGCTTCGCGATCTCCTCATCGGTGACGACCTCGACCGAGTTGCGGGTGACCAGCGCCAACCTGTCTTCGAAATTCATGTTATCGGGCGGTCCGTAGGCCCTTTTTGATAAAAAGACTAGCTAGGAGACTTCCGTGTCGGTGGAATCAGGTATACGAAACTAATACCGTACCGTCATACTGCGTGCAGGGTCCGGGTTTTATCAACCCGCCGACGGAAACGGCATCATGGACCCGACCTTGGCGGTGATATGCATGGGGATGACCCTGCTTGGCTGCCTCATGGGGCTGTTCAGCGGCATCGTTCCGGGGATACACGTCAACACACTAGCAGCCATACTGCTGGCATCGTATCCCGCATTGTGCTCGATGCTGCCCTTGGACACGGCCGGGTCCGCCGTTTCGGTATCCTGCTGCATAGCGGCCGCATCCGTCGTGCATTCCTTCGTGGACTTCGTACCGTCGGTGTTCATCGGAGCTCCCGATGCCGAGGATGCCGTGTCGGTGCTGCCCGGACACCGCCTTCTCAAGCAGGGTCGCGGCATGGAGGCGGTACGCGCGGCGGCCATCGGGAGCCTGATCGGATGCTCGGCATCGATCCTCACCGCCCTCCCGCTGCAATGGCTTCTGATCCAGGGTGCAGGGGATGTCCTGGACAGGCTCACCCCCGCGGTCCTCCTCACGGCATGCACGGTGCTCCTATGGCAGGAATGGTCCCGCGGAAGCGGGATATGGGGCCCGATCGCATTCCTCCTATCGGGGATTCTCGGATTGGGATGCATGGTCCTCCCGATATCATCGGATGGGATCGTCGGGGACGGGAGCATCATGATGCCTCTGCTCACCGGCCTGTTCGGCATACCGGTGATGCTGGAGTCGTCCAAGGAAGGGCGGATGCCCGCCCAGTCCGATCGCGTGAAGGACCCGACGGGTCCGATGCCCGGACTCAGAGGAGTGCTCATGGGCACCCTGGCGGGATGGTTCCCCGGGATCACCTCGACGGTCGGAGCGGCAATGTCCGCAGCGGTCTTCCCGGAGAAGAGGCCCGAACGCTTCATCTCCACGGTGGCATCGATCGGGACCGTCACATCCGTCCTCGCACTGATAACGCTGTCAGTATCCGGCAACGGGAGATCCGGGACGGCTCTCGCCATCGGAGAGGTGCTCGGCGATTCCATCGGAGGCTTCGCCTCGGAGCCCTTCCTCATGCTGCTCCTGTCGACGGCGATAGGTTCCATGGCCGGATACCACCTGACCATATCGTGCGGGAGGCTGTTCTGCAGGATAGCCCCCCGTATAAGGCAGAGGATCCTGAACCGGGCCGTCCTCATCCTGCTGACAGTCCTGACCCTTGTGCTCACTGGGCCCGCGGGCCTCTTCGTGCTGCTGTGCTCCACGGCCGTGGGGATGGTCCCTTCGGCGTGCGGAACGGGGAGGCTCGTCCTGTGCGGATGCCTGATCCTCCCCGTGCTGATCTTCAAGCTCTCGCGATCGCTCGAGCTTCGCCCTGGCCTTGGACATGAACCTGGCATCGTCCACGACGAACCTCTCGTGGGTGCCCGATCCTACCTCGCCCTTGGCGTCATGCACCGAGACCCTGAACACGAGCCTCCTGCGGTCGATCTCCACCAGCTCGGTCTCGCATGTCACATCCATGCCGACCGGGGTGGCGGCCGAATGGGCCACATCCAGATGGGTGCCTACCGTGCTGGAGCCCTCGTCGAGGAAAGGTGCGACGCTCGTGCTCGCCGTGGCCTCGATCAATGCGATCATGGCGGGCGTGGCGAACACGTCGAGGGTGCCGCTGCCCAATGCGCGTGCGGTGTTCGATTCCGTGACGGATACGGTCCTGGATCCCTTGATCCCGATGCTGAGCATGCCCGGTTGATGGAAGCATCCGCATTAATCCTATCTGGGGAACGGTCGCCCATCGTCAGATATACTTACCCGCAGGCCTTTACGACGACCATGGGATTGGAAGACGACCTCTACAACGAGCTGTTCGAGCTCAGGGAAGAGCTGCGCGAGGAGAGGAAGCTCTCCAACGGGCGCGTCCCGCAGGTATGCTCGGACGAGGCCCTGAGGGAGATGGCCCAGCGCGTCCCGACCAAGGTCGAGGACTTCTCCGCCATCGTCGGCGTGGGCCAGAGGTTCGTCGAGCTCTACGGGGAGGACTTCCTGAACGTCACGAGGAAATACGCCATCACCGCGGCGAACGGCTCCAGCATAGACGCCGAGGCGGCGCAGACCCTCCGTGAGCTCGAGAAGAAGCTCATTAACATCAACAAGGCCAACAGGCTGCTTTTCCAGCCGAAGCTGTCCAGGAAGAACGCGTTCGACCTCATGCAGCTCCCGGACGCGGACATCATGGGCCTGGTGTTCGGGAACAAGCGCACCCTGAAGCTCGTGGACACCGCCAAGGGTCCCGAGATGGTCAAGGCGTACAAGCAGCTCAACGAGATCATACGCGAGGTGAACAGGGAGCAGAGGGACAAGGGTCAGTACGACCTGTACGTCGCCTATCCCTTCGTCGAGGGGGAGATGCCCGACGGGGACCTGGACATACGCGCCCCTCTGGCACTGTTCCCGGTGATACTCGAGAAGGACACCCGCGTCATCACTCTAAAGATGGACGATTCGAGGGATGCGATCTACAACAACACGCTCATCCTCGGATTCATCAAGGCCGGAGGGCAGAACAGGCCCCTGCCCGACAACATACTCGAGGACTACACCGCCGAGTCCTTCCTGACCAACCTGGTCGACTTCTACAACAACAACGGCATCAGGCTCGACTACACCTACAGCCTCCCCACCGCCTTCATCGAATACAGGGCGGGCGAGTTCCCCCGCTATCAGCCCGGGGAGATGAGACTGGTCCCGAACATCCTGATCGGGAAGTATCCCACATACTCCAGCTCGATCCAGAAGGACTTCGACGGCATGCTCGCCGGCAGGGAGATCAACGGGATCCTGAACGACCTCATCGTCGACCTGAACAAGACGGACTACCTCTCCGAGTATCCGCTCCCCCTGTCCGAGGAGGACATCGAGAAGAAGGGGCTGGAGGCGTCCGAGAGGGACCTGATCTACATCAATTCGCTGAACAGCTCCCAGGAGAACATCATCACGGCCATGGAGAAGGGCGACGAGATCGTCGTCCAGGGTCCTCCCGGAACCGGGAAGTCCCAGGTCATCACCGGGCTGATAACATCCGCGGTGATGAAAGGGAAGACCGTGCTGATGGTGTCCGAGAAGAAGACGGCCCTCGACGTGGTCTACTCCAGGCTGGGAACGCTGTCCAAGTACTGCCTCCAGATCGACGACGTCGCCAACAAGGAGAGCTTCTACAGGCAGCTCGGCAGGATGCTCGAGACCGGGGTGCCGAAGCGCCCCTGCGACGTGGAGTCCATATCGGACAGCATCGACAACGACGTGCTGCTCCTGGACAACATCGCCGATATCATGTACAAGCCCGGCGAGTTCGGGATCGAGCCGTACCGCCTCTACGCCATGGACAGATGGCTCGACCTGAGCGACAAGCGCCAGTTCGACGAGTACCGCATCCTGAAGGAGAGCATCGAACCCACCCTTCTCGACCTCAAGTACCCGGAGATCAGGGAGCTCCACCGGAAGTTCGCCGACCAGGTGCTGATGAGGAACATCAACGAATACATGCAGCTGGTCCAGAAGTACCCCTGGATGACCCAGATGAAGGCCGACCTCTCCGAGTACAACATCGGCGAGATGAAGGCCGACCTCCTGGACCTGGACAAGCAGATGACCGAGTTCAGAAGCAAGGGATTGGTCAGCAGGCTGTTCTCCAAGGGCAAGGTCTCCCGCGAGGCCACCGCCATGGCGGACAAGTACTTCAGGAACTACAACGAGCACACGGTCAACGCCGTCATGGACAACCCGCGCGGATTCTTCGACGCCCTCGACGGATACGAGACATACTCGGCGAGGTCCACCGTCTACAGCAAGCTGTCCTCGGACGAGAAGAACTACGGGGAGGACGTCCTCGGGGTCTCCGGACAGACCAAGATGTCCTACGCCGACAGCAACGACAGGATCTACGATTGGATCCTGAACGAGCACCTCCAGAGGTTCGATGCGTCCCACAAGGACATCATGCAGGAGATCTGGGATTTCGAATCCATCGTCAGCGACATGGACAGGAAGATCGCCGAGAAGAGGGAGCTCTGCAGGGACAAGGTGGAGGAGATCCTCCAGCAGGACCTGAAGTACATCACCGAGTCCAAGAGGCGCGGGGACATCAACAGGATCATCGAATCCAAGAGGAAGTGGAACCTCAACAAGTTCATCAACCGCTACGGATACGAGCTGTTCAAAGGGGTCCGCGTATGGCTCCTAACCCCCGAGGTTGTCTCCGAGATCCTCCCGCTGGAGATGGGCATATTCGACGTGCTCATCTTCGACGAGGCCTCGCAGATGTACGTCGAGAAGGGCGTGCCGTCCATCTACCGTTCCAAGAAGGTCATCGTCGCCGGGGATCACAAGCAGCTCCGCCCGTCCTCCCTCGGAGTGGGGAGGATCGACTACGAGAGCGACGAGGAGGACCCCGAGGACGACGTCTCGGCCGCGCTCGAGGAGGAGAGCCTGCTCGATCTCGCCAGGTCCAGATACGACTCCATCCTGCTGAACTTCCACTACCGCTCCAAGTACGAGGAGCTCATCGCGTTCTCCAACTACGCGTTCTACAACGGAAGACTGTACGTCTCCCCCAACGTCGAGGAGCCGGAGAGGCCCCCCATAGAGGTGTTCCGCGTGGACGGCCTGTGGGAGAACAAATCCAACATCGCCGAGGCCAGGAAGATCGTCGGCCTGCTGAAGGAGTTCTTCGCCAACAGGAGGAACAACGAGACCGTCGGGATCATCACGTTCAACTCGTCCCAGAGGGACCTCATCTCGGATGTCCTGGACGAGGAATGCGCCTCCGACCCGTCCTTCGGGAAGGCCGTCAACGACGAGATGCGCAGATTCGACAACGGCGAGGACGTGGGTCTGTTCATCAAGAACATCGAATCCGTCCAGGGGGACGAGCGCGATGTCATCATGTTCTCCGTCGGCTACGCCAAGAACAGCGACGGGAAGCTGATGCAGAGGTTCGGATGGCTGAACAACCGCGGAGGCGAGAACCGTCTCAACGTCGCCATCTCCAGGGCCAAGAAGAAGATCCTGATCGTCACATCCTTCGAGCCGGAGGACCTCCAGGTCGACAACATGAAGAACGACGGACCGAGGATCCTCAAGAAGTACCTCCAGTACGCCCGCGCGATCAGCGACGGGAACAAGGACATGGCGGATTCCATCCTGAGGTCCTTCGGAGACGAGAGATGGGAGACCCCGGACGAGATCGGCTCGTCGAGGATATCGGACCGCGTGTACAACGCGCTCACCCGCAAGGGATACACCGTCGAGAAGAACGTCGGAATCGGCGGGTACCAGATCGATCTGGCTGTCAAGCAGAACAACAGATACATCCTCGGCATCGAGTGCGACAGCCACCTGTACTCCCTCCCGGCATCCACAAGGGAGAGGGACTACCACAGGCAGAAGTACCTGGAATCCAGAGGATGGAGGATCCACAGGGTCTGGACCCCGGGCATGTGGAAGAACCCCGACAGGGAGATCTCCAGGATAATCGAGGCGATCGAGCGCAGCAACGATGCCGCCTGACCGGGCCCTCCGGGGCCCGTAAACCCCTTACCGTCTTCTCAGAGCTTCGAGACATCCCCCGTGCGGAGGTCGCATCCGAAACGGTCCTCCCAGTGCAGCCTTATCGAGGCTTCCGCCGCGAGGTCCGTGTTGCTGTAGACTATCGACCACTGGGTGTTGCTGGTTATATCCTCGGGATCCGGCAGCTGGGATGACACGCGCAGCGCCTCCCATGCATCCTCGGGCGTCGCGCTGCCGCGGGTGCGCTCGATCACATCCATGACGGAATCGTAGCGCTCCCTCCCGTGACCGTAGCGGCCGTTGCGCTGATGAGGGAGGACGCGATCCTCATGCATGGCGTAGAAATTGGTGGTCGCCTCGACGCGGGTGACCGTCATCGCCCTGTCCGAACTGTCGCAGTCGTACTCCACGACGCGGGAATCGCCGGATGCGTCCGTTATGAAGAAGTGGTAATCCCTTCCGGAAGTTGCGAGCATGGCGTATCCTCTGATCAGATTCACCGCAGCCTCGGTCGAATCGGCTCTGTCCAATACCAACCGGATGACCAGGCTGGTCGCGATCGTCGGCCTCCCTTCGGTCTTCTGGCGCGTCGGTTCGCTGTCCAGCGTGAGCACTGCGATGGATACGCCCTTCTCGTTCACTCCGTCCAGACATATGAACGGCGCCGTCAGGCACGCGATCCTCGATCCGAATCCCATCGGATCGTTGGCACCGATGTTGTCCAACGCTGCGAATGCTATGGAAGAGAAACCTCCTTGAGGGCGGCACCTCACTATCATAGCGGATGTATCGAACTTGAAATCGTAGTTGCGGCCCATGAGATGCTTCGAATCGGCCGTGGTCATGGAGAATGCGGTGCAGGAGAACTCGGGCGCGCGCATCCTCACGGGCAGGAACGGGATCGCCTCCTTCCTGATGGCTTCGACCAGGCTCCTATCATCCGTTATCCCGCGCGAGATGAGACGGTCCAGATCATAACGGTAACGGACATCCATGGCGTACAGCCCGTAGCCGTCCTCGTATCCGGCGATCCGCTCAATGCTCCTCATCGTTCCGACACGCATCAGATCCCTCCGAATGTACAGCGATCCGACGATGCCCGATCAGACGGATAATCATATCGCATCACCCCTTTTCTATCGGTTTCTCCATTCCTGATGCATGTCCTTCATGGAACTGACCGCAGAGAGGTACTCCTCCAGGAAGTATTCGAGCAAACCCGTCGAGAAGGAGAAGATCGATGCGATCCTCGAAGCGGGAAGGCTCTCGCCCACCGCCAAGAACCTGCAGCCCGTCAGGGTCCTCGTGGCAGAGACCCCGGAATCCCTCGGGAAGCTGGCCAAGACCGCCAATCTCTACGGGGCCCCTGTCGGACTGGTCGTCATCGCGAGGACCGATATCGCGTGGACCAGACCCTTCGATTGCAAGAACTTCGGCGACATCGACGCCAGCATCGTCACGACCCAGATGATGTACGAGGCCCAGGAGCAGGGACTCGGGACGGTATGGATCGGATACTTCGAGCCCGCGATCCTGAAGGAGGAGCTGTGCCTCGCCGGGAACGAGGAGGTCTCGGCCATCCTAGCCGTCGGATATCGCGCCGACGAGACCTCGAGGAACCACGGGAACCGCATCCCGATGTCCGAGTTCGCCAAACGCATCTGAACCTCCTCCGGCCCGTCGCATGGCGGGTCGGAGGATACTTCTCATCGATATTCCTGTTGCTTTTTAGGACGAACTAAAATAGTAGGAATCGGATTTTCCGGAACATGTCCAAGAAGACTCTCAAGATCGAAGGGATGATGTGCGAGGGCTGCGTGAAGTCCGTCAAGGAGGCCCTCGAGAAGGTCCCCGGCATCACGAGCGTGGATGTCAACCTGAAGAAGGGCACCGCCGTCGTCCAGGGGGATGTCGATGATGAGACGCTGATCAAGGCCGTCGTCGACGCCGGATTCCGCGGTTCCGTCAAGCATGGTCTGTTCCGATGAGGACTCGCATATTCCGCGTCGGCGGGATGAGCTGCGCCGCCTGCTCCGGTCGCATAGAGTCGGCCGTCGGAGCCCTGGACGGCGTGCAATCCTGCAACGCCAACATCGGAAACAACACCGCCACGGTCGTCTACGACGAGAACGTCGTCACCGAGGACCGCATAGCCGCCGCCATAACAGGCGCGGGATACCAGGTCATAAGCGACGACCGCGGCGAGGCCGACAAGGCCGCCCTCGAGGCCCTGGCCGTTCAGAAGAGGGACCTGATCCTCGCGATCGTATTCGCGATACCTCTGAGCATCGTCGCCATGGGGCATATGTTCGGGCTGGAACCCGGAATCAGCGCCCTGTCGCAATGCATCCTCCAGATTGTTCTGCTCGCCCCCATCCTGTATGCAGGCCGCCGCTTCTTCAGGAAGGGCATCCCTGCGCTGTTCTCGAAGAGCCCCACCATGGATTCGCTGGTGTCCCTGGGGTGCACCGCGTCCGTCCTCATGGGACTCCACGGAACATATCTGGTATGGACGGGGGATGCCATGGCGCTGCACTCGCTGAGCTTCGACTCGGCAGGGATGATCATCGCCCTCGTGAGCATCGGGAAGTACCTGGAGGCCCGCTCGAAATACAGGACCAACGACTCCCTCAGGAAGCTCCTGGAGATGGCACCGGACCAGGCGACCGTCGTCAGGGACAGCGTCGAATCGGTCGTGAGATCATCCGACCTCGTACCGGGGGACATCATACTCATCCGTCCGGGCGAGAAGATAGCCACGGACGCCACAGTGGTGGACGGCGAGTCGTCGGTCGACGAGTCCATGCTGACAGGCGAGAGCATCCCTGTGACCAAACGTCCCGGGGACCTGGTCTACGGAGCGACGGTCAACGGTTCGGGCAGCCTCCGCGCCAGGGTGGAGAAGACCGGGGACGACACCGTCCTGTTCCAGATAGCCAGGATGATGGAGATGGCCCAGGGAACCAAGGCTCCTGTGGCCAGCGTCGCCGACCGCGTGGCGGCGGTTTTCGTGCCGATCGTCATCGTGATCGCATTCCTCGCCTGCGCAGGATGGATCCTGGCCGGGAGGGATGCAGAGTTCGCATTGAAGATCGCCGTCTCCGTCCTCGTGATCTCCTGCCCCTGCGCGATGGGACTGGCGACGCCTCTGGCGATAGTCGTCGGAACCGGGATCGGATCGAAGCACGGCATCCTGTTCAAGACCGCGGCCTCCTTGGAAGCGGCGGCGAACATCGACACCGTCATCCTCGACAAGACGGGCACATGCACCGTCGGGCATCCCGAGGTGGTGTCCGTATCGACCGGGATGGACGAGGAGGAGTTCGTCTCCATCACGGCAGCCGCCGAATCCGATTCGGAGCATCCCCTGGGCCAGGCCGTGGTCGCGTATGCGGCCCGCACCGGCATCGCGATCCCGGAGCACAGAGGATTCGAGAGCGTCACGGGCGGGGGAGTGAGATGCTCCGTCGAAGGTCGCGACGCGATCGTCGGAAGCAGGCGGTTCCTATCCGAGAACGGGATCGAAGCACCGGAGGATGCGGATTCCGATTCATCCGAAGGGAGGACCTGCATCCTCGTCGCGATCGACGGCGCCTATGCGGGATCCATCTCGATCATGGACCCGATAAGGCCCGAGAGCCCGGAGGCTGTATCCGCTCTCATCGATGACGGCAAGAAGGTCATGATGGTCACAGGCGACCGCAGGAGCACGGCGGAGCATATCGCCGGAGAATTGGGAATCTCCGAGGTGAGATCGGAGACGAAACCCGGGGACAAGCTGGAGATCGTCAAAGGCCTCCAGGTCGCCCAGAGGAGGGTCGCCATGACCGGCGACGGGATAAACGACGCCCCTGCACTGACGCAGTCGGACCTGGGGATCGCCGTCGGTTCCGGAACGGACATCGCGATGGAATCCGCCGACATCGTCCTGATGAACGACGACCTCCGCAGCGTGCCGGCATCCCTCGAGATCGGCAAGGCCACCCTGAAGAACATCAGGCAGAACCTGTTCTTCGCATTCTGCTACAACGCGGTCTGTATCCCGATAGCGGCCGGTCTGCCCGTGCTGCTGGGATACGACGGGCTGATCGATCAGATGCCCATGATATCGGCGGCGGCGATGTCGCTTTCATCGATATCGGTCGTCTCCAACGCGATGAGGCTCAGATCGTTCAGGCCGAACGCTCTGAGAGACGGGCCGAAGTGACCCTCATGGTCCCGCCCTGGCGGGACCAGTCCTTCTCGGAGGATACGATCTCCAACGGACGGGAGTGCATCGGCGAATCGATGGTCAGGGATTCATACTCGCCCCCCTCGCCCATTATGCTGATGCCCGTACGGGTACGGATCGCCTTCAGCTCCTCCACCGCCTGCCTGTCGATGATGCGTCCGAGCCATTCCTCGCCCAGACCCTCGGCGTAGCAGCCGACGATCATCGACCTGATCCCGGAATCGATGAACTGGTCCATCAGCATGTCCTGATCCTTCCTCCACAGAGGGGCCATGAGCTTCAGACCGAGATCCCCGCAGACTATATTCATCCTGTCCCATTGGTAATCGGACCAGATCGCACCTGATACGACGCCCTCGACATCCAATCCGTCGAGCGCGTTGCGGAGCCCCTCCATGTCCCCCTCCTCGGTTCCAGAGCTCTTCGCGGTGACCAGCTCCTTCCCCATGGACTCGGCCATCAGGGGAACCACGGACAGATTGGGGGTGTGGAAGATCCAGGATGCCGCATCCTCCGGAACGATGTTGACCAGATACGGGATGTCGTGACCCGACTGCTCCATCAGATAGAGCGAGAATGTGGAATCCTTCCCGCCGGAATACAGGGATGCGAGCCTCATGCCCCTCCCATGCGGGGGACCATATAATTCCCCTCCGCCGCGGCTCGGAGGAAAAATGGATTATAGTCCGGACGCTACGGGAGCACGGAGTGACCGCAGATGGCACTGGAAGCCGCCGAGATGAAGAGGATTGTCGCCGAGAAAGCCGTTGACACCTATGTCAAGGACAAGATGAACGTCGGACTCGGAACAGGATCGACCGCATACTACGCCATCAAGAGGATCGGACAGCTCGTCAACGAGAACGGGTACGACCTCACCTGCGTCGCAACGTCCGTCCAGAGCGAGAACCTGGCCCGCGAATGCGGAATCAGGGTCGTCGACATCGACGAGGTCGACAAGCTCGACGTGACCATCGACGGAGCCGACGAGATCGATCCCAAGATGAATCTGATCAAGGGGCTCGGAGGCGCCCTCCTCAGGGAGAAGATCGTCGCCGCTGCCACCGTTCAGGAGATCATCATCGCGGACGGCTCCAAGATCGTGGAGAAGCTCGGCACCAAGGCCCCTCTCCCGGTCGAGGTCCTCAGATTCGGTCACGAGCACACCAAGAACGCCCTCAGGATGCAGCGCTGCGACCCCGTCCTCAGGATGAAGGACGGAGAGCCCTTCGTCACCGACGGTGGGAACTACATCTACGACTGCAGATTCCCCGAGGGCATAGACAACCCGTTCTTCATCGAGTCCAGGATCGACGTGATCCCCGGAGTCGTCGAGAACGGACTGTTCCTGAACACGGCCTTCGAGGCTCTGGTGTGCGACACGGAGGGGAACATCGCCAAGGTGTCGGAGTCGGTCCGCAAGGGTTGATATCCACATATCGGGGAGCAACTCCCCGCATGAGGGTTACTCTTATATAGGACCCCCATATTAGCACGTCCCCGTTCACATTCTAGGTGATTCAAATGAAGATGCCCAGGACTATCAAGAGATACTGTCCCTACTGCAAAACCCACACGGAGCAGGAAGTGGAGAGGGTCAAGAAGAAGAAAGCCAGCGAGCTCAAATGGGGACAGAGGAGATTCAGAAAGGTCACCGCCGGTTACGGAGGTTTCCCGAGGCCTAAGCCCGAGGGAAGGGAGAAGCCCACCAAGAGGATCAACCTCAGGTACAGATGCACCCAGTGCAAGAAGGCCAACATCTCCCCGTGCATCCGCGCAAAGAAGTTCGAGCTTACGGAGTGATTCGAATGACCGGAGATTTCATCAAAGTCAAGTGCCCCGACTGCGGTGCCGAGCAGATCGTCTTCAAGAAGGCCGCCACCAAGGTCACCTGCCACGTCTGTGGCTCCACCCTCGTCGTCCCCAAGGGCGGCGTCGGCGACATCAAAGGCGAGATCCTCGAGGTAGTCGGCTGATGGCAAGGGTCAGAGGCTTCCCGGAGAACGGCGAGCTCGTCGTGTGCACTGTGAAGAGCGTCAAGAATTTCGGCGCCTTCGTCTCACTCGACGAGTACGACGACAAGGAAGGATTCGTCCACGTCCGGGACGTAGCCACTGGCTGGGTAAAGTACATCAGAGACTTCGTCAGGGAAGGTCAAAAGGTGGTCTGCAAGGTCCTGGGCGTGGACTCCTCGAAGGGCCACATCGACCTTTCCCTGAAAGCGGTCAACGACCATCAGAAGAGAGAGAAAATCCAGCAATGGAAGAACGAGAAGAAGGCCGAGAAGCTCGTGGAGATCGTCGCCGAGAGGATGGACATCTCCGTGGACAAGGCCTACGACATGTTCGGAAACGAGCTGCTGGAGGATTACGAATCCCTTTACGACGCGTTCGAGTCGGCGGTCGCCGACACCGATGCATTCCTGGAGGACTACTCCGGCGAATGGATCGATACCTTCATGGAGGTCGCCAACGAGAACGTCGCCGCTCCTTCCGTGCAGATCGATGGCATCCTCGAGATGACCTCGTCCGCTCCCAACGGAATGGAGCTCGTCCGCAATGCCCTTCTCAAGGGCATGGCAGCCGCCGACGGAGCCGACGCGGAGATCACCTGCGTAGGATGCCCCAGGTACAGGGTCGTCGTCAAGGCGCCCGAGTACAAGGAGGCCGAGGAGATCATGAAGGACATCTCCAACGCGGCGATCAGCGACCTCGTCTCCAATGGAGGCGTCGCCTCCCTGAAGCGCGAGAGCAAATGAGCTCACGCATCAGGCGCTGCAAGAACTGCGGGCGCTACAGCCTCGACCCCACGTGCGAAGCGTGCGGGTCGGAAACCACTTGCCCCGTTCCCCCTAAATATTCTCCGGAGGACAGGATGGGCAATTATCGTCGCAAGCAGACGGTCGACTCCTGGGAAGGGAACCGATTCCGCCCGTGACATCTCGAAGACGATCTCACCGGAGCTTGAACCAGGATCCGAACCCCTTCCTCTCGACCTTCGGATACTCGCGCTCCTCGTCGTACCTTATGCGATACGTTCCCGCAGGGTACAGCTCGGATACGGCGGCGAACCCGATCCAGGCCCACAACGGCCTCCTCGATTCCATCGGAGGGACGTAGTAATCCCTGACCGAAGGCAGGAGTATGACGGCCATCACGATCAGCACCAAAGGTGCGACCACCAGAGGGTTGAGGGTGACGAGCCCGGATACGGCGACCGAACCCCGGATGAGGGAGCCGATCAACGTGAAGAACAGGAGCAGGACGGCCCCGCGGGCGGCCTTCTTCCACCCCTTGGGCCTGCGTGAGGACAGCCCCATCAGGGAATCCGCCGTGACGAACAGCATGGCGACCTCCGCGAACAGGAAGAGGAGGTTCCAGCTCATTATCGGTCCGTCGGACGGAGCCTCTACGAACAGACCCATGGATAGGACGCAGATCTTGACGAAGTAGATCACCATGATGAACACGAGGAACACCTCCGCGACGATCACACCTGCAGGCCTCTTCGTCGTTATCTCCGGGATGCTGGCCTCATCCTTTCCACCCATGCCGGGGCGATGCGTTTACTACGACATTACCCTTAGCCCCCGACATGGAGAGGAATCGGGGCGCGGACGAATTCGTGAACTGCGTCGTCCATCGCGGTGACAGGGATATGATGATCAAGCCGTGGCTGTTCATCACATCCCTGCTGGTGCCTCTCATCTACGGGGCGGCCATGACCGCATGGATCCTCTGGAGCGATACCCACTCCGGAGGGGTGCACTTCCCTGCGGACTCATACGATGGATGCATCAGAGTTCTCGTCATCTCGGCATTCGCTACCGAGGCGGCCCTTTCCAGCTTCATGATGTTCTGTGTGGCGAGAAGGAACCGCAACCATCTGGGAAGGGATGCCGAATGGATGTCCGCGCTGTGCGACTACGTGGAGTCCAAAGGCGGAAACGCCATCGAACTGAGGAAGACCGCCCGCAAGTGCTCCAGCATCATCGGCGGACCTGTCACCAAGATCTCCATGATCGTATGGATCCTCCTCGTTCTGACGATCGTGGTCCTCGGCATATGGTTCCATCAGCTGGATCCCGGAACAGGCAACGAGGTCCCTCTGGCGGTGATGGCGTTCAATTGGACGCCCGTATTCTTCCTTCTGATCGTCCAATTCGCATTGACGTTCGGAAGCGTTCTCGGATTCCCGGCCCGCCACGACAAGGTCCAGGCGGACTTCACGAAGGAATTGGAGAAGCAGTGTGCGAGATTCGGACTCCGTATCGAGCCCATGGAGCACAAGGTGCTCAGACGTGACATATGGATCCATGCGATCCTGTTGATCCTCACCCTCGGTCTGTATTCGTTCGCCTACCTGTTCGTATCGTGCAGGGAGATGAACGCCCATCTCGTGGAGCAGTGGGCCTACGAGGAGGAGCTCATGAGGAGGATCATCGAGTTCGAGGGCGGCACCGGGATCGAGACCTGCGATGAGGGATCGGGCAGGGTCACCAGGATCCTGGGCAACCTCATGTGAATCCGAACCTTGTCGATCGGATCTGGTTGCTGAATGGCAACTCGGAGCCGAATGAAAAGTTAATATAAAGGCTCTGTATCCTTGGCTTGTCCCCACCTAGCTCAGACTGGCTAGAGCGGCTGACTGTAGAGTGTCTTCGGAAGAAACCGATACAGCCGCTGAAATCAGCAGGTCCCCTGTTCAAATCAGGGGGTGGGGACCACTTCTTACAACCATCTGCATCGACGCCATCTGAATATGATTTCGAACCCCATTGCGTCGAGAAGCGGCCCTAACGATTTCTCCTGCATCTATCTTCAGCCTCCTTCATGAAGAGGAACAACTGCCTATGCCATGTTGGAGCCCTGACAGGTGGGATCAACAAATCGAAGTTCCCTCATGAAAGTGGAAGTTTTGTTCCAAAGTTCCCTCATGAAAATAGTCATTTATATTTGCAACCCATATGGCCAGATGTTACATGGAGCGCAAGATCACTCAAACACTGATAGGATGGAAATCGGATCCGGAACGCCGCCCCCTGATTATTACAGGGTGCAGACAAATCGGCAAGACGTTCTCCATCAAGGAATTCGTATCCAGCGAATACAGAAGCTACATGTACATCAACTTCGAGATACAACCCGATAAAAAGGATCTGTTCAAGGGAAACTGCAGTGCGGATGAACTGATATCCAGACTCATCCTATCGGAGAACATCCGCATGTACCCCGGAGAGTCAGCCATTGTATTGGACGAAATACAGGCCTGCACAGAAGCATACTCTGCACTCAAACCGCTATCTGAGGATAAGAGATTCGACATCATATGCAGCGGATCTTTCCTCGGCATAAACCTCGATGACGACGACGATCATCTATCTCCTCTTGGCTATGCTAAGATCGTGCAGATGACCCCCATGGATTTCGAAGAATACCTCTGGGCCATGGGAATCAACAAAGATCTCATATCAGACGTGCGTGCCAGAGTCCAGAATCTGGAACGCGTCGATGATTACTTCCATCAAGCCTTCACCAAGCATTTCAGAACCTACATGGTAGTAGGCGGGATGCCAGCCGCAGTTAAAACGTATGCAGAAACCAAGGACTACGTCAAAACATCCGATGTGCTGCAAGACATCATCTCCATCCTTAAGAAAGACACAGGCAAGTACTCCCGCAAAGCAGGACGCACGAAGATCAACAAATGTCTGGACTCCATACCGCGTCAACTCTCGAAGGAGAACAAGAGATTCGTCTATTCGGATGTCGAGAAGAAGAAGGGCGTAGGGAGAAAGACCTACGGAAGCGCGCTCGACTGGCTGAAGGAAGCTGGACTCATATCGCTGTGCAACAACCTCACAGAACCCAACAAACCCCTCTCCGGCAAGGTAGTCGAAGATGCGTTCAAGGTCTTCATGAACGACACCGGACTTCTCATGGCACTCATGGATGCGTGCGATCCTGCAGATATCGTTCTCAGAGACCCGTATTCCAACAACGGCGCCATGATGGAATGCGCGGTGGCATCCGCTCTGGTCAAGAAAAAGTATCCGCTCTACTACTACTCGAAGCCTGACAGCACATTGGAGATAGATTTCGTAATAGAGTCCGAGGGCACACCCATTCTGATGGAAGTCAAGTCAGGCAGGAACAAGAGGGCGAAATCCATGATAACTCTCATGAGCGAGAAGAGCAGGAAGCGCAGAGGTTGCAAGATAATGGATTCGAATATCGAGGTGGATGAACATGGCATCATCCATCTGCCCCTTTACGCGCCGTGCTTCTTCAAGGAGGTAACAGTATCCGAAATCCCCGAACCGCCTTCCGCCGACGAGCTCAACAGGAGATTCCTTCAGAACAGCGACGCGTGAGTCCGCCCCTTCCATATCGCCGGGCCTCATAGTCGCATACCCGCCATTCCCGATACCGGGATCGAGAGAAGACAATCCCGAAACGACGAGCGAAAAGCTAATGCCCCTTGAGCCGATGGATTCGGCCGAGGAGCATCATGACCGACCTCGACCCGCCACTTGAGATCCGTAGCCTGACCACCGATGACCTGGATCAATACAACGCGCTCCTGCGCTACGCCTTCCAGGTCACCGAGCAGGACCTCATGCGCGCCGGATGGCGGGACGACGAGGTCATGCAGTCCAAGTTCCCTGTCCTCGAGAGGGCGGACGTCCTGGGCTGCTGGGACAGGGACGAGCTGGTCTCCCAGATCGCCGTGTACCCGCTGAGGATGAACATCCACTCCTCCATCTACGATATCGGCCATGTCACCAGCGTCTCCACGTATCCCGAGTACTCCGGCCGCGGGATCATGAAGCACCTCCTGCACCTGAGCCTCACCCGCATCCGCGAGAACGGCAGGTCCCTGGCGCTGCTGTTCCCCTACTCCATCCCGCTCTACAGGAAGTTCGGATGGGAGATAGTCTCCAACAAGATCTCCTACAAGGTCAAGGACACGCAGATCTTCCCCAACAGGAGGAAGGAGCGCGCACCGGGCTACGTCAGGAGGGTATCCTGGGACAACGAGGAGTTCATGAACCTCCATGCCCGCTTCGCGCTGAAGACCCATGGATGCATCCTCAGGGACAGCATCGCATGGGAGGAGTACTGGAGATGGGACGAGGAGGACACCTTGGTCGCCGTCTACTACAACGAATCGGACTGCGCCATGGGATACATGGTGTATCTGATCAAGGAGGATGTCATGCACATCAAGGAGATGGTGTACCTCAGCATGGAGGCCCAGAAGGGCCTCTGGGACTACATCAGCGCCCACTACTCCATGATCGACGAGGTGCGCGGAAACTCCTACCGCAACGAGCTTATGGCGTTCATCCTCGAGGACGGGAACGTCGCCGAGGCTATCCGCCCCTACATGATGGCCCGCATCGTGGACGTCCCCATGTTCTTCGAGGACTACAGGATCGACGACGCCGAAGCGGATGTATGCTTCGCGTTCCAGATAGAGGACCCGTTCCTGGATTGGAACAACGGCACGTTCAACGTCCTGTTCCACGGAGGGCGGGCGGAGGTCACCGGGATGGACCCCGATTACACCGTGTCCATGTCCATCGGCACACTCACCACGCTCCTGCTCGGATACATGGACGCGACTCAACTGGCCAGGCTCGAGAGGATCGAGGGGTCGCCCGAGGCGATCGAGGCGCTGGACGAGATCCTCATCCATGAGATCCCCTATATCTCGGACTACATCTGATAACGGGGTGCCTCCGCATCAGACGTTGCTCCACCCACATCTCTTAAATTACATAAGAGAATGTAGCCGACGGTGGATCGATGGAGGAAATGGTGGTTCTGACAGCCTTAGCGCTATTCACGCTGCTGGCCGCGATCTGCTCCATCGTCTTCAACAAACTGAAGCTCCCTCCCCTCATAGGCTACATCGTCGCCGGGATCATCCTGGTCAACATTCTGTTCATCTACCAGGACGAGGAGACGATATCCGCCGAAGAGGAGATCATCTCGCTGCTGAAGGATATGGGATTGGTCATGCTGATGTTCTGCATCGGCCTGGAGATCAACATCAAGAAGATCCGCAAGCAGGGTTCCTTCGCCATACTGGTGGCCGTGATCCAACTGCCGCTCATGGTCTTCGGCGGATTCATCGCCGGAACGTTCCTGGGATTCGACATGACCCAGTCCATCGTGCTGGGTGCCATCATATCCGGTTCGTCCACCGCCGTGGTCATGGCCGTCCTGAAATCCCAGAACCGCCTGGACAAGGAGCACATCGAGATGCTCGTCCTGATCACGATCATGGAGGATATCGGCCAGGTCATCATCCTGTCGATCATCACGCCTCTGATGGCCAACTACGCCGGCGGCGCATCCGGAACGATGGACATCAATTCGATCATCGTCCTGATAGTCAAGATCATAGGATTCATGATCATCAGCATCGTGGTCGGTCTCAGGATCGTTCCGCGCATCATCAACTGGATATCCGACAACGTCTCCGACGAGATCCTCACCATCACCTCCGTCGGACTCGCATTCGGCATGGCGCTGCTCTCCATGTACGCAGGACTGTCCATGGCCATCGGAGCATTCCTGATGGGTATGATGGTCGCAAGCAGCAGGAAGGCCAAGGATATCAATCACAAGATCGAACCGATGCGCGACCTGTTCATGGCCATATTCTTCATCAGTATCGGTGCCGAGGTGTTCCCCGCATCGATCTTGCTGGACAACATCGAGATGATCCTGATCTTCTACCTGCTGTTCGCCATCATGAAGACCGCGACCGTCTTCCTTGCATACTGGTTCGGCAACGAATCCTGCAGGAACGGCTTCCTATCCGCCACAGGGCTGTGCGCCATGGGAGAGTTCGCATTCATCATCGCCGCGGAGGCGCTCGCCGACAACGTCGTGGACAACTCGTTCTACACATCGGTCATCGGTGCCGCGCTGATCTCGATGATGATGCTGCCGATCCTCACAAGGTACTCCGACCGCATCTGGGACCGCGCAGTGGACAGATGCCCGAGGAAAGCCTACGCCGCGTGCTGCGGGATCAACGAGGCCAGATCCAGGATGTACGAGCGCGTCTCCGTCACCTCCAGGAAGTCCCAGAAGGCCGTGTACAGGAGCATGACCCACACCTACATCAATATCCTGGCCATCGCGGCGATCGAGATCATATTCTTCGTGGTCAACCCCGGCTTCGTCGACTGGCTGGTGGAGTCCTTCGGCGGCAACTCGGACCTGTGGGTCCTGGGGACCATGGGCCTCAACCTGGTCATCCTGATGATCCCCACATACTACCTCATCAACAACGTGAAGTTCCTCGATGAGATCATCATCAGCGGAGCCAAGCGCATCGCCAACATGGAGGGCGGCAAAGACAACCCCACCGCCAAGTACGACAGGTTCCTGAAGTTCCTGGAGATCAACACGTATCTCCTCATGATCGGAATCGACATCCTGATCATCCTGTTCGTCCCCAGCTCCGTGGCCACGCCGCTGTGGTACTACCTCATCATCCTGGGCGCCGCGGTGCTGTTCATCGTGATGATGTATCTGAACAAGCGCCACAAGGCCAAGAAGGAAGGCGCCTCGGACGAGGATGCCCCTGCGGACCAGGAATCCAAGGAAGAATGATCGGTTCGGATCCGTTCCGAGAAGGGCGGGGGCCCGTCTCCGGGCCGTTCCGCCGTGAATGGTTAATGCGCGCGAAGCGCGCATAGGGTCTCACCTGAGGCAGAGGGCCCTCCAGGCATCCTCGGACCTCGCGAGCACATCCTCCGTGTCGAGGGTCGTTATCCTGCCGCCGTCCACGACGACGTCGCCCTGGCAGAGAACGGTCTTGACATTGAGGCTGTTGCCGGAGTACACGATGTTGGCGATGATGTTCTCCGGCAGGAGGGGCCTGAGATTGGGGGCCTTCCCATCGAGGATGACCAGGTCGGCGTACTTGCCGGGCTCGATGGATCCGATGGAGTCGGCCATCCCGACAGCCTTCGCTCCGTTGATGGTGGCGAAATCGAGCAGATCCTGAGCGGGAGTGACCGTCGCATCCCACCTGCTGGACTTCTGGAGGAGTCCGAGGAGCCTCATCTCGGCGAACATGTCGAGGGTGTTGTTGGTGGTGCTTCCGTCGGTTCCGATGGAGACGTTGACACCGTACTTCTGGAACTCGGGAACGGGGGCGACGCCTCCGGTGGCGAGCTTCATGTTGGATGCGGGACAGGATGATATTGACATCCCGGCCTCCCCCATGAGCCTGACCTCCCTGAGGGTCAGCCATGCGGAATGGGCGGAGACGGCCCTGGGTCCGAGGACCCCGATGCTCGAGAGCCACTCGGCGGGACGCATGCCCGTCTGCCTCTTGTGGTCGTTGACCTCCCCCCTCGTCTCGGAGAGATGGAAGTTCATGGGCGCCTCCTTCTCGTCGGAAAGGGCCTTGGCGCCGACGCAGGTATCCTCGTTGCACACGTAGACCCCCTGGAGACCCACTCCGGGAACGATCTTGCGCTTGCCCCTGTGGGTGTCGATGAACCTCCTGCAGTTGTCCAGGGGGCTTCCCTTCTGTGTGGTCTTGTCGTCGTCGAGGACGCACCAGCATAGCACTCCGCGGATGCCTGCATCCTGCGTCGCCTTGGCGATGACGTCCTCGGAATAGTAGAGGTCCATGAAGGTGGTGGTTCCTCCGCGCATCATCTCTATGCATCCGAGCCTGGTCCCCAGATCGAGATCCCCGTCCGTGCGGTCGGAATCGATCTTGAATGTCTTGTTGAGGAAATCGGGGAACTGGAGATCGTCGACGACCCCCTTCATGACGGACATGGCGATGTGGGTGTGGGTGTTGACCATCCCCGGCATGACGATGTCGCCGGTGGCGTCGATCTCCCTGTCGGCGGTCCCGTTGTATACGGGTCCGACGGATGCGATCCTCTCGCCGTCCACGACCACGTCGCCCCTGAGCACCCTGCGCTGGGCATCCTGGGTGACGATCCAGGCATTGCGGATGACTGTAATCATGGAGCCCGTATCCGAGCGGCCCCGTTTAACAGTTGGCTGTCCGACAGGTCGGGATTTATACCCCCCAGGGGGATGTCATACCATGACCCCGAGAGATCGCGTCCTCGAGGCGCTATCCATGAGGCCGCCGGAGACCCCTCCGGTGGCGATTTTCACGCAATCGGCCACGGTCGGCATGATGGATGCCACGGGAGCAACATGGCCGGAGGCCCAGAGGGATCCGCGCATGATGGCGCGCCTCGGATGCGCCCAGGCGGAGCTGTTCGGATTCGAATCCGTGAGGGTCCCGTTCGACATCACGGCGGAGGCGGAGAGGCTCGGATGCGTCGTGGATCTGGGAACGAAGGACAATCCGCCCAACATCAAGGACAGGGCATTCAAGGTCGATCCGTTCGAAGGGGAGCTCCCGGATACGGACCTCCTGCCTTCGCCGGACGAGTTCCTGGCGGACGGTGCTCCGACGTATGTCGCTGAGGCCGTGTCGATAGCTTCCGAGGAGTGGGGGGAGACGCATCCCGTCTGCGCAGGCATGCTGGGGCCGGTCTCCCTGCTGGGGCAGCTCATCGGAACCGAGAACTTCGCGGTATCCACCATGCTGGCCCCCGAATGGGCGGACGAGTGGTGCTCCGCCCTGACGGGACTGCTCGAAGCGTATTCCGGGCTTCTCCGCGATTCCGGGGCGGACATCGCAACCATCGTGGAAGGCGTCGCATCGCCCGACGTCCTGGATCCGGGACTCTTCGACGGATTGTGCGGAAGGCATCTCCGCGCTATCGCTCCGAAGGGATGCAAGACGATACTGCACATCTGCGGCGATACCGAAGCGATACTCGATCGGGTCGCATCGTCCGGAGTGGATGCGTTCTCGCCCGACCCCATGATGGATCCGACGCACGTTGTGAAGAAGATGAACGGATGCGTCGCCGCCGTCGGCGCGGTGGATCCGGTCGGCACCCTCCTCCAGAAGGCGCCTGCGGACGTCGTCGCGGAAGCGCACATGTTCGCCGATGCGGGATATGCGGTGATAACACCCGGGTGCGGCGTGGCTCCTCAGACCCCCGATGACAACCTCTCCGCGCTTTCCAGCGCGTTCGGAAGCTAACATCGAAATACGGCCCCGTCCATCAGCGGAGCATGGGATTCCGCGTGACATTTCTCGGAACGGGCGGGGGCCGCCATACCACGATGTATCAGACCCGCTCCACCGGCGGATTCCTGATAGAGCACGACGGGAAGTTCCTCCACATAGACCCCGGACCGGGGGCGCTCACGCAGATGCAGAGGATCCGCTATGACGTCGCGAAGACGGATTCCGTCATAGTCTCGCACTGCCACCCCGACCACTACTCCGATGCCGCGTGCGTGATCGAGGGGATGACCCGCGGAGGATGGGAGAAGCGCGGAAGCCTGTATGGATCGGAGACGGTGATCAACGGCGCGGGAGGGCTCGGACCGGCGTTCTCGCCGTATCATCTGAGCAGACCGGCCCATGTCTCCACATTCAAACCCGGCGACGTCCTCGATGTCGACGGCTTGAGGGTGGAAATCTGCAAAGCCGTCCACAGCGACCCCACGAACGTGGGGTTCAGGATGGACACGGGACACGGGATATTCTCGTACGTGAGCGATACCGAGTACAGCGACGGGATCGCCGACCAGTACAAGGGCTCCAGGGTGCTCCTCCTGCCTGTTACGACCCCCATGGGGAACAGGATCAACTACCACCTGTGCACCGATGATGCCATGACCTTCGTGGAGAGGGTGAGACCGGAACTGGCGATCTTCATCCATCTGGGCATCGTCATACTACGCAGGGATCCGACGATCCAGGCGAAGATGGTCGAGGACGCCACCGGGATCAGGACGATAGCCGGCGAGGACCTGATGACCCTCGATGTGGGCGATGACCTCGTCCTCGGCAGGGCCGAAGCTCATGAGGGCAGCTGGATCCCGGATTCCGCTCCCTGATACGGATAGAATCCCGCCGGACCCCAGAACGTGCTGCTGCCCGGCGGCCTCGTCCCCGAACCGATGTAGCCGACTGGGAGCTGGCTGTAGATGGTCTCCACCGCGTAGTAGACGACTCCGGAATACTCATCGGAGCAGGATCCCTCGACCGGAGGGTATGCGTACAGCTTGTAGGGGCGGTACGGATCCAGCTCCTTCAGCCTCTCCTTGGATATCTCGGTGAAATCCTCCAGGGCGACCCCGCAGAACACATGGCCGTTGGACCCTCCCGTCGCCGCCTTGTAACCGGCGACGGTGTACAATGCGCAGAGGAGTACCGAGGTGTCCTCGCAATCACCGTACTGCAGGTTCAGGGTCTCCAGAGGCAGGGCCCAGTACTCGCTCTGTCCATAGATCGAATAGTCCTCTCCGAGCGATGCTCCATCGGAATCGTAGGCGTGGTAGGGGTATCCGATCGCGCACTGCGCGAACGAAGCCAGGAAATTCGCGTAATCCTGCCTGTCATCCGGATTGCCTCCGATGCCCGAGAATGCCGATCTCAACGACGATTCCAGGGATCTGATGTCGTCCGTGATCGAGACGAGCGTCGGCAGCTCCGAGAACAGATAATCGTGGGTGACATTGAACGCCCTCCCGCGGTCCCTCTGCTTCGCAAGATCCCCTACGTCGATGTCGTAGGAGACGGTGACGTCGCACTTCCTCCCATCGAGATCGTATGTCCACTCGGAGGTCCTGTGCAGCGTCCCCGGGAACACGACCTCGAACTCCGCACCCGCGACGGAGATCCTGTACATACCCGGCTCCAGCTGGATCCGGTCCCCGGTACCGCCGTAGCCCTCGTAGAGACGCCAGGTGTACCTCTCCTTCACCATGTAGGACGAGAGCAGATCGTATACCTTCCAATCCTTGGGCGAATCGAAGGACACCGTGCATGACGACAGGTCGACCTCCGCCCCTTCGGGATATCCATCCTCGTCAGGCTCCGGCGATACGCCGGGATCGTCCGGCCTGTCGGGGCCGGGAACCGTTCCATCCCCTCCGATCAGGAACAGCGCGGCGAGCATCAGGAGTATGGCGACGAGGACGGCGGAGAAGGCGGCCTTCATGCGGCGACCCCCTCGACCTTGACCGACTGGAGCCTCATGATCTCCTGATAGGACTCCTGACTCAGATATCCTACGGGAACGAACATCTCCGTCGTGGTCTCGCAGAAGAACAGGTTGACACCGGTGGCGACGAGCTGCTTGCTGGTCAGCACTAGGTTCTTCGCCCACATAGGACTGGGGGCGAATTCCTTCAAGGCCACGACGGCGACCATGTGACCGGGTATCGTGGCGACCCCCGACTCGAAGCCGGCCAGCCTGAACAGGGCCGCGACCAGGAAGCATGTATCCTCGCAATCCCCGTATCCGCGCTGTATCGTCTCCATCGGGTACGCCCAGTATTCGGACCTGCCGTAGAGGAACAGGTCCCCGCTGCCGTCGTCATCGGACTGGATGGTCCACAGGTCCTGCGAGATCGGATCCGGATAGAGGATGCAGCATTGAACGAACGACAGCAGATAATCGGCATAATCCTGGCCGTCGGTGAGCGCTCCCGACCCGCGGACCTGGAGGTACGCGGCCTTCAAGGAGCTCTCCAGACTCTGAAGGCTGTCGGTGACGATGTATCTAGAATCCTCAAGGGAATCCGTCGTATGCCTGACGGCCTGCGGGTCGTCGGCGTATCTCAGATAATCCGAGAACAGGTATCTGAACTCCGCAGAATACGTATATGACCTGTAGGGCGAGATGAACTGCATCCACTCGTACTCCTTCTCGATGTATCCGTCGAGGGTCAGCGTCCCGGTGCGGGCGATGTGCCCGTTGGCGTACAATCTGACGTCGTATCTCCCGGGATCGCTCAGCTCGAGGACCGGACCGTAGCAGACGATGTCGTCGAATCCCCTGACGGAATACGAACCGTCGGCATCCTTCTGATAGCGGGTCGACTCCGCATCCCTCAGACGCCATTCGATGTCGTCCCCGTTGGTGTACGTCAACGTGGCCGTGCCCGCGTACTCGTCGAACGACACCCCGGGCCTGGCGAGGGGACCGGTGACCCTGAGGTCGCCGAGCACCACCTCCGCATCATCGGAATCGAGCCACGCACTGAACGCCAGGGCGCCCGAGACCGCTGCTATGACCGCGATGAGAACGGCCGTGGCCCTCTGAACACTATCCATGTCAGTCCGCGATCATCCACTCGACCGTGACCGAGTCGTTGTACTCCGCATCCTCGGGCGTGATGCCGTCGCATGCAGAGAGCATCATCATCCTGCCGTAGCCGACATTGCAGGGGCTGGAGACGTAGGAGATCGATACGATCTGCCCCAGCTTCACTCCTGCGACATCCGCCAGCTCCCGGGCGCGGTGCTTGGCGTCCTTGACGGCGGCCGCCCTGGCCTCGGCTATGGGGGCCGCGGGGTCGGACACCTCGTAGCTCACATTGAATTCCGGGGCATCCTCGCATCCGAGCAGTGCATCCAGGAGTCTTCCGAGACCTCCGTCCGCGATATCCGCGACCATGGTGACCTCATGGGAATAACCGTATCCGATGAATCTCCTGATCCCGTCCTCGGTCTCGTATCTCGCCGACACGGAGATGCCCGTGGTCTTCAGGGAATCCATATCGAAGCCCGCCTCGCCGACGGCCTTCTTCAGCGATGCCACCGCGGATGCGGAACGATCCACCGCCTCCGAGTACGACCGGCACACGCCGGACAGCTGCCCGTTCAGCCTGACCCTGTCCGGGCTGGCGTACGCCTTGCCCGCTCCTGTGACCGTGATTGTTCTATCCATAGGTCCCACCTATGGATGGACGAATCCGTTTCTCTCCTAATTATCTATGTGGAGAACCCTCGGCGGGTGTGTCCGTATTATGCGGATGTCCATCCGTTCCCGGCCCGCAAGGCATGATCCCGGCTTCCTGCGCAACCAGCAACCAGCAACCATAATAATGAATTAAAGGAATCACAAACTACGGTACTATAGGCTCAGGGGACGGGATTCTTGGGC
>ERZ773194.567-NODE-567-length-47241-cov-4.488217_pt1 | contig 47241 bp, 52 predicted proteins | sample MGYA00511240_ERZ773194 | MGnify/ENA primary metagenome ERZ773194 (study PRJEB29015, sample SAMEA2737774) | human gut metagenome | biome: human gut; feature: human-associated habitat; material: faeces | place: China | collected 2012 ... | reverse complement strand
AGTATCGCTGTACATTGTGAAATTTTACGTTCCTTCTGTACTCGAATTCCTTTTTTATCAATGCATCCGCCTACCCGCCAATGTCTTACAAATGGCATATCTTTCGGCACACACTCATGATAAGTACAATGTGTTACATCGATATCACAGGACAAGTAAATCGCTGCACCACGCTCTGCTTCACACTGTTCAAATACATTATCACAGACCACACCCTGCCCTCCTCGAAGCATTAATGCTCCACCGGATTCTGCAGAATAACAGTCGCGAAAATGACAGCGGATCACATGGATGCGCTCTCCCCAAAAACGAATTGCAGCTCCTTTGGTTGTACGCACGATCATGCTGTCTGCCACCGATACCACTCCATCTTCCGCTCGAAGAAACATTCCATAATAGGCACAATCAATCACACTGTTCTCAATCAAAACACGACTTCCGCACTGATGCACATTAATTCCGGCACGATGAGAATTACTAGTACGTACAAGCCGGCTATTACTGATATGCAATTCTCCACCTCGCAGTGCTATATTGCCAGCCATGGATACAACGGCCTGATCGATCAGCAACGTCATTCCTTCATACAAAACAATGTCCGTCGGAAGAATATAATTTCCCGTGATCCGAATCCGTTTGTACTGTTGCAGCTGCGCCTGCAGCTTTGTACCATCCATCGCATCTCCCAGAGGGCTCATCTCTTTATTATATTGCTCAAAACGGGTTAATACATCTTGAATCATTGACACCCCTCCTTATAATTCTGAAAAAATGCTTCCTGTACATTTTGATCGGAAATTACTTCGCATCCCGATATAGTCTGTTCACATCTGTAATTTTGAAAATATACTGCTGCACCCAGATATTTTGCATGGCATTCCACAAACTGGCACTGTCGGATCCGTACACTACCGAAGGTTTCTGAGTAAATTGCCCCTCCATAGTGTCTCGTACCGTTGACGAATCGACAATTGTGTATATACACTTTCGCCGGATCTTCGAATACCAACAGTCCTTCTAAGCCATTCTGCAGTCCGGTATTCTGAAACTCTGCATACTCTCCGGAAAAATGCACCAGTGGCACCCGAGCACTTCGGCATAGCCTGCTGTCTTTAACGAGCAAACTCCCCTTTTGCTGATAGATAGCACCACACAGCGACTGACAGTCTAATACTGTCGCTGTCAACATGATTGAAGATCCGGCAGTCATTGTTATGAAATATTTCTGTGAACAGTTCTCAACGCATACCTCACAATTTTGAAAATGTACTCTTCCACCTTGAACACGTATTGCTCCATCCATAGTAATCTCTGCTTCTTCACACCAAAGCGTTGCACCGGTTTCCACCAAAATATCCCCATCTATGATCTGCTTTCCATGAAGATAAATCGTCTCTCCTGTATGTACCGTAAACCCTTTCCGTGTCTGTTTCCACAAAAAATCCGGATAGATATAACGCAATACTGCAAAAGGCATACAGCCTCCAAGCTGTTCATATCGTTCGTACTGCTCGGCTGCTAAGGTTTGATCCTGTTTCGCCGCAGCCTCCCCAAAAGCACATATAAATTCACGTTCTCTCTTGCTGATCTGAAACATAATAACGTACTGATCAAAAATTGCCTGACAGTAATCCACAGACCAAACCGCCATAAGACACATCTTGTATATATCCAACAAGAAGCAGCACTGGTCTACACGGTCACATACCGTTTGGCGCACCAGCTCCAAATGTCGTTCCAGATCATTATTAATATCCGTAATGATCTGTGCGTATTGATCCTGATCCGGCAGTAATTGCCGCAGCAACCGTTCATAATATGGCTGTAACTCCATAATCGCACGCATATTGCCCATCGCCAGCACACCTAGCCCAAAACAATACCGGTATCGATATGCAGCACTTCGTTCCCGCATCGGGTGTGACACCAATGATCCTTTATTTTCTTTCCTTTCCATGGTTTCCTCCTCCCCGAAATCGCATTAGTTCTATATTATTTATCGAACAAAATCCGTCATTTGCCCATGTGCTGCAACAAAAAAGTCATCAATTCTGTATCATTTATCATCGCGAGAGTCCTGACAACTTTCTATGCGCTGATGAAGCAATTCTACAGCCCGATCAACTTGTCTCATAAAAAAAGCATTCTCCTTATTCTGTTTTTCATCAATATTACGATTCAAAAATTGCAGTACTCTACCATACGTAACCGCCTCTTCTAACTCTAAATTATAAGGGATCACGCCAATATTTTGTCTTGGGATATGAAAACGATAACATATTCTACGCAAATTCCAAGTATGATTAGGCTGATATTTACCAATCAAAAAGAACGCTTTATTGCGTATTATTGGATGATTTTCAAAAAATTCCGTCAACATCTTTGTATCCTGTCGTAGATTGACTACTATTAAGTCTGCATCGGAAAGTATACTGGTTGTACTAAGATTTCTGTTGGATTCAGTATCCACAAATAATAGATCTGCTGCCTCTTCCAGACATTGAAACAAAGTCTCTCTGACTAATTCAAATTCATAATTGAATACATCTCGATTTACAATGAAACTCTGTGGCAAATAGAATAAATTCTGAAACAATAAAGGAATCGCTGTGTGCTGTATCATATTCGCATCATTCTTTCCGGAATACAGTTCTTTCAAAAGATGTTCCAACCCGTATTTGTTATAATATTGACCCTGCTCACGCAAACATTCGATCCTCTCTGACGGGAGCATCAGGTCACCGATATTTCTAAGACTGTAATGATTCTCTAGGAGCATGCATTTCTTTTCACTATGAACTGCTGTCATAGCTGCCATACACGCAAGATTCGTCGTGACACACGCCCCCTCTCTCGTATGGCTCCAAAATGCAATCTTCAATTGAACTCCAAACCTCCTTCCCTATTATGAGCGACCTGCCAGACAACGTAAGTTGCTTCCGGGCTGGTCAAAATACTAATTCTTTGTCGTTCAACTTGGGAGTAAGGTTACTATATCTGTTTTACCCGAAAACGTAAAGACTTTTTTTCTGTTTTTTTCACTTTCCATACATTGCACAAAATAAAAACAAAAATTTGTTAATAAATTCAAAAAACACCCGGTTCTTTCGGGTGTTTTTGTCAATATGCCACTTTCATTCTGTATCACCATTTGGCAGAGCTTGTGCAATGGTGTGATCCGACCATCCAACATACATTTGATGAACACGCTGCCCCATTTGTTTGCCGTGTGCCGAAAAGCGATAAACCCAATGGATCGCATCTAAGATGTCCTGTTCCCCAAGAGATCCTCGACAGGCAAACCGGCTGCAGCATATGACACGCAGCAGCAACAATTCACCCAGCACCTGATGAATACGTTCCGTGTTCATCTCTTGTGGATACTCCAAATACCGGGATAAAATCCGATAGCGCATATAATTGTCATAATACTGCTTCCACCATTGCCCCGTATTTGCCACAAATCGACGTATCAAATCACAAGCCGCTTCGTCATTTTCCCGTTCATAAAAATCAAAACTATCCTCTAAATATCGGCATTCCGGAAATGCCAGTATAATGTCCAAACATTCCATAGACACATTTACAAACGAATCAAAATCCGGATCCTCGTGTGGATATGCCGCACTTAACAATTGTAGGGCACTTTTTCCCTCTTTCCATACAGAAAGATCTTCTAAACAGATCCTCTCTCCCTGCAGAGTGATCCACTCTACCGAATCATGTAGCAGATATCTGCTTACTGCAGGGCAGGAAGCAGCAAGCGAGATCCATACATCGCCATTAATTGCTGCTGTTAAACGTGGAAATTTACGACAGGTATTGCATAACATCTCCTCAGAGGTATTCCGTTGTATCCTGCACAATCCATCCTCGTCTAGCATCGCGCAGCGACCTCCTGCAAGATTTTCAAAGCAATAAACGCCCTCTTTTTTATGGATATGTGAGAGTATGTCCTCTCGGAGCCATTCCGGCTCTATCTTCTGAAACCGCTCATACGCCTCCGGATCCACGACAATTTTCCAGCCGGCGCAGCAAGTTGCCTCACAACGATCTGCTAAGCAGGAAAATTCCCGATAATACTTAAGTACTACGCCATCCATTAGAATGTCAACTCTGACTTATCATGCAACAGCTTAGCACCTTTGGCGATCAGTACGACACCGGCGGCAATCGCACCAACGATCAACAAAATGCCTAATACAATATTACTAGCCCCAACAGATTTCATTGTTTTATATACTTTTTCGACCATACATGACCTCCATGTTTACAATAATCACTCAATTAGTGTACACCGTACTCCGCATAGTATGCGTCAATAGCAGCCTTCAAGTTATCATCGATCAATACTCTGCCCTGGCACTCTTTGTTGTAAAGACATTCCACAACGTCCTCCATTGTAACGATCGCATTTGCACCAAAGCCATATTTCTGCTGAATCTCATCCAGTGCGCTGGCATTCGAAGTGAGTCCGCGCTCCATTCGGTTTAACGATACCATCAGACCAATAATCTCAACATCGCCCTGTGCTTTAATGATCGGGAATGTTTCCTCAATGGATTTACCGGAAGTGGTCACATCTTCAATAATAACCACTTTATCACCATCTTTGATCTTGCTTCCCAATAAAATACCGGTATCACCGTGGTCCTTCACCTCTTTGCGGTTTGAGCAGTAACGGATTTCTTTGCCATATAACTCGCTGAATGCTATAGTTGTTGCCACACTAAGGGGAATTCCCTTATAGGCCGGTCCAAACAACACATCGAAGTCATCCCCGTAATGCTCATGAATTGCCTTCGCATAATACTCTCCCAGCTTTTTAAGCTGCGCACCGGTTACATAAGCTCCCGCATTCATAAAAAACGGAGATTTACGACCACTTTTTAATGTAAATTCCCCAAATTTCAATACATCGCTTGCAACCATAAACTCAATAAACTCTTTCTTGTATGCTTCCATCTTAACGATAATCCTCCTTTTCATAGGCGTTCTAAGTATTTATTTGATTTGTTTTCGTGCTACTGTACCACTACTGTACCAATTTGTATTTACCCCACCTGTCTTTTCTCAAACTGCTCCAATCCTTTAAACAAAGAATCCGTTGTGACATGCATATATAAATCTGTCGTTAATTGTAATTGAGAATGTCCAAGTATTGCAGATACGGTCTTTATTGGCACTTCTGCCTCAAGCCATCTTGTAGCAAATGTATGCCTAAAGCAATGAGGTGTAAATTTTTCAAAAACTAAATCGGGATAGGCTTTGTGTATTTTCTTCATAATTCCTTCTATGCATTCTGAGACTAAAAATTGTGTAGTAGGTCTATTATTTTTAGTAACAAAAACCAAATCTCCAAAACCATTCATTGGTTCTTTATCACATACCGACTTTTTCACAAAATATTGTCGCTTTAATGCCTTGATAGCTTTCTCTGTCAAAGGAACATCTCTCATACCCTTATTAGTTTTTGTCGGATGAAGTTCAAAGGTGTATTTTCCATCTTTTGAAAAATATGTCATGGAATGTCTGACATGAATAATTTTATTTTTGTAATCCACATCATTCCACTGTAACCCTGAAAGTTCACCTATTCGCATTCCTGTTTCAAGTGCAACAATGAAAAGATTATAATAGAATGTGTCCTCTGCATATTCCAAAAACAATTTTGTCTCTTCAACTGTTAATACTCTTCTAGGTTTCTTATCTTCTTTGGTTATTTCTGTAGTAATTTGTTTCGCAACATTTTTAGTGATGAGGTCACTTGCCAATGCCTTTTCAAGCATATCTACAAGTATTTTCTTACTGTTTTTTCTCTCATTATCAGTCCTCAATTCGTTAATTGCATCCTGCATAACAACCAAATTCAATTTATTGAGTTTTCTCCATCCTAATGCTTTTCTTACACGTTTATAATGTCTGGCATATGTATCTTTTGTATTATTCCTACAATTCTGTTTACAAGTTGCCATCCATTTTTCAAACCATTCGTCAAGTGTCATATTATTACTGACAACATTTATTGCTTTGTCATCAGCAACTATCGCTTCACGCAATTTTTTCTGAACACCATTATAAGTTTTATCGGATATTACTTGTCTTTTACCAAATCTATTTGTAAATCGTGCAATGTATAAACCATCTTCTTTCCTCTGGCTGATACCTTTTCCCAGCTCTTTACCATTTAATGATTTACCCATATATATCAATCCTTTCTGATCTGTCAGCAAATCAAAAAGTCAAGCATAGATATACTTTTTCAGTATATCATCCTCCTGTTGCTTTTTCAACTGACAAATTCGTATAACCCAAAATCAAAAATTTTCTATCTTTGTGCTGGTTATGCTACATTGTCTCGTTGTCAATCCATTCATCCAATTTTTTCTTATTAGCATACCAACGGTTACCTATCTGAACTCCAAATCCATTATAGCCCCTCAAAAGCTCTCTTGCTTTTGTCTTTCCAATTCCAAGATAATCACATACTTCTTGAACATTTAATAAAACTCTGCTATTCATCACTGCTACACTTTCTATAATAATCACTCTCCTTAATATAAAAGGCGGAAGTCATTACAACTTCTACCCTAACTAGATTATATATTCTATTATCAATCCCTTGTAAATCTATCAGCAAGCAAATACACAAGACCGCTTGCTAATACCATACCGAAACATTTAGCCATTTCTTTCTGATATGCTGGCATTGACTTTTGTAGAAGTCCTACATCAATACCACAGATATTTTTTAATGGGACTTCAATGCCACAATCATATTTAAGTGCATATGTCATGCATCCCATAGCTTTTTCAAATGGAATATCAAACTGTTTCATAAGTTCATTCAAGCTATTCCATGTTTTTTCCACTTTGAATCTATCATATCCCATGCCTGTAAACATATGGATGTACGTATTCTTCTGTGCTTCTTCGTCTGAAATATCTGTATCTACATCTATATCTGCCAAGAAATCCTTGCACATAAATACAATATCATCAAATTTGATAATTTCATTGGAATAACTCCATACGCTTTTAGATGTATCAAGACAAATAGCCATAACTGGTTCAGAATTCTCGGTTTCACTAAACATCCCGATAGATTTAACAGTTCCTGCAAATTCCTCATTATCTATGTAGCAAACCACCTTATCCCCTTCATAAAATCTTTCTATTACCCCTTCGTATGTAAATTCTATATACTTCTTTGCTTCAATCTTTTTCATTACTCCGTTTTCCTCCATCATGTTAATTTCTTATGTTGTTCCACATTATCGCTTTATTTACAAATCGCTTCATAACAAGATAATCTTGATTTTAAGTTTTCTTAACAAAATCTGTTATTGGTTGTTGAAATAGAGCTCATCACTCCATGTCTAGCCCTTACCTCACAACCATCTTTTCTTCACTTTAATGTTCTCTAACTCTTTTCGTAATTTTGCTAAATCTTCTGCAATTTCTTTGTTTAGTCGTTGATATTCTAATTTTTCAATGTGCAAATCCCTAATAACCTGTTCCATTTCTTCTTTATATTTGTTATGCAGAGATTCACCTGTTGTTTGATCTATATTTCTAAGCCGTTCATTCTCGGCTGTTAATCTTTCAATTTCATGTATATAAATTTCTAATTTATCTTCCATATTTTCTCCTTAAAAAGTAGGAGAGTGGTGTTGTCCACCCTCCATACTATTAATACTTATAAATACTACTCATATTGTTATTTAAGCTACCTGCTGTTGCATCCCCCCAGAATCTCTGTAATTTCTTATCTTGTTTCATAGCATTGATAAGTCCTTGTGAAAATTCTTTAGGATCTGTTACATTAGGAAGTTCAATATTGTCAATATTAAGCGTCAAGTCTCCTGTACGTACCTTAGTAGCTGGCACGTTAGTTGGTCGAAGCATATCAACCAAATTATTATTGTAGTCTACAAGGTCGGGCAAGAAGTCTACGAACTGGTCAAACAGATCAGCATTATATGGAGTCAACACTTCTTCACCCTTTTTGAGAGTGTTGATCGTAACCCCATCATCACCGTTCATACGTACAATGTTCTGTAAATCTCCGACACGTCCACCCTGAGAAAATCCCTGCAGATACTTGAGTTTGCTTTTAGGAATCCATACACCGTTCAATGCTTTTGTCGCACTCTTTAATTTAGCATTGCCGTTTTGGTCAATCGCAGCGATAGTAACCGCATGTGCGGCTTTTGTCGTACGACCCTTATCACCTTTTTTGACACCCCCGGCTAATGCATAATCGTAATACGTTGCACCTTTCTTCAGAGTTCCCTTTTTACCAATGTCGTTGTAAGATACTTTACCGTCACCTTGATTAATCTTGGTAGCGATACCACCATTAATAAAGTTGTATGAACCCTTCGTTGATGATCCGGAATTCTTTTTAGCTTCTTCCGCTTTTTTATGATTAGCCTGTGCAGCACCCTCGGCAACAGAATTATTTTCTTTAAGCTGTTGCTTTGCGAAATCTGTCACCTGTTTAATAGCATCTTTGGAATCCTCCTGAGACTTCTTATCAGTCTCGGCATTAGCATCCTTATCCGTTGTGTTGTTACCATTCTTAATAAAGTTCAGCAGCGAATCAGAGAGAGTAAATCCAAGCTGTTTTGCCAACTCGATAATTTTCTCACCGCTTACGCCGGAGTTGACAGTAATTGCCGTGATGATCTTGTCAACAAGACCGTCAATATGATCCATCTGATCGTCAATAAAGTCTTGGAAATCGTCTGTTAAATCAGTCAAGATGTTCTCGATATCAGACATACGCTTATCATATTCCGTATCTTCAAGCTGTTCCTTGGCATCTTTAAGAGACACCTGTAACTTCTGAATTCTTGCACGACCTTCTTCGGACGTATCACCATTCAGTGCAGCAAGCTGTTTCTGAATAGTAGTGATATTCTTCGTCTGCTCGGCAATATTCTTATTGTACTCACGTAGATCTTTTGCGCTGTCAAGAGTTTTCTTGTATTTCTCAATCAGTTCATTTAATGCATCAAGCTGTTTGTTAAGTCCATCCTCAATGAGCGATTTAATAGCATCCTTGAGAGAATATACCTGCGATTCGGCATCACGCATACTTTCAGTGAGAGACTGATTCTTCGTAATAAATTCCTCATAACCCATATCTCCACGTTTATACTGTGCGTCCAAATCAGCCAAAGATTGCTTATACTCCTCGACCTTAGCCATATTATTTTGAATCTCAAATACGTCAGATGTCAGTGTACCAAGACCCTCTCCGGTAATATTTCCGTTCTTGTCAAATGAGTCCTTATAGCCCATAATGGTCTTGTAAAACTCGGCTTCATTATTACGTTCGTCGATACGAGTCTGTGTAAATTCATCCAGTGCATACTTAGCTTCACGTATCTGTTTAGCTGTGTTAGCAATATCGGTGTTCATCTGCTCGATATTACGATCTGCTGTCCAAATCTGTTTCGTCATTTCACGATACTGCTCGCTATCAAGCTTGAGACCGTTTGCAATAGCTTCCTGTCTTTGCTTGATAATGCTATCACGTTCTGCTTCGAGACTCTTTAAACTGTCTTTCTGTGAGTTCTGAAGATTCTGATAAAATGCTTTGCCAGCATAATGCCCTTTGGCTTCAGACAATGACACGGCGTTGTTGATAGAATCAGTACGTTGCTGATATCCCGTTTGCTGATATTCATACTCAGCCACAACATTATCAAACTGTGCCTTCAGCTTTTCATTCAGCTTATCCTGATATTCGTTCTGTAAACGCTTCTGTTCGGTAATGTTACCCTCTTTTTTAGCAATAGCAATCAGCTTATCATACTGTTTTTTCAGTACGGGTATTGATTTTGACAATAAAGAATTCTTCTTAGTCAGATTAGTGGTAGAAGAGGACTGAGCTTCGTATAAGCTTACGGTTGCTTCATATTCGTCAGCATAATTCTGCAAAATCTGAACTTCCGTTTCACGCTGCTCTTTCTTCTTCTGTGCTTTAAGCTCGGCTACTTTTACATCATTGTTCTCCAACTTAGCCTGTTTAATCTGGTAATCATAGCTAGTTGCAATGTGTTTAAGGGTATCCTTTAAGACCTTTTCTTTTGATTTTGCTGTTGTAAGATTCTCAAGATCAGCTTCGTTACGAGACTTGCGAGCATCCGCATCGTCAATATGCAACTGATAACGATCCGAAAGATTTTCACGCATTGCCTTACGTGTTTCTTCTTTGCTTTTCTTTTGATCTTGTGCCTTGTCCCAATAATCCTGATAATTTTGGATTCTAGTTGCCGTCTTTTCGCCGTAAGTAGCAATAAGCTGTTTAAGACTGCCGGAAATACGACCATTCTGCACCGCTTTCTTCAGGCTAGAAGATAATTTAACGCTATTCGCTTTAGCAAGATACTTTTTCTCCGCCTTATTCTGATAAGCATACTGTTTTTTAAGCATATTATACTGAGATTTCAGACTTGCCTCTTGTTTTTGCAACGTTTTCAGACTGTTAGTTCCAAATAGGTTTTCAGCTTTAGCCTTGATGAGATCAAGAGTAGAAGATACCCTGTTCAGCGCACGCTCGATCCAGTCAATTGTCTGCTTGGAAGATGAAGATTTGTCGCTTCCGGACTTACTACCTTTGCCGGATGAGGATGATGTATCAGTAATTTTAGGTTTAACTTTTGGTTTAACCTTAGAGTTTGCCTTATCATTAAGCTTCTTCTTTGCAGCATCTACTTCTTTTTGTGCCATCGCCAATTGAGCCTGAACAACATCTTGCGGTAATCCGCCAGACTTACCCTGCTCAAAAGCATATTTAGAAGAAGATAATGCATTTAATGCGCTAACAGCAACACCTGCTGATTCTACTAAATCAGTAATGGCATCAAGATCATCGTCAAAACTTAATTTAGAACCGTTCGTTAATTGCTTCTGCAATGCAAGATTATATAATTCTGCTCGCAATTGAGCAGTATATCCTTTTTCTTCAGCAAATCGGTTGATTTCCTCTACAGACTGATCGGTTAAATCCTCGCCTGTTTCTTTGGCGTAAAGCTTCTGTGCAGACAATACCTTATGTTTGTTTGACAATATTTGCGTAACAACAGCTTCGGCGTTGGCTACACCCATATTATCTAAACTTGAAATATAATAATCTTTATTAGTATCATTTAACTGTGCTAGGAAATTATTATCATTAACCCACTCCGTAGCAAGTTTATTAGCGGCTTTTTGACATTCTTCCATGGTAGACTTACCGTTACCCATGGTCTTTTCAAATTCTTTCCAAGAATCTAAGCCTTTTACATTCTCATCAAAACCTGCAAGAACATCAGGACTTATTCCTTGGTCTTTAGTCTTTTTATTTTTTAAGTTTTCTTTCTTTTGCCCAAGAACTTCTGAAATGGATTTGATGCCAGTTTCCATACCGTTCAACTGATCTGATTTTGTGACAAATTTATTCAGATAAGTAGTTGCATCCTTGATTGATATGCCAATATCTGTGAATTTGTCTGCCACAGAAGATTTCTCAAAGGTGTCTTCCGTCAAACGCCCTGCTTTAGCCAATTCCAATAGGTTTTCTTTTTCCTTAGCAATAGCTTGATCGGCTTCTGAGCTACCAGAACCAGCATTATTCCAAACCTTTGTAAAGGCATTACTTTTAATCTTTTCAAGTTTGGCATTTGCAGCATCGAGTTTATCACTTGCTTTTTTAGGATCAGCTCCTTCTGCATAATATGCTGCTTGAGCTTCCGTATAATCTTTTAATGCTTTCTGAACCTGCTTTGTAGCTTTTGCAATTTTCTTTGCTGTTGGATCCTGTGTGTCTTTCTGTGTGGTTTCTTGTAACTGTTTGATATTTTCTGTTGTATTCTCAACTGCACTACTCAAATCACCATAGTAGCTTGAAAACTGTGGTACTGTAGAAAGATAGCTGTTTATGGCATTTTCAATATCTTCCTGTGATCCAATAAATTCATCACTATCTTGTGCTGTTTTTATCAGATTATCTCTAAAGGCATTAAATTCTTCCTCTGTATCTGGCAATTCTGTTCCCTTTAGAGCTATTAGTGTTTGCTGTTGTGCAACATTTTTATTTAAATCTGCAATAGCATCATTATAACCATCAACAAATTCCTTCATTTCCTGTGAACGGTTATAAATCTGATTGAATACAGGATTATTTTTCAGTTCTTCTTCTGTAAACTGATCTGACTCTCTCAATGTTGTCATCGCTTCTTGAAGTTTCTGATAATTCTCCAATATCCCTTCTATTGTGGAATCATCACCAGTTAATACTAATGCTCCACCACCTGTACCATATGAACCATCACTAATGATACCGGCTTTATTTAATACGTCATATGCCTTTACTGCATCATCACCACCTGATGATAAAAGGTTTCTGTCTGTTATACTATACCAATGTTCATAGCCAGCACCGATATCTTTCAATTCATCCTCTGCTGCTTTTACGCCAGCTAAAAGGTCATTTTCTTTTTCTCCTAGCTCTTGGAGGGTTAAATTTTTGATTGCTTCATCCAGTGAACCATATTTAGAAATCAATGAATCAACATTTTCGCCCTCCGCACCAAGTTTCTTGATAAGTTCATCCTGTACTGTCATAAGTTCTTCTTTTGATGAAGAATCTGTTTTTATAGCTTCTGATAATGACAGATATTTTCCTGTCAGTTCAGAAATCTCATTTGATAATGTACTTGCTGTATCTGCTGCATCTTTGGCTTTCTGTCTCGCTTCATCTGCTTTCTGATTTGCAGTGCTTACTGCAGATGAAATCACCCCGACCGCTGTACTAATTGCCATGATTGTAATACCCACTGGATTGCTCATAAATGCAGCTTTCAGACTTGCTCCAAATCCTTTTACTGCCGCCGTTAGACTAAACGTACTTGCTGTTGCAGATGCATTTGCCGTTGTTTGTGCCTGTGTGGACTGTGTAAGCCCCATCTGTGTAAGTTTCGCCTGCGCCTGTGCTTGTGTAAGTCCAGTTGTACGCAAAATTGCGATCTTGTCTGAATTACTTAATGCCGTGCTTGCTAGCACTTGCTTTAACTGTGTTTCGGATAAACCTGCTGAAACTGTTTTTAATGCTTGTAAGGCATTTTTATACTCTGCTGTACCTTTTGCCATAGAAGACATATTTTTCACAGTGTTTAAGGCTGTTCCAAAATTACTTGCCGAAATTGCGCTTGCTTTGAATGCTGTTGACAATGTTGTAATTGCCTTCACAATCCCAATTGCAACTAACCCCTTCAAAGTAGATTCTACTAGTCCAAGATTATTCACAAACTGTAATGTTGCATTCCCACAATTTAATAATGCCGTTACCGTCTGTCCACTAATAACCGATTGATAAGTTTCAGTCATAGTTGACTTAAAACGATTCAAACCAGCTTCACTTGATTCAAGATATGTGTCATACTCTTTTTGTGCCGATCCTGCTGAATTAAGACTTCTTTCATAGATTTCCTGTGCCTCAGTCATATTATTAAGAGTTGCACTGACTGCTGACGCTCTATTTTTGCCCGCTATAAGGTCTAAAAGTGCGCTTTGGTCTGTATCTGACATTTTCTGATATACCTTCGAAATATCAACAAATATATCATATATAGAACGAAATGTTTCACCATCTGCTTCTAGTATTTGAACTCCACCTTTGCCGTCAACATTGGTAAGACCTTCAATTTTGGCAGCTAATTTAGATGCGGAAGTATACACTCCATCTGTCGTTTCACCAAGTTGCTGTAGCTGTGCATCACATCCTCTTATACGAAGTGCCGCTGTACGAAGCCCCAGCGCAAGAGTATCTGCGTTCTGGAACTGTCTATTACCAGCACTCAGCAAAGCAATAAATTGGTCAACACTGGTATTTGCGTCTGAAAAGACTGAGCCTACTGTCTGTACTCCTTGTGCAATTTCTTCAGTTGTGATACTTGCTGTGTTTCCAATCTCGTTATATTTATCAATAAGTGCACCCGCTTTATCAATTACGTCGTCGTACCCATCAACTACATCATATGCCTGTACACCAGAAATAATTGCTTTCGCCGAATCGCTTGCCGACATATCACCAACATTTGATAAAACAGTAGATTTTTCTGCTAACTTATCGCTTTGAGTCTTTGTATAACCAGATTTAGAAAATTCTGTTGCACCCTCAATCAATGATTTTTGAGTTGTAGCTAATTCCTGTGCTTTCCTATTGCATTGGTCAAGATATTCTGAATAATCACCCCTTGTCAGTTCGCTCTGAACCTTTATTAAGTCAGTGTACGCCTTGTCCAATTCTAATGCTTGTGTCCATGCTTCTCTAAGCTGATGTGACAATGCCATTACTCCTGCTGTACCAGTAAATAACTCTATTGCACGCTTAAACGTCTTTTTGAATGTATCACCAAGTGTAAGACCACTCAAATTTGTTGCCTTGACTTCAGACCTCATTGCTGATAACTGTAATCTAAGATTTTGTAATTCTTTACCAGATGTTGCTAATTTTGCATTATCTAATAATGAATTATATTTTGCGGACATATTGGCATCCTTGAATAACTTTGTGTTCTGCTGTCCAAATATCTTAATATCATTGATGAGCTTATCCTTTTTAACACTCATACTGACTTGAATAGGATTTCTACTGACTGTCTTCTGTGCCTGTTGTGTTGCTTGCTGTACTGATGTAACAACACCTTTTTGATTAAATTTTCCTGTTAGATTTATCGTTCCATTCATTGACGCTAAATCTTGTTTGATTTGTGCTCTAGTCTTAGCTTTATTGAGTGTTCCTACAAGTGGAATTTTAATATCACCAAGATTTTTAGCATCGGATTTAATCTGTTCCATACTTTTTGATTTGTTAAGACCCGCAATCAGCTGTAAAATAAAATTATTCATCATTTCTCCCTTCATAATATTTTTGTATACAAATAAGCGGTCGCTTTAACACGGCGACCGCTTATTAAATTTGTATTTTATTAATTTTTTCTTGGATTTTTTTAATAATAAGATTATGACTTTTCTTTAAGATTTTTCGAATTACTTCTGTGAATTCAATAGATAATCTTCCAGTTTTGAGAATAACGCTGGATATAAATTCATTTTGTTATTTTTAAACTTACTGAGTATAGCTCCATCAATACCAATAACTTTAGAAATATATGTCTGTTTTTCTTTTTTCAACCGATCATTGTATAATTCACGCAACTCTTCCTGAGTCATGTTCTCGCTCCCTTCCATGTTTATTGGTTGTCAAATTATTTTGACAAAAAAAATTATCTCTCTTATGTTGACTTTTAATTTCACGAACAGACCTAGTTTGAAATCAGTCTGTTCGTTCAATTATTGTCCAAAATACACTGCTGTTCAATGACAGCGTATCAACAATCAACATATAATAAACACTCTACTGAGTGATATTATCTTGCGAAGTATTGAAACTTTACTAATATTTGCTAAATTGATGTCGGTAGCTGTACCAATGACAAATATTTCTCAAGTCTGTCTGCATCAATTTCGCATAAACATACCTTGCCATTTTTAAAACGTGATAAAACATCCTGTGGTATCTTTGTCTTTTGTGCAATGATCTTGGCAACAAGACCATTATCTATTACACAAATCAAATTATTTCTAAGCTCTGTCTGGTTCATGTCCCCTCCTCAATTTTTATATCATGATTTTTGGAGAAAATATTTTTCTCTTCCTAAGTATGATTTATCCATTTTTGTAAATTCAATGTAATATTTTGCCTAGTTTTCTTTATGTTTTTAGCAAATATATACAATTTTAATCTACGATTTTTGTTACTTTTTTCTAAACTTGTCATTTGCCAGTGAGTATAATTTTTGATATTTTACACCCTCACAAACAGCTTTTGAGCCGTTCTTCGGCGTTTCTTTCATTGTAATACATAAATGTTTCTTATTGTCGAATGATAAATCAATGATCTTCTTTTCTCGAAAGTCCGATAAAATCGAATCAAGATGTCGTCTATCAATTTTTACCATTTTACATAAACTTGTTCTATTTAACCGATTATTCTGGCTTTGATACAACACAATCGTATCCGTATTACATTTCCGGCATATGTATATCAAGGCTAATAACAGTTTTCGTGCATCTGTGCTATATGCTTCTTTCGTAGAAATCTTTGATTTAATCCATGAAATATCCTCTGAAAAAATATCTACAGGCTTATCCTCTTTATCTTCATCCTTCGGCTCCAGTTCAGTAATTAGAAAATTTTTGCTTCTATATTCCTGCAATTTTTTAATAGTGTTATCCGCATTACTCCTTCTATTCTTTAGCTTCTCAATTTCCTTTTCATTAAGTTCAGCACAATCATCACCTTTGCATCTTTCTATAAGCTGTTCTCCGAAACATCCCCACAAAACAGATTTATCCTTACATTTTTTCATAAACCCTTTATCCATATAATAAACGTCAAGCATAATATCTAACAGCCTTGATACATTTTTTTCAATCTCCAACAAATCAGCTTTTGTTCTATCATACAAAGCAATATATTTTCTGTCTTTTTCAGTATCACCCGACAGACAAAAATCTTCGTCATAATAATTAGCATTAGAAATGTCAGCAAATTCCTCCTGAGCATCAAGCAGGCAATCCCTCACCCTTTTATATTTTATGCTTTTTCTATCTGGCACACTCCTAAATAATTTTTCTACTTTAAACGGTTTTGTCACCTTAATATTCGTCCTCTTCTTTGAAATCTGTTCTTCCATATAATGGCAGATCCTATTCATGGTGCAATCAGAATCATCAAATAGACTTTCTACTTCGCCGTCCAATAATGCTGCATTTGTATTGATTTCTTTCTCAAGACTACGCTTTTTTCTCTGCGATCTGAGATATTTCATAAAGTGTGGCTTCTTGTGATTCTTCAGCACTTCCTTAATTTCCGTTGGCATCTCTGCCTCTTCTCCATGCTTAGCGTAATCAATCGTGATTGATCCGACAATGCTCATGATCTTAATGTAATTCTGAATCTCTTCTTCCTGTTCCAATGACCACAACACAGAAATTGGGTTGATTACAAGTCCAATACTATTCCTATATCCTTTATAATCGCAGTCTATAATGGTTTTGATATCCGATACATCAACCTTATGATCTGGATCTTTTTCTTTTCGTCTATCAATCTTTACATGATGAATCGTATTGGCATCATTTCTTCTTGCAGCGTCACAAATAATCCTATTATCTGTAGTGAGAACATGATCACCATCAAAATCCGCTGAATTTAACTTTAATGCTATTGTATTATCAAATACACTAAGAATAATCCCCGTTTTCTGATATCTAAACCATCTTTCCATGTCGCCACTTGTCACTACCATAGCCGGGCAATGCTCATTTGCAATATGTGGCGAACGAATAATGTCAATCCAAGGTTTTTCAAATAAATTCCGGTTCCAGTAATTAGAATAGACTTGCTTTCCTTTCAACAGACCCGTAACTTCCAATCCAAAAACGTGCTGCATCAAAGCATACAAATCCGGTGTTAAGGTCTGATAATTACCACTTACAATAATTTTTCCAACATAAGCTCTTTCCTTGCTAGATTTCAAATCTTGTTTCACCTTTTTTTGAACAAATTCATCATTATACAAAGAATGATTATGATACATTGCCCTGTAATATGATGGTAATTTGCTCCACTCTTTATCTTGGTTATCACGTATTCCTCGATATTTCAAAAAGCCTTCTACGCTGTTACGGGCAGTAACATAATCCTCGACTGTTCGTTTGCATAAATCTGCAATTTCTTCATCTGTATACTTTGAAGTCTGTAACGGCTGATATGCCATAACTGTCATTTTATTAAGTTCCTCATACGCTTCATCATAGGAAGAGATGTTAAAAGTCCTTTTATACCCATACAACTCTTCACCAAAATGTTTTCTCCATACTTCAATAGAATCATAGAGACTATAAAACTTAAACTGACTTTTAGTAAGAATACAATCAATCTTATCATTAAACAGATCCCACTCCTTACCATTTATATCTTTGATTATTCTGACACCTAACTCTTCCGCAAATTCAGTAACCGGCATTGTATATAACTTCCCCTTCAAGCAAGGAATACAGCGAAACTGAAAAGATGCCGGTACATAATCAAGACTCAACTCCTTCCTCCACTGTTCCGCTTTTTCAACAGTGACTAGCCCTGCGCCATCAAATAAATTTATGGGCAGTTCAACTTCTTGATCTTTTAACACCCGAAAATCCCTTTTAATTCTTCCATTTTTATCTTCCGTATCAGTCTCTTCTACCACATCAACTACTGTATTCTGTGATACTTCCTTATCATCGATAACAACAATATTAGGCATAGACACTGGAATGCTATCCGTTGCAGCTAAGCCAAAATACGAATTCCACTTTGACATATATTTGTACTTTGTATCAGCACTCAGCCCACAAAGCAAAATATCCCTAGCTTTCTCCCATATATCTTCAGATACAAGCATTGCCTTCTGTGTTCTGCTATGACTGGAAGAGACAATAATCCTCTTATATTTAATCCCATTATAAGTAACAATCATACCTGTTTTAGTCATTATTTCCTTATAAGTTGAATATGATCTGCTAACCTTCAGCGACAAAATATCAGGAATATAATCTCTTTCTTTTTTAGACTCGTTCCGCTCAGAAAGATGTTTGATAATACGTATCAATTCCGATTCAGCCGTTAAAATTATATGATTATTTCTATCACGTTTTATTTGCTTTTCTGCTGCCTTATCATACTTTTTCTGTTCATCTTCATCCATTTCATTCCGATCAACTACGCTGTTTTTTTCATCTCTAATAACCGGTATAAACGTATACTTACCATCACCATCAAGTTCAGTCATTTTTACTCTGTTAATATAAACTAATGGAGCTTTCTTTTTATTTGTGTCTTTGTTTTTTATAGCAATCAACCTACCTTTCTTATCCTTCTACTTAATATATTCTCCACTCAAGATGGAATTTCTTTGATTATGTTGTTGTCTGAATTGTTATGGATAATTGCGTGAATAACGCTTGAAGAGTTATTACATAAACATTGAAAACCTATGTAACAACTCTTGAAAATGACATAAAAATACCAACCATCGTAATTGACGGTTGGTAAGTAATAATGTATTAAAAATCTTCTAATAAATCTTCAAGTTTATACCCATGAGCTTTGGCATAACCTTGAGCAGCCTCCTCATTTCCACATCTACATATCATACATATATCTGCTTTTATTCTATTTTCGTATGTTTCTCGATCAATTTCTTTCCGATCAAAATATGCTCTATTTGCTTCTTCTATTTCATATTTCCATTCAAGCCATCCCATAATTAAATATTCCTCCTCAAAATTATGTATTTAATTATACCACTTCAGCCGCCAATATTCAATTATCAATGTACATTTACCACCTAATATGAAAGTCTGATTTCATTGGCAATTTTGACCTCTGAAACACCCTATTTACAAAGGTTTCAGCGATTGCAATTTTCAAAATTGAGCATTTTACTTCACAATCTGCATAAATGAAGGCTTATTGCTCAATTTTGCAATCTCACCACTCCGATTATCAATCAACAGACCATTTTCTCTGTCCATAGTGTATGTACCGATCCCATTATCTTCACAGAATTTTTCAGCCATACCAACACAAGTCTGTTGTTTGTACATGGCACTCATGCAACTCATGTAAAATACAGTAAACTCTCTCAAATCCTTGTTCATGTAATCCCACATGAGATCAAACGCACCATCACGACCAACCGCATTATCAAGACCTTTCTCCTTCAAAATATTCATAGTGAATAAGTAATCCTTACAGCCCCATTTATCCCCATCATAGGTTTTATCAACCGGGAATATCTTAATCAGATTTTTCAGCTTGATACGACCGATAATACCAAATAAGGCATCTATCAGATTAAAGGAATTTTGTTTAACCTCAAATGGTGTCTGATATGTGCTGTCTAATCTATAATTTATAGCATCAATATCAATCGCATAATTCATATACTTCACACCACATAGAGCAGCTTTCATCAATTCATCCTGTGACCATTCATCTATGCTCTTGTGCTTTTGGAACATACTGCTCACTGTATTGTGATACTGTCTGTTCCACATGTCATGTAACATGATTGTTCTTATAACTCTGTGCAGTTTGGCTGTGCCTTTATTTCCTGTTGTAATTGTATATTTATCCATATTTTGTCTACTCTCTTTCTATCTGATATGCCTTTTGTATTCAAACGGAAGTCTTGTTTTTCAAGACCTCCGTTTCAATCCGACATAATGTCGGATTGATTATAATATTGCCTTCTACGCTATCTTCATCTTCTTATTCCTAGCACCATAGACTAATGCATCCGCTTTTCCTTCCACACAATCAGTAGTTACTACAACTTTCTTTGCACCACTCATATCTGGAATATCAAACATTATCTTTTGCATAGCTGATTCAATAATACTTCTAAGACCTCTTGCACCGGTTTTCTTTTTTATAGCCAATTCAGCAATCTTCCTCAATGCTTCGTCCTCAAACTCTAATTTCACACCGTCCATTGACAACAACTCACGGTACTGCTTTGTGATAGCATTCTTCGGCTCTGTGAGGATGCGTACTAAATCATTCTCTGATAGTGGATTAAGTACAGTTATAATAGGAAGTCTACCTATTAGTTCCGGCACAAGACCATACTTGACAAAATCGTGCTGCTCAACCATAGATAAGTCAGCAATTGTTCTTTGATTATTGACAACATTAGCACCAAATCCAATAGAACTATGCGTCTCTTTTTTACCGATGAGTTTATCAATACCGTCAAATGCCCCGCCACAAATGAAAAGTATGTTGGATGTATCAATCTTTACTGTTTCGCCATGTGAATGTTTTCTACTGTCTGTGACCGGCACCTCTGATATAGTTCCTTCAATGATTTTAAGCAATGCCTGTTGCACTCCTTCACCAGATACATCCCTTGTGATTGACATATTTTCACCTTTACGAGAAATCTTATCTATCTCATCAATATAAACGATTCCTCTCTGTGCTGATTCAATGTCATAATCAGCATTCTGTAAAAGTGTTCTTAGCATGGTTTCTACATCTTCTCCGACATATCCTGCCTCCGTCAGTGCAGTTGCATCTGCAATGGCAAACGGAACACCTAAGAATTTTGCCAAACTCTGTACAAGATATGTCTTACCACTGCCGGTTGAACCAATCATCAAAATATTTGACTTCTGAATTTCAACATCTGATTTTTTATTCTGCTTTAATCTTTTATAGTGGTTGTAGACAGCAACTGCTAGTGTCCTCTTTGTCTCGTCCTGTCCAATTACATATTGATCCAGATGTACTTTTATTTGTGAGGGTGTAGCCAACTGCATATTGTTTGTGATAATTTCCTCTTCGTCATCATTGAGTAAGTCACTTGCAATAGAAATACAATTATCACAAATGTAACCATATTTACCTCTAATCAGCTTGTTTACTTCATCTTTTTTACTTCCACACATACAACATATTTCATTATTTTTATTTGCCATTATTAAAATCTCCTTTATCCATCATTACTCATATATATCGGCATATGCTCGTTGTTTTTTCTGTTCAATTTCAGACTCCATATTTTGATACATTTCAAATTGACTGCTTGTAGGAATATCTGAATTGTCAATTTGTTCTAAAAGTTTATAAAATTTTTCATATGCTTTCTCTATTGTCATAACGTCTGTTCTCCTTCTACTATCTGATTTTCTTTTGCAGACGTTCGCAAGAACGTATGCAAGGGCATGAGCTGCGCAAGAAGCGAAATGACCAACTGTCTGTGACATAATATTAGTGGGAACATCCCACACCCTGTTAGTCAGCCAGATAGTCTTGCCACCTACGGTGTCAATCCTTATCTGTCAGCCTTTTTCACTTGTGTCCTGTCAATTGCTTCTCACAGCTCGCAATATGTCAGTCCAGCAAAGTGAAAAACATCTCTTTTATTACATTTTTTCTTTTAAGGGAGACACCACTTAAAGCCTTGATTTTCCTATATTCTTTCTTGATTTTAGGAAGGTCAACTTCCTAACTTGCCCTCTTAGTTTGATATTGCAAATTCATATTCATCCAGTCAATCAGCAAATTTCTCATTCGCTTGCTTGGAATATAGATATTAATTGATTCGCCTTTGCGTATTCTACTTCTCCATATCCACTGAATCATTTCTGATAATCCATATAAATTTTCATTTATCCTAATTCCTCTTTGCAGGAAGAATTGGGTTATTCCTGGATGTAAATATACGTTTACACAATATGCCAAATTGTATGTATCTGCATATTTATTTGTTGAACGGCAATTATAACTCACAAATTGACTTGAATACCCTTTGCCCTTCAGCTTTGCTTTATAGTCCTTAAATGTAGTCCACATAATGTTATCCGATTTTGCATTGACAATATTGGAAAAATAGTTATATAGATTATTTTTGATTTGCTTGATTTTATCTTGATTTATTCCTGCCTTAAACCAAGTGACAGATAAACCGTTGTTTTTTTGATATATATTATCATTCAGTTTACCATCATAAATATTAATCTTATCCAAGAAAACCGATGTATCTGGAATGTAATAGTTTATAAGTCTATACTGTCCATCTTTTTCCAAAATACTCTTTTGCTCATAATCGATTTTATACAGGTCAAAGTAATTTTTCAAAATACTTGCTTCAAACAAATATGTAAGAACATACACCTTATCAAATAATTCAAATATTTCTGGCGGATATCTCCATAAAAGCAATTTTTGATTAATATATATTAGGCTCCTGTTGTCCGCAAGAATTTTTATGTCATTATATTTTGTATCATAATCCAACTTTTCTTTATTCCATATTATAAATCCGTCTTCATCCACCGTTATACAACCACTATCTTTCAGGAGTTTCATATCATCATTTCGAATATTGTCATATGGTTCAATAACATTTAAGACCTCATCCAAAATCAATGTATAGTGACCATGTTTGATATTTTCCCGGCTCTCTTCGTCAAGATGTTTGAACAACTCATGTGTTGAGGCTATATCGTCCTGACAAGCCAGCATCTCATTAATAGCTTCTAATTTGCCATTACCCTTATTTATCGGTTGCTTAAATTCTCTGTCCGTATTTTGAATAATACGTTCCACCTCTGCTAAAAATGGTGTTATATAAAGAAAATTATCAAACTGCCCTCTGTTAATGTGTTGAATACTCCAACTGGTTTTTCCTGATCCCATAATAGAATCTACTACTGTAATTTTACTAATAACTCATTCCTCCAATCTTAAATCCTATATCCTTCTTCATTCCATCTGTCACATTGCTGCTTTGCAGATTCATAATCTACAAACATCCCATCTTCCTTTACTTTTCCATAATTCTCGATGTTATAGCATAGTTCATCTTCGCCATACAATTTATGCATATAGAAAATACACAACACTTTTAACGGCTTGTCTTTCTTTGATTTCACAACCCATTTGAATCTTTTCTTCTTACCATTTATATAACATTTGCGACCTACTAAATACACCTCCTGTCCTATTTCAAATTTATTGTTAATCTGAATCATTTTTTCACCTCGCTTTCAATTTAATGTAGGCACATCACCCATAATAGGTAATGTGCCTGTCTATCCGTTCAATATGTAATCAGTATCTTCACTGATATATGTTTAATAAAAGGAAAATTCATATGCATCTAAATTAGATGGCATTGTAACCAATCTCATTCATTGGCAGACTTGCTACTTTCACCGCAAATATATCTCTGTTAATACTATATTCTCCATTGTCATTTTCATTATGCCGACAATTTTTTCATTTAGATCTTCATATAATTGTTTTATGACGGATTTCATAGTCACGACATCGCTAAGCAGCAAGATACCTCTATATCGTCATAGAAATAATGCTTATTTCCCTAATAAAAAAACAAAATTTATCATTACTGATGTTTATATACAAAAATTAATTGTATCGGGAAATATGCCCGAATGGGTATAAAACCACAAAATCCCCTTGAATTTTCATCCGATATTGATTCTTTCATACATTTATCATGGTTCACTACTACACTTGCAACCGATACAAGATTGTCTGTGATTGTCTTTAATACCTATTTGCCGTTGTGCCTCTTCTACTTACCATATGAATTTCTCCTAATAATTCTCTTTAATTGGATTGATAGTACATTTTTCTGTAAAATTATCAATCAGCATGTCAAAACAATCACAACAAATATCTACGTCAAGTATACTTCCATCATGTTTGCTACCATAACCAATACGATCATGGATGCTAATAAGCATCTGACCTTCAAATACCTGCTCTACTGTCTTGCCACATACGTTGCATCTTGTTAATCCTTTTGCCATATCTTCTGTTTCCTTTCTTTGGTATAAGGCAGGAATGAGAAAATATCTCGTAATTTCCTTTACCAATTTAACTAATCGACCTATTTTATATATTCTCTACAACTTTTGCTATTACGGTTCAAAAATTATATACACTGAAACAATACTGCCGTTTGAAAGCAAGACCTGAAATGCATGACTTATAAATGCTCTCTCTCCATTTGGAGCTGGGAATCCTCTCATTACAGATACAATATTTGCCACATCAAATGTAAAATTATTGTTGCTATCTGATATTACAATATCCCCGTTGTCTCGCTTTATAATTGAAATGTTTTTCTGCAAATCAAGAGACAACAGCAAATCTTCTTTTGGTGGATTATGAACATTTTCTTTGTGAACCGTAATATAAATCTGATTCAGATTATCTACATTAATCTCAGAAATAATAAAATAGAAATTTTCCAAAATTCTCTTTAATCCCCAAGGATTTTCGCCGTTGCTACCTAACACCTCATCAGACAACTCTAAGGATTTTCCATTTCGGATAGCTTCTTTTACCATGTGTTCTGCCAACGGCTTGTCAATCATGTCAAAACATGCTTCACACTGACTTTCCGGCAATCCGAACTCTTTTGAAGCATCCTCAAAAACCCTTTTATCATGCTTTGATGGCAAATATGCACCATCTTTTTTTTCGTAATACTCCCAACGTTTTTTGCAATACATATAAATCTGCCCTGCACTTAACATATCTTCTTTCATAGACACCTCCATTTATTTCATGGGTAGATTTCCAAACACAACCTACTATATTGTTCTCTCTTTTACTTGCTGTTTTCCTTTGATACAAGGATAGAGATTTCTAATAATGGCTGACCATAAGGACGAATCAGAATTGTATCTGTAACGCTACCTTCCTTGATGTAGATTTCATTGCAGCTATCATCCATAAGTGGAAATGTCATTGTGTCGATCTGCATTTCAAATGCTTCTTCTGTCTCTGTTAAAGTACAATTTCTAACACTATTCATTTTGATCTCAAGACCAAACAAATCATGGATAATTGCCATCATCACTTTATGATCTTCCTCATTAAGATAGTCCATAAGTGAAAAAACATCGGATTCATGATAGCTTTCAGACACTTCCCTTTTCTCATTTGTATCTACATGATAGATAACAACTGCCAGCTTGCTGCCATCTTTCAAATCTGCTTCGATCAAGAATGTGTCCATGCCGTCAAGCATTCTCCCTGTTACAGAAACAATGTTGCTTTCTTCTACAGAATAGTGTGTAGAGGTGCATTTTTCTCTAAATTCAAAGAAACCAGGATATGCTTCAACCTCGTTAATATCCATAGAAATAACATCTTTTCCATCCCTCTGTAATGTCACCTGTGAATACTCATAGATGTTTACCAGTTCAAAATAATCCTGTGCTTTTGCATCCTTGTTGTTTAATACTGCTTCAATTCTTGTTCTCATAATTTTTTACCTTCCTTTTCTTAATGTAGGTGAGTAGGATTTTGAACCTACCCACCCCTTTTTTTATGTTTACTTACTAATTCTCTTTGCTCTTAACTTTTCTAATGCTGTTAATCCCTTCGGCTTATTTGCCGTGGATACTGTCTGTTCTACTGTTGGTGTAGCAAAAATATCAATATTCTTTCCAGTTCTAACCTCTGTTGTAGCCTTTCGGGAATTTTTGATAATATCCGCTTCTTTCTGGATGCTCTCTGTCATTGTGTCCACTCTACTGTATGGCATTGTCAGACCACTAAGGATGATTATATTTTCCTCTGATTCTGACAGATAGCCGTGAAACTCGGTTGGTGCTGTTCCGATCTCTTTTCTAAGATCGGTCATATCAATTTTGCTTTCCTTTGCAGATACCGCTTCGGAGATACCCATTGTTGTAATGGTCTTATCTTCCCTCTTTGCAAAGATATTACTGTCACGATTCAGTACATCAATAATATTCGCTGTCGTTCCGTTGTTCTTATTGGCTCTTGTGATAATGGAAAATGATGGAGTTAAAAGACACGCTTCGATCTCGGCTAAATCCATGTTTCCATCCTGCGACTTATTGTTGATGCAAAGAACGCTTGCAAATAATGAAGCAAATGTGCTGTTAATCTTCATCTTCTCGGTTGCGTTGTTGTCCAGAATATAGATGCTTCCCATTCGTGGCTTCAATTCTTCGATTTCATAAAATGTCTGTCTTGCATTGTCTCTGATTTTTAAGGATTCATTATCAGCCGGGAGTACCACGATCATTCCTACCTTGTAACCTTCATCAAGAAGAATTTCCGCAAGCTGTGGTGCGATTGCCGAACCGGTGCCTCCTCCTAATGATGTAGCAATGAATACAATCGAATCTTCGATTATGTAACTCTGCAATTCTTCCAAAATGGTATCAATGCTTTCTGCTAAGTCCTGCACTCCGTTCTCCCGGTTACATGCTGCACCTTTTGAATTGTTCATATGAATCTTATGGGATAACTGGACGGAGGATAAGTCTTCTGTACTTGTATTGATTCCAACAAATGATGTATTGGCTTTGTTACCACCTAAATCATTTACAAATTCCTCAATCTTTGCTGTGATCGAACCGCCTGCCTGTCCACATCCGATAACTGTTACCTTTAGTCGTTCATTGATCGTCTTATTCATTATCTGTATCTCCTTCCACTTCTTTCATCCATTTCACACCTTCAGAAGTTATGTAATATGTGTTTGAGTTGCTTTGTCTCAGCCCTGTGCTAACAAAACCTTTCTTCCTCAGTTCCTTAATTTTGTTATAAATAGTCCTATCGCTCCACTTTTCGCCATCAGTTTCCATAGCTTCCATAATGTCTACCTGTGTTAGAGCATATAACTGACTATTGGCTTTGTTGGAGAAAAGGATATTCAAAATCGAATACATAATTCTCACTTTTGATTCCTCCTATCTGGAGAGTGGCTTTATAACCACCCTCTTACTTGTTCTAATAACTAATACACTATTTAGTGTCGTTTTTCCCCTTTCTCTTTGCAGATTTCTTTTTCTTTTTTCTATGTCTCTCAAAATGCTCCCACTCTCTGCCACCTCTTCTGGCATGTTCATATTCGTTATAAACATACTGAATCGGTCTAATAAAAGGATCTTTACCAGCTTGTACAAGGACACATCCATTATCAAACAGTTTCAAAATTTTAACCCCAATTGCTCCACACCACGAACAGGTGTAGTAGGTTTTAGTGTTGAAAACAATTTTATCTTTGTTAATCATGTAATACCTCCATATTCTGTTTTCAATGTTCGTTTGTTTATGTGTTTCTTCTATATAAATGTGTTTTGGAAATAAGCAGTTAGCAGACCGCTAATGCTTGACTAAAAGAATTTTTCATGATAATATTGATTTCAGTTATAAGCGTGTCAAGTTTACCAGACTTGTCACAACAATTACCATGAGCCTTTAGCGTTGGATGTTACCAGCATCCAGATTATCGCTATCGGCTTTTTCTTTTATGTACCAATCACTTTTATATCATTCAAGGCTCTACGGATTGAAAAGTAATGTTCTATCTCTTACAAACCTTTGTACCTCTCTTGCTATAGTCTTACTATATCACCAATATATACATCTGTCAATATATATTTCACCATTTTCACCATTTTTATTTTTAGATTGCTAAAAATATACATTTTTGTTATAATCAAATACCGAAAGAGGTGATATAATGCTTCCTATAAAATTGGACTTAACAGAAAAGGTTGCAGCAACATTAAGAGAACTAAGATTAGAACATCCTGTAAATGGTGAAGTGCTTACTGCGGAAGGATTATCTAAAGCAATAGGGAACAACCGAGCATGGATGTCACAAATAGAAAGCAGACGATTAAAGAAAATCAAGCGTGAAGATATAATAAAAATATATAAATTGCTTCATAATGAATCAGATGATAAGATAGCAGAACAAATAGCAGAAGCCGATTTATGCTCTCCATTTGAAACTAGATATGATTCAGATTCGTCTTTTGTCAATGATTCATATTCTGAGGGAATTGTTTCTCTTGATAATTTAATGTCTGATTTAAGAGATGTTTTATTAGCTGAATATAAAAAATTAGACAATCCAGAGAGAAATTCCTTGCTTAGTTGTGTTGAATCTATGATTGATAATTTTAGAAATGATTATGAACATACGAATACGATATATACTATGCCTATATCCTATGCTGATCCAGAATATTTCGGTAAAAAATATGCAAAGGAATATTATAAGTCTTTAGATGTTGTATGCTCTAAATATGTAATGTTGTTAAGTGAAGCATTTCACAAGGCTGATACAGATTCATTTCTTGCATCTGCAAATGATATATACATAGGCACCTTACAAGATATAAAATCCATTGATTCAAATATATCATCCGAAGATATGATGAATTTAACAATGTGGATTCAAGATTTTAGTAAACGAACTTTTGACTATATTGATAGACTTCAAGACGGACATTCACACGATACTGCTCTTAGCTTAGATGATTTGTTCCGAATGATTGAGGAATTATTAAGTGCATTTTTTGTTAAACTGAAATTGACTTATACATTTTCTATACCTGTACCAACAGTACAGTCTACAAAAGACGAATTAAATGCAAAGCAATTAGAGATAAGCAATGCTCTTATGCTCATTATACAACACATTCAATCAAATAAATCCAAATGAAATTGTTGTTTCAAAAGCAGTGGCAAGACCGCAATATGTTGTATTAAGCGTGAACGCCAGGTACTATATATTGTATATTTTATGATGAGCATACTAAATCTTGTACATTTTACGGATTGTATGCTTATTTTTGTGCATTAGAAAAAGCCATAGCGTGAACTATGACCTTTTCCGTTTCAATCAATCAACCATATTTAGAAAGTTTTCCTAAATACCCATATATTATACAGTCAATTTAACTTATTTTCCATAGGTAAATTTCAGAAGTTATACTGCTACTTCAATGTATGTATTGTCTGCGGTTCTCTCACATATATAGTTATCATCTCTGCCGAAAAATTCTTCACCGCAACAATCACGACAATCGGGATTCCATACTCTAATATTTCCATCTGCATCCTGTATGATCCATTCATCAGGTGTCTCATGGTTACATCTAAGAATAAAAAAATCATATATTTCTGTCTCATTTGATAATAACGCATACTTTCCTTCAAAACAATTTATAATCCCTACCTTATTACTAGGATTTATTTCTTTTCTATGTAGCACTGGCATAGGCTTTTCATACACAACTGCTATCTCTACAGTTTTACCATCCTTATTGATATACTGCTTATTGTCTGCATTGATATAATCCCATGCTTCCTGTTCGGTATCAAAGAACTTCATTCCCTCATGAAGATTGTTTTCCAAGTCGTTTTCTGGCTCATTGCTCATATATACAACCCAGCCTGTTTCCATTCCTGGTTTATATTTTGTTGCTCTGACTGGCTTAGTCTGATATGTCTTTGCATTCTCCTCAAAAATATTGTTCAATATAAAACTGTTTGCATCCATAATTTAATGCTCCTTCCTTACGAAAATGTAGCCTTGTGCAGCAGAGTAAAAAGCATCTTCTAATTTTTCTAACTGTTCAGAGGTAAGAATACCTTGTAAATCCTTCCTACAGCTCTCCCATGTTTCTTTCTTTATTCTGTTGCTTTCAATAATATCTTTCATTGTAGTATTCATGCTTCATTACCTCTTCACTAATAAATACACTTTTTCTGTTCCATTTTCCCCTCTGTATAGAAAAAATTTATTTTTCATTTTTCATTTTTTCTTCAATGATTGATTTACCTATGAGAAAAAACCAGTATATTGCTAGTGGTATGATAATCAGCAACAATTTGATTATTGTATTTTGTACTATCATTGATGCGACGATTCCACACATACATAAAATCCCTTTGTGAATACTTTTAACTTATGTTCCATATCTTAATACCTCTCATTCTTTCTGACTTTCTCTAGCTTTTCCTTTTTCTGATTCTTATATCTTACTCTGGCTCTTGGCTTATATTTGTTACAATGCTGGCAGTAATGAGCGTGATCCGCTTTTCTACCATTGGTGCAAAGTCCTGCACACACATAATATAAACATGGCGTCTGTCTATCTGTTGCCATATTATTCAACACCTCTTTCCGCTTTTAATTTATCAAGTAATGACTGGTTATCTGCCTCCTCATTTACCACGCTTAGATTGACAACTTGACGCTTAGTATTATTTGTGTTTGGCTTCCAGCACCAATCAAATTTCACCTTATCGCCTTTTAATAAGTGATTTCTGTGTCTTCCTTCATCCATAGAAGAAGAAATAATATCCTTATGATGAATAAAATATGTTTCACCATCTGCGCCATTTATTAGTCCATATCCAATTTTATCGTTATACCATAGAACTATTCCGTCATATGCTGTTTCCATATTGAACCTCTTTCCTTTATTATTTTGTTGTAACAATACTTGTTACATCTAAAAATCATTTTCCATATACGATAAGCCATTTTCCGGCTTAATTCCTTGTTTATGCCCTATATAGTAGGGTTTTTCAATGTCGCAAGTTAATACACTTATTAGTGTGCGTATTTTCAATATTACCTACTATATAGGAATGATTTTCGATTTTACTTAATTCCTACTATATGGGTAGGTTATCGCAATTACTAAACATTTTCGCTTAGTAAATCGAGCATTTTCTTTGTACTCGATATAGTGTACGATAACCAATTTATTCATTCTTTTTCATTTCTGCGTTATATTCCACTTCAATATCATCCATAATATCACGCAAGTTTTCTTTCGCTCCCTTTAGCCAATACAGATTATCATTTGCGAGAATTGGCTTTCCTAACTCATACTGTCTTTCGATCTTATCCATCATGTACTTAATTCCAGTCTGCATACCGGCTTGAAATCCTAAGTTAAAAAGCTCCTGTCTGTTCTCTGCATTCTCCTGTGATCCGTTTATCATCTTGTCCATCTCCTTTGACATTTTCCTCATAGCTTCAATAAGTTCCTTTTCCATATTCAATCAACCTCCGTTATGTGTAAATTATCAGCAATACCGCAATTATGCTTCCTATAACAATTTGCAGTATAGTTTGCTTTGTTATTGGTTTCGGCTCTATATTCACTCAACCGCTCCTTCCTTTCGTGTCCCACATATATACAATGCACTTTTTGAAAATGATTTTCCCCACTTGTGCGGAAAAAAATTATAATAATTCGCTTTTCTTTTTGATTTGTTCCAGATTCGGGTTTAAGTATTTTAAAGTGGTTTTGATACTCGTATGCCCTGCTTGATTTGATACCTCATTTATGCTATACGCTCCACTCTCCAATGCGTTATAACAGAAGAAATGTCTTAACATATGTGGATGAATATGGTAGCCATCTGCACTAAATTCATCGAATACTTTATTGATGGTAGACGGATTCAGGACTTTTCCTTTGCTGTTATGAAATAAATATTCTGACTCCACACTATCGGATCTCTGGTATTCCCTTATAGCAGAAATAACCTTTGAATTGATAATAACAGTTCTTTGTTTTCCACCTTTTCCGTCTGCTACTCTAATTTGACTTGCAGCAGTATTTACATCTACCTTTTTCAAATGCAATACTTCTGATATTCTTAGTCCTGCATAAGCCATAATGGTAACTATTGCATAATTCCGTTTTGCCGAGCATCCTTCAGATTGCAATACTCTTTGTCTAAATTCTTCAACTTCCTTTTTCGTGATGTTGGTAGGACTGATTACTTCTGCCTGTACCTTTATCAAGTCTGCTTTGCTTATTACAATGTTATCTGACTGCATCAGCTCATTATATTTGATTAGCGCAGATAGTTTTGCATTGATAGATTTTGCGTTTAGGTTCTGTCCTGTCCGCTTGCAAGTCTTTACATTTTTGAGATAGCTTTTGTATTCAAGAATATTTTCCCTATACAGCTTCTTAAAGCCAACTTCTCCGAAACTATCATTGAACCATCTGAAAAATTCCTTTACCGATGCGGTATATGATTTTATTGTTGTGTCAGATTTTCCCTCTAAGTGCATCTTATTTTCAAATTCTCTTATCAGTTCATCCATCGGCTACACCTCCTAGAAATTATATTGAATTTGTATTTTGCGTATTTTCAGAAATTATATTGAAAATACACTTTGCTCTCTACTTACTAATACACAAAAATTCAATAATATTCCCCTTATATTGAAAAAATAGTTGAGGTCATTTTTGCCTTATTCCTTGTATATATTCCGTATCTCCATTATACTATCAATGGAAGGAGTTGATTTACATTTATATTGAGATTCAGAAGCCGAACCGCTTCAAAGATTTGTTACATAAGATTCATTCTAAACTGGAAGATATGTTATTTTCCATTCTACAACACACACCAAATAAATTCATTCCAAAATCCCTTATGCGTTGGTTTGAGAAATACACCAACAAACGACTTGCACAACTGAAAAGTGATGTGATCCGCAAACGCTGGCAGACAATCGAACTTGAAAAGGCTGTTGATAATATTCACCAGAGGCAGCAGCCATAAAAATAAGAGAGGTCTTTCTTCTATATATAATATAGTAGATTTACCTCTTTTTTATTTGAACATCTGTTCCCTTTATGCTATACTGTTATTGTGTAATTGAAACGAAAGTAGGATGTGATTTTCCGAGTTATGCCCTCTAGTATTACGAAAGAGGGATGATGCCAATGAACACAATGGAAGTTCTTACGCTTTTATTAGTTGTTTTTGCGGCGCTATCTTACATAGATAACCATAACAACAAAAAGAAATAGCATCCCACCGCCTAAAGTGCATGCTATTTCTTAGTTGCAACTGAGGGCAATCGGATAGCACATCCGATAACCTTTCTGATTAAATTATACACTAGGGCATTTGAGAAATCAAGTGCCCTTTTTAATCGTCCTGCAACTGTGCCTGTTTCTTTGCGTTCCGCGCCTTTGTTGCTTCTGATTTCTTCTGCGCAGCCTTTTTCTCTTCCTCTGTCATATTTCGCTTTGATTTTCCTTTTTTATCTTCAGGATAATCAATAATATATTCTGTTCCGTCTGCCTTATCCTTTAATATCAGATTCATTTCCAGAGCGTCCGCAATTTCCACTAATTCAAGGGAAGAAAACTTGTCTCTGCTCATTTTATTGCTCAAATTCTGCCTAGTGACATTTATTTCCTCTGCAAGTTCCATCTGCGATTTTCCCTTTGCTTCTAATATATCCTTAATTACTGTCGTTGCTGACATATCAACCAAACCTTTCATTTTATGTTCACCTCCAATTATACTTGATTTTCCCTATTTTTTCAAGGTCAGCAAAATTCACTCGATACAGGATAAGATCAGTTTATGTACTGCTTTCCATTTCCACGGCTGTTTTATTTTCTTTTCCATCTGGTACATGAAAATGTCATTGATTCGATCCTCAAATAGTTCCGGTGCAATATTTGATTTGAATTGATTGCATGGCAAACAAGTACATTCTAAGTTGGAAACATCATCTACGCCACCCATCGATAAGGCTATATGATGATCCAACGACATTTCAGAAAATAATATTTTTCGCCCACATAGCTGACAACGACCATCGTTTTTATTGTATATTAGTTTGCGAGTTGCCTGTGAATACCTCTTTCGCTTAATCCTACCGTTGTTTCTCCTCTTTACATTCCTAATTCCGTTTTTCTGTTCCTGTAATTCAATTTTCTCTTCTGGGGTCAAACGCTTCCATACCACATGATTAGTAAATGTATCATATACATAATAACCATCTGTCTTTATTGGTGCATGGTTCATGTATCGAATGGCTTCCTTTATTGTGCTATACTGTAAAGCCTGTGTAACATCCTTTGTTTTTCTATGCTTTCCATTCTGATTCAGATATATATAATAGTTTCCATTTGTGATTACTATAGCCATAATATCAACCTCTTTTCTGTTAAGGACAGCCATATTTCAGACTGTCCCATCCTTTACAGTTTCCTTTTTATCTTTCATCCGGGAAACAAACTGTTGTCGCATTGTCTCCTTGTGTTTCGGAGATTCGATTTGTAATAATCCAAATTCTGCCTTTTGAGGTATTGTAAGCACCCATAACATATAAATCATCTGGATAATTCAAAGCATCCTCATTTGTCTGTTTATCTTCTGCGTCCATATCTCCCCAGTCTTTAACTGCAAATCTCTGTAATGCAACTGTGATCTCAACCGCAAATTTCTGTTCCGCTACCATAAGGTCATTGATTGACCTTGTTGTTACTACCTGTCCCATATTGAAAAATTTTGATGTAATCATTTCGCTTTACCTCTCTTTCTCTTATATCAAACCAAACATACACGCTATTTTATACAATGGATTTTTTGCAAGTTTCCGCATATGATCCGCTTTCTGTTTGACTTTGCGTTCCATTCTGTCCATAAATTCCATCTGATTATCTAATTCCGTATATTCCATCATTTGCGTTGGCGTCAGTGCGTTATATGGTGTTTTAAGATTTCTGTTTATAATTTGATTTCCGTCTGCTGTTGTGATGATTCTAAAATTGAACATATTGTTTTCCATCCTTCCTATGCTTCCATTACCTCTGCAACAATTTGCTTTACCTTGTCAAACTGCTTATATACTCGTTTCTGTTTGATGCCGTGGTTATCTGCTATTTCCCTTAATGAATAACCCTCTACTTTATCAAAAAATATTTTCCTTTGTTCCTCTGTCAATCTTTTTTCAATCTGTTCTATCATTTCCCTATATTCCAGATTAGAGGAATTTTCTATTGTGGCATGATTAGACATATTCATATCTATTGAATTCAAACTAATGTCTGCCCCAGCTTCTGTACTTCTCTTTTGCGCTTTCTGTTTTCTAAAGTAAACAAATACCGCCCTTTTCATATACATATAAGAAATTGCTTCAAAACTGCATTTTGCCTGTAATTGCGGATCATTCAAATACTTTTTTACTGATAATAGGAAATCAAACACGACAATATCAAAAAATTCTTCTGCATCCAGTTTTGACTTCTTCATAAAGTCCATAATTAGATGGTAATTCTCTTCTGAAAACTTGCGTTCTTCCTTTGTCAATGGTCTTAATTGCTCTTTGTTTTCCATGTGATAACCTTCTTTCTGTTGGTGGCAAGTGTGCCATTTCTGACACACCGCCCAACCTTACTATTGATTAGATGTCTAACATACCTCCGATTTCTTCCATCTGTCGTACACATCACAGTTACCATATTTTTTTGTATCCTCTATCAACTGTGACATTGCACATCGTCTATTTCTTCCTAGTGTAAGAAGTTTAATTATTTCTTTAATTTCTGCTAATGTCCAATCTTCATAATCATCTAATTCAAGCCTTGCACGCCTTGCAATCTCTGTATCTGTATAGCCCTGTATTCTCATAACAAGAACCATTTCAAGAAGTTCAGGTTCTGCATATCTACTAACATTAGCAAACAAATTTTGCAAAAACTCTTTTTCAATCACATACGTTTCAACATTTTTTGTTTTATCAATCCAGTATGCATCTAAAGAATATCCCGAAAAAGGATTATCCCCTTCTAATTCATAATCAAGACTAACAAAACCACCCTCTGGCATACGCTTTTGTGCATGGTCTGCTCTATGCTTGCCATAAACAGCACGAGAAAGAACTTTTTTGGCTACCGCATGGAATGGGTAAATATGTAGTTCTTCTCTACTGCAATACTTCTTTACTGCATTAAGATAAGGAATAACTAATTCATCATACCATTCTTCTACTGGTAAATGATTCCTTCTCATAAACTGATATAAATACTCGTGGTGTTCTTCGGCATAAACCCTTTCTTCTGGTGTTAAAGGTCTGTCTGTATAATCTGCTTTTTGTCCTCTTCTCCATGTTTTTTCTGTCATAATAGCTACCTCCTAAAATATGTATTTTGATTAATTTTGTACGGCTATTGATTAGCCGAACGGCAAGCGGAAAACTGAACCTCCCACGGCTAAACCGTCACCGCCTTAATTGTTAGGGTATCGGGTGGATTGCTCCACCCTTTACCCTGTTGACTACTAACCGCTTGTTACTTAATCCTTAATACGCTATATGTTGTTGTTTTGGTGTACTCTTCCAGACTTCCCAAATCTTCCTCAAGTCTTTTCTTGTTAAGTGTTGCTCTTGTCTGTGACTTATAAGTAATTTTTGCCGTGTCTGTAATTTCTTCTGTAAGGTTGTTTTCATTCATATAAGAAATAACCTCAGCTTCCAAAGCCTTTTCAATGTTGCTTGCTTCTTCAATCATTGCTTTGTACTTTCTAATTTCTTCAACCTTTGCTTCTAATTCTTTTTTTGTCATACACATAATGACTACCTCCTTAAATATGTTTGATTGATTTTGTGCAGGTCTGTTTTGTTTGACCTTATAGCTATATTGTACACTTGTTAGTGTATAGTGTCTATTGACAAAATATACAAATTGTACACTCGTTAGTGTATCTTCTATTGTGCATATTCACTAGTAGGTGTACAAACTATACAACAACAATATACACTATTTAGTGAATTTGTACATTGCAATTGTACACTTGTTAGTGTATTATAATGGTATCAAATCAATCAACACTATATTTTTTAAGGAGGTTTTTCAATATGAAAACTTATAAGATTTATGTAAACGGTAATTTAGTAGGAATTGAGGTATTGAGTAGTGAAGAAGTAAGAAATATAAATAACTGCTCTGAAATCAGATTAAAAACATTATAAGGAGGTGGACAACATGAGATATTTTAATAATGTAAATACACTGGAAGAATTAAGAAAACAGTATAAAGAACTATTGAAGAAGTATCACCCAGACAACCCAAATGGATCAACGGAAGCAACAAAAGAAATCAATGTTGAATATGATACATTATTCAAAACATTAAAAGACAGACACGAACACAACGCAAGCAACACCACCGACAACAAAACAGACTATAATAATATGAAATATGATTTTTCAGAAGATGAAAAATTAAGGGAAGTATTACAGCATATTGTTACAATGGAAAATATCAATATTGAAATAGTCGGTTGCTGGATATGGGTTGACGGTAACACATACGAACATAAAGACAGTTTGAAGGCTTTAGGGTTCAAATGGGCAAGAGAAAAAAAGAAGTGGTATTTTCATACAGAAGCATTTAGAAAAAGAAGCAAGAAAAAATTATCTATGGATGATATACGGAACTATTACGGAAGTACAGAAGTACAGACAGAAACAACAAAGAGACTAAAAGAAGCATAAAAAATAAAGGGTGCAGGCTTGCAAGTCCTACACCCGATATATAAGAAAAGGAGATAAAAACAGTATGAAGAAATCAATAAAAACAATCGGAATTATCGCAATTATGGTTACTATCTTGACAGATTTAGAAGAATAAAGCAATAACATAATATAATTATAATACAAGGGTGTAACCGATGAAGTTACACCCTATTTTTTTATATGCTCTATTGATATTTTTATTGTTATTATATCCTACTGGTTTAGTAGGAATTATGTAGTCCGGGGTATCAAAAACTAAAAAAGGGACTTGTTTTTCTCTGCCGCCCTGTAGTTGGTTCTTCCATACAGCGACTTGAAAATTTTACCTCTACAATATTTTTCAATCCTACAATCTGTCGGTTTGAAACAAACGGAAGTATTTTTTATAAGACTTCTATTACGGAAGTCGGTTTTATTTCACTTCCATTAACGGAGATCCTTTTTAAGTACATCCGTTTTCGGATGCCAACATAACTGACTTCTAAACTCACATCATGTGAGAGTAGAACAGTTCATTTCTAATCATTCATAATGAAGGATTAAAACCGACATTATCTGTTTCAAACTTTCATATTGTAGGTTTGAAAAGGTGCTTTCGATTTATTGGAAACCGCCAAAAGGTTGCATCAACCCCAGTTTCCCATGGAGAACACCCCATATCCTTTGAATAAATCAATCAAAATCAACTCAAATCCGCTTCAAAATCCATCATAGGTAAACTTGTTCGCCTACACTATTACAAAGCCAAATTGACCTCAAAATCATTGATTTAAGCAAACATATATACCATAGGTGAGGGGGGGTACTCTTAAACCTGTGAAATTTAAGTACCTTATATATGAATGGGGGTATGTAAAAACTACAATCCAGCTTGATCCACTCCATATACAGCTTGCTCATAAGTAAAACCATTATATTGTAACTGCTCTATCATTCTACTTCTTCCCATATCTGGCGAAGATTTCATGTATGATTTTACTTTTTTATATGCTTGCTCATTCCAATCTGCATTACAGTTATCAACACCATACTGTGCTTCTTCTTCCGTAAATCCATTATATTCAAGTTGATCTTGCAATCCACTATATGAGAATGCAGAACTATTCAAATATGACTTAGCTTTCTTTAATGCCTGTTCCTTCCAGTCTGCACCACAATGATCTGCTCCATATGTTGCTTCTGATTCTGAAAAACCATTATATTCTAACTGGTCAATCAATCCTGTATAGGAAAATGCAGAACTTCTCAAATATGATTCCGCTTTTGCTTCTGCTCCTGCATTGCCGGTCTTTGGTGTATAATCATAATTTGAATACCCATAAGAACTTGACAAAGAATGATATGCACAATATTTACTATTACTTGTTTTCTTCTCTGTACAGCCATCATAAGCACATCTAGTAGAGAAGTAATATATGCAAAATATTACAAGACACGCTGCCACTACACCAACGATAGCCTTTCCATTGATTTTGTTTGTTTGTGCAGCAGTAGTTGAAACGACTTCTTTCTGCTGTTCTGTTTCATAATATGCTTTTATATTATAGCCACATCCAGGGCAAGACTTAGCTGTACTTGATACATTTTCTCTGCCACATTCAGGACACTTTACTAATGCCATTCGCTTTCTCCCCTTTAATAAACTTATATCCTATAACTCCACAGGCAATACCACCTAAACACAATATAATAGCTTGTATGCGATATTCCCATATTTTCTTATTATCGTCTTTTGCCATATCCTCATATTCAGATGCAATATATCTATATGTATCACTAAACCATGATCCAGAATTTCTTGCATCCGCACTATTTTCTGCATATCCTTCCATGCACTCTTTATAGTGCTGTTTGTAAAAAGAATATGTATCATTGTTAATTCTAGTAAAGGAAACAATCAGCATGATACAAGCCACCACGCAAAGAGCAATTCCAATATATTTTTTGTTCTTATATACCGGCACTGTCGCTGTTTTATTTATGGTATCTTCTACTGCTTCAGTTTCAGATTGAACTATTTCATATCCACAACTAGGACATACAGTTACATTATCTGCTACCTCAGTTCCACATTCAGGACATTTCATCGAATCCCTCCCATTTGTTATTATCTATTCGATAATCTTGATTGTTGAATATGCATCATTTTTAAGAATTGTCTTAAATCTATCCATATCAATAGAGCCTACTTCAATTCCGTTTTTTTCATACCCACTTAATAAAGCCGCACCAAGAAGATACATGAAATAATTATCATCGTCTGAATCATAATCATCTTTTATGTCTTCTATATCATCGGATTTTGTATATGCATCGAGTTTATATGTCTCTTTTTCCTTACTATAAGCACATAATGCAAAACTCTCTGTAGTTCCACCAAATCCATTCTGTGCACCTAAATGAATAATAATATATGGATGATCTTTATCAATAAGCGTATCTGATTCTTCCTCTGTTGAATTTTCCGTGTCTTTGTCTTTTTCTTCCTTTGTGTCTTTTCGTCCACTGTAAAATTTTATATCATATACAGATATTGAGTCTGGATTTTTCAAAATATCTTTCACCCCATTTACAGCAGAATAAGCACATGATTCATACTTAACTTCTTCTCTTATATCTTTTACATCTTTATATCCTTCGATTGTTTTAAGTAAATCATCTGCATCGTTATATTTACCTTTTTCCAAAAGTGTCATAGCCTCATTGTATGTATTCTTAGGCTTAACCACTTTAACATTATAAACAATCAAACCTACAGCAATTACAATAATTGCTGCAACAACAGGAATTATAATCTTTTTCAGATTTTTCTTTGGTCTTTCTGCTATTGCTGTTTGTACTGGTATCTCCACAGTAGTTTCTTCTTCAAATGGACATCCACAATGTACACATTCTGTAGCATCAATCGGATTTTCTTTTCCGCAATCGATACATACTTTAGTAGCCGGTTTATCCTCAATCAATATCTTTCCACAATGTACACATTTCTTTGCTTTGTCTGAAATCTCTTGTCCGCATTCTGGACATATAATCATAGCCATATTTCGTATCTCTCTCCCTTTGGATTTTATTTCATGGTTCTAAAGTTACATATTCTTATTATATTCGTTTTTACGAAGATATTCAACCTAAAGAATACAAAGTACACTTGTTTCATATACTAACGAAACGGAGGTGCTATGATGATTGACTATTCCCCATTCTGGAATACTCTTGAAAAATCAAGTGAAAACTGGTACACACTTACAAATAAATATCATATGTCACATAGCACACTCCACCGATTGAAACATAACAAAGATGTATCTACAAAAACACTTAACGATCTGTGTCGGATTCTTGATTGTGATATTTGCGATATTGTCAGATACATTCCATCTGATACAGACCAACCATTATAAAATCTCATTATACATTTTTTGCAAGACCGTATCTATATTTTTCGTATTACACATTATGATCTTCTTGTCTGCCAATGCTCCTGTTGCTTTAACCTTATAAAACATACTGTGTGACATCCATTTAATCAGCATTACCACCGCATCAACTTCTATATTGGATATATTAGCTGTTTCCGATTCCATAAATATGCTGTTTGGGAATTTGTATTTCAAATCTGGTAACACATCCGATATATGCCCTACAAACAAATATCTCTTAGATTGCAGCAGTTCCAAATCATATGTATTGTTTATTTCTTCAACTTCTGGCTTATTTAATTCAGAGATAAACAGTTCTTGATATTCTAATCGTCTTTTCAAATCTGCAATCTCTGAATCTTTATCTTCAATAACCTTTAATAATTTGTTATTCTCAGCTACCAATGGTGCTGTTTGTTTAGAATTATCCGCTGTAATTTGCAAAGACAATGTATTATTTTTCAGCATCAGACTCTTTATCCTATTTTCTTTATCTGTAATTGTCTGTTCCAAGTCAGAGATAATATCCTCATAGCGTATTACAATATCTTGATTTGTAATTTTCTCCCATGAGAAATCCTTATAGTACTGCTTCTGCATAAGTGCAAACATCTTATACAATACATCCATCTCATACATACATAAAATGGTCTGGTATACTATCGCATAGCTTTCTGGTATGCAATCTTTTGATAAGGTAATTTTATTAAATCCCTGTTTTTTCTCCATAACTTGCTCAATATATCTCGTTGCTACATACGATTTGAAATAGTTTCTAATCAATCCATCTACATCAGGGACATATAAAACAGATTCTCCATACCACTTGTCATTATTTGTTGTCGTCATTGCGTTATACCATGAAGTACCGCCATTCTGATTTGCAATAATGTCTCTTGTAAATATTTCTATCTGTCCCACTATTCCAGATCTAGTTGGCATTTCACCATTTTTACTATGTGATTTCATTGCGCTATGGATATATTCAGCTAACTTGCTTTCTTCTATCTGCAAATAATCCGCTAATTCACATCTTCTTTTTGCAAGGTATCTATCAAAGAATTTTGACTGTAAAACAAATTCTTTATCTGCCCTATTTGCACCGCCATTAGACAAATATTCTCTTGCTTCTTCCTCATCCGCACAAAAGATAAAAGCATTGTCAAATGTGTTTTTATCAGTCATATAAAAACTGTAATTCAGCATATATCTATCTTCTTCATAATCAAAACCTTTTAATACTTTGTCTGGTTCAGTAAATACATCTGATCTGTAAAACAAAAAATGAAGATAGTAATTTTCTGTATATGTCATTTTAAATTTAGGAACACTTTTTATGGCACTCATAGAAGCATATTGTGTTTCCCAATCAATAAACATCTTTTTAATTTTAGGACATCTTTTTGCATATAACAAATCAACTAAGTCTGCAATTTCCTGTCTGTCATTGATGTAATCAGCAATTACAAAAAGTATATCTGTATATACAATACTGGTAAATAATGCTCCTAATGTTCTTTCTTCACTTAATTTTGCGACAAGTTTATCATTATTTCTCAAATTAAGACTCTCATATATCTTCTGTAACTCATTATATCTTTTATTCCGTATATCTGTTGATAAGAGTTGCATTATATTGTACTTGATTCCTATTTTTCGCTGTTCATCCGTCAATTTCATTTTAAACCTCCAATACTCATGCCATTATCTACAGTATCTTTCTCCATTCTACCATATCCACCTACAAAAAGGTAAAAAAATAGGCATATCAGATAATCTAATATCCAATATACCCTATGTATCAATCTGTAATCTCAATCTGCCAATTCATCATAGCTTGATAAATCTTGTCTGGTATCGTGTCCTTATAATATTCTGCTATATTTTTAATGAAATCTTCCTTATATTCCTTGTATCTTGAGAAGGCTGCTTCTACTGTCTCATATGCTCCCAGCTTTATATTCTTTCCTGCAAATGACATATTCGCAACATATTTCTTCTTATCCTTATCAAAATATACACCAAGCGGATAATCGCCTCGGTTCTTTTTCCCATTAGGGAATAATGAATTTATCATCTTAGGAACAAAGCAGACTGTCTCAGGGCTGTAAACTGTATTACCTTTAATCAAAATATCCTTGTCTAATTCAAATGCTTCATCAAACATTCGTATCTCAACAATATGCTGCTCATACCATAGCTTAAAATTACTGTAATTCTTCCATTCCTCACATACAGTACAATTCTTATATTCTGGCTGTAATTCATGTATTGCATTACTGTAGCAACGATTCATTATCCAATGCCATCTCTTATAGGATTCTTCATTGCTATTGGTATATAATATTCCATGATAACCCACATCATACATAACACGCTTTGCGGTCTGTTTGCTCCAATTATCAGGCATATATCGCATATCATTCATAACATTTAAAATAAACTGCTCTGAATCATCACCTGTTTTATTAAAATGATTCTTCACAATGCGGAACTGTTCTTGATTTAATGGATATAAATTTCTGTAATAGCAATCTTCCTTATCATGTCCACTATGCCAAATATATACATTATTCGCCTTATCTTCATTGACAATAAATGTTTCAACAACCATTTTCGGTGCATATACATAATCACGCTTGTATGTCCACTTACCATCAATAAATACATTCTTTTTAAGGCTATATCTCAATTCACCATTGATATATGAACCTTGCAGCAGATTATATTTTCCCCAAGCCATAGTAATACATTGACCATAGTTTGACATCCATGTATCCTTATAATCCATAAGTTTTACAAATATTTCATCTGTCCCCATAAGAGTAACATCAATATCCAATGCAGATATATCAAGTATTCTCTTAGGATTTATCTCTTTGTACTGACGATCAACTAATATTTCCAAGTTATCAGAGAATGTAAATTCCTTCTCATTCTTTTTCTTCTTGTATTCCTTGTCATACTTAGCTTCACATTCTTTACAGCTTCCTCTATAATACGGATTTCCAAACTGTCCTGTTGCTAATCTAAAGTTTTGTATCGGTAATATTCTACCGCATTTCTTACATATTTTATTTTCATCCATTGTCCTTTTTCTCCTTATTCTTTGCATAAACATAAAAATAAGACAGCAGAATCAAATCATACTGTCTTTTCAGTCAATCAATATCGAATAGGGGTAAAAAAGGGGGGGGTAATATAACTAAGATATATATGTTATATACCCCTACCCTTTTACCTACCCTTATATCTCATCTTCAATTATTATGTAGGGATAACCATTTGATTTAATGTCAAATTGCTCTTTTAATACCTTATTAGACTTGACTTTCTTCAATCCATAGCAATCCATAATCTCATTCAAACACCGCTTAATCTGTGTTTCTGTGACCTCATATCGGTACTCATTCCCAAGAATATATACAACCTCTTTTTCAGTACAATATTCTTTTCTTTGAATACAATGTAAAATCACTTCTGAAATCTTCAATGTACGCTCGTCACTAGCCTTTGTAGTAGTCCTGTTGACGATCTCACCATATTCATTTTTCTTTTTCTTATATTGTGGATATAATGAGGCGGCTACCTCAAAACCTTCAGAACGATAGAACATATCAAACGATACACCGCCAATTCTATAGCCTTTATCTTTCCAACGGATTCCATTGTCTTCTATTGTTTTCAACTGCTGTACTACCCATGATGGAATAGCATAGAAATTAACATGTTTTCCTGGTCTTGTATCAGTTCCAGCACATTTAATAGCTTTATACAATAATTCCTTTGGTATCTGGTCATCATCAAGAATACGAATTAAATCGTGATATACCAGCATTTTGATATATTTGCCGACTTTATCAATCTTCTTCTGACTATTACCTTTTCCCATGTACTCAGCCAACTTTTTTTTTGTTAAAAAAAAAAAAAAAAAGTTTTCTAATGATGATGGAGAAATAGTCTTTTATTGGTAACATAAAAGACTATTTCTCCATCATCATTAGAAAACTTCTCGCTATAAATATTGTTTCGTGCAATGGATAACATCATAAGGAATGTATCTTTTGCATACTTGATATTTTTATCAGCCTGTGGACATAGTTCTTGAAATTTATTCAGAGTGATGTTATTTATCATCATATCTATGTTTTCTCGCTGTTCAATGCTCCATTGAGATTCCTTTATAGACAGATTATAAATATCCATTATGAATTGAATTGCTTTAAATTCAGATTTGAAATCTCCCAACATTTCAATCAACTGTTTTATGTTAAGAGTAAGATTTTCAGAACAACACCTATACTTCTGTACTCCATTTTTTGTAGTAAAGATGTTGGCAGAAGGATTATGATCTTCATGCAGAATACAGCAAAAAGACTTCGGATTGTCAATATCTATCAGCTCTGCAATATTCAGTTCTGAATAGATATAATCCCAAAATTCATTTTTTGTATCAAACTCAATCGGTTCATGTGCTAATACTGTACGCAAGTAATCAACATCATGTTCCTTGATTGCTTTGACATTTAAGTTTTCGTATGAGTGATATTTTTTGTCTGTATCACTCTTATCTTTTGTTTTCTTACTGGCAGAAGGCTTCTTTTTGGATTTAGGCTGTGCATTTGATATGTACTGCTCATATTCATCTTTCCAGTATTTTTCAATAACTGCATCCGCATTGATTCTACTGTTATATGATGAATATGATACCTCTCCACCTTTACCACCGAAAAACAATCTGTCTCTATTGAAACATACTTCATCAATTCCACCTACAGCACCCATAAGAGTAGCTTGTAGTCTGTCTCTGACACTTCCATCTGTAATAACAGTATCATTGCAGAAAATCATACGGAATTTATGATGTTCTTCTTTGTGTGAGAATGTCGTGTACATAAAGCAAGGCACAATTCCTAGAGAAATGACCTTATTATATGCTTCATCAATGCACATTCCATTATCAAAATCCAAACCAAATAACTGTTGCTGTACCCAGTTATCAGCTTTCATACCGCCATGTAAAACTCCCGGCTTAAATGATGCTCCATGACATAAAGCATCTGCCAATTCTTCTATTGTAATATCTGTCTCTGTTAGACTTTTCTGTACCCATCCACATTGTTTTCCTTGTGGTTTCTCCTTGAATCGGTTATTGAAGTACATACATTTAATCTTATTTTCACTATACATGATCCTCCTTTGCTATAAATCAGAGGTCAAGAAATACGCCTTCGTCGAATTTGACGCACCTTAATAATCTGCTATGTGCAGCAGTCGTAATTTTACTATTGGAAATTGTGCAGAATCGCACATAAGATATTCTTGAACTCTGATATGGATTTTTATTTACTTCCCATCCATTAGGAAATATTTCTAATATAACCGACAACTTCATCATAAGTTCCTGTAAATAATGCTTTCCTATGTGTTTCATCAAATTTACGAAACACTGTATAATTTGCAAGATCCATCATTCCAGTTGTCAGTGACTTTCCATTGTATCTTTTCAGATAGTGACTTGTATTTTTAATCATCATATACTTTTGATTTTTGCCAAGCATTTTATTTAATTCCGTTTCACAGGATTTTCTATATGTCTCTAAATCATTGACAAATACCTCAATATTTTTTGAAAAATTCTTTCTTCTTGTTTTCATATTGACATACTTAGCAGTATATTCATCGACAGCATCTTGCAATATTGCATCCAGTTCTGGATATTCAAAGGTACAATTATCTCCTTCTAATTTTGCTTGTCCTTTCGTTTTAACCAAATGCCCTTTATACAATCTTAATATGGTTTTACCTCTACTGAAATCTCCCCATCTCTTATACCATTGACTCAATATGAAATTCTTACTCGGGGTCATTGGTGCAGAACACATATAGATAGTTAATAATTGAATTATCTTTTTCTTCTCTTCTAAATTATCAATATGTACCATTTATTCATCCTCCGTTTCTGTTTTCTTTACACTGTCTATAAGATTTGTACTAGGAGTAATTTTTACATTCCTATGCTCTTTATTCAGATATACAC
>ERZ773194.561-NODE-561-length-47362-cov-18.222948_pt1 | contig 47362 bp, 32 predicted proteins | sample MGYA00511240_ERZ773194 | MGnify/ENA primary metagenome ERZ773194 (study PRJEB29015, sample SAMEA2737774) | human gut metagenome | biome: human gut; feature: human-associated habitat; material: faeces | place: China | collected 2012 ... | reverse complement strand
CGAGGTGGTATTTCGTTGGCTCTGTCCCATAGAAAAACAAAGCGTAACGAACGCTGTATCAGCTAATTCGCTACGTTTTACCCAAATTTACTTTTTCGCTATGTGTTTATTTTATAACATTAATCTTTTTTGTATGAGAAAAAACTACCTTTTAGTTGCATTGTTTGCTATCCTGTCACTTTCAGTCGGCGCACGCGAAAAACAGGACGGATGGAAACAGTTGGGCACGGGCACATTCTGTGACGATATGTTCTCGGCTATTGACGAAAGCTTCCTCGCCACATGGGATGTGGAGATAGAAGAGAGCGAAACAACACCTGGCTACTATCGCCTTGTCAACCCGTTCGGCAACGGCAATTGCCCCTACTTCGGTGACAAAAACAACTTTAAAGCCAACGACCTTTATATCCACGCCGAAGACCCAAAGCACGTGTGGATGGAATGGCAGGACATGGGCTTCAGTGTCAGCAACTATGGCGGCGTGTCTGTCAGCTGCATGGTAGGTCTGTATATTCACAGTGAAATATTCACATTTGAGGATCTTCTCAATCCCGACTATGGTATCGAGTTCGGCAAACTCGCCGACGGGAAAATCACCTTCCCCAACAACGAAATGTACTACCTTCAGATTGCATTCGCCAACTATCTTGAGGGCGTACCAATGAACGGCAACACGCACAACAAGTTTCTTGTAACGATTCCTGCTCAGGACGGAGTCGACGAAATAACCGTTGACGAGCAAGGCACTCCTGAATATTACAACATGCAGGGCATGCGTGTTGACAATCCGACACCGGGTTGCCTCTACATTCGCCGCACTGGTTCAAAAGTGGAAAAAATCATCGCCAGATAAGCAGGGCGACAATCAAACATAACCTTATCACGATAATGCCGGACGGCGTGTTTCAGCAACATGCCGTCCGTTTTTTGTCAATACGAAAAACAAGTATCTTATGATAACAGCAAAACCGCTTGTAATATCAGAAACGGAATCCGACCGCGTGAGCGCCGCCGCTGGCATAGGCATACACGCCGGCTGAAGGGAGCCTGCCAACGTTGACATTGTCTTTTGGCGCAAAGTGCAATATATTCCGCCATTCCAACAACGCTTTTTTAAATTGAGCCGTATCAAGAAGGTAAGTGAATAAAAAAAGGGTCGCAAATTGCGACCCTTTGGTGATCCGCCTGGGGTTCGAACCCAGGACCCCATCCTTAAAAGGGATGTGCTCTACCAGCTGAGCTAGCGAATCTCCCTCTAACGTCAATCAGTTTCCTGATTGCGAGTGCAAAGGTAATACCGTTTTTTCTATTGTGCAAATTTTTCAGCAAGTTTTTTCAAACTATTTTTCAATCCGTGCCGTCAACCCGCTCGTTTTCAACAGATTCTCTATATCCACCTCCGTACGGCTGAATGGTCCGGAATGCTCCAATTTGAGCGACGACATTGCGGCTGCGAAGCATCCGGCATCGGCTATCGAAGCCCCGCAAGCACGCTTGTAGAGATAACCTGTGGAATACGTGTCGCCACAACCAGTTGCATCGACCACCTCCCGCGTCGGGAATGCCGGAACAATAGCAAATTCGGTGCCGTCATAAATCACAGAGCCATAACTGCCGAGCGTGATGCACACTTCCTTCACGCCCCACTCCGCAAGCGTGAGCGCCGCCGCCTTCACGTCGGTATGCCCCGTGAGCGACTCAATCTCATACTCGTTCACTTTAAGGATGTCGACATAGCGCAGATAGTCGCGCTTGTTCTTCCAGTCGATTGGATACACCTTCTCGCCGCGCACTTCGCGCAGATAGCCCTGGGCATCGACCGACAGCGTGCCTTTTGCCGACAGCATCTCGAACACGTCGAGCGAGAAGTCGTCGGCGAGCAAGGAGCCGAGATGATAGATGTCGGCCTCTATTCCCTGAAGCGACTGCGCCGTGAACGGGTCGGCCTTGGCGAGCACCCGCTGGGTGCGGTTGTTCTGATTCTCGCCGTATTTGTTTTCAAAAAACACGGTGTGGCGAGTGGGCAGCACCACCACATCGACTCCGAGAGCACGGATGTCGTCGACCGACTTCATCTCCGACTGCGCCACCGCCGTGACGAGTTGGAAATTGGCGTCAGGGTTGAGATTGTGGATGCCGTGGGCAAAATAAAACGATGTGCCGCCCGGCATCTCCACTTCCGATTTCGGCGTGATGATCTTGTCGAGCGTTATATGTCCGATACAACAGATTTTTTTCATTCTCAAATATTTATACAGACCGCGCATTGACCACAACACACAGTCGGCTCTATAAGTTGTTATTTAAAAATAGCGTCATAGATGCGGCGTGTGGCGCCAAGATTGTCGCGGATATATCCGCCGGCAATCTCACCATGCTTCTTAAGGTATTCGCCGTCGGAAAGCAGGCGGTTCATCACCAACGCGTATTCATCGCCTCCCGACACCGTAAACGCGCCCTCAAGGGCTATCAAATCGCGTGCCTCCTTAAACTTGCCGTACTTCGGTCCGAACACCACCGGAATACCGTAGACCGCAGCCTCGTTGATGTTGTGGATGCCCACACCGAATCCTCCGCCGACATACGCCACCGTGGCAAAACGATAGCTCTTCGACAAGATGCCATAGCAGTCGATAATCAGGCAGTCAGCTTCGGCTGCCTCTTCGGGCGTGGTCTTGGTGTAGCGCACGGCGGGACGTTTCAACCCAGTCAGAATGCCGGATATGCGGTCCTCTGAGATCTCATGCGGAGCCAGCACCATCTTCATTTCCGGATGCTTGTTGAAGTATGGGATAATGAAATCCTCATCAGGCTGCCACGAACTTCCGACAAACAGCGTGAACGCACCGCGGGAGAACGACTCCACGACCGGCAGGTCGGTGTGGTCCTCAAGGATGTCGGTCACACGGTCGAAACGCGTGTCGCCGGCAACAACCACATTGTCAACTCCTATCCCAGCGAGCAGCGCGCGCGACTCCTCGTCCTGCACAAAAAGCATGTCGTAGCAGCCAAGCATGCGGCGGAATGTCGCTCCATACCATTTGAAGAACGCCTGGGTGGAACGGAAAATGGCTGAAATGATATATGTCGGGATGCCCCGGCGCTTCAACTCCGAGAGATAGTTGCCCCAAAACTCATACTTCACAAAAAACGCCTTCTCTATCTTTACCGCGTCAAGGAAACGGCGCACGAGCGACGGCTTGTCCATCGGCAGATAGCACACCACATCGGCGAGAGGATAGTCCTTGCGCACCTCATAGCCCGATGGCGAGAAGAACGTGAGCAGAATCTTCTTTTCCGGCGTATGCTTTTTTATCATTTCCATCAGCGGTCTGCCTTGCTCGAACTCGCCGAGCGACGACACGTGAATCCAGATGTAGGACGCCGACGTGTCGACCTTTTCGGCAAGGATGCCGAAGGTCTGCGCCTGACCGGCCTTCATCAGCCGTGCCTTGTTGTTTCGCGTCGCCGCAATCCCCACGGCTGCGGAATAGAGCGAGATGCCGAGATTGTAAAATAGATTCATGCCTTTTGGTGTAAGTTGTGTGTATATAACGACAACGCCTTGCGCAGCCAAACACTGCACAAGGCGTTGATTGAAAAATCGTTTATTCCGGTTGCTTTATGTTTTCTATGCCGCGACGGATACGGCGGATTGTCTCCTCCTTGCCGAGCAACTCTGTGATGTCAAACATGTGCGGACCTTTACATTCACCAACCACCGTGAGGCGGAAAGCGTTCATCACATTGCCCATATGGTAGCCGTTGTCAGTGATCCATTTAAGCACAATCTCTTCCGACGGTGCCGATGTGAAGTCACTGATTCCCTCAAGCACGCCGATAAGTTGTTCCATCAATTGTGCCATACCGTCTTTCCAACGTTTGCGCACGTCCTTCTCGGCATAGGTTGTCGGAGCCTCGAAGAAGAAGCGTGACTGCTCCCACAAATCGCGCACAAAGTTGATGCGGCCTTTCACGAGAGCCACCACACGAGCCACGTAGGCGGCATCGGCGTCGGCATGCCCGTGTTCGGAAAGAATTGGCATATAGAGCTTCGCCAAATCGGCGTCGCTCATCTCCTGCAAGTATTTATGGTTGAACCACTTGCCTTTCTCAAAGTCGAACTTTGCGCCACTCTTCGAGCAGTGCTCGAACGAGAACAGGCTGATAAGCTCGTCCATCGACAGGATTTCCTGGTCATTGCCCGGATTCCATCCGAGAAGAGCGAGGAAATTGATTACAGCCTCAGGAAGATAGCCCGACTCGCGGTAGCCTGAAGAAATCTCACCTGTCTTAGGGTCTTTCCATTCCAATGGGAACACTGGGAAACCGAGACGGTCGCCGTCGCGTTTCGACAGTTTGCCCTTGCCGTCGGGCTTGAGCAACAGCGGAAGGTGAACGAACGACGGCATAGTGTCAGCCCATCCAAACGCCTCGTAGAGAAGCACGTGAAGCGGAGCCGAAGGCAACCACTCCTCGCCACGGATCACGTGGGTGATTTCCATCAGATGGTCGTCGACGATATTGGCAAGATGGTAGGTTGGCAGATCGTCCGCCGACTTATAGAGCACCTTGTCGTCAAGAATCGAAGAGTTGATCACCACTTCGCCGCGCACAAGGTCGTTGACTTTCACGTCACGGTTTGGCTCGACAAGGAAACGCACCACATACTTTTCTCCGCCGTCAATCATGCGCTTCACATCTTCGGCAGGCAGCGTCAGCGAGTTGCGCATCTGCATGCGGGTGTGCGCGTCGTACTGGAAATTCTTGATTTCCGCACGCTTCGCCTCCAGTTCCTCCGGAGTGTCGAAAGCCACATAAGCCTTGCCGTCGTCGAGCAGCTGCTTGACATACTTCCTATAGATGTCGCGGCGCTCCGACTGGCGGTAGGGACCGAAATTGCCGCCCTCGCGGACTCCCTCGTCAAATTTTATTCCCAACCAGGCGAATGCCTCGTTTATATAATCTTCCGCTCCAGGCACAAAGCGATTGGAGTCGGTGTCTTCGATGCGAAGTATGATGTCGCCGCCATGACGGCGGGCAAACAGGTAGTTGAACAATGCCGTGCGGACTCCTCCAATGTGGAGAGGACCCGTTGGCGACGGTGCAAAGCGTACTCTGACTTTTCTTTCCATTTTGCTGACTGTTAATAAATATAATGCAAAATTAGCAATTTTTTTTCAGCCATTACCTATTATGCATTCAAAAAGGCCATACGGCTTCCGTTTTCACGATTTTTTCTTACCTTTGCCGCATGAGAATTTTCATTACATTTCTACTGGCAACAGTCATCGGAGCAACGGCTTACGCTGTCGATTTCCGTCTGCGCGACTTCAACGGCGACGACTTCCGCATCGCACAGGTGAAAACGGAGCTGACACTCGTGTTTCTTTACAATTCCGACTGCGACGCATGCCGCAAAGGTGCGGCGCAGATTGAAAAGTCGGCTACGGTCAACTCTCTGACGACGGCAAAAAAGCTGAAGGTGGTGAGCGTGGCAATGTTTGAAGACGGCGACGGTTGGAAACGCAAGGCCGCGACATTTCCCGACTCGTGGAAGCACTGCAGCGACGCCTACGACGAGCTGATGGAAGGCGACGCGCTGGAGTTTGAGACCGTCCCTGCATATTTTGTGCTCGACGCCGCACACGAGGTCGTGGCTTCCGACGTGTCGTTCTCCGCCGTGGAGCGCTTTCTGAAAGAGAAACTATAGAAACACACTTTAAAATCGTCCATAATCGCAAATTTGATTAATGCCGTTTGTCAACAAGCAATCCCACTGAAAAATTTTGTAAATTTACGTTATCACTTCAATTTTAGAGCCACATGACTAAACTGACCGTACAGGACACCGTTATCAATCTCATCAATGTAAATGGGAATGACTATATTTGCCTTACCGATATGCTCCGCGCAAAAGACGGTGATTTTTTCATCACCGACTGGTTACGCAACCGCAACACTCTGGAATACATAGGAATTTGGGAGAATGTGTACAATCCCAATTTTAATTATGGCGAATTCGCCATAATTAAAAGCCAAGCAGGCCTCAACAGCTTCAAAATAAGCGTAAAGGAATTTGTGGCAAAGACAAATGCCATAAGCCTTCAAGCTAAAGCGGGACGATATGGCGGCACAAATCCAACTCTCAAAGGCAACATCAGAGACTATGCCTCTATAAACGAGCTTATCTGCCTATCTAACATGGAGAATATAAACGCCGTGTTGATTGAGCAAGGGCTTTCGCAAGGCGAAAGATTGGTAAGGCTCAATCAGATAGCCATCCATCAAATGAGCGTATTGGAAAGTGAAGACTCCAGCACGCGAAAATTGCTGAAATAACGCCATAGCTCATAGATTGCAACGCTTATTCTCCGCCGTGAAGCGCTTTCTGAAAGAGAAACTATAAAAACCTACTTTTAGACTACCTTTTAAATCCCCGCCACAAGATTTTTTTATGTAACTTCGCAGAAAATTATTCACTCTATGAGAAAACTGATTTTCACCATATTGATTGCAGCGGGATGCCTGCAGGCTGCCGCCGAGAGAACTGTACCGTTTTTCGACACGTCGCGCCCCGACAAAGTGATTGCGCTCGGTCTGCGTGCCGGCATGAACTCATCGGGTGTGGCGACCAACTATATGGACAAGCAGCCTGAACTCATACAGAGCAATTTTTATTGGCACTCAGGCGTGCAAGTTGGTGCCATCGCCGACCTAAGCATCCGAAAGTTTCTTGCCATAGAGGTGGGCTTGTTCTGGGAACGACACGGATACGACGCGGCGATGATGGCTGCGACTGCCGAGGAGGACTATATGGGAAGCCAGTTCACGCGCGTGCGCTACAACGATATCCACATACCGGTGCTTATGTCGTGGCGTTTCAACATTCTGCCACAGGCTGTATGGTCGGTCGACTTAGGTCCGTATTTCAGCTACGGTTTGTCGGGAACAAAGAAAGCCGACTCCTACATTGCATTCGGCGAGGAGGACGGACAATTGGTGTTTGACCACAACATCAGCAATCAAAAATATTTCAAAGCCGACCCGAAAGACTTCCTTGCCGTCAACCGCTTCGACGCCGGCTTGAAAGTGGGAACGGGGCTGGCGTTTTTCAGCCACTACACAATCAGCGTATATTACCAACGCAGCGTTAAAAACAATGCCAAGGACTTCGACGGAGGCGCCGACTACCGCCTGCGCAACTGCTCTTGGAGCGTAAACATCGGATACAATTTCTGACAACACTCTTTTTCAACAAGAAAATTTATCTAAACCGGCACATCCTTTTCGGAATAATTTTCTACCGTTTTTCGTATGATAATTCATAACTTTGCCGATGGAAACAATAAAAATCCATTTCAATGGCTAAGATTTATGAAGATTTGACCAAGTTGGTGGGACACACTCCCCTCGTTGAACTTGGACACGTGGAAAAAGCGGAGAATTTGAAAGCCCGTCTGGTGGCTAAAGTGGAATATTTCAACCCCGGCGGCAGCGTAAAAGACCGTATCGCGCTGGCTATGATCGAGGCGGCTGAGGCCGACGGATCGCTCAAGCCTGGTGCTCAGATTATCGAGCCTACAAGCGGCAACACTGGCATCGGATTGGCATGGGTGGCTTCGGTGAAAGGTTATCGACTGACACTGACAATGCCCGAGACGATGAGCGACGAGCGCAAAAAGCTGCTGCGCGCCCTTGGTGCAACCCTGGTGCTGACTCCGGGCGCTGACGGAATGAACGGCGCCATCAAGAAAGCCGAGGAGCTGCGCAATGCCAACCCCGGATCGGTGATACTTCAACAATTTGAGAACGATGCCAACCCCGCAGCGCACCGACGCACAACGGGCGAGGAAATCTGGACGGACACCGACGGAGAGGTCGACATCTTCGTTGCCGGAGTAGGAACAGGCGGCACCGTAAGCGGCGTGGCAGAGGCTCTGAAAGCCCACAAGCCGGAGGTGAAAGCTGTGGCTGTGGAGCCTGAATCATCGCCGGTGCTGTCGGGAGGCAAGCCGGGTCCCCACAAAATCCAGGGCATCGGTGCCGGTTTCAAACCCAAAAACTATCACAGCGACGCCATCGACACCGTCATCCCCGTCTCAAACGAAGACGCTTTCAGCGGTGCGCGCCAGTTGGCTAAACAGGAAGGTCTGCTCGTGGGCATATCTTCAGGAGCTGCATTCTCTGCAGCTTTGAAACTCGCCAAGCAGCCCGAAAACGAAGGAAAGACAATCGTAGTGCTGCTCCCCGACACCGGCGAGCGCTATCTGTCGACACCTCTGTTCGTAACCGAATAGCAGCGGCCTCAACAACCCACCGCAGAAACAAAATCGGGCAGACCAAAGTCTGCCCGATTTTGTTTCTGTTTTCAACGATATTATCGCTTCACAAACTTCAGCACATTTTGTCCTGCCTTCACGAAGTAAACTCCTGTAGGCAGACCGCTGACGTCAATGCTTTGGTCTTTGTCGGCTGTCGTGCTGACAACCACTGCTCCTGTAGCCGACATCACCGTCACGCCCGACGTCTCTTCCAATCCAAGGATTCTGAACGACTCTGTCGCCGGATTAGGATATACGCGGAGCGAAACGCCCTTGACTGCCGACACCGACGACTCTCCGACACCGATGCGATAGCCCAGCGGCGAGCCGTTAGGCGCAGTCACATACGTTGTGCCCACCTTCTCGGCTCCTACCGGCTGCTGCGAAGTGGCGTTCATCTGCATTGTATAGACACCATTCTCGGGGAATGTGACAGGCACCGCTACCGTCGCGCTCTCGCCTGCCTTGATTGTCACGTCAGGAATCTCCACTTCAATATATTTTCCACTCTTCTCACAGTAGAACGAAGCCTTGACAGCCCCATTGAAATCAGCCGTCGCAGTGTTGGTCATCGGCACGTTGAGCGTCTGCTGCTCGCCTTTCGGCAGATATTCCGAATTTGGCAGTTGCGTCTCGGTTGCTGCTATTTTGGGTATGTTGGCATATTCCGTAGGCAAAATCGTGATTATCTGTCTCTCCGCATCCGGGTTGAGCAAACCGCGCTCGCCGTCGGGAGTGGCGTAGCGCATCGACAATTCGTAAGCGCCCTCCAACGGATAGAGGCTGTTGGGCACATAGAAATAATATTTATCGTCAGACGGCACCGGCACATCGGCAAACGTGCAGAGGCGCACCTCCTCGCCTGTCTCGACCGACTTTGCATAGACGCTCATATTGACATTGCCGTCCATCTTGTTGACCGAATTTCTTGCTGCCCTGTTCCACAGCCACACTTTAGAACCCCAATAATACGTAGTGCTCTTTTCGGAATACAAATCCTTGGCGCTGTCGAGAATCGGATAATCCACCGCCGGCTTCACATCAATTTGAAACTCCTCGGCGTACGTATATTCACTGCTGTTGTCGTTCTTTACCCCGACTTTATATGTCCCGCCAGGCAACATAAAACCTTTTTCATTCGTTGCACTTATGCAAAACGTCTTCTGCTCCAGAAGGTCGGAATAATATCCGTCAAACGTATATATGCTGCCACCGGCTTCGTAGACAGCTCCTGTCTCCGTGTCGGTAAATGTAAAACCAAGCGCTCTCTTTACGCCGGGAAGACGATGCGAATCGTCCTGTACGGCTACCGTAAGATAAAGCGGAGCCTTGCCTATGAGTTCTGCCGCCGGCTCTATGGAAAGAATTTTTCCCGACTGAACGGAATACTTTTCAAGCATCGGAGCCGTGCATGTCCATTCGCCGCCATTTAGATTCATTATTGTGCGCATACCCTCGCGGGCAGGCAGCGCCGTCCACGGATTCTCCGTGTCGCGCTCCTTGTAATAGAGCGTCAGCTCATAGTCGCCGTCGGCAAATGTCGGGTTTTCATTGCCGGCAGCGTCGGTCCAGTCTCCGTACTCTTTACCGCTGTTCATATAAGGATAGCAACCCAACTTGTCATATTCGTAATCCTTACGGATATATTTTGTCACGCCGTTCTGCATCAGTCCAATCGTGAACGTATAGCTCTTGTCTGACTCATAGTAGTTGGTCGTGACTGTCCCGTAGCTGTTGCCCTGGTTGAAGCCTATCAGCTTTATGCCCTCCGCATACGGAGCGTCGGCTGCCGTGCGCGGACGCAGCCCCACGAGCATCTGTTGCTGACAATAATAGCCTCGAGTCTCGTCGGGAGCCTTGCAGTAGGTCACGTCGTAATAGCCGTCGGCATCGCCGCTCCATCCCCAGTTGATATGCACATTGTTCTCGGCGTCGATGCCGTCAATCACGAAGGCATGGCCCGAAGCACCGTTGTATCCGGAATAAAGTATCGGACGTCCGGCCGTAAGCTCTTCCTGTATGACAGTCATCCAAAGCTTTGTGGGAACATATTCGCGCACCCAAATCTCGCAATTGTAGTCGTAATAGCGGTTGAAGCCAACGTATGGGATAGCGGCGCTCGTCGCACCCGACCCCGACCATGTCACATCGTATTTCGCCTTGCACGACACTCCTGCCTCATACATCAGCTGCGCCACGGCGTCGGCCTGTGCGTCGGTATAGGAGCCTTCCTCATAAACATCGAGCATATTGGCCCAGTCGTAACTTATTTTTGTGAAATCAACAGAGATTTCCTTGTTGCCAACACCCTCGTTGACATATTCCAACACATCATAGCCCTTAGAGTTCGACTTGTAGTAGTTAAGGATCTGAGCCATCGCGGTGGCGGTGCAGCCCGTGAGCATAGGATTGCCGTTGTATTTCGGGCATTTGCGGTTGAACGGAGCGCCCTGTCCCCATTTTGTCTTCAGCAACGGAGCCACCGGAGCCACTGTAGGCGTAGGATAAGAGTTGCTGAAATCAGAAGAGGCTGTGGCTGCCTTGTAAGCCACCATCCATTCCTGCAACGCTTCCGGCATATTGTCGAACGACAGCCCGGCATCGGTGGAGTAGCCCATCACCCGCAAATCGTCGCCGTTGGCCGACATAAGCACGAAACCGCCTTGCGGAGCGTTATAGGCATAGAACTCTGCCTTTTTCAGCGATTTGGTCTTTTTCACAGCCTTGTCGGATGTCGACATGACAGCCGCCGTCAGCGAGCCGCCATCGGCGGTCTTTCCGCCCATTTTCTGGGAGAGAAACTGCTCTGCCATAGCCGCTGCCTCTTCGGGCAGACTTGCAGCCGACGCGCCAGCCCCTATCGCAAGCGACGCCAACAAGATGTATTGAATCTTTTTCATGCAATTATTGTTTTTTACAATTATTTCGTAAAGGTAATGCAAATTTTTTCAACTTTCACAAGATATTATCGTTTTTATCTATAAAAGAACTCTTTTTTTTGCTTTTGAACCACAAACCACACGCAAAGCGGTAATCCATAGAGCCGTAGCTTGCAGCCAAGGTGCTATTTTTCAATTCGGATGTGAGTCTGCGCAAGCTGCATCTAAGGCTGCCGAAAATCCGCATAACATAGAAAAGCGACCGCTCCGCATACTGTTAGTCAGCACACGGAGCGGTCGTTATTTTTTTACGGCAACCTTCTTGTTACTGCGGAATCTTCAGCGACTGTCCAATCTGGATGTTGTTGCCCTTGATGCCGTTGGCTTTTTTAAGTTTTGAAAGTCCGACACCGTATTTTTCTGCAATCTCTCCAAGCGTCTCGCCTCTCTTCACCTTGTGGGTTTTCTGCTTTTTCTTGCTCTTCTTGTCGGTTTTATCTGTCTTTCTGTCCACTTTCTTGTCGGAGTAGACCTTCAAATTCTGACCTGCGGCAATATTGTTGCCCTTGATGTTGTTCCACTTGCGCAGATCGTCGACCGTCACGCCATATTTCGTAGCAATCTGCCCGAGTGTCTCGCCTTTCTTCACCTTGTGGGTCTGCTCTGCCGCTTCATTGTCGCGGCTGCGCGATGATGTAGAGGTTTTGCCGTCGGCTTTGAGTTTCAGTTTGTCGCCCACACGGATATTGTCCGACTTCAAGTCGTTCCATTCGCGAAGGTTGGCAACCGAGACACCATATTTATCGGCGATAGCCGACAGATTCTCACCCGACTTCACTGTGTGGACTGCAGGAGCGGCAGGCGTGTCGTTTTTCTTCTTTACAGCCTTCTTGGCATCAACAACAAGCACCTGTCCAGCCATAATGTTGTCCGACTTCAAGTCGTTCCACTCACGGATATCGGCGATTGTCACGCCATACTGTCCGGCAATCGAAGCCAACGTCTCGCCACGCTGCACCTTGTGACGCTCAGGATTGCGCGGAGCTGTTGTCGTGGTCGTTGTTTCTTTCTTTTTCTTCTCAGGAGCTGCCACCGGAGTTGTTTCAGCCACAACGGTTTCCTCTACGTCAACCGTTTCTTCCTCTTCGGTTTCGGGCTGCTCAACACGCACCTTCTTGTAGGTGTTGATTTTCAGCGTCTGCCCACGTTTAAGCCTGCTGCTGCGCAGACCGTTCCATTTCTTTATCGACGACACCGACACGCCGTATTTGCGCGCCACCATCGAGATTGTCTCGTTGCGTCTCACCTTGTGATACTTCACCACAAGCTTCGTTGTCGTCTCGCCATCGTCGTTGCTGACTGTCGACGGATCGACAGGCACCACCACATCACGGCGGGCATAGAGCGCAGCATTGTGGGCCACGATGCTGTCCTCGCTGACGATGTAGCTGTAGATTTGCTGCGACGGCAGTGTAAGCGCATACGGACGGATGTCGCCCGGAATCTCATCCTTGCGGTATTGCGGGTTGAGCACGCGGAGCTCCTCCATCGGGATGTTGAGCACCGCCGATATCTGCTCGAAATGCACTCGCTTGTTCACGTGGATTGTGTCGGTAAGAATAGGCCGACGTGCAAGCGACTTTCCGAGGTTGTGGTCCTTGTAATAAGTCATCACATAGTTTGCCGCGATAAACGCAGGCACATATCCGCGCGTTTCCTGCGGCAGATAGAAATATATGTCCCAGAAATCCTTCTTCTTGTCGGCAGTTCCTCCGGCTCGGCGCAAAGCCTTGTTCACATTGCCCGGACCGCAGTTGTAGGAAGCGATGGCAAGCGACCAGTCACCATAGATGTTGTAAAGTTGCTTAAGGTATTTTGCAGCCATTTCCGATGAGCGGATAGGGTCGCGACGCTCGTCGATGATGGAGTTCACCTCCAGCCCCAAGCCCTTGGCGGTGGTCAGCATAAACTGCCACAGACCGGTGGCGCCCACGCGCGACACAGCATCTGGATTCAGCGCCGACTCAATCACCGGCAGATATTTCAGTTCCAAAGGGACACCCTCTTTCTCGAGTGCCTGCTCGAAAAACGGCATATAATAGAGGCTCAGTCCGAGCATCTCCTCCACCAGCTGGCGACGGCGCTGCGTGTACATATTGATGTAGCTGCGCACCACTCCGTTGTATGGCATCTCAATGACTGTGGGCATCTTCTGTAGCCGTGCGATGAAATCTTTGTCAGACGTAGGCACATCGCTGAGGTTGGCACCCGAACGGTCAACCACTGCGTAGTTCTGAAGATACCAGTTCTTCATCAGTTCCTGAGTGTCGGTCTCAAAACTTTGTGGATAGACGATAGTGCTGTCCTGAATGCTCTCCTTCAGCGAAAGCACAGTAGGCCGGGCGAACGACGTCAACGCCGCGCCGGCAATCAGGCACAATGCCAATATTTGTTTCTTCATCTGTTTCCTTTCCGTTTTAGCGGTTCAACTTTTAAAAAGTGAAAGCACAGCCCACTCCAAAAGAAGGTTTCGTGTCGTTCTGCTCAATCGACGGGTAAATGCTCATCGAGAGGTCAGGCGAAATGTCGAAATGCGACAGCGAAGCGTCAACGTAGGCATCAATAATGCAGACGGCATAAAGTCCGACCATACCGATGATACACAAGTCGCGGTTACGGCGATAGAAGTCTTTTTTCGACTTCAGAGCCTTCGTAAGCCACGTTTTGTCGATGTCCTCCTCCTTTGTGGTGGATGGATAGAAATCCATATAACTTTTTGTGTTCGGATCGCTGTCCATGATGTCTCTATAAGCTTTCGTATAGTCAGAGAGCATCCTGTTGTTCCAAGATGTGGCGTATGCCAGACCGACGTATCCACCCACCACTATCGGCACTTTCCAATAGCGGCGGTTGTAAATCTGCCCCAGACCCGGACAAAGGACAGAAAGCCACAGCGCGCGGTTGGGGTCGGGATTGAATATGCGCTTCACGCCTATCGGCGATGGCACGGAGTCGGCGGCTGCCACAAGAGTGGAGTCAGCAGCCATGTCAGTGCGGACAAGAGGCTCGGCTATCGACATCGAGTCGACAGCAACCACAGCGTCGGGAGTATCCGTCCCATCAACGGGCGCCATCCCTTGACCATCCGGCTGACTTTCATCAGCAAAGATAGGAAATGAGAATGAGAAAGCCAAGCATAGCGCCAATGCTATACTTTTTTTTAATATTTCGTTGCCTGTGAACGCGGCTTTTGACAAAAATTTCAATTTTGTTACTAAATTTTCTAATCCAAGTTACCTTTTACGCGGTCAAAGATAGTAATTAATCTGGCAAGTTCTTCCTCATTCTTGAAAGGAAATGCTATTTTTCCCTTGCCTTGCTTGTCGCAGGAGAACTGCACTTTGGTCTGGAACGCCGACGACAGGTGTTTCTTCAGGCTTTCAAACTCCTTTGAGATGCTTGCCGAAGCCGCCTTCTTCGGCGCTTCTGTCGCCGAGGTCTCGTTGTATTCCTTTGCAAGCTCCTCAACCTGGCGCACCGACAATCCTTTCTTCAGGATTTCGTTGTAAAGGCGCAGTTGCAGTTTCGGGTTCTCCACCGCCAGAAGCGCACGTGCATGACCCATGTCAACGCGGCGGTCGCGCAGACCGAGCTGCACCTCTGCCGGCAGTTTGAGCAGACGCAGGAAGTTGGCTATCGTGGCGCGTTTCTTGCCTATACGCGTCGACAGCTGCTCCTGTGTGAGCCGATATTGGTCGATGAGTTTTTTAAACGTCAGCGCCACCTCTATGGCATTCAGGTCCTCGCGCTGAATGTTTTCGATGAGCGCCATCTCTGTCAGCTCGCTGTCGTTTGCCGTACGGATATATGCCGGCACCGTTGTCAGTCCGGCTTTCTTGGCGGCGCGGTAACGGCGTTCGCCCGAAATTATCTGATATTGGTCTGCTCCGAGTTTGCGCAGCGTGAGCGGCTGTATGATTCCAAGCTCGCGTATCGAAGAGGCAAGCTCTTCAAGCGACTCCTCGTCAAACCATGCACGCGGCTGTTCGGGGTTTGGAGAAATCTGCGACAGTTCAATCTCATTGATAGCCGACGAACCGCTGGTCTGGATGTTGTCCATCGAAATCAGCGAGTCGAGTCCACGGCCGAGTCCCATAAGTTTCTTTGACATAGCGGTTACTGTTTGTTGCGTTTGAGTAATTCTTTGGCGAGCTGCATGTGGCTTGTGGCGCCACGGCTTGTCGAATCATAAAGGATGGCTGGAAGCCCGTGGCTCGGAGCCTCCGACAGACGGGTGTTGCGTGGAATCACAGTGTCAAACACCATATCGCCGAAATGCCCTTTCAGCTCGTCGAAAATCTGGTTAGCGAGGCGCAGACGCGCGTCGTACATCGTCAGAAGGAAGCCCTCGATTTCCAGTTGCGGATTGAGCTTCGATTTGATGATGCGTATCGTGTTGAGCAGTTTGCTGATACCTTCCAATGCGAAATATTCCGCCTGCACAGGAATTATCACCGAGTCTGACGCCGTGAGCGCGTTGACCGTGATGAGTCCGAGCGACGGAGAACAGTCGATGATCAGGTAGTCGTAGTTGTCTCTCACCTCTTCGAGCAGTCCCTTGAGCACCCGCTCGCGGTTCTGCTTGTTGATGAGTTCAAGCTCCGCGCCCACAAGGTCGATGCGCGAGCCCACAAGGTCGAGTTTGTCCACACACGTGCTGCATTCGGCGCCGCGCAGAGGATAGCCGTCGACAAGACACTCATAAATCGATGAAGACATTTGTTTCGGATCAACGCCCAGTCCCGACGTGGCATTGGCCTGCGGGTCGGCATCGATGATGAGCACCCGCTTGCCAAGCGTGGCGAGCGAGGCTGCAAGATTGATGGATGTGGTTGTTTTTCCGACGCCACCTTTCTGGTTGGCGATAGCAATAATTTTACCCATAGTCTATTCGTTTTACGAATGCAAAGGAATTACTTTTCATTTCAACGGCAAAACGAAAAACGGAAAAACTGCCGGAATTGTTGATAACTTGGCCTTTTTGTTAATAACTCCATTGTTCCACGCATTATCGGACAAGTTGTTAACAAGTTATGCCATGTGGAACATTTTCTAAACACCGCTAAAAAAAGCAATACGCCCCGCAAGCTGCGGGACGTATTGTCTTTTTTTCATTCTGTCAAACCGTGTGCCGACAGTCAGAAAATCCAATTATAGATGTAGCGCACGTTGACTCCGTCTTCGCCCGACGGCTCAACGGTGATATACCGTCCACTATTTTCGTCCTGCCCCGCCAGTTTAAAGTTGCGTGTGTCGCCACTGACACCGTCGCTAACGAAGCCAAGACCGGTGATTTTCTTGCACAACTCATCCATAAACTTGTCGCGCTGGTTGGCAAACTGCGGTCCTACCGACACAACCGCTTCCGCCATCATTGGTACAGACGACTTGTTGAACTCATAGCCCACGATGTTCTCGTAGTTGTACCAATATCCATACTCAATCTCCTTAATCGGTGATGTGATGCCGTCGGTAAACGTGATTGAAGCCTCCACGCTACCAAGCATTCCAAGCTGGCGCGTCACGCAGAGCACCGATTGGAAACTGTAGTTGGACGCTTCGCCAGTGATGTCGGTCACTCCCGACGCTATCAGGTCGGCGGCTGTGACGCCTGCCTTCACTCCGAAGAAGCTGTCGACGGTGATTTCATTAGCCACAAGCGCTGCATTGCCTTCGGCATCGAAATAATTGCTGCGCACAAACATCCGACTCGGATACTTTCCCGACAATGCATAAGACACGGCGTCGTAGGTGTCCTTGGAAATCTCCTTGCCCTCTTTATTGACAAGCGCCCACGTTTTGCCTTCCTTTACCAGCATGTTGCCTGTGCCCATAAGCGGACGGATATCGTCATAATCAAATGGAAGCACTTCTTCGCCTTTGTCGTCAATTATGCCGTATCTTTCCTTTTCGCCATCTTTAAGGCAAGCCACAATAGTTCCGTCCTGACTTATCCAAAGTTCTTCATATTTCGAGCGCACAAGCACTTCTCCGTCGACGTTCATCAAACCCAATTCGCCATCTTTGCAGAAAGCGAACTTGCCGTCGCAAACTATGTAGCCACCATAGCCTTCCTCCATTTTGGCGTTTTTCACAGCCTCGTTGCCTTCCTTGTCGAGCAGCACGATCTTTTCATTCTTCACCACCGGCAAATAGCCTTCTCTGAAATTTGAGTCGTAAAGCTTATACTTTTCTTTCTTAATGGTGAATTTCACCTTGTTGTCCTTGTCGATGAATTTCACAGTCATGTCATCGCCTTTGCCAACACCCACGGCAGCCAAGCCGTCGGTGAAAAATTCAGCGGCATCATATTTGGGGTTGATAACCACCTTGCCTTTCGTGTCGATATATCCCCACAAGGAATCTCCCTGGCAGAACGGCGCCAGCCCCTCACAGAAGTTGCCCACCTGCGTCACTGAATTCGGCAGCTGCGCCACCTGTTTGCCTTCGCGGTCGATGATACACGGAGCCTTGCCTTCCTTCACAGCCACCGTCACGTCGTTGCCGTTGAAAGGTGCCACATCGACAAGTTTGGAAGCAACCGGAGTTTTCACGTTGTTGATGTTGTAGACTTCCTTGGTGCCGTCTTCAAGCGACAGATAAAGCATCTCGCCATCGGTCATCACCCCGGATGCCTTGAACTCATCCTTGCACACCACCTCGCCCGACTTGGCGTCGATGATGCTCCACAGTTCAGAGCCGTCGATTTTCACTGCAACATACTCCACCGGGCGTTCCACGCCGCCGCAACTCCATAATGCAGCCGCCGCTACGGCAAGCAGCATTTTCCCTAAAAGATTTTTAATCATAGATATTAGTTTTTGAGTTTATATTAGATTCGTTTATTTGTTTTTCAGCTAAGTTTCTACAGCATAAGGATGAGCAGCTGCGCGATAATCACGCGCACAAACATGCCCAAAGGATAGACAGTGGCATAGCTCACCGCCGGCGCGTCGCCCTTGATGTTGTCGGAGGCATAAGTGAGCGCCATCGGGTTGGCCATGGCGCCGCAAAGCATGCCGCACGTCTCCCCGAAGTTGAATTTGAACCACCGCATCGCCATTATGCCTACGATGATTGTCGGCACAACGGTAAGCACAACTCCGAGCGAAATCCAGGCAAGTCCCTGCGGCCCGACAAGCGTGTCGAAGAAATGTGCGCCGGAGTCAAGGCCGAGACAGGCAAGATACATCGACAAGCCTATGCCGCGGAGCATCAGATTGGCAGAACGCGTGGTGTAGGTGACCATGTGCAGACGCGGTCCGTAGCGGCCCATCAGCAGTCCTGCCACAATCGGTCCGCCGGCAAGTCCGAGACGCACAGGCACGTCGGTCGACGGCAGGCTGATTGGAATCATTCCCAATGCGAGTCCGAGGAAGATGCCCACAAAAATCACCGCAAGGTTCGGCTCATTGAGCGAGCCGGCACGGTTGCCTATAAGTTTCTCGGCATTCTCTATGTCGGAAGCGTTGCCCACCATCGTGAGCCGGTCGCCCATCTGCAACACGAGGTCGGGGGTGGCAAGAAGCATCACGCCGCTGCGCAGCACACGCGACACCGTGACGCCGAACGTGTTGCGCAAACGCAACGAGCCAAGACGCTTGCCGTTGATTTCCGGACGCGACACGATGATGTGGCGCGACACGAACTGACGGTCAAGCTTGTTCCAATTCACGTGGTGGTTCCAGTCGCGGTTCTCGCGTTCTCCGAAAAGGATTGTGAGTGCCTCCACGTCTTTCTCCGTAGTGACAACGAGTATGCGGTCGCCTTCCTCAAGTGTGACACGCGACGTGGGCATTATCAGTTCTTTGGCGCGCCACAGACGGGAAATGATGAACTGCGACGTCGACGACCGCTGCACATCACCGATTGCATAGTGGAAGATTGCCGGATTCTTGATTACGAACGTGGCGATAAACGTATGGTCGGAATGATTTGCCTCGCGCTCTTTCAAGTCGCCGGGGTGGGTGAAGAACTTGCGCAGAACGATGATGGCGAAAATCACGCCCACCACACCGAGCGGATAGGTGACGGCACAACCGAGGGCTGCCGTTTCTGCCGGAAGCCCAAGCTGCACAAGCGTCTGCTGGGCAGCGGCAAGCGCGGGGGTATTGGTCGTGGCTCCGCACAGCACGCCTGTCATGTCGCCGATGCCGTATCCAAGTCCGAGGCTCATCGCCACGGCGGTGAGCGTGCCGAGCAGAATCAGCACCAGTCCGGCGAGGTTCATCTTCAGTCCGCCTTGCTGGAACGCGCTGAAGAAACCCGGTCCCACTTGCAGACCGAGGGCGTAGACAAACAACACCAATCCGAAACTTTCTGCATAGTTGAGCATCTGATGGTCGATCGACAAGCCGAGGTAACCGGCGAAAATGCCCATAAAAAACACGAATGTGACACCGAGCGAAATGCCAGCCACACGAATGCGGCCGAGCGCCAGTCCTGAGAATATGATAAGAGCCATCACGACAACAGCCTGTATTGCCGAATGCTCAAAAAGCACACTGTTTATCCATTCCATGCCACAAAGGTACGACAATTCATCCAATTTGTAATAATTATTTAGACTCGGAGAGTCGCAGACTCCTTAATTATTGTGTGGCGGGCGAACGTTTTGGAGAAAGATTCATCGTCTGGAAGGGCTGCGACCGCGCCAATGAATGCCAGACATATATAAAAAAATAATCCGACTAATCTCTCGATCCGTCGGATTCCTTAACCTATGATTCACTTATTTGTTGTTGTTGCTTTTTCTTATAACAATAACGCAAAGATTTAGTTCATATTGTATGCTGATAAAAATTTTTTTTATCGGATAGGATGATATTCTACAAACGCCTCCATTGCCTCATAGGATGCAAGGCCAAGACTGCTGTAAAGTTGAGCAGTGGCACGGTTGCGGTCTTCAGCACGCTGCCAGAACAAGCGGTCGTCGTCGCCAAGGAACGGAGCGTTCTCCATCTGCGACTGGTGCTTGAGGATGGTGTTGCGTTTGAAGCGGAGCTGCTCTGGGCTCATAGGAACTGCCATCTCGATGTGGTCGATTTCCCATTCTGCCCATGCGCCGCGGTACATCCAGATGCGGCATTCTTTCATCCATTCTGCGCCATCGTCAAGAAGTTCGTCAATAGCGGCGAGAACAGCGTCGGTGCAGACACGGTGAGTGCCATGAGGGTCGGCAAGGTCGCCAGCCACGAAAATCTGATGAGGCTTGACTGAAGAAATCAAATCTTTCACGATTTTCACGTCGCGCTCAGAGAGGTCGCCCTTCTTGATTGTACCCGTTTCGTAGAACGGCAGGTCAAGGTGGTGTACGTTCTCTGGCTTAACACCCATCCAGTTGCAGGCTGTTTTTGCCTCCGCACGGCGGATGCGGCCCTTGAGCAAACGGAGATCGAGAGAGTCAACGTCGCCAGGATGTTTTGCGGCGAGGAACTTCTTGATTTCCTCTGATTTCTGATTATAAAGTTCGGTGTCAAGACCGAATTCTTTCTTGATTTGGTCCATAACGAGGATGTAGCGGAACATATCCTCATCACCCACTGCGATGTTGCCCGAAGTTTCGTAAGCCACATGCACATCGTGCTTCTGGTCAACGAGACGCTTCAGCGTGCCGCCCATAGAGATTACGTCGTCGTCTGGGTGCGGGCTGAACACAATCACACGCTTTGGATATGGTTTGGCGCGCTCCGGACGGTCGGTGTCGTCAGCGTCGGGCTTGCCACCTGGCCATCCTGTGATGGTGTGCTGAATGTCGTTAAACACCTTGATGTTCACGTTGTATGCCGAGCCAAACTGTGCTGCCAGTTCGTTCAAGCCATACTCGTTATAGTCGTTGCTTGTAAGTTTCAAAATTGGTTTGCCTGTCTTCTCGCAAAGCCATGCGATGGCGCGGCGGATCATCTTGTTGTTCCACTCGCACGAAGTAACAAGCCATGGGTGGCAGATGCGGGTGAGACGCTCTGCTGCCGACAAGTCGACAACAACTTTGGCGTTGCGGTGCATCTGAAGGAATGACGCTGGCACTGTCTCGGATGCTTTGTCTTCAACGGCTGCTTTCACAATCTTGGCCTGGTTTTCGCCCCATGCCATTGCAAGCACTTTCTTTGCTGCAAGGATGTTGCCGATGCCGAGGGTGATTGCTGTGGCAGGGGCCACATCAAGGTCGTATGCGCTCGACACGCTGCGGCGTGTAACGCTGTCGATGAGGGTCATGCGGCATGCTGATGAGAATTGCGAACCTGGAGCGTTGAATGCCAAGTTGCCTGCAGCACCGATTTCGCAAAGCACGAGGTCAAGACCTCCGCATGCGTCGATTTCTGCCTCATAAGCGCGGCAGCCTTCGTAAAGGTCGGCCTTTTCCACTTCCTGGTTGAATGAGTGCACATTCTCTGGCTTGATGTTGACCTTGCTGAGGAGCAAGTTGTTCAAGCGGTCGAGCGTTGAAGGTGCGCCAGCTTCTGTTGGATAGAACTCAAACAGGTTGAAAACCACGACGTCCGCGAAATCAACCTTCTTGTTCTCGTAACGGTTGATGAGCTCCGCATATACCGGAAGCACGCTGTTGCCTGTGCCTAACGCAATAACACATTTGCCCTTTTTCTCGACATTCTTCTTGATTGTCGCAACAACCTCGTCAGCGAGCAGTTTAACGCCGTCGTCGGTTGTCTCTGATATATGGGTAAACACTTTCTCTTCCCGGCACAAAGATGCATATTCAATCTTGTTTTCCGGTGCATAGTATCTCTTTGGAACGAGATCCAGTTTGATTTGTGAACTTAAATTAGTTTTCATTTTTTAAGACCTGTTTTCGGTTGATGCAAAGGTATATGTTCTATCAAAAACAACAAACGTTTTTTATAATGATTAACGTTTAATATCTTATTTTTTGGTTTATGCCGGTTATTTTACCGTACAAAAGTAGTAACATTCTGCGTAATCTCAAAAATAATGCCTACTTTTGTGCAAAAATTCTAACATAAATTTTAAAGATATGCGTCTAATTATCGAACCTGATTATGCAAAGGTATCTGAATGGGCTGCCAACTATGTTGCTTCACGCATCAACGAGGCCAACCCTACTGCCGAGAAACCTTTTGTTTTGGGATGCCCTACAGGCAGCTCACCACTCGGAATGTACAAACACTTGATTGAGCTCAACAAGGCTGGAAAAGTGTCGTTTGAGCATGTTGTAACTTTCAACATGGACGAGTACTGCGGTCTGCCGGAAGAACACCCGGAAAGCTACCATTCTTTCATGTGGAACAACTTCTTCAGCCACATCAACATCAAGAAAGAGAACGTAAACATCCTCAACGGCAATGCCGAAGACCTCGACGCTGAATGCCGTCGCTACGAGGAGAAGATTGCCAGCTACGGCGGCATCGACCTGTTCCTCGGCGGCGTTGGTCCTGACGGACACATCGCATTCAACGAACCGGGATCATCCCTCTCTTCTCGCACTCGCCAGAAAACGTTGACTCTCGACACGAAGATTGCAAACTCCCGCTTCTTCGACGGCGACATCAACAAGGTGCCTTCAACTGCTTTGACTGTAGGCGTCGGCACTGTCACTTCTGCCAAGAGCGTGCTCCTCATCGTTAACGGATACAACAAGGCCCGCGCATTGCAGCAGGGCGTTGAAGGTGCGGTTTCACAAATGTGGACAATCACTGCTCTCCAGCTCCACCAGAAGGCTATCATCGTTGCCGACGAGTCTGCAACAATGGAATTGAAGGTGGGCACATACCGCTACTTCAAGGATATCGAAGGCAAGAACCTCGATCCTGCATCTTTGTTGAAATAACAAGCCACAGCATCAACCCCAAAGCGGACACCATCTCGGCGTCCGCTTTTTTTGTCTGAAAATTTTCCATTTCGTGCAGTTTGAAGGGGCAAATACTTGATTTTTAGCAGATTAACAAAACCACACCTTTCCCATCTAAAAAGCCTATACATTTGAGGCTTTTTTCTCCATCACGCAATGCGGCGGAAGCACAGGCTTTTGCATTTTCCATTCCGCAAAAAAAACGGCAGCTTTCTATTGCTATATTGAATGCCAATCATTAAATTTGTAGTCTACTAACGTAAGAACCATAGCCATGGAAGAATTTACATTTCTATCAAATTGGTTGTTGTGGCTAATTGCCGCAGCCATTCTTGTGATTGTCGAACTACTTACAAACACTTTCGCTGCATTCTGCCTTGTGGGCGGATGCGCACTGGCTCTCGCCACGTCGCTTATCGGTTTCGGCATCGAGGCGCAGCTGACTGCCGCAGCCATAGGCTCCGTGCTGTCGTTCATCGCCTTCAAGCCGTTGATAAAACGCCAGGCGGAGGCGCGCAGGCACCGCGACTGTCTCAGCAACATGGATGCCTTGATAGGCAGGACAACGACGGTGACCGAAGCAATCGGCGGCAATACCCCCGGACGTGTGCGCATCGACGGCGACAACTGGCAGGCTGTCAGCGCCGACGCGTCGCCAATCGACGTCGGGACAAAGGTGCGTGTGACTGGCTACGACAGCATCATTCTCACCGTGGAGCGCGAAGAGGAATAACTTCTTAATCTTTATTTATATGGAATCATTGATTTTTCTCGGACTCGCCATTTTAATTGTGGTGATTCTCGTTATGGCTGGCGTAAAAGTCGTACCTCAATCGGAAACGCGCGTAATCGAACGCCTCGGACGCTTCCACAGCGTGTTGCCTCCAGGACTCAACATCATCTGGCCTTTCATTGACAAGCCTAAGACAATCTACACCCGGCGTGTGGAGACGGGACTCGGCGGACGCACCATAGTGCGCATGACTGCCACTTCTTCTATCGACTTGCGCGAACAGGTCTACGACTTTCCTTCGCAACAGGTGATCACGAAGGACAACGTAACAACCGAAATCAACGCGCTGCTATATTTTCAGGTTGTCGACCCTAAAAAATCAGTATACGAAATCGACAATCTGCCGAACGCTATTGAAAAGCTGACGCAGACGTCGCTCCGAAACGTAATCGGCGAACTCGAGCTCGACGAGACCCTGACTTCGCGCGACACCATAAACTCACGCCTTCAGGCAATCCTCGACGAGGCTACAAACAAATGGGGCGTGAAGGTGAACCGCGTTGAGCTGCAGGACATCACTCCTCCGGGAAGCGTGCGGGAGGCGATGGAGAAGCAGATGCAGGCTGAACGCAACAGACGTGCGGAAATTCTTAAAGCCGAGGGCGAGAAGAAGTCGCTCATCCTCCGTTCCGAAGGTGAGCGCGAGTCGCGCATCAACCAGGCGGAGGCGGCAAAGCAGTCGGAAATCCTTAAAGCTGAGGGCGAATCGCGCGCCAAGATACTGCAGGCTGAAGGCGAGGCGGAGGCTATACGCCGCGTAGCCGACGCCATCAAGGAAACGAAGACCGACCCTGCGACATATATGCTCGCCGTGAAGTATATCGAGACGCTCGAGAAGATGGTCAACGGTAAGGACGGAAAGACGGTCTACATTCCTTACGAGGCTTCGGGCATCCTGTCGTCTATCGGCTCGATAAAAGATATGTTCCAGAAATAGTGTCCCTACGCGACAAAACAACAGGTTTCCTGCCGCAGGTCGTTGCGGCGGGAAACTTTTTTATCCGCACAGCATCAGCCCAGATGCATATTTTTTTGTAATTTTGTATAAAAACAGACATATAAAATGGAAGATACCAAAACCGCTAAAGAAGAATTTCTGGAATTGCTGCGCTCCACCGGCCGCGAAGGCGTGGAAGGCGTGCTTGAAGACCTGGAGGAGCAAGGCTTCTTCACCGCACCGGCATCGGCTGGTCACCACTTGAACACTGAGGGCGGGCTTGTGGAGCATTCGCTCAACACCGCCAAGGCGGCGCTTGCCGTATGGGAAGGGATGAAGCAAATAGACGCCTCGCTGGAAACCGAGGTGACGCGCGACAGCGTAATCATAGCATCTTTGCTCCACGACGTGTGCAAAAGCGACATTTACTTCCGTAGCATCAAGAAGCGCAAAAACCGCCTCGGACAGTGGGAAGACTGCGAAGGCTACAAGGTGAGCTACAAGAACTTTCCTATGGGACACGGCGAGAAATCGGTGATTCTCGTTCTGCTCAGCGGACTGGAACTTACCGATGCCGAGATGCTCGCCATGCGTTGGCACATGGGCGCATGGGGCGTCAACATGACAAGTTTTGAGGATATGCGCAACTACGACGCCGCAAAGACGCTGTATCCTTTGGTGTCAATCGTGCAAGCCGGCGACAGCCTTGCCGCCTCGATTCTGGAGCGCAAAGGTGCCGACCTCGACGAGCTGTAGGGCACCAAGGGATTTCCTCGCGTCTATTTCTTGCGGAAACGACGGTCGATGATGAGTGCGAGAGCGCCATCACCGGTCACATTGCATGCCGTGCCGAAGCTGTCCATAGCGATATACAGGGCTATCATCAGTGCCTGGGCGTTTTGGTCGAAGCCGAGCATCGACGACAGAATGCCCAGCGCCGCCATTATCGCTCCGCCGGGCACTCCCGGAGCGGCCACCATCGTCACGCCAAGCATAAAGATGAAACCTGCAAACATCTGAAAATCGTACGGAATGCCTTGCATTATCATCAACGCCAGCGCGCACGCAACGATTTTCAGCGTGCTGCCCGACAAATGTATCGTGGCGCACAACGGCACCACAAATCCTGCCACTCCCTCATCCACGCCGTTGGCAATAGTCTGGCGCAGCGTCACAGGGATGGTCGCTGCCGACGACGATGTGCCGAGCGCCGTGAAGTATGCCGGCAGCATATTGCGCAGCAGGCGGAAAGGATTCTTCTTCGCCACAAGTCCGGCGACGCTGAATTGAAAGATGAGAAGGAAAATGTGAAGTATGAAAATCACAACTATCACCTTCATAAACGCCGACAACACATGCACCACCTGGCCGGAATGCGTCATATTCATAAAAATGCCGAAAATATACAACGGCAGCAGCGGCAAGATTACAGCCTGTATGGTTTTAACGATTATATCCTTCAAGTCGACAAACGCGTCGCGCAGCGCTGTGGATTTCAGATGTGCGAGTCCAAGTCCCACGGTGAAGGCCATCACAAGCGCAGTCATAATGTTCAACGGCTCGGGGATGGCGACCGTGAAAAACGGCTCTATGCCATGCGCCTCGCTTATCTGTTCTATCGAGATGTTTTTGGTGATCAGATGCGGAAACACCACATCGCCCACCCCGAACGACAGGAATCCAGACAGCACCGTGGCGACATACGCCAGCAGCGTTGTTGCCACAAGCATCTTGCCCGCGCCCTTGCCGATGTCAGCGATGGCTGGTGTGACAAGACCTACGATAATCAGAGGTATAATAAATCCGAGAAACTGGCTGAACAGCCCGTTGAACGTGACAAACAAACGCACCACCACTTCCGGCATCACAAATCCTGTGCCGATACCAAGCAAAATCGCTATGATAATTCGGGGCAACAGCCCAATTCTAAATTTCTTCATCACACAATTTTTCTGCAAAGATAGTGCAAGGTGAGCGAAAAACATTCAAGCTTGCTTGACAATGTTTTGCCGAACCGAAGCCTATTTTATTCAAAGATAGTGCAAGGTGAGTGAAAAACATTCAAGCTTGCTTGACAATGTTTTGCCGAACCGCAGCCTATCTTTGAATAAGACAGTGCAAAATCTGACCGCGTGAGCGGTCACGCCTGATGTTAACCCTCGACAACGTCGAGGGACAGCCGATGGCGCAGCATGCGTCGCGTGAGCGCCGCCGCTGATTCAACAATCCGGTCTCCTTGATGCAGAATTGACACATTTTGCAACTTGCCGTCGTATTCAACCACGGCTTTTATCTGCCTCACATCGAACGTGTCACCGGCCTGCTTGAGATGCGAGGCTTCCTGTCCGTCGGTTCCGGCAACCTTGCGTCCCACCACATTCACGAGCGTGCCGTTGCGCAGATAGAGCACAGTGCGGGTGCCGTCAAATTCCGTTGGCTTGTCTGTTGCGACAGCTTTTATTTCAGAGCTTACAAGGCAGTCCACATCATAGCGTTGAGCCTGTGTCAACGTTATTGTGCATAAGCAGAAAAGCAGTATCAGGTATCTAAAAAATCCCATATATCGTTAATTGTTTTAGGTTTACAAATTTCGTGTAAATAGTCTGTTTTTAAGCGGTTTCTACAAAGATAACGAATGATGGGTTATTTATAAAGGAAAAAAGGGAATCCCTGATGAATATTATTTCAACCTTGTTTGTTTTGCTCTTGCATAAAACCGGCGGCGCCTCGGAAAAATTGAAGTAAACTTCATTTTTCTCTCGGCTTGCACTATCTTTTCATAAAATAGGCGGCGCCTCGGAAAAGAAATTCGAGCAAGCTCTTTTCTTTCCTCTCGGCTTGCACTATCTTTTCATAAGATAGGCGGCGCCTCGGATGTGCAAAATCAAACAAGTTTGTTTTGCTCTTCTCTCGGCTTGCACTATCTTTGTACTCAAATGATAGACAATACAACTTTTGACAATAAGAAGGTGGCATTCCACACGTTGGGATGCAAACTTAACTTTGCCGAGACTTCTACCATCGGCAAGCTTCTCGCCGACCGTGGCGCACAACCTGTGCAGGCGGGCGAGACGCCCGACATTTGCGTGGTCAACACTTGCTCGGTGACGGAATTGGCTAACAAGAAATGCCGACAGGAAATCCGGAAACTGTCGCGCCGATACCCGGATGCCGTGATGGTGGTGACGGGATGCTATGCCCAGCTGAACAGCGAGGAGGTGGCCGACATCGAAGGCGTCGACATCGTGGTGGGAAACGACCAAAAGGCAGAAATAGCCGACTTTGTCGACCGCTGGTATGCCGACCATGAGCCGACGGTGAAAGTGACTGCGCTGAAAGACATCAGGCAGTTTATCCCTTCGTGCTCGCGAGGCGACCGCACCAGATTTTTCTTGAAGGTGCAGGACGGTTGCAACTATTATTGCAGCTACTGCACTATCCCCCGTGCCCGCGGACGCAGCCGCAGCGGACGGATTGCCGACCTTGCCGAACAGGCTCGTCGGGCTGCCGCCGACGGTGGCAAGGAGATTGTAATCACGGGAGTAAACATCGGCGACTTCGGATATGACACGGGCGAACGTTTCATCGACCTGCTGCGCTGCCTCGACTCTGTGGATGGCATCGAGCGCTATCGCATATCTTCGATTGAGCCCGACTTGCTGACCGACGATGTCATTGAATTCTGCGCCGGTTCAAAGCATTTCATGCCGCATTTCCACATCCCTTTGCAGTCGGGAAGCGACGAGATGCTGAAACTGATGCGCCGCCACTACGACCGTCAGCTGTTTGCCGACAAGGTGGCTGCAATTAAACGCCTTATCCCTGACGCTTTCATCGGAGTGGATCTTATTACGGGTATGCGCGGCGAAACTCCTGAGATTTTTGAGGATTCGCGCTCGTTTGTCGACAGCCTCGACATCACTCGACTGCACGTGTTCTCCTACTCCGAACGTCCCGACACGATGGCGCTGAAAATCCCATACGTCGTGGACCAGCACACCAAGCATTTGCGCACTCGGCGCATGATGACGCTGTCTGACCGCAAACTGGCGGCATTCACAAAAAAATATCTCGGCACGGTGCGCCCGGTGCTGTTTGAGCACGCTGTCGACGACGACGGACTGATGAAAGGTTTCACCGACAACTACCTGCGTGTGGCGGTGCCTGCCGACACGCGGCTGAGCAACACTATCCTAAACGTGCGCCTTGTGGAGCCTCTCGGACATGACGACCTTATAAAAGCTGAAATCGTATGAGCACGACTCTGCAACGTATAGCATACTCTCCTCTTTGGCTGCTGCTGCACGCTGTGGCTCTGTTGCCGTTCGGCGCGCTCTATGTGCTGTCCGACGCGCTGGCTTGGGTGGCTGCGTCTGTGGTGCGCTACCGCCGGCGGCTGGTCGAAGCCAATATTACCGCGGCATTCCCCGACAAGACAGAGGCGGAACGTCGCGACATCGTGAAGCGCTTCTACCGCAACTTCACCGACGTGTTTGTTGAAACGATAAAGCTGCTCCACATCAGCGACGACGAGATGCGACGACGCATGGTGTTTGAAGACATTGAGCACGTGGAACGCATCGCCAAAGACGGACGGTCGATAGGCTTGTATTGCTCGCATTTCGGCAACTGGGAATGGATCACGTCGATAACGCTGTGGGTATACCGCGCCGACAATGTTGAGTATTCACAGGTCTACCGCCCGTTGCGCAACAAGTGGTTCGACCGGTTTTGGTTCAATCTGCGCAAGCGTTTCCACTCCACTTCTATCCCGAAAAACGGTGTGCTGCGCGCTTTGCTGCAAGCTCGCCACAACGGCGGAGTATTTGTCACCGGATTCATCTCCGACCAGAAGCCAAGCCATAACGACGGGCACCACAGCATACGTTTCCTCAACCAGGACACTCCGTTTATCTCCGGCACGGAGATGCTGCTGCGCAAACTGAAGGCGGCGGCTATGTATGCCGACGTTGAGCGCACCAGCCGCGGACACTACCGCGCAAGGATTGTGCCTATCGCCGACAATGTGGCGGAGACCGACGAGAATTTCGTGACCGACCGCTACGCCCTCCTGCTCGAACAAACAATACTGCGCCAACCGGACGCATGGCTGTGGTCGCACAACCGCTGGCGCCGCAAACTGAATAAAAAATGAAACCCGTAGGAATAATCATACTCAATTGGAACGGTGCGGCGCTGCTGCGCCGTTACCTGCCGTCGGTGGTGGCTGCCAACAGCAACGACATTGCCGACGTAGTGGTGGTCGACAACGGCAGCACCGACGAATCGCTAAGCGTGTTGAAACAGGAATTTCCCGACGTGCTCACTCTTTGCTTCGACAAAAACTACGGATATGCCGAAGGCTACAACCGTGCAATCCGCGAATTGGGCTACCGCTACAGCGTGCTGCTCAACAGCGATGTTGCCGCGACACCGGAATGGATACGTCCGCTATACGAATATATGGAGGCACACCCGGAAGTGGCTGCGTGCCAGCCTAAGATTCTGAGCGACGCCGACCACACGAAATTTGAATATGCTGGTGCGTCGGGGGGATTCATCGACAAGCATGGATATCCTTTCTGCCGCGGACGAATATTCGACACCGTGGAGACCGACAACGGACAATACAACGACATCACCGACATTTTCTGGGCTACAGGTGCCGCGCTGACGGTGCGCACGGAGGAATATCTCGCCGCTGGCGGTCTCGACAAGGATTTCTTCGCCCACATGGAGGAAATCGACCTGTGCTGGCGTCTGCACCAGCGCGGACAGGCGATACGGGTCATTCCGCAGAGCGTGGTGTTCCATCTTGGCGGCGGCAGCCTGCCGGCGTCAAACCCGAAGAAAACCTACCTCAACTTCCGCAACAATCTGTTTCTGCTCTACAAGAATCTGCCGCCGCGCGAAGGCCGACGGATGCTCTTGATTCGACGGCTGTACGACACTCTGGCTTTCTTCGTTTTCATGGCGAAGATGGATTTTGCAAACGCTCGTGCAATCCTGCGCGCGCACAACGACTACCGCCACCAGAAAAGCCGATACGACAACGTGAGGCCGCAGCGCAGCATAATGGGCGACTTCCCTTGCTGCCACCGCAACATCATCCTCGACTACAACCTGCGCCGTATACGCCATTACAGCGACTTGGCTTGACATTGTTGAACAAACAAATAAATGCGCGTCAAACTCCGGGATGTGCCGGCGCTTGACGCGCATCTCTTCTATCGGTTGTACTTATCAGGCTATCTTATAATCACCTTCTTTCGGTTCACGATATACACGCCCGGCTCGAGCGGCTCCGTGCAACGGCGGCCGTTGAGGTCGTAGATCACGCGTTCTCCCGGTGTCTCAGAATCCTCAAAGATGCTTTCAACACCTGTCACAACCGTGGTCGGAGTCACCTTCATTCCGTAAATCTTGAGGCAGTCTGCGGCTGCCGACACCTCTCGCGTCTTTTTCTTTCCCGCAGCCGTATCCACAGCGTAGATATACAGATATTCCGGTGTGCTGTTATCGTAGTTTACCACAACGGTGTTTTCCGAGCTTTGCGTATAATACGCAGGCTCGTCATTGCCCTTTCTCACAGCAAGAGCCATCGTGCCGACCGTTTCGCAGGTAATCTCAACGGTTCCTGTTCCGCCGACAACCACAATCATTCCATTGAACCATTCGAAATTGTCGCCTTCCGACGGTGTCGCCGGAGAGTCATTGCCGACAAACGCGTCTTCCGACATCGGTGTGTTGACCACAACGCATTTTCCTGCAGTGTCGTAGCCGTTGCCGCTGTCGGCCGGGAGGTTGTAGTACACGTTGTTGACCACAACGTTTTCCACCGTCAAGGCATTGCCGTCGCTGTCGGTGAGGTCGTTGCCGAAGTCGGTTGTCTGCTCTTTCTCAATCTGCGGCACATTGGGTGCGTATACGTACTCGACCACTGCCGTTTCACTCTGTTCCTTGCCGTCGACAACGTAAGCGTATACCGTCGACGTTTCTTCAATAAGGATGCCCTTGCCGTAATACGGCTGCTCCTTTATGAGGCTTGGGTCGCTTATGCCCGCCGGAACGACTTTATAAATCACCGTGCCACGTTCGTTCTTCTTTCCGTCTACGTTGGGGTTGTAGATGTAAAGCTCAAACGTCTCGGCAAATGTTGTGGCGCGATGCGAGAACATCGGGCTTTGGAGTCCATTGTCGACATAACGGATAACCACATGGGTGGCAACCGTCTTGGTGCCGGGGTCAAACACCGTGCCGCCAAAACCCGTATAACTGAAATATCCGCCTTCCGGCTCTACAATATCCAAGCCGTCTTCAAGCATCAAGTCCGACACATTTTCCATAGCGGCATTGCTGCCGTTGAGGTTAAGCACGGTATTCTTGCCGCGCACGGTCAGATAGCCATCGTCGTGGCCCGACTTCATGGCTATGCCGTCACGCGCACCATTGACAACAACCGTACAGTTTTCGATTGTCACATCGGCAAGATATGCATAGATGCCCATACCTTTGTCGGAGATGTTGAAAGTCAGCACTTCCGAGCCGGTCGTGCCGCGGACAATCAGGTTGCCGCCCTTGCCGCCGATGCCCGGACCTTGTGTACCCATCGTGATGCCGTAGGCTTCGGCTGCGATAGTAGAGTTGCCCACCAGTTCAACAATCAGCGTCCCGTCCATAGCGTTGATGCCTGTGTTGTATTTATTGTCGGCGGCGTTGATGTCGGCATAGCTCAACGTCAGCACGCCGGCATCCTTCGTCTCCCTGTACGCAACACTCTTGCCGAACTTTGCAGCAAACGCCTTGTCTTTGACGTTCATTCCGCAGAATGTCACAAGGCTGCAAGGACTGTTGGTTTTCTTCTCGACGTAATAATGCTGATGCGCCTCGGGCGAGCATTTGTCGCCGTTCTCGGCGATTGCATAGATGTCGATGTTGCCTGTTTCCGAAATAGTGATCGGTCCGGTATATTCCGAAATTTCCTTAAACATTTTCCAATCCTTCATGATGTAGTATCTCACCACGGCTCCCTCGTTGCTGTTGTTGATGGTCACCGTGAATTCGCCCTCCTGCATCTCTTCCGTCGGGGTGATTTCCAGGGCGGCAAGCGTTTGCTCGCCGACGCCCACAACTACAGTGCCTTTCGTGAAGAAATCGCGCCAATAGTCTGCTTCGTAGTATGCGTCCTTGCTGCCGAAAGGAATCCTCAGCTTGCTGTATGTCGTGTTTGCAAACTGCTCGGAGAGCGGTATAGGAGTAGGATTATGGCAGATTATTTCCAAAATCTTATTTCCTGAATAAGAGCTGCAGTAGAAAGCGTTCCCGCTGATGCTTTCCACCGACTGCGGAATCACCAGTTTTGTAAGGTCGTTGCAATACTGGAACGCGTTTCTGCCCACCGTCTTCAGCCCGTCGGGAAGAATCACTTCCGAAATTCCGGTGCTCCAGAATGCATCTTCTCCGATTTCGGTGAGCGACGACGGCATATTGACCTTCTTTATATCTGTAAGATAGTAGAACGCTTCTTTGCCTACTTTTCTTATCGTTTCCGGCAAAACCACCTCGCTGATATTTGTCTGCAATGTGTATCTTATATTGTTGAGCCTATAATAGAATGCATTGTCGGCAATCTCTACAACGGGCTTTCCATTGTAGGTGTCAGGCACGACAAGCTTACCGTCGGGATATGCGTTTCTAAACAGCTCGCCATAATCGATGCCTGTTGTTGGGTCTTTGACATAATCAAAGAGATTGTAGGTTGCGGAATAGCCGCCCTCAACCTCGGTGTACTTAAACGCTTCCGGGAGTTTGTATTTTTTGAATCGCTGCCACATGTAGTTGGAATAATAGGCCTTCGCATCGGGGCAGTAGACAGTAGCGTTTTCATAGGCAAATTTGTCAAAAGGAGGATTGTTGATAAGTCCTTCCGACACCTTCTGTGTTGGCGGTGTTGCCGCTTCTATATGAAGCTCTTCAAGAGCCGTGCCATAAACAGACCCTGTCTCTATCTCAGTAATAGCATCGCCTATGTAAAGCCTCTTCAGGTTTGTGCATCCATCAAACATGTAACGGTCTATTTTCTTCAATTTCTTTGGCAGACGGATTTCCTCAAGCGCCGTGCAACCGCTGAACATATACCAAGCTTCATTGAGGTTTTCAATGTCGTCGTGGAAAACAAACGACGTGAGTTTTGGGCAGTCGGCAAATGCAAGGTATCCATAGACGTCCATTTTATGGGTAATCGTGACCGACTCCAGACAATGGCTATGAGTAAACGGGCGGTCCATAAGCTCCATCGACGCCGGCGTTGTAAACGTCTCTATGCCGCTATAAGAAAACGCTTCCTCCCTAATTATTCTCACATTCGACATATCGGGATAATTTTTCAATTTCTCGCAGCTGTTGAACGCATTCTTTTCGATTTCAGTGATTGGGGCATTCCACACCACCTCTTCGAGATTCTTGCACCCGAGGAACGTGCTGGCTGGGATTTTAAGATATGCAGCCGGCACCGACATGCCGTCGCCGCCTTCCCACACAACGACTCTCCTCAACGATGTGCATCCTATGAACATTCCGGCGCCGAGAGTGGTCAGCGACTTTGGCAAAGCCACCTCTGTCAACGACGTGCAGTTGGAAAGACATCCTTGAAGATCGGTGACGGACTCTGGAAACACGATGCTCTCCAATCCTTCACAAGACTCAAACGCACTCGATCCGATGCTTTTCAACGTTCCGGGCAATTCTATGTTTTTCAACGCGACACACCCTCGAAATGCCTCCGAGAGAATCTCTGTCAATCCTCCGCGGGCAATCTTGACATTGGTCAGATTGGAGTTGCCATAGAAGCTACTCCTGCCTATTGTCCGCACCGATGATGGAATGTCGATGCTCGAAACCTTAGGGAAGCCAACCCTGTTCGACATCCGGTCATACACTCCGATGTGGCGCACCGGCAGATTTTCAATCTTCGATGGGATGTTGACATGTCCTGTATAATCCAGTGTGCCGTCTGTCAGTCCTATGACAATCGCACGCTTCTCCTCGCCTTCCGGTGGATTCTTAATAGCGATATACTTCAATGAATAGCCGTCGCCATTGTAGACATTGTCTTCGGCTTTCACCGGTCTGGCGACAAACAATGCCAGTAGGGTCGCGACGACCAACAGCCATCGCGCCTGTTTGTGGTTGTAATTCTTTTTCATATAGTTTTTTGTTGGTTATGTTTTAGGTTCTATCCAGGATTCATTCAAGTCTATATCCCTTCAAAATGCAAATCTACATACAATCAGCAAGTTAACTGTTGTAAAATTCTTACAAATTTGCCTGCGTCATTTGTATTTTTCAAGCAGGCGCACCCAGTCCTCGCTTTCCTCTATCCGTTTTTGCTTTCGGAATGCCAACGGGCCGTACCCGCTCCATTTCTTGAATGCCTTTGAGAACGGGCTTGTCTCGTCGAAGCCGCACTTGAATGCCACATCCTTTACCTTTGCGTCGGGATATTCCGACAGCAGCCGCTCTGCCTCGCGCATCTGTATGCTCGTGATAAACTGTTTCGGCGTATATCCGGTGCTGACATACAACCGCCGGCGGAAGGTTTGCTCCGACAGCCCAAGTCTTTCCGCTATGCCCACCACATCGTAGCGATGCGACGGGATGGCATCCGCGACAATCTTGGCAACAAGGTCGACAAATTCCCTGCGTGTCCGCAAAACGTGTTCCGGCAACGGCTCCCTTCCAGAAGTTGCCGATGGCTGGTGTGCATTAGTGTCTTTCTCCATACGATCATATTGTTTGTTGTCTGGCCACAAATTTACAACCGTATGTGTTTCAATGGCTTGTAAATATCTTACATTCTTTTGTAAATACTTTTCAACCCTTGAAAAAAGCGTGTTCAGGCACGTTTCTGGCGAAACTGTGTGGGCGAGCAGGAATATGCCTTCTTGAATGCGTGGGAGAACGCGCTGGCATCGTCAAAGCCGCATGCGCGAGCCACCCCGGCAACAGGCACCGTCGTGTCTGACGCAAGCAGGCGCGCCGCCATTTCCATCTGTATCGCCGTCACAAACGTTTTGGGCTGCTTCCCTGTCTCTGCCACAAAACGCCGGCGGAAGGTCTGCTCTCCGAGATTCAGCCGCGAGGCAATGGCGGAGACACTGATGTCTTCTCCGCTTGCCAGTCCTTGCCGCACCACATCGACAACCATGCGCTCAAACGAATTTTCTGCCGCTTCAGTCGGCGCTTTTTCCGGTTCGGGCGTGCCGTAGAGGCTTTCCACATCGCGAATCAGCGCGAGCATCTCGGCGCGATAACGGCGCATCCTTCTCCGATGGATTGCTACGGCTGCCAGCACCACTACAGCCAGCACGCAGACGCCAACCACGATGTCGCGGCGACGGGCACTGTGAATCTGCTCCACCTCCTCGCGCAGACGGTCGGTGTCAAACTCTGTCTTGTAGCGGGCGAGAGCGTCGGCGGTGGCGGTGGAATACAGTGAGTCGCGCAGCGCATTGAAATGCTCCAGCTCTATCCGCGCACTGTCGGGGTTTATCAACCAGTAGCTCTCATACAGACCCTTATGTGAATTCACAAGATTATAGAGGTCGCCCATTTTGCCAAACAACGAGGCTGCCTGGCTGAAATAGCCCACTGCCTCGCGCTCACGATCCTGTCTGAGCATCAGAAATCCCAACTGGTTAAGGTCGATGGCAAGCGAATGGACGTTGCCCGAGGCCCGCAGCCCGGCTATGGCTTTCAGAAGCACCTGTTCGGCCTCGGCATATTTCTTCAGACCGACAAGCGCGGTGCCCTTCTGCGACAGTCGCACTGCCATCTTCGCCTCGCGCCCTCCGATAGAATCAAGGCGGTAGGCACGGTCGGCATAATCGACCGACTTGCTGTAATCGCCAAGTTTATAATAAATTTCGGAAGCCATCCCAAGCAGCACTGCCTTACGCGCAGGATTGCCGGCACGCTCGGCATATTCAAGCCCGCGCAGGATGTAGCGTTCGGCATCCTGAGGCTGGTTTGCCGCCATATACGCTCCCGCCAGAGTGTTAAGACTCGACGAAACGCGGTCGGGATCATTGAGGCGAATATCAATGTCGACACATCGCTTGGCATACTCCACCGCCGTCTTGAAATCGCCAAGACGCACATGGATAATGCCGAGAAGATTCAAACAACACGACTTATCAAGGTTTGGCCAGCGCATAAGCGGCAATGCCCGCTTGGCATAGTCCCTGGCAAGTGAATAGTTCTGGCAGTCGTAGTACCACTCCGCCGCCCAATACCACGTTTGCTGACGCAGAGAGTCGGCGGGCACTGCCTTTGAAAACACTATCTTGCTGTCGGTGAACTCCCGACGGTCGAGAAACTCAAAAAACTTATTGGCAGAAGCCACATCCGCCTTTCTGTCGAAGTCGGCAATAAGGCGGTCGGCATCGTCGGCCGACGCTCCGCCGGCAATACACAACAGAATGACAATAAAAAGCAATCGCAGTTTCATAGCAGACTTAAATTTTACCTAAAGGTAGTGCTTATCCGGAAGAAACACAAACAATTCCTCTCTATTTTCTCTTTTCCAAATCACAAACCGCCTCACAAATCAATCTAACTGATAGACGTGGCTGTTCACAAATATCTCATATCCTTTTAAAAATGTCATAAATTTTGCCTGTTGATTTCAAAGCATTGAACTGATGGCAAGTATTATCATGGACAAAACCAAAAGTGTTGTCATTTGTATCGAAAGGTAATGAAGCAATATTAGTGCCGAATTTGAAACGATTAAAAAGAATATAACCCATGCAATCCAAATTACAGGACTGCCAACCCCTATCAACATAATCCCACAAACATCAAAAAAAACAGTATAAAGCACCAATACAGCATAGGCGGTTTTTTTTATTATTGGTTTTCTAAAATTGAACAACAAGGCAAACAGCAATAAAATGCAGCCTATCACAAACGCTTCTGTTAGCCTCATATTGTCTTCTAAATACATATACAGAGACCAAAATATCGCAAATGCTCCTTGAAGAGCAAACAATGAAGATGTAGTAAGTCTTAAAATTTTATTTTCCATTTTTTCTTATGTTTATTCCTTTAGGATTGTTATAAATAATAGCTCCAAATGTGGTTCTGGGCATATATGGAGTGGTTTCTTTGATAGGGGGCATATCTGTGACATGATTTTTCATAAGGCTTGAAAATCGTTTCGTTTATATTGAGGGATTTTAGTTATTTTAGTGACAAAATAGTCAACATATCAATCAAGATTTTCACGCTAACCAACATATTCAGAATCGAAAAAAAAGATAAAGAAGATAATAACCAAACATTTTGATTGAAAAACAGACTTCCTACTATATCCATAAAGAACACCGCCACTGACGATAGTAGTATGATTATCACTGTGATGCATTTTAGTGGCATTTTGTTTGTAAAGGTATTAATAAATAATGCTCCTAATATTAGCGCCCATTGGAAGGGGAATAACGAAAGGCAAGGAAAAGCAATAACGTTCAATCCAACTATCAAGGTGAGGGTGATATATATATATATATCTGCATATCATGGTCTCACTTACTTTGTTTTTTTTGTTCAACATACATCCTTTTTTCATCATTTATTCGTTTTTTATATTTCACCAATCAATTGGCACTGGTCCTTTTGAAAAATTTTGTCTCCACACAGAGTTTCCATCTTGCCAGCCCAAAAATTCAGCATTTATTGTAGATGGCTCTTCAACACCTATTCGTCGATTGCTAATCATTTCGTATAAATCAAAAGCTATTCGTGAATTTGCCTATGAAATGTCATTCTCTCGTTTATGCTGTTATTTAGCATCCCAATCATAATATTTGTCTATTATTTTCAGAATGGTTTCATCAGGGACTAAGCCATCGTCCTTGCTTTTTTCTTCTTCGACCCATTTTAAAAACTTTTTATATATGATGGGACGCATTCTTTCTTGTGGAGGAAATTTCACAGACTCCTGTTTTAATGCTTCTCCATTAGGCAGAGTAACGTATTGGTAAACAGAAAATTCAAAATCTCTTATCCTCAAATGTCGATTATTCCTGCTGACAAAAATTGTGTCAGATTTTTGCAATAACGGGAAAACCATATTGGTGTCTTCAAATTTTATATCTCTGTATGGTGGGACTGTTTGAGAGGCAGTAATATGCCTTGTCGAAGTAACGCTGTCAACTATTATCTGCCTGTGGCGTACACTCAATTCTTTTTGTGGAGGGTCAATCACATGAAAATAAATTGTGTCACGAAAAGGGAACAGACCTCTATCTTTATCTCGCACAATTTTTATGCCTAACACATACGAATTGTTCTCGATAACTAAGCGGTTTTTCCCATAAAAGTTAACGGTTAACCTCCTTGCTCTATTGTCACTAAAGTAGAATTCATATGGGAAAAAGCCATAGAAAGCATAAAATGTCTCGCTATAACTGTCTACGGTATCATGGGATTGAGCACTCAACCTAATAAGCCCTAAAGTGCTTAACAGCATTATAACAGCTACTGAGATTCTGAAAAAGCCGTTATTATTTTTTATACCAATCATCGTTAAACCCTCCATATTGAAAATTATCTTTTTGTTTGATTCAATCATTTTTGTTTTAGGCAAACATAATACTGTATATTTAAATCTACAGGAATTGTGTCTTCTCCGAAAACCATATAATATTTATAATGTCCATAACCAATAGGGCTTAAATTAACACGCCGAACAGCGCTCACTATTCCATAAAATCGGCTCTTATTAAAGTTTTGGCCACACTTTTCATTATCAATGAAAATACAATATTTTTCATTGTTCTTGACCCCAAAAAAACTTAATACACGGCTATATTGTTTCACACTGTCAATATCTAATTTCAATTCTGTTGTATCTTTTTCGTAAAAGGTACGAGGCGATCCAGCATATTCTTTTAATAATTTCGGGGTACAAGAGGACTGTGCTAACATATAGACGATTACAATATATGGTAATGATTTCATTTCAATACACTTTCTTTTTCTTTATCGTTAATGTAAAAAATTCCAGTATTTTTGTCAACTGAAATATCCGGCTCAACAAATCTGGGATCTGCCTGCTTGGCTTTGCTGTGAGCATTTAGGCATTTCTTGTTAAAGTCGCTTGTTATAATTATTCAATGTTGGTTTTCATTTAAAACGAGGAAATAATTGACTATTAACAAAGCTATATTCACAATCATGATAACTGTTGACACCAATGCGAGCATTGGTTTTGGACTGGCGACCAAATTGCCTAATGTGCCAATAATTGCAAAAGCTATAGAATAGACCCACAATAAGCAAGTCGCTATTTTTTTGATTATGTTATTATTTACTATGATAAAAATAGAAGCGAGCAATATGATACAGCCTAAAGCCAACATTTCATAAAACTTTAAACCATTTTGACAGTATAAGTACAAAGGCCAATAGAACATGAACACAGCTTGGGAAGCGAACCAAAACAGTATAAAATATGTGATTATTTTTGTTTTCATTTTATTTTTCTCTTAAAGATTTTTCCATTTAGATAATTATTTCGAATTGCGCTAAATGTGCTTAACGGTATATATGGGACTGCTTCTGTATGGGTAGAATCATCAAAATACAAATATTCCAATTTTGTTGTTTTAATACCTCCTGCTTCTAGAGCTCTTTGAACAACTTGCGCACATTGTCTGTTTACTAAATTATATGATTGACAAGTTTCTTGTAGGAATTTTTTCCTAATTTCTTTATCTTGCTTTCGTGTTGTTGGAATCACAAATGCTTCTTTATATCCATAATTATTAATGTTGTCTTGCTGTACTTCTTTATCGGTTCCCTCTCTATTATAATCGCTATTTAGAAAATCAGAAGGGCTGTTAAATGTTTGTTCTCCAATATCATGATATGGTTTTCCGCCTTTTTTGCCGTGAGTATTTTTGTATTTATAATCCCCATTCATGGAATAATAAGCCCATTTCCCATCATCGTTTTGGATTAGTAAAGCCAAGTGCCCCACTAACCCATGGAAATATAGCACAGCAATACTGTCGCCACCTTCATCTATATTTCGTATTGGGTTGGCTGCGCACCAGAGGTAAGGACTGACACCGCTGTATTTTTCAGCAAGGGGGTCTTGGGATGTTGTCCGGCCGATCATAGAGTCGTAGAAGCGGGCGTGGCTGTTGTAGAGGTCGAGACCGTTCTCGCCAGACCAAATATTGCCTATTGAAGGCAGCAAAGCAAAAAAGGCAACAAGGTAAAAAATAGATATTTTCTGCAGCCTCATAAAGTTACTTATTTTTTGCTAAATTAAGTAATCTTTTGAACACGTGAAACAAATAAGATATGTTATGCAACATATCTGCATTGTTTTTGGCAATCCCCTCTTAGCCAGCACAAATATAAAAACAATGCCGTGACCAATTGCCATTTTCCGGTGACGTAAAAGCGGAACGGCATTCCGGACGTTAACGTCCGGAATGCCGTTTTTTTTTGCTCACTTTTCAGCGTGCTATTTTCTGAATCGTTTAGATTGCCTGCTCCACCGCCCAGGTGAAGGCTCGCAGTCCAAGCTGCGGGCTTGCCGCGTCGATGTCGCGCAAACGGACGAGCAACGTGTCCACCTTGCTGTCGTCAATCACGGTGAGCAACGCCCCGTTGAGCGTTGGCCACGCATGGCTGCCGAGGTGAGGCTCTCCGCCGCGCTGTCCAGCCCCGACGAGCGACGGCCATCCGGTGAATCCTTTGATGTCGAGTTCGCGCATCGCTGTCAGCACGTCGTCTTCGTGCGCTTGGTTGTATGCTATAAATACTGCTTTCATTGTCTTATTTCTTTAACGTTTTCAACTCTTTTTTGCGTGCACGCTTGATGCCGATGCGGGCAAACACGCTATAGAGCGTCGGGATAATGATGAGGGTGATGAGCGTGGAGAACGACAATCCCCATGCCACCGACATACCGAGGGCGCGCCACATCTCGGAACCTTCGCCCTTGCCCACTGCCATAGGAATCATACCGATGACGGTGGTGAGGGTGGTCATAAGAATCGGACGCAGACGCGAGCGTCCGGAGGTCACGATGGCGTTGACGAGACCGAGGCCGCGCTCACGGCAGAGCATGATATAGTCGATAAGCACAATACCGTTGTTGACCACAATACCGATAAGCATCAGCAAGCCGAGCATCGCCATGATGCTGAGCGGTGTGCCTGTGACAAAGAGTCCCATCAGCACGCCGGTCAACGCAAACGGGATTGAGAACATGATGACAAACGGATAGGTCAACGACTCAAACTGCGATGCCATGATGATGAACACGAGTACGATGATCAATGCCATGAGCATTATCATATCGGAGAACGTGTCCTGCTGGTCTTCAAACGTTCCGCCGAACTGCCATGTGAAGTCGGCAGGCATGTCTATCTCGCCCATCGCCTTGTTGGCTGCCTTGACCACATCAGAGAGAGCGTAGCCTTTGGCCACGATGCATTTCACCGTGATTACGCGCTCGCGGTCGCGACGCTCGATGGTTGGCGGTGTCTGCGACTCGACCACCTTGCCAAGGTCGCGTATCTTGATGCCCTTGCCTTGACTGTTGTAGATGGTTATGTTCTCGATGTCCTCAACCGACTGGCGGAACTTCTTGTCGTAGCGCACACGGATTTTATATTCGTCGCCGTCCTCGCGATAGTTTGTCAGCGCGCTGCCTGTCACGCGGTTGCGGAGATAGGAAGCGGCTGTCTGCATGTTAAGTCCGTTGAGGGCGAGCTTCTGGCGGTCGAAGTCGACGCGGTATTCGGGAGTATACTCGTCGCGGCTGATGCTCACCTGCGAGCAGCAGTCCTCGCTGAGCATCTTTGCCGACACGTCGGAGGCAATGCGGTCGGACGTAGTGAAGTCGTAGCCATAGATTTCAATCTCCACCGCCGCCTCGCCGCCGATTCCGCCGCCACCGCCGCCGGCGGCAACGTTGAACGTGCGGATTTCAGGATACTGGTTCAGGTCGTGGCGGATAGCATCGCAAATCTCGCTGAGCGACCGCTCGCGCTCCGTCGAGCGCACGGTGCTGATGTTGTATTGCAGGATGTTGTTGCCGTTGTCCTGCATACTGCCGAAGATGTTGTCCTCGCCGGCCTGTCCCTCTGAGAAACTTACCGTAGTCACCTCCGGACAGTTGCTTTTCAGCTGCTCATAGATGCGGAAACCAAGAGCGCGCGTCGTTTCCTGACGCGTGCCGGCGGGCAGCTTCACGGTGATGCCGATTCGCGAGTTGTCCTGCTGCGGGAAGAACTCCGTCTTTATATGCGGCATCAGCACCACTATCGACGCGACAAACAAGCCTACGATGATGGCAAGCGTCGCCCAGCGATGGCGCAAGGCTGTGCGGAGAAGCGCGGCATAGCCGTCGGTCACCTTTTTCAGGAATGCGTCAAACGGGTTTGACACCATTTTCTGGAACAAGTTGTATTTCTTGTCAAGACGCAGCATCAACGAGCAGAGGGTCGGTGTCAGCGTGATGGCGCCGATGGTCGATACCGACAGGATGATTGTCACCATCCATCCCAACTGCTTGAACATGATTCCTGCCATACCGCTGATCATGGTCAGCGGCAGGAACACGGCAATGGTGGTGAGCGTGGAGGCGATTACGGAGATTGCAACCTCGTTGGTGGCAAACATCGCCGCCTGGCGCGGACGGCTGCCGCGCTCGATGTGGGTGGTGATGTTCTCAAGCACCACGATGGCGTTGTCGACCACCATACCAATGGCTATAGAGAGCGCACTCATCGAGATGATGTTCATCGTGTTGCCGGTGGCAAGCAGATAGATGAGCGCCGAAAGCAGCGAGATTGGGATTGTGAGCACAATCACAAACGTGGCGCGCCAGCGTCCGAGGAACAGCAGCACCACAAAGCTAACAATGAGCATCGTGATGAGGATGGTGTGCTTCAGCGATTCTATCGTGTTGATGATATAGTCGGACGTGTCGACAATCAAGCCGATATGCACATCGCTCGGAAGGTTTTTCGCTATCTGTGTCAGACGGGCTTTAACAGCCTTGGAAATCTCGACAGAGTTGGCTCCCGACTGCTTCTGAACGATAATCATGCCGCCAAGTTCGCCGTTGGTATACGCCTCCTGAGCGCGCTCCTGCGGCGCGTCGTCGATATGCGCCACGTCGCGCAGATAGACCGGCGTACCGCTGTAGGTGCCCACCACGAGGTCGAGCATCTCGTTGACGTCGGCAAACTCTTTCTGCACACGCATTGAGTAGACATTCGAGCCGATGTCGATTGTGCCCGCCGGCACATTGAGATTCTCGGCGGCAAGCACTTGGCTTATCTGCTCTATCGAAATGCCATAGGCATCGAGTTTGTAAGGGTCGCAAAGCACCTGTATCTCACGGTCGGGAATACCGGAAATCGAGACCGACCCCACGCCCGACACGCGTGCCAGCGGCGTTGCCACCTGGTCATCGAGAATCTTATACAATCCCGTCATGCTCTCCTTTGCCGACACGGAGAGGATGAGGATAGGGATGTCGTCGGTGCCGAACTTGAACAGAATAGGCTTCTGCGCTCCGTCGGGGAGCGTGGTGACGCGGTCGAGCTTGTCGCGCACGTCGTTGGTTGCCACATCGATGTCGATGCCGTATTCAAACGTCAGCGTGATGATGGAGATGTTTTCCTTCGACTGCGACGTGATGTGCTTCAAGTCGCTCACGCCGTTAAGCATATTTTCCAGCGGACGCGTGACATTGGTTTCTATGTCCTCCGCGCTCGCACCTGAATAGGTGGTCATCACCATGATGGAGTTGGTCTCGATGTCGGGATAGAGGTCGATGCTCAACCGCGTCAACGAGAATAGTCCGAAGATGGCGATGCCGAGGAAAATCAGGATTGTTGTGATTGGCCGCTTGACGGCTGTCTGATATATACTCATAGGGCAATCCTTTTGTTATTTCTTCACAATCTTCACTTTGGCGCCGTTTTTCAGGCGCGACTGCCCAGCCACGACAACCGTTTCGCCGGGATTCACTCCGCTGAGGATTTCATATTCGGTGTCGAGACGCTGTCCGAGCTCCACTTTGCGGTACTCTGCCTTGTCGCCCTTGACAACATACACATAGCGGTCGCCAGAGCCTACAAGTTTCTGCACGGCGCGGTCGGGCACCACAACGTGTTTGGCGCGTCCGTGATTGATAGTGACACGGGCATACATTCCCGGGCGCACACGCTCATCGGCATTGGCAATCAGAAGTTCGACGGTGAATGTGCGGGTCGACGGGTCAATGGTCGGATAAACGATATTGACCTTGCCGGTAAACACCTCGTCGCCGTAGACATCGAGGGTGAAGTCTACGTTCATGCCTTTCTTTATCTTGGTGAAGAGCGACTCCGAGACGTTGACCTTCATCTTGACAGGGCGGATTTTCTCCACCACAAAAATCGGGCTGGCGCCGCTGTACATGTCGCCGCTGTCGTAGTTGCGCTGCGACACGACGCCGCTGATGGGACTGATGAGACGCGTGTTCTCGGCAAGGTTCTCATAGTTGCGGCGCGAGATGTCGTATGCCATCTTTTTGGCGTCCCATTCCGACTTTGAGCATCCGCCGATTTTAAACAGCTCGTCCACACGCTTGAACTCAAGATGGTTGTTTTCCATCTGCAGGCGCACCTGGTCGAGGTTTGCCGGATCCATATCGGCAAGTTTCTGTCCTGCCGACACGTGCTGTCCCACCTCCACATACACCTTGCGTATGCGCATAGGCGACTGCGGGGCGATGTTGTTTGTCACGTTGGCTTCCACGGTGCCTGTGAACGAATTGACCTGGTCCACCTCGCGGTAGTCTGTTTTTGCCACCTCCACATTCATTGTGCCGTCGGCGGCTTTCTTTTCCTCTTTGCCTTTGTCGCCGCCGGAGCATGCCGTAGCGGCGATGGCGACAGCCATTGTCATGGCAATCTTGTTGAGTGTCTTGATATTCATTGGGGTTCTGTTTTATTTTTCGTAAGTGTATTCCGTGCCGAGAGTCTCGTCAAGCTGCGCCTGCGCCACAAGATATGAGTAGACCGCCTGGCTGCGGTTGAGTTGCGACTGTGTGAGCGCCAGCTGCGAGTCGTTGACCTCGAGCAGCGTGCCGGCGCCGGTGTCGTAGCGCTTCACGGCGATGTCGTAGCCCTTGCGCGCCTGGTCGACACTTTTGCATGCCGACTCATACTGGCGTATGCCTGTGCGCATCTTGTCGACGCTCTGGCGCACGCCCACCATCAGGTTGCGCTCGGTGTCGAGGCGCGTGAGGGCAAGTTGGTCAATCTGCACTTTTGTCTGCTTCAACGAGTTGTAGCGTCGTCCGCCAGAAAAAATCGGGATGTTGAGCGACAGTCCGAGCGTTGAATACGGATTCCAACGATAGTCCTTGAAGCGGAAATCGTTTGCCATCGCGTTCCATTGGTATGCGAACGACAGGTTGAGCGTCGGATAATAAGCGGACTTCGCCACGTCGCGCGACTTGAGCAGTTGCCGCTGCTGCAGGTCGATTTGCCGCAACGATGAGTTTTGGGCAAGCATCGTGGTGTCTACCTTCATATAGCCGTCATAAAGGCGGTCGGTATAGTCGTTGAGCGACCCTGTGCAATCGATGCTCATGTCGAGATCTACACCGATGAGTGCTTTCAGGCGCCATTTGGCAAGCACAATGGAATTTTCGGCGTCAAACAGACTTGGCTCCACATTTTTCACCGCGACGTCGGCGCGGATAAGGTCGTATTCCGACGACAGACCCTGCTGGTATTTCTGGTTGATGTCGTCATATTTCTTCTTTGCGTTGTCATAGTTTTCCTTGAGTGCGTCGCGGCTTGCCTCGGCGAGCATCACGGCATAGTATGCCTGCTTCACCTGCGACACCATGGAGATGCGCGACTGTCGCGACTTTTCCACCGCAAGCTCAACATCGTCGGCAGAGATGCTCAGCTGTTTCCACAGTTGGGCGTTGACAAGGGGCAACGAGAGCGCGAAGCCTGCCGACCACGTATTGTCCATTCCCACCTTGATGCCGTCGCGCATCGCCGACGCGGCTTCCGTGCCTTCCGCTCCCTCCGTGCCTTCCGAAGAGCCGCCGAATCCTTTCATGTCGCCCATATACATCACTTGCTTCTTCAACGTGCGGTTGTAGCCAGCTGAGAAGTCGAGGGTTGGCATAAGGTTGGCGAGCGTGCCTTTCTTGGCATACTCCTGCTTGGTGATTTCACTGTCGGCAACCTTCACCGTCGGGTTGTCGGATAGGGCTATACGCACAGCATCGTCAAGGGTCAGCGTGGTGGTCTGAGCCACGGCTGTCGACGCCAGAGCCACTGACGCCGCCATTAGGATTGTCTTGATTGAGTTGGGTCTCATCGCGAGTATAAAATAGTTTAGTAGATAAACAAAAAAAGGAACCGACTTTTCTGTCGATTCCTCTGTGTGGGTGTTGACGGATTCGAACCGCCGACCCTCTGCTTGTAAGGCAGATGCTCT
>ERZ773194.550-NODE-550-length-47775-cov-5.196815_pt1 | contig 47775 bp, 46 predicted proteins | sample MGYA00511240_ERZ773194 | MGnify/ENA primary metagenome ERZ773194 (study PRJEB29015, sample SAMEA2737774) | human gut metagenome | biome: human gut; feature: human-associated habitat; material: faeces | place: China | collected 2012 ... | reverse complement strand
AGCGAGGGCAATGTCAAATTTATTTGAACATTGCCGAGCGGGAGTATCTTCGGCGCAGCCAAAGATACGAATAAGCGAGGGCAAAAGCAAACTCGTTTGCGATTTGCCGAGCGAAAGCATCTAAGGCGTAGCCGAAGATTAGGAAATAATCCGGAATCGCCCTCTCACGATGTTTTTCCGGATCAGATCGTACCGAGAAACCGCATCGTATCCACGTCGTCGGCATAATCGGTCAAACCGGGATGCTGCGCCCGCCCGAAAGCGACGCGGCGGGAGTGCCGCACACACTGCGAAACGACGCATTGCAACCGATCGTCATGGGCCGCCAACCACGCTTCCACATCGGCAAGCGAGTCGTAAAACGTATAGTGGATGCGGCTGAGCGCCGCCGGAAACGACCGATCTTCGCACAATACCGCCCCGTCCAGGTCGACGAACGGCATTCGGCGCATCCGCAGAAGGGCGCGTTCCCGAAGATAATTGCGGCGATATTTTTCATTGAGCGCCGTGCAACGCAACTCCGGCATATACCCGCGCGGCAGAAACAGCAACGACACGTTGCGGCATCCCAGCCCCGAATAGGCGAAAATATCCTCTTCCAGGCCGCTCAGCTCCGCCGCCGTCTCCCTGCCCGACAAGACCGCGACCGACTGCCGGCTTCCGCGCAACAACGACGGAATGCCGCCGAACAGCATCCGAAAATAGCGGTTCGCGTTGTCGCTTCCGGTTGCGATGACTGCATCCGGTCGCTCACCCTGCTCTGCCATCCGAAGAGGAATAGCCGGATCGATCGTTCTCAGCAAATCAACGACATAACCGATCAGAACGGTATCTTTACTCGAAGGTTTGACCCTGCACGCATGCCCGCTCGCGAGCACGCACAACAGATCGAAAAAACCGACCAGCGGAATATTGCCGGCCATAACCACCAATACCCGCTTCGGCGTCCGCACCGGAGGATATGCGCCCGCCCACGCTTCGAGCCGTTGCCGTTCGAGCATCTCGCAGCGAATAGCCTTCACGACCCGGATGATCTCCTGCGGCAGAAACCACGGATTTTCGACTGCGGCACGGCGAACGACCTCCACCGTATCCGGCGTCTTTCCGAACGCCGCCAGCCGATGCCCCAGCACGGAGAATATGTCGATCATGCGATTCATGCTCCGGCAAAGATACGGATAAGCGCGAGCAAAAGCAAACGCAGTTTGTGTTTTGCCGAGCAGGAGCATCTCCGGTGCAGCCAAAGATGCGAATAAGCGAGTGCAATGTCAAATTTATTTGAACATTGCCGAACTAGAGTATCTTCGACGAAGTCAAAGATGCGAATAAGTCGCAAGCAAAAATAAACCTCTGTCTGCATTTTACCAGCACACCACGTCCGAAGTACAGCCAAGTATGACGAAAAATCGGATCTTCTGTCGCTCCGAATTTGGAAATCCGTTTTTTTTGTCTATCTTTGCAAACGCAATCTCCGAAAGAAGATCGCACATTTTGCGGAAATAGCTCAGTTGGTAGAGCGCAACCTTGCCAAGGTTGAGGTCGCGGGTCCGAGTCCCGTTTTCCGCTCATAGGAGGTCTAATAGGCCTCCTTTTTTGTGCGGCAGATCGACGCAATGGAAGGCAAACAATCCTGTATATCAATGATATGCGGGATTGTTTTCTTTTTTCATCACCGCATCGGGGCGTGTTCCGACGCAACCTTCCCGTGTGCCAAAGCGTGGTACATGGGGCGCGGACAAAAAAATGTACCACGCGAATGGCCGTAAAGCACTGAACTGCATCGTTCTGCATCCAATATTCCGGGCTTTTCAATCGTCCTATGTGTCTCATTGAAAAAAGCTTGAAAAGATGGAAAGAAAACGTTTCAGCGTGACCTTTTTTCTCCGGAAGGCTCGCACGAACAAGTCGGGTCTGACGCCTATTCTGGCGCGCATCACGACCAATGGAGTTTCGAAAGAGGTGTACATCCAATGCTCGGTACCTCTCGACCGGTGGAATCAGTCGAAGGAGTGCGCGACGGGCCGAGACAAGTTGTGCCAGCAGGTCAACGCATATCTGAACGAATATCGGGCGAGAATCCTCTCGGTCCGTCAGGAGTTGATCGCACAGGGGCATGATGGCACCTGCTTCGAGATCAAGGCCCGGCTTCAAAACCCCACATCACACACTCGGCCGTTTCTTGCCGAGCTGGAAAAGTATTGCGGGAAGCGTCAGAGCGAGGTTGGCGTCCGGATCACGCAGCTCACGGCGAACAAGTACCACAGGGTATTGCGTTACCTGACGGAATACGTTCGGGAGCGTTACGGCAAGGAGGACGTTCCTCTTAGTTCGATCGACTACGAGTTTCTCGACGGGTTCAATACGTTTTTGCAGACGGCGCATCGCTGCCACCACAACGGGGCGATCAATCTGCTGGATTGCGTGAAGAACTTCACGCTCTACTGCCTGCGTAACGAATGGCTGGAAAAGGATCCGTTCCGTCACTACAAACTCAAGGAGGAGCACAACAAGTCCAAAGACCACCTGACGAAATCGGAGTTGGACACCCTGCTTAAAAAGCCGCTGCCGAACGAACGGCTGGCTCGCATCCGCGACGTGTTCTCGTTCTGCTGCCTGACGGGACTGGCCTTCACGGACGTGGATCACCTGAAAGCCGAACATATCCGTACCGATGAGAACGGCGTGCAATGGATCCACAAGCCTCGTGAGAAGACGTCGGTGATGAGTCGGATTCCGTTGTTACCGCATCCGATCGCACTGCTGAAGAAATACGAGCGGGATGAAACATGCCGGGCGAGAGGCAAACTGCTCCCTGTGCCGTCGAACGCGAAGATGAATGCCTATCTGAAGGAAATCGCGGCGATCTGTAATATAGATAAGACCTTGACGACCCACGTCGCACGCCATACGTTCGCCAGCCTTGCGGTGGAGTACGGGATGCCGATCGACGTATTGGCAAAGGTCTTGGGCCACTCGAACACGAACATGACGCGACACTATGCCAAATTCTCGGAAGAACTGATCGGCCGCGAGATGCTCAAATTGGGCGAGGTGCTGTCTGTGGGATAACTCTTGCCGTCGGATGAATCGACAAGTCGGGAATGGCAGGATGCGGAAAAACGGTAGTCCGGCCGTTCCCGGCAGCGATTCGTCTGTCGGATTGCTATCCATATTTCTTCCCGAAATCGTATGTACGAACCCTGTTCGTAAGCAAAAGAACGTTCGGCGGGGCCCATCTTTGCACAAGTCAAAAGGAGTACGATGATGGATAAAGAGACCGAGGCGCAATTGACGGCGATTCGCCGGCAGCTTGCGACGCTGTGCGAGGATATGCAGTTTCTGCGCAAGCACCGTAACGTACTGTCGGGCACCCCTATTCTGGAGTTCGACGAGGTGTGTTCGCTGCTCCGCCAGAGCGCCCGTTCCGTGCGTCGTCTGCGCGAGACGGGTCAGCTCGTAGGCTTCACCTTCGGCCGGCGACGGTTCTACGCCATGACCGAGGTGCAATCCTTCATCGCGCGCATGACATCGGCCCCGAAATCGCCGAAGACAACGAATCCCAATCAAGAGAAAGACGATGAAAGAGAATCCGAACAATGAGGCGTCCGCCCGCTACGTGCTGCTGGAAGCGGAACGCCTCGAAACCCTCGTTCGCACGAATTACCTGCTGAGCAAAAGCCTGCTGGCGTTCGAGCACCTGTGCAGCCACAGCGACCGCCCGATGTACCTCACGGCGCGCGGCGTCTGCGAGGTGCTGGGGATCAGCGAGACGGAGCTGGACGAGAGCCGTCTCAAACGTCTGATCCGCGCGAAGGTCGTCCAGCACCGGATGATGTACGACCTCTACGATCTGGTGCAGCTTGCCGAGCGCCTGTGCCGCCGCCGGCTGCAACGCCGTTTGTCGCACATTCCCCGCTTCGTCGCGGCACCCGCAAGAGACGACTGACGTCTCGGTGTCTTCGCACCTCGTTTTGCGAGCGTTTCATTTCCGCAGCGCCGGCTGCGGGGCAAGATAGCGCCAGCCCCTGAGCACGCCTTGTCCCTGCCGGACAATCTCCACCCTGACGGGTCGTATTGTCCGCCATGTCCCGCGTCGTGCTGTGCCTGTCGCAGTTCTCCGCCCCGAAGCCGGCCGCATACGCCACGAATGGCAGGTCGGCCGTATGTAGAACTAAAACTTACACGCATGAAACGTCGCAAGTATGAAATTGCGGTAGCCGGCTACCCGAGTTACCGCTTCAAGACCTACGCCCGCGATGCGGTGGAGGCCGTGGTCAAAATCAAATGCTTTCTGCACAGCCCTCGTGCCGAATGTACGCTCCTGCTGCCGAAGGATCATGTACGGGAAACGGAATCCTGCCGTATGCAGGTGCGGGAACGATGAGCCGTTATATCGACCGCGGGACTTTCGAGGAGCTGCTCGTCGTCAACCCCGCCGAGGCCGAGCGTGCGCTTGACGTCATCCGACCGCTTCTGGACGAATTCCGGATGGTTGTCCCCGCTGCGGATCTGTATTTCATCGTTTCGCATGACCGGCAGACGTTCGCCGATAGGTTCGAATACGCGGACGTCGGTGTCGAATGCGACGGAGTTCTGTTCCTGATCCGGCGCACGAACTCCCCTTCGAAAGGTTATACCCTCTTTTTCGACCGCTCCGGCTTCGCGCATAGCGACCATTCCACCGTCGACCGGGCCGGCGAGGGCCTCCGACAGCCGAAGCATATCGGACGACTCTCGGCGCGGAAGGTCGACGAGTGGCTGTCGTATCTCACGGCGCACTATCGGAATCTCGAACGCCTCGATGCGGAGAATGCGCGCAGCATCGCGTCGTTCCGCAAACGTGTGGAGGCGTTGCCGGACGTCGTTTGGAATTATAGACAGTCGGGCGGTACGATCGAACGCCGAGGCCTGAGCTATACGTTCGAGATCGACCGAACGGGTTATGTCGAGAAAATAGAGCTGCATGGCTCCCTGCACCGGCTCGACGAGTTTCTGATGCTGTCGGACAACGCCTACCCCGATTCCACGGCCGAACGTGCACCTTGCGGCCCGATCTCCGTGATGACGGGAAGCCCGTGCCGCCCGTTCGCGGACGGCAGCTGTCCCGCGATTGCCGGGCCTGTGAATATACCCCTGCGGAGCGATGCGTCACGGGATGTTTTCTCCGTGCGGGACCGATTACTTATCCAATACTGCATTCAAAATGACAACGCTCGTATTTACTCCGCTCGCGGAGATCGGGGATTTCCGCGACGCCGAGATCAACGAGGTGCCGGCACTCTTCACCGCCAGCCGTGTCGATCCGATAACCCTGCCCGACGGAACCTATTGCTACGATATTATGGGCGGCCGCAGCTCCTCCTTCCTGAATGTCGTGAGCCTCGCACCCGTGTATTTCACCGGTGCGATCGTCACGCTGCAACCGCTGCTGCGCGGCTGGCAGACGTTCGTCGAAATTTGTAACTACGGCATTTACGGCAAGACGGATTTCAACGAGTGGCGGGAACGGTGGCTGAGATAAAACGAAGACTGCGGCTCCGAGAGGAGCGATTTCCTGCTCCGGCAGCGCCAACAATTGTCTGGAAGATGCCGACGAGTAAGGACAGAATGCTGAATTGACACCTTCAAAAGACAAAAGACGGCCCACGCGGCCGTCTTTTGTCTTTCATCATAGTCTCTTTATAGCAATCTCTGAGCTTCGATATATTCTATTGAATCCTTTTGGAGCTTGGATAATACTTTGGGCTTATCTACCTTTTTAAGTTGTCCATTTTCTGATATAAATGCGTCTTTACACTCCTTGAAGATTTTTTGTGCAGAATATCTCGACAAACCCATATTTTGCAAAGCGATTATTTCTCTGCTTTGAGTTCCATACTCTAAAAGCATCGCCCAGTTTTCTCCGGCATTATCTTCTCCCAAAATATTTTTAACCATCATATGATAATGATTGAAATATTTTTCAAGTTGAAATCTGAGAATTTCCTCGATATCTTCTATAATCTCGCTTATTAATTCATTTACATGGATTTTATTATGCCGATCGAACTCAATAAGTTTATGATCTATACTTATTTTACGATGTTTTTCGTGATTATATTCAATTGATTCCGAGATAATTTGACTTAAACTTTCGTTATTAATCCATTTACACATCAGTGTCGCAAAATAAGAAAGAGAATTTACATTCTTTAACTTAGTATTACTACCACTCCACCCATATAGTTTATACAATGATTCCAAAACCTTCAAACATATTGGATGTTTTATTTGATTGGGCAACGAGATATTCCGATTCTGTTTATGTAATTCTTTTAATCGCTTAAACGCCTTGTTTTGCTGTGCTAATTCTATATTATCATTTGAATTTAGAATCTGATAAGGTATTTCATTTTGAGCCGATTTGGATTTTGCTAATTCAATTATATCAGTTTTATTTTTTTCGATTAAGGCTGATATAATAGGGCTATGATAACCTGTTTTAGGTTCCAATGTGTCAATACAAATAATATTGGCTATATACTCTATTATTTCTTTTTCTTTCTTAGTTCCTTCAATCTCTTGCTCTTGGAGGATTTCTTCAATTTTCTTTAAATTATTATTGATAATATCATAAACCGTTGGCACAAGTTGTATGTCCTTTTCTTTAAAGAAACTTGGGTTTTTCCATCCTGATTTCTCATGTTTAACACAGAATACATTTCCTTGAAGCTCTTTTGCAAGACGTCCTGCTCTACCTGCCAAGTTCCAAAAGTCAATAGGTCTTAAAATCTTCTTTGCCTTTTTATCGTCTAAAATAAACAAATTCTGCGTGGGCATATTTACACCTTCCAGCAAAGTTGAAGTGCAGAAAATATATTTCAAATGACCGTCTCGATATAAATCCTCTATCAAATTACGGATCAATTGCGGCATATTCCCGAAATGGTATGCAATTTCTTTTTGGACCAAGTCTGCAAGGTAGTAATCAGGATGTATATAAGCCTTGATAATAGACGCCGCTCGCTTCAACGCTTTATTGTCGGAGCATTCTATGGTCGCCGCAAGTTCTTTCGCATAACTAATTGCTTTTGATTTCGCATTGCAATATATCAAATTGCTGCGTTGTCCGAAGCGCAACAATACATCATTGATGGACGAAATATCATCCAGCGCCGATTGAGTCATAGGTATGAATTCATCATTCAAGCAATAGGATAATTTCTTCTCCAATAAATCTATGAAATATAAGTTTTGTGCAACTGGAGTTTCTTGCGTCTTAAAAGTATTTTCTGCTTTTCCATTCCGAAACATGGATAATAAGATCTCAGGATTGGAGACATTGGGCGAGGCAAAATAAAGTTTTATATCCGGATATTTTTTCAGCGTTTTTTCGATAGACGTATAGGTAGTTATACTGCGGGCGTCTTCCGTTTGTGCTAATTTGTGCGCTTCATCCACGAAAAGGAAACCTATCGAAGGATTCTTTTCCTGCGATATGTAACTGATCAAACGCTCGGGCGTAAGAATCAGAACATAATTGCATTGTTCATTTATTGGCATCTCCGCGATATTTGAGTTGGTGACTATTTTATAATTATTGGTTTCCAACAATGCTCCCATTTCAGATTTCAGTTCAATGGCGTATTGATTTATCAATGCACGACTTGGAACCAATATGATAAAGTTTTCCTGCGGTGTATTTTGAATTGCACATCGCAGGAACGCCTTAATGACAAAAGACTTTCCCATAGAAGTCGGCCCGGAAAAACTGAATTCGCGTGATGAAATCAATTTTGAAAACAAATCGTATTGAATATCTGTAAAAACGTGCCCTGCGCCATCGGGAACTTCCTGTATAAGTTTTTTTGCTTCATTCTGAACCGAGCGATCGAACGGCAAATTAGAGGTGTTATTATTGTCGGCTTCTAAATAAGATATAGCGGGAAAATTGCCCAAGTTACTATAAACAGCTTTTGCAACGGTTTGATAGTATATATTATCCTTGCAGTAAGGATTTAGATAGGTAATGATTTTATATGCGTAATTACGCGCATCCGAGATAGAAGAGGTCGATAATAAATCTGCAAATCGTAATAAGTCGCGAATTTCTTTTTCGGTATATTTTTCTTCGGTGGAAATATTTAATATGCGTAAAGCAGAACGTTTAACACACGTTCTGAATAGTTTAAGAAAATATGAATCCGAAATAATCGTTTGAGCTATCTGATTTGCAGCTGTCATTGTCATTTATTCCTTTAATTTTTCAATTATTTTTTTTCGTCGTTCTGCCAGCTCCGAAAACGGGACGATGTATATGTAGAAACTATATCCTCTGAAATCGTCTTGTTTAATATGATCATTTATAGTAGGAAGTAAGGCAAGCACCGCATTCTTTACTTTGTCGTATATTGTTTTTCGGAAATCCACATTACTTAATTTCCGTTCATCATCAGTAATCTCGACGTCAAAACCCAAAAATATCCCGAATGAGTAATCGATATTTAAGTCTTCATCATTTTCTGTTGGTATCAGTAATTTTTTTAGCAGGTCTACAGAATGTTCATCATGCGCCTCTTTCAAGAAGTTCGAATTGACAAGCTGTATTTCATATCGTAACTTATTCAGATCTTCTTTTAAGAGATTTTTCAAAGATTCAAAAGCCTTCTTTACGCCTTCTTTTAAGTCGGAATATAGTTTGGATTCACCGAATACGAACTGAAATGTATTATCATCTATTTTTAACAAATGGACACCGTCTGCTCCATTTACATAATGGTTCGGATCGGTTTTCAATTCAAGTTTAGTTAATAATTTAGGAGCTTTCAAATGAGCCTCCAACATAGAATATAATAGAATTTCGCCTAATTCACCCTCATTACTTTCAGCTTTTCTTAGACGTTCTTTCGCTTTAGTTACTAATGTGTTATATTTCTCCTTTTCGCGCAAATCATCATATGTGCTTCGAGAAAGAGCATATTTTGTTAGAATATCTCCAAGCTCTTCTACCAAATTTGCGTATGAAAAAGCATTGCTGGATATTTTAAGGGAAAACAGATTAAGTTTGTTACCATTCTCCACCGGTTCATTTTCAAGAATCTTATGAAACAGATTCAAGAAGTTTTCTGGGACATTAGTTCTTAATGGCATGCTATCAAACTGTTAAATCCGACCACTTCACAAGTTCTCCGGCCGAAGTTTTCATATTCTTCTCTCCGTTATAGATCGCAAAGCATTGTTCTGGGTTTGCTCCCGATAGCTTGGCCCATTTGGCGATGCCCTTGAAGAAATCCGGCGAATAGGTTGCTCCCGATTTGATTTCGTAAGCGTACGGCTTGCCGTCGATATATTGTAGCAAATCCACTTCGTTGCCGGTGCTGTCGCGCCAGAATGTTAGATTAGGTTCTTCACCTCTGTTGTAGGCTGTTTTCACGAACTCGTTAATAACGAGATTCTCGAACAAACCGCCTCGTAAAAAGTGTGTCGATACCTGCTCGGCCGTCCGTATGTCCAGCAGCGAGCACGCCAAGCCCGTATCGTAGAAGTAGAGCTTCGGGGTCTTGACCAATCGTTTGGCGTAATTGTTATGATCGGGTTTCAACAGGTAACAAATGTAGCTTGCCTCCAATACGGAAATCCAAGTCGAGATAGTCGAAACAGCAACGCCGCACTCATTGGCCAGCGACGAAAGGTTGAGCAGCTGCCCGATACGCCCTGCACACAGTTTAATGAAGCGAATGAATTTGCTTAGATCGCCGATGTTCTTCATCAAACGCACATCCCGTTCTACATAGGTTTGAATATAAAACGGGTAGTAATCCGACGGTGCTATATCTTTATCATAAAGGCGAGGATAGCCTCCGTTGAAAATCTCGTCGTCGACTGTTGGGGGCTGTATTCCGCTCTCTTTCATCTCGGCGTGAGAAAATGGCAGAAGTTTCAGTATGGCGGTTCTTCCGGCCAACGACTGGTTGATATTTTCCATCAACAGGAAATTGTGTGAACCGGCCAGCAAATACATTCCCTCGCGTCCCTCTTTATCCGTATGCGTCTGGATATAGGAGAACAGAGCCGGAACCCGTTGGGCCTCATCGATAATCGTTTTGTCCGGATAAGTCTTAAGAAAACCTCTCGGATCATCCGTTGCGAACAAACGTATATCGGGGTCTTCAAGCGAAACATATTTATAATTGGGAAAAGAATGACGCAGCAAAGTCGATTTACCAGACTGTCGAGGCCCGGTCAAGGTTACTATCGGATACTTTTTTGTCAGCTCTAACAGCTTTATCTGTAATGTCCTTTCAATCATGGCTATTTATTTCTTGCAAATTTACGATTAAAAAATAGATTTGCAAGAATTAGGCCGCAAAAATGACTTAATCTTTATATATTGAACTGTCTTGGATGTCTCTTTTCCTTCGTGACGGCATTTCAAGAATACGCGGATGCAAGATTAGGCAGCAAAGCGGTTTTACGGGAAATCTTACTCAGATTCTGCGAGTGAGCGTATTTCCCGAAAATCTTGTATCGGTAGCAGCCCGGCCCCTTGAAGGCTTTCGAAATAGAATCTATCCATACAGACTTCGCTAAGGCATAAATGAATCGAAACCTTTGTTTACCATCTTTCCCTGATCGGCCGAAAAGTTCGTGAAACGAAAATAACAGAATTCTCTGCCCTTTCATTTGTGTAACACATGGCATAAATGGAGTAGAAATATTGTCTTGTTGTTACGCTGGCATACCGTAGCAGTTATTTGGATGTTTATTTACATAGTCGATTGCAGATTTAATTCATGTTCAACGTCGATTTTCCTCCCGTCGGTTGCCGTCGGGGAAGATAGGTGCGCCCACGGTCGGCGCGCCTCCCTCTCCGCCTGCGGACGGGAAAATCATCCTCGCCGAGCTGCGGTATTTTCCCGTCGCTTCGGCGTCGGTGCGCACCTGCAATTCTTCCCGAGGCAACCGACCCGCGTTCGGGAATAAGCCCTCATAACATCATCATTTACAGTCCGCACTCGAAGATAAAGATCGAGAGTGCATAAAGACGTGAGACACACGGTAAAAACTGTCGTATGTCATGCAGACCGCACAAAAGCAATCGAAGAAGCGGCAGGGCCGCAAGGAGCAATCCGCAGCCGCCCCGACGCCGGCGATTATTCCGGAAGAAACATCCGCCGCAGCAGCCGCGGAAGCTGCCGCACGCGACGTCGCATCGTCGCAGGCGGAGTCCGCGGTGGTACGTCTCGATCTGAACAAGATCGTCACCAGCGCGTACAATCCGCGTAAAAATATCCGCGAGGGGTCGTTGCAGGAGCTCGCCGAGAGCATCCGTCAGGTGGGCGTTTTGCAGCCGATCTGCGTGCGACCGAAGGACGAGGGCTACGAGATCGTCTACGGCGAGCGCCGTTACTGGGCGGCAGCCCTTGCTGGCCTGCCCAGTATCCCGGCTTTCGTCCGTACCATGACGGATGCCGAGGCTGAAGACGCAGCGATCACGGAGAACCTTCAGCGGGAGGATGTGACGCCCCTCGAGGAAGCCGCGGCCTACAAGCGGGCGCTGGAATCGGGCCGTCACAGCGTGGAATCGCTTGTCGGCAAATTCGGCAAGAGCGAGGCGTATATCCGCTCCCGTCTGAAGCTCAACGAACTGATCGAGGAGCTGGCGGACCTGCTCGACCGGGAGGAGATTTCGGTGGGCGTAGCCATCGAGATCGCCAAGTACGACGCCCCGATCCAGCAGGAGGTCTACCGCGAGCACTTTTCCGAGAACTGCTACGCTTCGTGGAAGAACACCCGCATCAAAGAGATCGCCAGACGGCTGTACGACCGCTACATGACCAAACTGTCGACCTACCATTTCGATAAGACCGACTGCGCGACGTGTATGCACAATACGGCCAATCAGGTGCTTTTCGCCGACTGCGACGGCACGTGCGCGGGTTGTCAGAACCGTTCCTGCATGGTCCGCAAGAACGAGGAATACCTCCTGCACCGTGCCGTGACGCTGCTTCAGGATGATCCGCGCACGGTTCTGGCCACCGACGGCACGATGCCTTCGGCCGTATCCGAAGCGTTGGAGACGAACGGCTACCATGTCGAGATGCTGGCGTATTCTTCGGGCGATTACGGGGAGGCCCCCGACGCTCCCGAGGAACCCGATCCTGCGGCGTATGAGGACGAGGAGGCGTTTGCGGCCGCAAGGGCCGCGTATGAATCGGACCTCGCAGCATTTACGGAGTTGACGCGCGAGCTGGAATATCTGATTTCGGAGGGCCGAGTACGCAAGTACGCCGTCATCGGAGCGCTCGATGTGGATATTCGCTATGCGGAGGTCGAAGAGGAGCAGAAGGAGGTGGTGCTGGACGACGGCCGCAAAGTCGTCGTGGCCGTATTGCCCGAATCGCCGATCGAGAGCCTTCAGCAGCAGGATCTCCGCAACCGTCAGACTTGCTACGAGCATATCACCTCGGATATGAAGGACCTGTTCTACGAGACCCGGATCACGAACAAGCCGTTGCAGAAGGAGGAGATACAGATGTTCTACTACGCGGTGATGAAACACCTCGGAGATGAACGCCTGCGTCAGTGCGGCATCAAATCCCGTGAGAAGTGGTGTGTGACAAAGGAGGAGCGCTTCGCGGCCGCCGGACGCCTCACCGAGAAACAACACGCGGCCTTGCTGCGGACGTTTCTGCTGAGTTTTTTCCGGCAGAACGCACCGGATTACAACTGCACGGACGAGGTGCTCGACACGAAACTCATGTGCCGCTTCGCCGACCTGAATTTCGAGGAGCAGAGCCGGGCGGTGCAGCAGAAGCATCTTTCGATCTTCGAGAAGCGTCACGACAGGTTGCAGGAGCGTATCGACGGCATCCGCGCGCAGGAGGAAGAGCGGCTGATGGCCGAGATGGAGCAGCCGGAGCCGGAGTTCGAGCCGGAAGATCTTCCGGCCGAACAGGAAGAGACACCTGCGGCCGACGATCCGCAGCCTGCGATGCCGACGCTGATTCCCGTGGAGCCGGAGTGCGACCCGAACATGGAGGAACGATCGTTCGACGTCGCACAGGCGGCGTGATCGGAACGGACTGAATACGTGCAACGGCCGGAGCGGTTCATCCGCTCCGGCTTTATTTAGTTATCGTTATGAAGAATCAAACCATAGATACGATCGCTCCGCGTTTCGCGGAGCTGATGATCCGCAAGATCGAGGCGTTGACGGAAGACTGGCGGCAGCCGTGGATCACGGACATGACGCAGGGGCTTCCCCGCAACCTGCGCGGCACGCCTTACCGTGCAGGCAACCTGCTGCTTCTGATGATCCTGACGGAGATGGAGAAATACAGCGCCCCTGTCTTTCTGACGTTCCGGCAGGCGAAGGAGGAGGGACTGAACATCCGCAAGGGCGTATCGGCGTTTCCGGTCTATTTCTGGAAGGTGTACCTTCGTCATAAGGAGACGCGCAAGCCGATCTCTTCCGAAGAGTACGGACGGCTCACGGCAGAGCAGAAGAAATGTTACGCCGCGATTCCCGTCGTGCGCTACTATCCGGTCTTCAACATCGACCAGACCGACATGCCGCAGACGCAGCCGGAGCGTTACGCACGCCTTACCGAGCATCGGAGACCGGAGGATCATTCGGACGGCCTGCGCTGCGAAGCGCTCGACCTGCTGGTCGAACGGCAGGAATGGGTCTGTCCCGTCGAGTTGAAATACAGCGCGGAGGCGTTCTTTTCGCCGTCGCTCGACCGTATCGTCTGTCCGCTTAAATCGCAATTCCCGGAGGGCGCGGCCTTCTACGGAACCCTGCTGCACGAGATGACCCACAGCACGGGCGTAAAGAAGCGCCTCGGCCGCAGCTTCGGCATACGCCCCGGCGATGAGAAGTACGCCCGCGAGGAACTCGTCGCCGAGTTCACGGCGGCGCTGTGCGGTGCTACGCTGGGCTTTGCCACGACACCGCGCGACGAGAACGCCGCCTACCTGAAACATTGGCTCGGCGCGCTGCGTCAGGAGCCGGTCTACCTGTTCGACATACTGGTCGACGTGAACCGCGCGGCCCGGATGATCTTCGAACACCTGCGAGAGGACATGGACGCTGCGGCCGAAGAACCGGCCGATGCTGCGGCATGAGCTATCCGATACTCGGAGAGACCCTGCAATCGAACGGTTGCAGGGTTTTTCATACGAACCAAACCATAACTATTATGACGGATCGAATACATGGGTATTATACCCTCGACACGCTGCGGATGCTCAATCCGCTCTACGACTACGAACACCGCATGACGGAACAGGACGTCGATGCGGTCAACGCGCTGCGAGCGCATATCGAATCGACACGCAGTTTCGCGACGGTCGGTGACCGAATCGCCTATACGGACCGTTACGGGAATTTCTATAAGGATGCGCTTTTGGCCTCACGCGAGGTCGACGGGTGCGATCGGGTCTGTCTGGTGCCGTTCGTTCCCTTTACCCGGGCGGTGCGGGACGGTGTGCAGTGCCATGCCGGCGGCGGCCCGTGGGTGACGCTCGTCGGCGGCGAGATCTTCGGCATGGGCCCGCGCATGGGCGAATTTCAGATCTGGGGCCACGACGGCCCCTGCGGGAACGGAGCGATTCGCTTCGAGGCCGAGGTGCAGGGCTGGCGGTACAACGAGCCCGATCCGCTCTACGGGGATTTCACCACCGAGGCATGGCGCAAGTTGCTTATCTACCGGATTCGGCAGCCCAACGGAAAAGACCTCTACGGCGGGCAGGGCTGGGAGCTGGGCGGCGAGGCGGACTTTCAGGCGTTCGTGCGCGACTACAAGGCGACGGTATTCGAGGGGCACTCGCTCCGACAGCTCGTCGTCTGGTGCTATCACCACAGAGAACGGCCGCTCACACCGGAAGCGTGGGATGCGCTCGACGCTCCGATTGTCAAGTACCGTATCTACAACGCCCCGCAGCCCGTGAAGGTCCTTTACGACGATGAGCGGCACGAACGGATCTGCTGTTACGTGCCCCCGAAAACATATTTCCGTTAACCTTATCATACCGATCATTATGAGTCACGAAATCATCAAAAACATCTTTATCACCGTCGACCGGCGCGTGATCGTCTGCCATGCGCCCGGCAATATCGAACCGCAAGTCTTCCAGGAAGAGGAATACGGACCTCTGACCACACTGCTGCGCGAAGAGGGATACGAACGTCTGGAGGAGGAAATCCTCTATCTCTTTTTTCTGGGGGTCTGGCAGAACGACCTGCGGCACGGCCGTGCCGTCGCCCGCGCCATCGAGCAGGAGCGGATGGATGTGTACGAACTTTGGGAGCGATGCCATCGGGACGAAGCCTTCCGACGGCGGTTTATCCGGCATCTGGCCACCTATCTCGAACCGTTGGCGGTCGAATTGCCATATTCGTCGGAGTCGAACTTATAACCTTCATACGATGAAAATCATGTGTCAGAAGCACTACGACGAAGTGGTGCGTTATGCCGAACGAATCGGCGATGAAACATTAGAAGAGCGGTTGAATCACCTGAAACGGTGGGAGCGGAATCCGAACCGTCCCTGTGAAATCGAGCTGTATAAGGACTTCGCGCCTTATTCCTTCCTCTTCAAGCAGTGCTATGCCGACGGCAGCATCGGCGTCATCGGAGGACTGGTCTATCACGGCACACCCGATCGTTCGGGATGTTACTGCGAGCCGAGAGTCCACGGCTGGGAGATTCATACGTGACAAGAAGCTCCGGCAGAGATTCCCGCTGTGCGGAGTGTACCGAAAACGGGAAACAAGTAAAATAATTGAAAATCAAAAAGAACAGTACAATGGAAAGGACGAAGGAAAACGTCGTTTCCTGCTATTTCACTTATATGCAGGACGGCTGGTGCGAAGAAGAATGCCGCACGATTTTCGGCGCGAGGGCCGAGGCCGTGTGGATTATGTGGTGTAAGAATCTTTCGGCGGGAGCATCCGGCAGCGGTCTGTTTTACCTGGCGTTGGATAAGGACGATAAGATACGGTTGGTCGACCGAGCCGTTCGATTCGTCGAAAAACGGATCGACGACGAGTCGCAGCTTCTCGTTTGCGATGAATGCGGCTCGCGTGAGATACAGATGATGGCATGGGTCGATCCCAATACGTCGGAATGTACATCCACGATAGATGCGGATTCTGACGATCGATGGTGCGACACGTGTCAGGAGCACGTATGGTTCTGTTCTTTGGCAGAGTTCAGACAGCGGCTCGACGCATGGTGGGAGTCGACGGACCACTCGAAGAAGGAAGAGATCACGGGACTGTGCCGGACGGACTTTCCCGCAGGTGACGACTGCCGGGCATTTGTGGAAGCCTGCAATGCGTGGTGGCGGGAACATGACTACGAAGGACGACGCGCCCTGTGGATGGAGCATGACGATAGCCGAGTCGCAGCGGATGAAAGGGAGGGGGAAGAGCTCGATTGCGAGTGATTCGTTTCTTGCGGAATTCGGACACGATGTAACCGGCAACCTGCAAAGGTTGCCGGTTATGAATCGTCCGTGCCGGGATGTATCCGGAACGATGTGGCGGAAGATACGGGACGACAGAACGGTCTAAATACTATAAAGCCCGGTTTTTTCGTTAATAGCCCGGTCGTGCTGCCGATATTATCATACTGTATAGTAGAGAGTCTCGGCAGCAGGATCGAGTTACGAACGAATGACGTACAAATATGACGAAAGCGGAAGTAGTAAAGCAGATCGCCCGTGAAACGGGTATCGAGGCCGTAACGGTTTCGGCCGTTGTGGAAGAATTTATGGAGCAGGTGCGCAAGGCGCAAAGCCGCAAGGTGGATGTCAGCCTGAGAGGCTTCGGAACTTTTCTGGTCAAGCACCGCAAGGCGAAGACGGCGCGTAACATCTCCAAGAATACGACGGTGATCGTTCCCGAGCGGGATGTCCCGGCATTCAGGCCGTCGAAGGAGTTTGTGAAACTGCTGAAATGAGCCAACGAATAACGCCGAGACATCTCGGCGTTATTTCGTTAATCGTAGGTATAGAACATCGGGGACTTTTTCTTTTTTAGGTAATCGTTGTAATGTTGGGATTGTGATTGGCAAAAGAATATTACAACAATAACAATTGCAATCACTAAAATTAATCCTCCGAGCACATATTTAAAACACTCCTCGTCTATCCAATCGCTAATGGGATGCCCTATAACTCTACAAAGTGAGATAATCAATAATACAATCCAAACGAAAAATATGAATCCGCTGGTAAGTTGATTGATCTTGGATACGGAATACGGGAATCCTCCGATACCTAAAATTGGTTTATGTTCGGGACATTTTAATATTTTAAATATCGGGCCGTAGTGTTTGGTGATTTGCAGACCAATATGGCCCTCCCAGTTCTCCTGCCAGTATTTGCTGCCGCGATTGGCCAGATACCAACCTAAAGAAAAAACAATCCCGCACAAAGCGAGTATAGATAGAAGTATATTACTTTCTATATTGGATTCTATATCGGGCCCCTTTTTAGTATATACCAAAGCATAAGCCGCAATAACGGCTGCACTGAACGCCCAATAGTAAGTCGTCCGTTTCCAATATAAATCAATCTCGAACTTGCGGGTTTCGAGGGCTATCTCGCACAGCTTTCGATCTATCTCGTCAATGGTTCCTCCTCCGGAGGATGGTTGCGGCTGTCCACCTCCGTTCAAGGGGGATTGTGGTTGTGTACTTCTACTCGCAGAGGCTTGCGCCTGTTTACGTCTGTGATTCTTGAACTCCTTCCAATACGCCTTTTCGGTCGTAATCTCTTTCATGGCCTTAATGATTTTAAGTTCGGATTCTCAAATATACGAATATCGGCTGATATTCTGTAATATTGCCATCGGTTTCAAGGCTATTTCATATTGTCGAAATCGAAGCGCAACTGCACGCAGTCGGCACAGGCTTCGGGCGTGTTGCCCACCGTGAGGCCGATGAGCCGCACCTTGCGGCCGTGGAAATCGACACCCGCGAGCAGCTCCTCCGATACGCGGCAGAGCGCTTCGTCGGAGTCGATGGCCGTGAAGAGCGTCTTCGAACGGGTGATCTGGCGGAAGTCGTCGTATTTGAGTTTCAGCACGACGGTCTTGCCCCGGAACTCGTGACGCTGAATGCGGTTCCACACCTCCTCGCGCACGGCCGCCAGCTCCATACTCAACCGTGTGCGGTCGTCGGTATCTTCGGCGAAGGTCGTCTCGGCGCCGACCGACTTGCGCACGCGGTGGGGCTCGACCTCCCGCTCGTCGACGCCGCGCGCATAGCCGTAGTAGGCGTGACCGGCCTTGCCGAAGCGCTGCACGAGCGCCGCCTCGTCCCACTGCCGCAGATCGGCGCCCGTATGGATGTCCATGCGGTGCATCCGCTCGGCCGTCACGGCACCGATGCCGAAGAAGCGCTCGACGGGCAGCGCGGCGACGAACGCCTCGACCTCGGAGGGCGCGATCGTGAAGAGCCCGTCGGGCTTGCGGTAGTCCGAGGCGATCTTGGCCAGCATCTTGTTGACCGACACGCCGGCCGAAGCCGTCAGCTCCGTCTGCCGGCGGATGCGGGCCTTGATCTCGCGGGCGACGAGCGTCGCCGAACGTTCGTGCGTCACGTCCAGAAAGGCTTCGTCGAGCGACAGCGGCTCCACCAGCTCGGTATATTCGCGGAAGATGTCGCGGATCTGCTGCGAGACGGCCTTGTAGACGTCGAAACGCGCCGGAACGAAGATCAGCTCGGGGCACAGCCGCCGCGCCGTCACGGAGGGAAGAGCCGAGCGCACGCCGTAGGGACGCGCCTCGTAGCTGGCCGTCGAGACCACGCCGCGCGGCCCGTCGTGCCCCACGGCGATCGGACGGCCCCGCAGGGAGGGGTCGTCGCGCTGCTCGACCGAGGCGTAGAAGGCGTCCATGTCGATGTGTATGATCTTCCGTTGCGGCATAGTCCTTTCAGACAAAGATAACGACAAATACAATTCCAACATACCGATTGCCGGATGTTTTCTCCATTCATAACACAAAGAGGATAGGCCGTGCGGTCTATCCCCTTGTCCATACAGGCGAATTGGCAAATGCTATAATGCCTCGGCCGCCAGCAGCTCTTTGCTCGTGATCTCCACCGTCTGATGCCGTGCCCCGTTCCGCTCGACGACTTCCAGCAGGAGCACCTTGTCGTCGGGTATCGTGAGTTTGGGCAGAGCGAACACGACGCGCTGCCGTTGTCGTGCGCGCACGATCTCCACGTCGTTGCATACGCGCAGCGGCTCTACGGAGGTCTGCTGCTGTGCGGTTCTCTTGGCGAGTTTTCGGTCCGCGACGATGAAGCGTCGGTAGTCGATCTCGAAAGAGATGTTCGACACATTGGCGATCTGCACGTGGATGTATATCACGTCGTTCATCGCGTATATACCCTTCACTTCTACCTCTATGCCGTATTTTTTCGTGCGTATGCCGCGCACGTCGTCGCGGTCGAGACGGTAAATCTCGGCCAGCGTCTTGCGGATCACGGCGGGTTTTTCACGCCCCACCTCTTCGAGCAAGACATGCCCCTCGGCCGCTGCCGCCGGAGCTTCGGAGGCATTCGCGGAGAGCTCTGCGTGAATTTCGATGGTCGACACCGAGGGGTTCTCGGCGTACCGTGCGTCGAAGGTGTAGAACCCGCCGTCCTCGGTGATGACCGTGAGGTTCGTTTCGCCCTCGAAATCCCGCACGGCGGCCTTCACGCGCACGACGTTTCCGGCCCCTGCGGCCTTTCCCGCTATGATCTCCGCGGAGCCGATGTCGATGTAGGTCACGGGGGCGGGAAAGAGGATATGCAGCGTTTTGGCAAATGCGACCTCTATGCGCTGCGGCGTAAGGTCGGACTGTGCCCGAACGGTTGTCGCCAGCAGAAGTGCGAGCGACAAGACGTATGGGAATCGGTGGTTTTTCATTGTTACTCTTTTGAAATCAATAACATTCGGTGATCGGTCTTGAGCGTCACCCGCACCTCGCGGAGCTTTTCCGCGACGTAGCGGCTCGATGCCTGCAACCCTCCGCGTGCCAGCTCGGAGACGATCTCCTGCCCGGCGCTGCGGGTCACGTTGATACTCGTTCCGGCGGTCTGCCCGATGGCTGCCAGCGCCTCCTTGAGTGCCGTGCGCTCCCGTGTGTCGGGGATGTTCAGCCCCGGTCTGCCGTCCAGATCGTAGGCTACGGCCTCGACGCGGAAGATGCGATCTGCGAAAACGAGCGACGACACCTCGATCTGCAAACGGTCTCCGCTGATGGTTGCCGAGCCGTAAAGCGGCGTGTTGCGCGGTACCGTCACGCCGTCGATCGTCACGTCGTCCAGCAGGCGGAGCCGTACCGTGCCGCCTATGCGCACGACCTGCGTGCCGGCCACGCATACGCGGACCGCCTGCGCGTCCTCTACCGGCGCTACGCCTTCGGGCGTCAGAAAACCTGCATTACCACCTTCCGGCAGCTCGGCGGGCGGCCCGAGCGTCGACGCCTCGATGCTCCCCGCCCGCTGCGGCCGCATGACGGATACGCTCCCTGTGCGCTGCTGCGTCGCGGCCGCCGGCGGGGTTTGCGTGCCGAAATACTTCTGTGCGAGCCTGTACTGTTCCTCAGCCAGTTCCAACGGGTCGGGCTGCCGCTGTGCGGCGTCGAGCTGCGCCTGCAACGCCTCGATCCGTTCCCGCAGCGCTTCGACCTCCGCCTCGGGCTGCGGCGTGGCGTAGAAACGCTGCACCTGCGCCTGCATCGCGCGGTTGGCCTGCTCGGCCCGTTGCAGGGGGTCGTCGCCCGCAGCGGGCGCTCTGGCGTGCGGATCGTCCGGGGTGAGCGAGAAGGCGTCGTCGCCGAGCGTCAGCAGCCGCTGGCTCTGCACCTGCTCCGTGCGGACCTTCTCTGCGGCCTTGCGTTTGTCTCCCTCGATGCCCGGCACTTTCCCGTCGGGCACGGAGACGTTGATGCCGCCCTCGCCCGCCGTCTGCGGGGAGGGAGCACCGCCGAGCAGCAGCCATACGGTGACGATGCAGGGTACCCCCAGCGTCACGGCCAGCAGTGCGACCTTGCGGCGACGTTGCCGCTCGAACGCCTCGGCGGGCGTGTCGTTCCGATGATCTCTTTGTGTCATTGTGGCAGTTTTTTAACGGTCGTAAGTGGCCAGATCGCGGTTTTCGATGACGTTCAGCTGCTCGATCATGAAGCCCTGCGGGTTATTGTCCGATCGCACGGTGTTCACCAGCCGGCAGGTCGTGACAAGGGAACGTTCGGTGACGGTGCTCTCGCGCACGATGCGCTGACGGGCGAAGGTCGTCACCTCGTAGGGATAGCGGTCGAAGTCGCAGCGTATGCTGTCGACCTCGGCGATCTGCATGACATTGCCGGCGATCAGGCGGTTGAAGAACCCTTTCTCCTGCAATACCTTGTAATAGGACAGCGCACTTTTGTCGGCCATGAGCAGCGCGCGGTTGACGTTCGACTCGATGGCCGCCTTGTCGGGCGAGAGCGTGAAGAACAGCTCATGGAAACGCCGCACGTGTTCGCGTGCTTCGACGGGACGGTTCTGTGCGAGGTCCTGCGACAGTGCGACCATCAGCGAACGTCCGTTGTCCAGAACGTAGATTTTCTGCCGCTGCCGTTCCGCGAAGCGGTACGAGAGCCCGACGGCCGCGACCGTCACGGCGGCGCAGATGCCTGCGAAGACGAACGTGTACGTTCGCAGTTGCCGGAACGAGGTCTCGATGTTATTCAGACATTTGAACTCCATAAATCGTAAGGTTTCGTTGTTCGTTATCTCCGAAAGATAAGACGGGCCGCTTTGGCGAGGCCCTGTCCGGTAGTCTTCGCCGCACCTTTGGTCCCGGCCCACGCACGTCCGGCCAGCCATCCGGCCCCACCGCTCACATACGACATAGCTTGCGATATGGTGCGGTTGTAGGAGGAGAATCCGTTGGCCTGCACGACCCACGAGGCGATCGACGGAATGCAGAGGTAGCCGCAGATCGCGACGAACATGAAGATGACGTTCACCGTGTTCGACGCATCGAAATACCAGCCGTAGTCCTGCGCCATCATCTCGGCGTCATGACGCATGGAGAGCGTCTGCAAGCGTGCGATGACGGCCGAGAAGAGGTCCGAAATCGGCAGCCAGAGGTAGATGGATATGTACTTCGAGAGCCATTGTACGAGCGTGTTCTGGAACCCGTCGAAGACCGATATGGCGAAGGCGATCGGTCCCAGCAGGCTCAACACGATCAGGTAGAACGTTCGCAGCACGTCGAGAATGATGCCCGCGGCCGCGAACAGCAGTTCCAGCAGCCATGTCAGCCCTTTGAGCAGCAGTCCCTTGACGGACCACGACGAACGCTCGCGGTTCATCCTGTCGAGCGTCTGCTGCGTGGTGTCGTCCACGCCTAATTGCGCGAGGTCGCGTTCCATCTCTTCGTCCTCGACATAGTAGCTGTCGGGCGGCAGCCGCTCCCGGCTTTGCCGTTCCAGCTCGTCGCGCTGCCGCTGCCACTGCTGCATGTCGAGGGTCTGCCCCTCCATGAGCGAGTGCGTGGCCTGCACCAGCGGCGAGAGGATGCCGTTGAGCGATCCGAGCACGAGCGTCGGAAAAAACAGGATGCAGATTCCTATGGCGAAAGGCCGCAGCAGCGGGAAGATGTCGAGCGGCTCGGCCTGCGCGAGCGACTGCCAGACACGATAAGCGATATAGAGCAGCGCTCCGATGCCGGCGATGGCCGAGGCGACAGTCGTCAGCGGTGCGCACAGCGCCATCATGTCGTCGTACAGCACGCGGAGAATCAGATGCAGGTTCTCCGTCACGGAAAGCAGGTGTACCATGCCGCCTTACCAGTATCGTTGTTCGTCGGAGCCGTAGAGTGCGAGCACACGGTCGAGGTTGCGCCGCTCGCGCGAGCGCAGCAGCGAGATCGCGATGTGCTTGCGCGTGAAGTAGCGCACCAGATCGCGGTGGCGGCGCAGCGTGCCGTAGACGCGCTCCACCACGTCTATCCGATCCTTGTCCGTGAGGCTCATGTCCGTGGGGTTCACGATGTCCTGCAACTCCTTCAACTCGCCGGCCGCCTCTTCGATGATCTTCGCGTAGCCCGTGGCGATGGCTGCCAGTTCGGCGGGCGTGAAGTTCTCGTCCGCGAGCATACGCCGGTAGCCGGTCATGTAGAGGTCCGATATTTCGCCTACGAGCAGAATGCTCTGCTGCACCTTGCGGGCCGACCGCACGAGATTGCTGACCTTCTTGAGCGCGTCGTAGTATTTCTTCGACTGCTCGTAGATCCGTACCGTCTGCTGGAAGTTTTTGAGCATGTTGGCCGCCGTGGAGGAGGTGTGGACCATTTCGTTCGTGGAATTGACGATCCCCTGAGCGAGGTTCGACGGGTCGGAGACGACCCATTGGGCGCGTGCGGTGCCGGCGTACAGCCATAGACCGCACAGCAGAATGATGATTCGTTCCATGTGTAAGCGATGCGTGAAAATATGCCGTGTCAATGTTTGCGTCCTCGCTTCTGCGGGCGTGCGTTGCGGGAAGGTGTCGGCCGCAAGGATTTTTCAGCGGAACGCGGGATTCGTTTCGCCTCTACGAATATGAATGTCTTATCGGTGCGGGGCATACGTCCCGTCATTCGTGCGAGGTGAGTCTCTATCCTTTGCGACGCCCGCTCGATCTTCCAGATGCGTTCTGCACGGGACGCTTCGGGCCGGATGTCGTATTTTAAGAGATAGTAGCGGCTCGTATAGCGGGGTTCGGCCTTCTCGGGAAATTGGCTCAGCCAATCCAGCCGTTGCAGTTCCCGCTCTACCTTTTCCAGATAGGCGGACGGCGGCGAGCCTTCGTACAATCGTTCCAGTATCGACTCGGCACGGCGCTCCATAGGTGCTTCGATCTGCTGTATCTCCTTGCGCAAGTCGTGGATCCGTGAAATATCCGCACACATTGCCTCCCGGTAAAGCGTATCGAGCCGGTCGACGTCTTTCTCCCATCCGTACCGCAGGGCGATATAGGGAGACGGGCGTTTTCGTTCCAAAATGAACCGCAATAGTTCCGTACAGGTTCTCTGGCGAAATACACGGTCGAGGATATATTCCGTTTCCCGCAGCTCCGAAGGGTGCATCCAGCGGTAATTTCGTTGTGGATAACGGTCACGAGCCGCGTTGAGCAGGTAGTCGTGCATGGCCAGCATTCCGCGTATGCAATCATTCTGCTGCGGATCATGATATTGCGGAGACCTGCGGTACCGGGCCATAAAACGAGTCTTGTGAAGCGCGTCCATGAGCTCCGTCATCTTTGCATCGGCCGCCTCTTCGGGTGTGCGGAACAATTCTGCGGCAGCCATCTGGGTGGAGAGGATGCCCACGATCTTCACGGAGTGCCGCCATTGTTTCACGAAGCGGATCAGTCCTTCCATGTCCCGTTTCGAGATCAGCGCCTCGGATTGTTTCATCGTTTTCAGCCATTGCTCTACGGGAGGTTCCCGGAAATTGTCCCACAGCCTTCTGAGGCGGCTGACGAATGCCGAACCTTCGATCCGCCACCGGATGCGGCGGATCGAAGTACGCAGTCGGCCAACGGTTCGTGCAGCCATGCTATTCTGTTTCATCGGCCGGGTCTGCTTCTACGACGTGCGGCTCCTCGCGTGTCCGGGAGGTGTCCTCAGGCACGAAGCGTCCGTAGCATCCGAGCGTCAGCACGTCGTGTGCGGCGTCGTATTCGACGACGTTGACATCGCGGGGATCATCGGCGTTCCCGAAGACCAGCGTGCGCAGCTCGGGCGTGATGACGGCATCCTGTACGAGCCGTTTGTAGCAGAGCGTATGGTCGAAGACCAGCATACGGTACGTCCGTGTACCGATGCGCCGGATCGCCGCTGAGAGATTGTTTTCGGCGGAAAGCCATGCGCCGCAGATGCAGTCGAAAGCGACCTCCTCTTCGAGCGAGGTGATGACGCGCACGGCGAGCGTGCGCTGCCGGATCTCCTGCCGCAGCATTTTGAGCACGTCGGCGGGAACAAGGGATTTACTGTCCATGTCGTTTTTCGAGTTTGGTGGTTCGTTCGTAAGAGCCTCCCGGCACCAGCAGCAGCGCATCCTTTCCCGGAGTATAGAACAGGTCGACGCGGCGGCCGCCGTCGTCGCGGTAATAAAGGCAGGAGTTGTAGCGCAGGCGGAAGGTTCTGGTTTCGCGCGGCGACTGCCGCGTGAGGTAGTAATAGGGCTCTTCGTAGCGGATATGAAGCGTCACGGAGGGTTGCAGAACCGACGTTCATGTGCCGCACAGCGGGGCGGCACGCCGTTCGAGCGGGTCGTCCCATACTTTGAGCACGAGGAAGGGCATCACGAGGAGCAGCAGTGCGGCCGCGGCTCCGAGCAAGAGTTTGCGTTTCATGGGAAATTAGTCGTTTTTAATCGTTTTGTTCGCGGGCCAACCGTCGTATCGCCGCCTCGATGTCACCGTCCAGCTTCTCGGCCAGCGCCATCACCCGCATCTTCTCGGTCTGCTCCGTGGTATAGCACCAATATTCCTCGGGCGACACTTCGGTGGCGTAGACGGCGGACTGTACACCTCCGAGGCTGATGAACACCTCCTTGTAGCGGCGCCGGGGGTCGTTGGCGCGGTTGATCGAGAGGACCTGCGCACGCTCCTTGTCCGAGAGTCCGAGCAGGGTCTGAATACGGTCGAACTTGTTGGCGTATTTACGCATGTCGAGCAGGATGCGGCAGTCGCAGTTGGCGATGACACTCTCCTTGAGAATCGGCGACGAGATCAGATCGTCCAGCTCCTGCGTCACGCAGAGACATTCGCCGTAGTGCTTGCGTACGGTTTTGTAGAGATATCGCAGGAAGGAGGCCATGCCGGCCTTCGCAATGGCTTTCCACGCCTCTTCGAGCAGCAGCACCTTGCGGATGCCTTTCAGCCGGCGCATCTTCGTAAGGAAGGTTTCCATGATCGTCAGCGTGATGACCGGATAAAGGACCTTGTTGTCCGCCACGTTGTCCAGCTCGAAGACCACGAAGCGTTTGTCGAGCAGATCGAGACGTTTGTCGGAGTTGAGCAGATAGCCGTATTCGCCCTCCTTGTAGTACGGTTCCAGCACGTTGAGAAAATTCGCCAGATCGAAATCCTTCTCCCTCACGCGCTTCTGCCGCAGCAATGCGCGGTAGTCCGTTGCGACGAACTCGTAGAAGGTATCGAACGAGGGTACGAGCGAGGCGTCGGTGCGGAGCTTGGCGAGGTAGAGATTCACGGCGTTCGAGAGGGCCACTTCCTCGGCGCGTGTCGGCTCCTCCGATTCCCGCTTCCACAGCGTCAGCAGCAGCGTCTTGATCGCCTCGCGTTTCTCGATGTCGTACACGCCGTCCTCGACGTAGAAGGGATTGAAGGCCATCGGCTCCTGTTCAGTGTAGGAGAAGTAGATGCCGTCGCGCCCGCGGGTCTTCTGCCGGATCAGGTTGCACAGCCCCTCGTAGGAGTTGCCCGTATCGACGATCAGGATATGCGCCCCCTGCTCGTAATATTGCCGCACGAGGTGGTTCGTGAAGAAACTTTTCCCCGTACCGCTTGGGCCGATGATGATCTTGTTCCGGGCCGAGATGATGCCCTGCTTGAGCGGGAGGTCCGAGAGATCCAGATGCAGCGGGATGCCGCTCAGGCGGTCGACCATCCTGATGCCGAACGGCGAAAGCGACGAACGGTAGTTCGTCTCCCCGTTGAACAGACATACGGCCTGTTCCAGAAAGGTCGGGAAGGATTCCTCGGCGGGGAAGTCGGCTTCGTTACCCGGTATGGCGGCCCAGAAGAGCACGGGTACGTCGACGGGGTTGTGGCGGGGGCGTGCAGCCCATCAGAGCCAGCTGCGAGCCGATGTCGTTGCCGATGCGTTTCAGCTCGCCTTCGTCCTCCGACCATGCCATGACGTTGCAATGGCAGCGCACGCTGCGCAAGCCCTGCGTATGCGCTTCATTGAGGTAGAGGTCGATCCACTCCTTGTTGAGCGCATTGGAGCGCGAGTAGCGCGACAGGGAGTTCATGTTGCGTGCCGTCGCTTCCAGCCGTTCGAGGGTCTGGTCGTGGTTGTCCAGAAAGATCATCTGGTTGTAGATGTGGTTGCACGGCAGCAGAAGCCCCACGGGAGCCGCGAACGAGAGGCGGCTGTCGGAGCGCTCCGTCGAGAGCCGTTCGTAGCGAGCGTCGGTGGCCGTGGTCTGCGGCATCGCATCCAGATCGGAGAGCGTATAGAGCGTGAGTCGTTTGTCGCCTATGCGCATCTGTCCGGCATCGAGCCGGAGGTCTTCGTTGACGACCTGCGGCATGTCGCAGAGTGCGAAGTAGCGGGCCACGAGGCCCGCGTCCTCCGCCGTACCGATGAGCCGCTCGGCAGGGAGCCGTTCCAGCTTCACGATGCCGCTGTCGTTCAGGATACGCTCCATCTGCCCTGCGGCGTCCAGAAAACGCGCGACGGACTCCCCGTCCCGCATCCTTTGCGGAACGAGGAAGCTCCGGCAGAGCGTGCTGTAGGCACTCGTCTGACGCATCCGCTCGGGTGTGGTGAGCGTAACGAAAAGGTAACACGAGTGGTTGAAGAACGGCCGCTCGTTGAAATGCCGCTCGAAGGCCCGCGAGAGGAAGCTGCGTTCCTGCATCTTGGCATCGGGGACGTACCGCTCCTCCATGAACCAGTCCTGCTTGTGCACGACCGTATGGTCGGGCAGCACTTTGAGGGCCTTGATCCATGCGGCATGTAACGCTTCGTACTCCTCACCCGTGAGGGTGAAGAGTTCGGGCAGTGTGACGCGGTATGCGACGGTGAGGTCCGCATGTTTGGAGACGATGCAGTCGTTTTCGATCCCGAGCAGGGGAAACAGCGCTTCGAGCGTCGAGGTTTTGAGTGTTCCACGCATGGCTTGTTACGGTTTGTAGGTTGTCAGCAGACGCCGGATGCTCCGGCGGTGGACGATACGGCGCGGGTGCCGGCGTGCGGAGAGCCGCTTCATCAGCCCGTGCGGGCCGTAGCGGCGGTTCAGCCGGAAGGTGATCCCGACGACGGACGCCGCAGCGACGACGGCGAACAGGATACATGCTCCCTGCGGTATGCCGCTCATGTAGAGCACGACGAAGAGGATGAACACGCCCGCCAAGCCTCCGACGAAGAGGAAGAGGTATTGCGCGGTGAGGCCCTGAAATTCCACTTGACGGCCGACGCCCCGGTTGACCTGATATTCGCCCATCGTCTTACAGGAAGAAGGAGCGCAGGACGGTCGCCGCGACCACGAGGAAGATGCAGGCGCCGAACCATGCGGCAGCGGTCTTCGAGACGTCGGGGTCGCCCGACGAGAACTTGCTATACACACGCACGCCGCCGATGAGTCCCACGACGGCGCCGATGGCGTAGATCAGGCGTGTGAGCGGTTCGAAATAGGAGGAGACCATGTTCGTGGCCTCCGTGATACCCGCCATGCCGTTGCCCTGCGCCGAGGCGGCAGCGGCAACGAGCACGGTCAGGCACGACACGATACGTTTTTTGCACATGTTGTCTGCGGATTAGGATTCGTAAATCGAAAAGCCGCAGACCGCCGACCGACGGCCTGCGGCCGAGGGTCAGCGTTCAGCGCTTCATACGGGCGTTCAGCCCGAATCTTCGAGGATGCGTCTCATGGCATTGCGTTTTAAAGGTTGAACAATCGGTTATCGGTAGGCCCGCACGTCGAATGTCGCCAGTGCGAGCCGTTCCTCGTCGGTTATCTCTCCGAGGGCGGGATCCGGTTCCTCGGGCAGCTCCACCGGCATGGCCGACGGCTGTGTATCGGCAGGGCTTGCGGGCGGCGGCAGCGGAGGAACGGTATATTCGCAGGGTGTGCCGTCTTCCCGTTCGGGCCCGAGTATGCAAACCGCACCGCCGGCGAGTCCCTCCCATTCGGGGAGGGTCGAGGGTGCGGCAGCTTCCGCCCTCTTCCCGTCGGCAAATGTAACGCGCCCGGCTGTCGATTCTTCTGTTTCGGCGGCTGTGGCCGCTGGTGGCCGTTCCATGCCGTTCATGTAGCGGCGCCGGACGAGCAGCACATCGGTATCGGCCGGTGGAGAAAGGACCGTCGGAGAGGGTCTGTCGGCAGGTCGTTGACGCCGCCGGAGGAAAGCCCGGACCGACAGATAAAGAGCGACGGGCAGCAGACAGGCCATGACGGCCGGCAGCGGGTTCATCGTTGACGATTCTTTTCGTCCGGCATGTCGCGCACGGCACGCATCTCCCCGTCGTAGCGGTCCAGATGGTCGCGCAGAATGGCGTCCGTGAGCCACAGCAGCGGCTTGTCGGCACCGAGTATCGGTTGTGCCGCCGCGAAGTAGCGTTCGTAGGTCGTCTCGCTGACGTAGAGCGCACGCCGTTTGCACGTCGGCGGCGCTGCGAGGAGGAAGCGCCGGCGGTAGTCGGACGAGCTGTTGCGACGACGGGTGCGTCGCAGCAGCATTAGACTGAAGATAAGCTGCATCAGCATCAGCAGCGCCAGTCCGGCAACAGCGTACCAGACCGGAGAGATCACTTGATGGTTGTACATAACGATTTGATTTAAGGATGAATGAAATTAAAAGTCCGAAGACTTGTTTAGAGCAGCTTGCCGGAGTTGCGGGCCTCGTACAGCGCGTTGATCTCCTCGCTGTATGTTTCGAAGTGATGCCGCAGGATATTTTCCACGTAGGAGGTTACGGTCATGCGGTCGGAGCCGATCCTGCGCACCACACCCAGAATCTTGCGCTTCGTGTCGCCGCTGATGTACACGGCCGCACGATCCTTAATGTATCGTTCTTTGAAATACAAATCCTCATACGTCGAAATATCATTCGGGGATCGTGGATCTTCCGATTTTGCGGAAGTGATCTTGTCATGAAGCGGCGGGGATGATTTTAGAGAGTTACGTTTGAGTCGAATATGTCTCAGGATGACGATTAGTAAAATCGTCAGGAAGAGCAGTATTCCGACAGCGACATATCGAAACGCCAGTGTTTCGATCATTGGAATAGCCGTTTTCATTATAATAAATTTTTGAAATTCTGATCTTTATGTATTCTGTTAATCTCGTCTTTATAAGTTTCGAGATGATGTCGGAGGATGTTTTCCACATAAGACGTCGCGGTCATTCCGTCCTTCCCGATTTTTTTCACGACCTCCGATATTTTATGCTTGGTCTCAGCGCTGACATAAATTGCAGCACGAAAACGGATGTCCACAAGAGACATGAACGTCTGCTCGAAGTCGGGTACGGCCATTCGTTTCCGTCGTTCTCCCGATTGCGGGGTCTCGGCAGGTACCTCTACCGTCTTTATGATCCGCTCGTCGAAGGGCGGCGGATCGGCGTCGAGGATCGACGGAGTGTTGCCGATGGCCTGGCGTACCAGATCCTCGTCGATAATCGTTTTCTTTGCCATGCTATTCCGGAATTACAAGGGTCCGTATTTCCTGTGCGAGCGCCTCGATACCGGCGTCGCGTGCGAAAGATCGTTCGGCGGCCAGCAGTGTCGACCGTCCGATGCCCGCTCCGTCGGCCAACAACTCCTTGTTGAATTTCGAGCGGTAGGCGATTCGCGTTGTCAGCAGGTGTATGCCCAGCCGTTCGATCGCCTCCGTGTAGCGGTCGTAAAGCGGCGTGCGCTCCCGACGGTCGACCATTGTCCAGAAAAGACGCACCTCCCGCAGGCGATCCGCACCTTTGATAACGACCTGTCGGAGATTGTGGATAAATCCGAGAGAGCTCTCGACGACCATTTTGTCGGCTTTCAACGGAATGAAAAGGTAGTCCATGTTACAAGCCAGCGAAAAGACTCCTTCAGTTCCGACTGTTCCCGGCAGATCGAAGAGAACCAGCTCGGCGGCGTATCGTTCCTGCGCCATGAACCGCTCGGCGTCATCGAGCGCTTCGGCGGGCGTGGTTTTCACGACAGGCCAGAGTTTTCGCTGCGAGGAGCGGAACTGGCGCAGGAGCATGAGTTTGAAGTAGTCGCTGTGTTCCAGCACATGCAGTTCGCGTTCGCGCTGGGTGTGGATGCTCCACTGCGGAAAGTCGCAGTCCACGACCAGTACGTTGCGCTTCATGACGTAGTGGAGCCACGAGGCGACGAGTACCGTGAGCGAGGATTTTCCGACGCCGCCCTTCTGGCTGCATACGGACACTCTTACAGGGGTGTGTTCCATACGGTTTTTGTTATTAAATTAGATTATACATGAGTCTTTGTATGTTGAAAAACATGCGTTAGACGATTCTCTTTTTCGACGTGTAATTCGAGCGATCATTCATTCACGAATTTGTCGGAAGATGTTCGCGGCGAATCGGTCTTGCCGGCTCGCACGGGCGGAAGCACGGCGGCGGACGATCCCGCATCCGTTCTTTCGTGTTTTCGTCCGCAAGATAATACGCCTTCGGGGCCCCCGAATCGGCTGGCCGCTCCTGGCCGCCGGAGGCCGTCCGAAGGGTTTGCCGCTCTCGCCGCGGTGTTGTAATATTGCACCCTGAAAACCGAGTGTCGCCGGAGTGATCCGCGTATGATTTTCGACGCGGGAAACGAGCGATCCGTAGAGCGGCGTCTTGTTCCCGTAGCGGGAACAGCGAGCTGTACCTTTGTATGCCGAAAAGGTTTTCGGCATACAAAGGTGCTCGCCCTGCGGGGCTGCGGCCGCCACTTATGTTGAATGCTAAATACGAATCAGGATTATGGGAAAGATTAAAGGAAAGATCGGCCGGCCTCGTGCGACCGATCCGAAGATTCATCGGTACAACTTCAAGCTGACCGAGGAGCAGCATATCCGCTTCGAGCAGATGCTGTGAAGGGCGGGCCTGGAGCACAACCGCAGCCGCTTCATCGTCGGGCGAATCTTCGACGAGACGTTCCGCGTGGTCAGAGCCGACCCCACGAAACAGCGCTACATCGTCCGGCTGAACGAGTATATCGCCCAGATTTCCCGCGTGGGCAACAACTACAATCAGGTCGTCAAGGCGATCAACACGTACCTCTCGCGCAACATGCTGCCCCGCCAGATCGACACGCTGGTGGCCTGCACGCGCGAGTTGAAAGCCCTCTCGGAGCAGGTATTGGAGTTGACTAAACAATTACGGGAGGAGTGGTTGCGAGAATAACATCCGGTGACTCTCCCGTCGGTGTGCTTTACTATAACGCGGAGAAGATCGAACGGGGTGAAGCGTCGTTTCTCGGCGGGCGGAATACGCTGCTCGGCACGAACGAAACGTTCGATATGCGGCTGGCCGAAGAGACCTTCGCGCCGTATCTCGCAGCGAACCGTCGCACGAAACAGGTGACGTTTCATGTCTCGCTCAACCCCTCGCCCGAGGATCGTCTTACGGACGGTATGTTGCGGGAGATCGCACGCGAATACATGGAGCGCATGGGTTACGGTGCCCAGCCTTATTTCGTCTTCAAGCACTCGGACATCGCCCGCGAACATATTCACATCGTGTCGCTGCGCGTAGATGCCGACGGACGCAAACTGCCGCACGATTTCGAGGCACGACGCTCGATGGAGATTCTGCGGGACATGGAAGGCAAGTACGGTCTTCATCCCGCCGTCAACGTCGCAGCACGCCCCGACCTGAAATCGTTGCGCAAGGTGGACTACATGTCGAGCGACATCAAACGGCAGCTGTCATCCGTCGTGCGGATGCTGTTGCACAGCTACCATTGTGCGACGGCTGCGGAACTTCGCACGTTGCTCTCGCTGTTCAACGTCTCGCTCGAAGAGCAGCAGGCGACCATCCGGGGCCATAGCTATACGGGTGTGGTCTATCGTGCGACTACGGACGAAGGGATACATGCCGGCATTCCCATCCGTGCGAGCGACATCGGCCGCGACGTAGGATACGACGCCTTGCAGCGCTACTACGAACGCTCCGCGGCGACGATCCGGTCGAGCGGGCAGTCCGACTACCTGCGCGATGCCGTCCGGTGGTCATTGCAGCACGCCGATACGGAGGAAGAGTTCGTCCGGCAGATGGAGCGGCAGCAGGTGACGGCCGTATTGCGACACACTCCCGCAGGACGTATCTATGCGGTCACATATATCGACCATACGGAGGGTATCGTCGTGGAGGGTGCGCAACTGGGACGAGACTGCTCGGCCTACATGCTCGAACGGCATTTCAACGCTCCGCAACCTTCCGAAAGACAATTCGAGCGAACCGGCCTCACGCTGAACGGCCTCATAAACGCCTGCACGGAGGAGGAGTTCGAACAGCGGCAGCGCAGGAAACGCAAAAAACGGAAGCGCCGTAAATCGTAAATTTGTATAAGGGCATTCGCTCTTACGAGTCATTAACCTAAAACTTTACGATTATGCGAACCGAAGATTTCATCGCTCGATGCAAGTTATTGAGCCTGCTGCGGACATTGCCTGACCGAGACCTCACTTCGGATGAACGCCTGCAACTGATTTCGGCCTTCCGGCTCTTCGTGAGACAGATCGCACACAGAGCCCGGACCGAGGAGTCGAAACTCGACCTGCTGCGGCTGTATGCTTGCCTCAGAACGGCTTTCAAGTATCTGAAAGTCCATCGTTCCGTCCCGACGAAAGAACAGGGATACTTCCTCGATGCGGCGCTCTCTTTTCTCGAAACGGAGCGTCGCATTGTCTTGCTGCAACTGCGTTATCCCGCGGCGACGGCTGCCGAGCCGCCGAAAAACGAGGTCCCGCTTGCTTGGTCGAGTGCCTTCACGCTGGCCGATCTGATGGAGGTGATCGTGGCGCTGCACACATTGGGTGCCGTCCGTAAACCGAACGGCACCCCCGTAACCTTCAAGGATCTGGTACGGGCGTTCGAGCGCTTCCTGAACGTCTCGATTCTCAATCCGGATCGTTGCCGCTATACGACGATCAACCGCAAACTGCACCTCACGAAGTTTCTCGATACGATGCGGGAGGCTCTCGTCGAGCTGAGTCAGCGTTGACGAAGGCGCACCCAAAAGGTGCGCCCGATGAACGGCCTCGGACGGCCACGACGGGCCATGAGGTGTTTTTATGGAATCATGTCCTATTTTGGCGTCAAATATCGACGCCTTATGCAACATGAAGACGATTTGCGGGGACTCGAAAAGGTCGTGCAGTTCATTCGGGCCGTGAGTGTCCTCTTTTTATTGCTCAACAGCTATTGGTTCTGCTACGGATGGTTCGCCGCACACGACATGACTCATGCGGTACTCGACTGGATACTGCTGTCGTTTCAGCGGACGACGCACTTCTTCTCCTATTCCGTTACCTCGAAGTTTTGCTGCTTCATACTGCTTGTGCTGGGATGCCTCGGTACCCGCAGCGTCCGCGATAATAAGGTCAGGACATGGCATATAGTCACCGCTGCGACAGTCGGGGCACTGCTGTTCTTCGGAAATGACTTTCTGCGGGAACTGCCTGCCGATGCCGACATCCGTATGGGAAGCTACACCGCGACGCTCTTCACCGGGTATCTGTCGCTGCTGGCCGCAGGAGTATGGATGCGGCGCCGAATGACGCTGCGTCTTAGGGATGATCCCTTCAACGACGACAACGAGAGCTTCCGGCAGGAGGAACGTTATCTTGCGAACGAATATTCCGTCAACCTCCCCACCCGCTACTATTATCACGGCGCATGGCGGCAAGGATGGATCAATGTCATCAATCCCTTCCGCGCGACGATGGTCCTCGGAACGCCCGGCTCGGGAAAGAGCTATGCCGTCATCAACAGTTACATCCGTCAGTGCATCGAAAAGGGGTATGCGCTTTACATCTACGATTACAAGTTCGACGACCTCTCCACGATCGCCTACAACCACCTGCTGCGGCATCAGGACCGGTATGCCGTGCGGCCGCAGTTCTGCGTCATCAATTTCGACGACCCCCGGCGTTCGAACCGCTGCAACCCCCTCGATGCGCGGTTTATGACCGACATATCGGACGCTTACGAAAGCTCCTACGTCATCCTGCTGAACCTCAATAAGAGCTGGGCGCAGAAAGAGGGCGACTTCTTCTCCGACTCGGCCATCGTTTTGCTGGCCGCGATCATCTGGTATCTGAAGCTCTACGACGGCGGACGGTTCTGCACCTTCCCGCACGTCATCGAATTGTTGTGCCAGCCCTACGAGAAGATCTTCCCGATTCTGGCTTCCTATTCCGAACTGGAGAATTACCTTTCGCCCTTTATCGACGCCTGGCAGAACAATGCGCAGGACCAGTTGCAGGGGCAGATCGCCTCGGCGAAGATTCCGATCTCGCGCATCATCTCCCCGCAGCTCTACTGGGTGATGACGGGCGACGACTTCACGCTCGACGTCAACAATCCGCAGGCACCGAAGATTCTCTGCGTGGGCAACAATCCCGACAGGCAGTCCATCTACTCCGCCGCTTTGGGATTATACAACTCCCGCATCATCCGTCTGATAAACAAGAAACACCGTCTCAAGTCGGCGGTCATCATCGACGAACTGCCGACGGTATATATCCGAGGGCTGGACAATCTTATCGCGACGGCCCGATCGAACAAGGTCGCCGTATGTCTGGGCTTTCAGGACTTCTCGCAGCTGGAACGCGACTACGGTGAGAAGGAGGCTAAGGTCATTCAGAATACCGTGGGCAATCTCTTCGTCGGGCAGGTCGTGGGCGATACGGCCCGCACGCTGTCGGAGCGTTTCGGGAAGATCGTCCAGCAGCGGGAATCGGTATCCCGCTCGAACGACAACGTGACGACCTCGACCAATACGCAGCTTGACAATCTGATCCCTGCATCCAAGATCGCCAACCTCTCGCAGGGGATGTTCGTCGGAGCTGTGGCCGACAATATCGACCAGCCCATCGAGCAGAAGATATTCCATGCCCGCATCGACCTCAATACCCGGCGTATAACGGCCGAAACGGCCGCCTATGTCCCAATCCCCGAACTTGCGTCTTTCGTCGATGAGAACGGCACGGATCGTATGGATGAGGTCGTCAAGGCGAATTATATCCGTATCAAAACCGATGTAGAGGAGATTATTCGACGAGAGATCGAACGCATAAGCAACGATGACAAATTGAAATATTTGTTGGAGAAGAAATAGCCGGCTTATGTATTGTTCGGAATAAACTCGTCCGCTCGGATGATCTCCCCGTCGTCGGTCACGCCTTCGACGGTGATGTCGTATCCGCTTTCGGAGTCCGAGGTATAGAATTCGACGACGGCCCGGCCGCGTTCGTCGAGCGCGACGGCGGGATTCCACAGAAGCGTGGCGCGGTAGTCGGGCGTGCGGTTTTGCCGGGCTTCGGGCGTCGGATAACTCGGGGCGTAGAACTCGGCGGGAGTCTGGTAGCCCAGCGGAATAACCGTATAGGTATCAGGGGTTGTAGCCGCCATTCGTTCCAGCTCCTTGCCCTTCTTGGTGGTGATGGAGATCACGCCGCTGTTCGCGGCCTCGAGTCCCCAGATCAGCGCATCGTCTCCTGCAATCAGGTCGATGCGTTCCACGTATTCCAACGGGATGTTCAGACTGACGGGTAGCGGCGAGGGCAACGTTGTCATGGCAGCCGCTGCGGATTTTGCATTTTCACTGCTGAGACCGTTTTGAAAATCGGTCGATTTTCTTTGAAAACTTCGTTTCGGGCTTTCCAGTACCTCCTGCCTGTTGGGCATGAGTAACTCATCGGTCGTACTTTCGAGATGGCCGTTGAGTAGGAATACGGGTGTACGACGCCGGAACTGCACGGTGTTTCCGACGATAAGGATTCCGGGCATCTGCCGCAGGGCGTCGAGCAGGGTGAAGGCGCCCGACTCCTCGATCTGCTTCGCGGACCATGTATAGCGTGCCAGCCGATGCTCGGGTTCGGGATTCTCGTCGCGGCGGTGATGGACGACGAATACGGTGTCGATCATCACGTTGCGCAGGTCGGTCGATCCCCGTCGCGCGACGTATTCGCGTGCCTGAGCCTCGTAGGGCTTCTCTTCGGGTTCGGGCATCCGCTTCGGCAGCTCCCCGACCTCGGGGAAGGAGTCGCGCGTCAGGGTGATGTAGGCGTTGCGCTGCGGGCCGCTCCGTCCGACGGGCCGCAGGACGAAGGTCGTGCTGTCGGGGAAGTCGAATCCGTTCAGCGCGAACGTTCCGTCTTCGGCCACGGGCGCCGAAGTGACGTATCCCCATTGGGGCGCCAGAAGCTGCACCTCGTAGCGGTCCAGTCCGTGCTTGCGGTTCCAGATTCCGCCCTTGTTGATGCGTCCGGCGATCTCCTGCCCCGCTTCGAGGGGATAGTGCAGCGCGGGCCGTTCTCCGCGCAGCAGGGCCGGAACGTCGTAGCGCCGCCATCCCTGAGTCATCAGCAGGGCGTCGAGCGCAGTCTCCGCCGCGGCGTGTGCGGGATCGAAATACCAGTCGGGATCCTCGATGTAGCCGCGCAGCTCGGAGGTGAGCAGCAGCGTGGCGCAGATGCTTGCCCCTTCGGGGCGCGGCACAGCCGCTCGGTCGGTGACAGCGAGGGAGAAGTCCCCCTCGGCGGGCGAGCCGTCGGGATTCCGGACCTCGACGGTGAGGGTCTGTTTCCTGCGGGGCGCCCGCTCGCCCGCCGCGGCGAGGGATACACGGGCCTGCTCCTCGCTTCGGTTGAAGAGGAGCCGTTCGGAAAGGGCGTTCCCCTCGGCGTCGAGCAGCAGGAGCTGCAATACGCCGCCGGGAATCCCCTCGCGCTCGAAGACCAGCGCCGGACGTTGCGGTTCCCACGCTTCGCGGTAGAGGAGGTTGCCGCGGCAGAGCAGGGCGAGCGACAGTCCCTCGGGCAGGGGCCTTCGGGCGAGCACCTGCACGGTGAAGCGCTCCTCCTCGGAGAGCACGCGCAGCACGCAGGCGTCGTTGTCGGCAGCGGGGAGTTCGAACCGCCGCGTCTGCCCCGAGGGAATCGAACATTCGGCGTAGTAGCGTTCGCCGTCGCGCGGCGTGAAGGCGGCGCACCCCATGCCTGCGTGGAGCGAGCGGATCGAGTCGACGACCTCGCCCCGCGCATTGCGGATGACGCCCTCGACCTCCACCGACAGCCCGTCGTCGGCCAGCGCCTTGAAGGCCATGCGGCAGCGGATGTCGTCGATCAGGTAGCCGCCTTCGGGGAAGAACTGCACGTCGAACGCCCCGATGCGCCGCTCTGTGCGGGCATCCACCTTTGCGTCGGGTCGGAGCGGCGCCACGGAGATCGGCTTCTTGAAGAAGTAGTCGCTGCCCTGATTGGCCATGAAGAGCGTGTAGGCGACCAGCGCGTAGTCGCCCCCGGCGTCGGCGGGCAGGGGCAGATACCCGGCGTAGCGTCCGTCGCGGGCGAGGAGCTTGACGCGGCGGGCGAGTCTCCCTTCGCCGTCATGGAGTTCGACGTAGACGTAGCGGCTTTCGGCGACGGGGCGGTGCGACCGGGCGTCGACGCAGTGGGCGCGCAGCCATACGGTGTCGCCCGCGAGGTAGTGCTCCTTGTCGGTATGGACATAGAGTTTCTCCTGCGGGTAACGGGAGAACTGCTCAATGAACGGCGCTTTCGGAAGAGGGGCGCTTAAAATCGCAGAGGCATAAAATGTCACTACGGCACAAAGTGAGAATGCTCGGCTGCGCATGGTCGGAGAGGTGTTGTTTTCTCAAAAATAAAAAATTTTTTTCGAATCGGCAAAGTGCAATTGTAATCGTTTTCACGTTCAGACATAGCAGATTATTATTAAATTCTTACGATTAAAAACAATTTATCGACATGTAAAAAAATATTGAAATAATTTCTTTTAACCGAATTTGTTTTTATAACTTTATAGCACAAACCTTAAAACTTAATATCATGAAAAAGAAACTGTTATTAAAAAAAGAGGTTGTATCTATTCTTGACAGAACTCAAATGAATCGTTTAACTAAAGCTGGTGAAACGTCAGGAAAAATTGAGACTGGGGATACAATTTGTGATTCAGGTTGGTCTGATTGCTGCAATGAACCATCCTTAGTTGGATGCAACTCTATGAATTGTGGTAGTAGTCAGTGTGTACTTACTCAAAAAAATTGTGATACAGTTGGAAATGGTTGTGTTTTAATATCTGTGGATAAATGTGTAATCCCTTATACGGAGCAAGATGGATGTCCGATTGTTGCTAAAACCTTTGATGATGATTGTAAAACGGAACGCATGTGCCCATTGACCGCGACATGTTAAAATTAAATTACCATCATAGAGGATAGAATCAACTTTAATTCTATCCTTTTTTACTCAAATCGGATAAGCAATTTAGTCCTTTCTTTTTAGTAAACAAAATATATGAAGGTACTAATGATGGGAAAATCACATGGCCGAGTTTGAAATTCACAATTGATTGTATAAAGTATTTTTAATTGAGCAATAATATTATGTATTGTTCGGAATAAACTCGTCCGCTTGGATGATCTCCCCGTCGTCGGTCACACCTTCGACGATGGCTTCGTAGTCGACCATTGCGTCGGAGGAGTAGAATTCCACCTGCGCCTGGCCGTCGCTGTCGAGCCGCACGGCAGGATCCCAGTAGAGCGTCGTTCGGAAATCGGGGACGTCGGACCGGCGGCTCTGTTCGGTTTCGTAGGCGGGGGAATAAAACTCGGCGGGCGTCTGGTACCCCAGCGGAGTAATCAACCGCACGCTTTCGGACTCCATGTCTGCGTATGCCTCTTCCAGCTCCTTGCCCTTCTTGAGCGTGATGGCGATCACGCCGTCCCGGACATTGACACCCCAGTAGGCGGCATTTGCCCCTTCGATGATGCTCACCCGCTTGATCTGTACGAGCGGTGTCGAGAGGCAGGCCGGCAGGGCGTCGTATTCCTCCGTATATTGGGTGTCATGGCCGAGTCCCCGATTCAACGGGGTACCCTGATAAGTGTGTATGGGGCTTTCGCCCGGATGACTGGGGACCAATATCCGTTTAGGACCGAAGTTGATGCCGCGGTCGTTGTGCTGTTTCCGGCTCAACTCGTCTTGCAGTTCCTCCTTACTTTTGTCGTATTTTCCACCCTCGGTGCGCCCGTAATTCATCAGCATCTTGGGGGTATATTCGATTACGCCGTCGACCATGAAGGCGGGCTGTTTTCCTCTGTACCATACCCGCTGTCCGACCACGTACATTCCGGGCATGCGCTGGATGAAGTCGAGCAGCGTCATGGCACCGGATTCTCGGATCTCCTCGTCGGACCACGATCGCGTGGCGAGTCTCTGTTCGGGCGACAGGCTCTCCTCTGCCCGACGGGTTACGCGGATCGGGTCGATGAGTACGTTTCGGATATCGGCGGATCCCCGCCAGTCGATGTATTCGAGTGCGCGATCGGCATACCTCGGGTCGAATATCCGTGGTTTAGGCAGCCGGGAGAACGTGGGGAACGAATCGGGTGTGACCTCGATGGGCAGGTTGTCGACCTCGGACCCTTTCCGTGCGGTCCTCAGCACGAAGGTGGTGCTGTCTGGGAAGTCGAATCCGCTCAGGGAGAAGGTTCCGTCGGGGCGTATGCGGGTCTGCGTGGCGAATCCCGAGCGAGGGATCAGCAGCTGCACGGAGTAGCTGTCGATGCGCTTCCGAAAGCGTGCGTCGTTCCCGGGGACGACACGCCCTGCGATCTCCTGCCCCGCCTCCAGCGGATCGCGCGGCTCCTCGTACTCGCCGCGCAGGAGCTTCGGGACGTCGTAGCGGCGCCACCCCTGCGTGAGCAGCAGTTCGTCGAGCGCCTGCGCGGCGTCGGCGTGCTGGGCGTCGAAGTAGTAGTCCGGCTCCTCGATCACGCCCCGCAGTTCGGACGACAGCACCAGCGTGGAGTAGATGTCCCCCGCCGTGCGTGGCGGTACGGCCGAACGGTCGGTGACGGCGATCGAGAAGTCGCCTTTTGCGGGACGTCCGTCGTGAGTCCGCACGGCGATGTCGAGCGTCACCTTGCGCCGTCGTCCCGGCTCGCGGGCGGCGGAGATCGTCGCGGGGGCGGTCAGCTCGTCGCCGGGGTTGAAGACCAGCCGCTCGGAGAGGGCCTTTCCCGAGGCTTCGTCGAGGAGCAACACTTGAAACAGCCCCTCGGGCAGCTCCTCGCGGCGGAATGTGAGCGTCGGCACCAGCGGATCCCACGCCTTGTTGTAGCACTGCGTGCCGCAGCGGTGCACCACGAGCCGCAGTCCGCGCGGCAGCCAGTTGCGTCCCGAACGGATGGAGACGACGAAGGTCGAGTCGGTGGGGTCGACGCGCAGCACGAAGGTGTAGTCCTCGGCCTCGGGGAGTTCGAAGCGGTGCAGGCGTCCCTCCCGGTCGGGGAACTCGGCCACGTAGCGCCGTCCGGCGCGGGGCGGAAACTCCACGCTGCCGATGCCCGCATGGCGTGTGCGCAGGGAGTCGATGAAGTGGCCCTTGTCGTCGAGCAGCCCCCCTCCGAGAAGCGCGGGCGTCCGTCGTCGCCCAACGCCTTGAAGCCCACACGGCAGGAGTATCCGTTGACCAGATAGCCCCCTTCGGGGAAGAAGGATACGTCGAAGCGCTCGCGCCGGCGCTCCTCGCGCGGGGATTTTTCGTCGTCTCGCAGGCCGCCCACGCGCAGGGGCTTGCGGAAGAGATAGTCCTCGGGGAGGTTGCGCATGAAGAGCGTGTAGGCGCACAGGGCGTAGTCGCCCGCGGCGTCGTCCGGCAGGGGCAGGTACCCGGCGTAGATGCCGTCGCGTCGGAGGATCTTGATGCGGCGCACGAGCGCTCCGTTGCCGTCGTGCAGCTCGACGTAGAGGTAGCGGCTGTCGCGGGCTGGGGTGAGCGTCGCGGCATCGACGCAATGGGCGCGCAGCCACACCGTGTCGCCCGCGATGTAGTGCTCCTTGTCAGTATGGACATAGAGTTTCTCCTGCGGGTAGCGGGAGAGCTGCTCGGTGAACGGCTCCTTCGGGGGAGGGGCGCTTAAAGTCGCAGAGGCATAAAATGTCGCTGCGACACAAAGTGAGAATGCTCGGTTGCGCATAGTCGGAGCGGTATTGTTTTCTCAAAAATAAAGATTTTTTAAATCGGCAAAGTACAATTTGTAATTGCATAGCCGCTTCGACAGTTATATTATATTCATGATATTACAATAATAAATAATCTGTTACCTACGAGAAAAAATATTACAATAATTTCTTTTATTCAAGTTTGTTTTTATAACTTTATAGCACAAACCTTAAAACTTGATACTATGAAAAAGAAATTTCAACAGAACAAAGAGGTCGTCTCTATTCTTGATCGAAACTCGATGTGTCAATGACGAAAGCCGGAGTAAATACGACGATTTATGACCCAACTAACAGATGTGAGTCCCTTAAATGCGCAGTTCTTACGGAAAAACTTTGTCCTGCGTCAAGGAGCCTATGTGTGCATCTGTAGATCCCGATTTATGCGTGGATCTCTTGATGCAAATTGTCCGACAGTTTTGGAAACAGCATGTGATTGCCCGACACAGACGCAAGAAGAGACCGATTGTATTGTCTTAGAGACTCATGGAGCGGACTGTGATACCCAATTTTGTGGAACTGTATCAATTTTATATACGTGTTCGTGTTAATTAAATGAGAATCGTTCGGAGAATAGGATCAATTTAATATTTTGATTCTTTTCTTTTACAAAGTCAAGCCTGCAATACTGCCTCGCATTTTACTATGCCACAAGTTTCTCAGCACAAAAACCGGATTGAAAACATTTTCGATCATCTCTTGTGTAAATCCGATTCATTATCAGGGATTGGTCTCTATTCGGGAGCTTTCGGCCGCCTGCTGTTTCTGGCCCACTACCTCCAATACCATCCCGAAGAGAACAACGGTTGTTTCGATCGTTATGCGGAGCAATGCTTCGATGCGATCTGCTCGAAGCCGGCCATCCATACCTACTGCAACGGAATGGCCGGGGTATTGGAGTGTCTGCGGCACCTCACGCGGAGCGGCCGGTTGGAAGTCGATTATTCGGAGGTCGAAGAACAATATAAACCACACTTGCTTCAATGTCTGCAACGGGATTTCGCCCGTGACGGAGACTACGACCTGCTGCATGGCGCAATGGGCGTAGCGTATCATTTCCGTGAAGATGAAACATTCGCGGCGGAAACCGCCCGTTGGTTGCACCGCACGGCTATTTGCGACGGCGACCGGCTTAAGTGGCAATCTACGCTGTCTCCCGTAGAAAAAGGTATAAGAGGTTACAACATCTGTCTTTCGCATGGCATATCGGGAATCGTATTGGTCCTTTGCGCGCTCGCACGACACCATCCTGCGAATACGGAAATTACGGAACTGCTGCGAGGAGCCGTTCGCTATATCCTTGCTCAGGAGTACGATGATCCCGAAGTGTGCGGGTGTCATTTCCCGAGTACATCGCAGGAGTCGCAACCGCAGCGACAGGCGAGCCGTCTGGCATGGTGTTACGGCGATTTGGGCGTGGCGGTCGCTTTGTGGAACGCGGGGAAGGTGTTGGGCGACGAAACGCTGAAAACAAAGGCCCATGAAGTGATGCTTCATGCCACAGGCCGCCGCACACTGCGTGAAACGATGGTCTACGATGCCGGCTTGTGTCACGGCAGCGCAGGCGTGGCGATGATCTTCCACTACATGTATCGACAGACGGGCGACGAACGGTTACGCGCGGCCTGTGATTTCTGGCACGAACAGACGTTGGCACATGCCCGATGGGAAGACGGCATCGCCGGTTACAAATTCTTTTTTCCTTCGGAACAGCCGGAGTGGCGTACCGACCTGTCATTGCTTTCAGGCGTGACGGGCGTCGGTCTGTGGCTGCTGTCGATGCAGCATGAAGCGGACGATTCCGCAGCGTTCGACTGGACCGAACTGTTTTTTATGCTTTAATCTATGGCCAAGATCAAACTGCGGGCGTTCCCGACTTTCGTACTGCGCACGCCGCTCTTTCCGCTTTCGGCGCTCGACGATCCCGAACGGACGATGCAGCAGCCCTGCTTCCGCGAAGCGCTCTACCTCGCCTCGCCCGATCTCTATACCTTCACCGGCGACAAGACGGAGGATGCGGAGGAGAAGGGCGACGCGGCGGCTCTGAAATACTTCCTGCGCGCCTGCTCGCGCTGTACGCCCTTCGGTCTCTTTGCCGGCTGCTCGACGGGACGCTTCGGTTCCTCGACGCAGATCGCCGTTGCGGAGCCTATCGCCGCACGGCGTACTACACGGCTCGACATGCAGTACCTCTGCGCGCTGATCCAGCGGATCGAACGGCACGGAGCGGTCCGCCGGCAGCTCCGCCTCTTCCCGAACGATACGCTCTACGAGATCGCCGGACAGTACCGCTACATCGAGTATTTCCACCGGGGCAAGAAGACGGAGCATCAGATGGCTTCGGTCGAGATCACTCCCGAACTGACGGCCGTGTTTGCGCTGGCGCGCGACGGCGCGACGTTCGACACGCTGGCCGGAAGCCTCGTCGACGACGAGATCACACGCGAGGAGGCCGAAGCCTACATCGACGAACTGATCGCCTCCTCCCTGCTTACTACGGAGCTGGCTCCGGCTATCGTCGGCGATGACATCCTCACGACGCTCATCCGTAAGTTGCAACGCTTCGGCGACACGGAATACGCCCCGACGCTGGCGTGCGTGCAGGAGCGGCTCGCAGCCATCGATGCCCGTCCGCCCGGCATGACACAGGAGGAATACGCGAAGATCGAACGGCTCATCGAACCGCTGGGCGTTCCCTACGACGTCAAGTTTCTCTTTCAGGCCGACCTGTTCCGTCCTGCGCAGGCACAGCTTTCGACCGGCGTGCTGACCGATCTGAAAGAGTACGTCGATTTCGTCGGCAGTATTTCGGGCACCTACCAGAACGGTAATCTGCAAGCCTTCCAGCAGGCGTTCGTGCAGCGTTATGAAACCGAGGAGGTGCCGCTGATGCTGGCGTTGGACAACGAGCTGGGCTTGGGGTATCCCTATGCGCAGGGCAGCCACAACGACGTGAATCCCGTCATCGACGGTATCGTGCCGTCGTATGGCGCGCAGGGCGGACAAACGGGCGGTTACAGCGCAACGGACGTGCTGCTGCTCAAAAAATACATCGAGGCGATGAAGCGGGACGCCGAAGAGATCACGATCGACGAAAAGGATTTCCCGAACCGCCGACCCGAGGCGATCGTCTACCCCGACACGATCCCCGTCATGTTCAACCTGCTGCGCGACGATGCCGACGGGCGGTCGATCTACCTCAAATCCGTCGGGTCGAACGGCGGCGCGAACCTGCTGGGGCGCTTCTGCCATACCGACGCCTCCATCGACGCGCTGGTGCGCGAGGTGGCCGACTACGAACGGCAGGCCAACGAGGGGAAAATCATTGCGGAGATCGCCCACATCACCGAAGCGCGCATCGGCAATATTTCGTCGCGTCCCGTGTTCCGCGATTACGTCATCGACTACCTCTCGAACCTCGACGAGACGCTTGCCGAGCGCATTCCGGCCTCCGACCTGATCCTGTCGGTGCGCAAGGGGCGTTTCTACCTGCGGTCGAAGCGATTCGACAAAGAGGTCATCCCCCGTCTGACCTGTGCGCACAACTATTCGCTCAGCCCCATTCCGATGTATCGTTTTCTGGCCGACATGCAGAGCCTGCAACGAACGCAGGGTTTCGGCTTCGCCGTCGGATCGCTCTTCTCGACGCTCGACTATATGCCGCGCATCCGTTACAAGAACATCGTTCTTTCCCGCCGGCGGTGGAAGCTCAATTACGACGACGTGAAGGCGTTCTCGGCATACCGTACCGAAGAGCATCGCAAAGCGTTCGCCGGCTACATGGCCGAACGGCGGCTGCCGCGACGGGTCGTGCATCCGATGGGCGACAACGAACTGTTGCTCGATCTGCACGACGACCGATGTGTCCGGCTACTGTTTTCACTGCTCAGAAAATATAAGACGGTATCGGTCGAGGAATTCCTCTTCGATACGGAACATGCCGTCGTACATGATGAGCAGGCGAACGGATATACCAACGAAATGATCGTTATTCTACACAAGTAATGCTATGGAACGGATTTTCATTCCCGGCAGTCGGTGGCTGTTCTTCAAACTCTATACGGGAACACAGAGTGCCGACATCCTGCTGACCCGACATATCAGCCCTTTCGTGCGGCGGTTGCGCGAAAGCGGTGCGATCGACGATTTCTTCTTCATCCGCTACACCGATCCGCTGTTCCATCTGCGCCTGCGCCTGCATCTTCCCGATACATCGCGTTACGGCGAAGTGTTCGGGGCATTCTACGAGACATTCCAGCCTTGCGTGGAAAGCCGCCTCGTGACGACGATCGCCTGCGACACTTATGTCCGGGAAGTCGAACGTTACGGCGGGGAGGCGATCGAACCCACCGAACGGCTGTTCGGATGCGACAGTGCCTGTATTATCCGCATACTCGAATTGCTTCGGCAGCAGGGACAGCTTGGCACCTATCCGTCCGAAGAAATTCGCTGGCGGCTGGGTTTGTTGCTCAATGACGATCTGCTCGACGCCTTCGGATTGTCCCTGACCGAAAAGACCGCACTCGTGGCGGAGGCGGCGAAGGGTTATAAAGCCGAGTTCGGATTTACGGCGCATCGCTCCACCAAACAGATCAACGATAAATACCGTGCGCTGCGGGATGATCTGCGGCACGTGATGACGACCGGATTACGGGAGGAGTTTCCGCGCGAGATTCTGGAAGAGCGGAAACGACGAATCGAAGGTCTTGCGAACCCAATCAAAACGATGGTTCCCGACGGAGAGTTGCAAGGCTATCTGCGCAGCCTGATCCACATGACGATGAATCGTCTGTTCCGGTCGCAGAACCGATTGTGCGAAATGATGGTGTTGGAATATTTAGAACGGGAGTACAATAGGCTACTGGCGATAAAGAAAAGGGGGAACTAAAGATTCCGGCCCATAATCAAAAATCAGGCAAGAAATGGCTTTATGTACTCGATTAAGGACAAATAAAACGAGGCTGCCTAACAAATTAGACAGCCTCATTCTGAAAATAAAATGCAGGGATTTATAATTCCGTACAGGTCTCTGTAAAATTACATCCTTCTTCTTTTGAGACTGGGCATATATCTACGCTCTGTTCCATACAACTATTACCTACAGATATTACAGGGCAAAGATCAGAGTTGCATGTCGTTGCTGAATCGCAGCGCTCCGTTTCTCCTCCACACCCATATTTAGAGATTGTCGGATCAATACATACATCCGTATGACATTGGTTATGTTGTGAAATACATGCCATTGTTGCAACAATTCCACATTGAGGAGGTAGTGTTGCAGCACCTCCTTTGGTTAAATTGTTCATCTGGTTCCTATCCAAGATAGAAACGATCTCTTTTTTGAGTTGCAGTTTCTTTTTCATGGTAGTAAAGTTTTAGGTTAGACACTCAAATATACAATATTTCATTTGTATTATCAAAATAATTATCGAATTTTTTGCGTATATTTGAGAGTGCTAAAAGTTCTTTGCGTGCTTATGAGGGGATTTTTTCTTGTATTGGGATATTTGATCGGAGGAGGTCTGTCGTACGGATTCGCCCAGTCGTCGCTTTACGCGAACCCGTTCATTGAGCAGATCGAGCATTACCCGCAGGAGAAGCTTCATGTATCGACGGACAAAGATTCGTATATCGCGGGAGATACGATCTGGCTGCGTGCGCACTGCGCGGACGCAGCGACGCACCGTCCCGTCGCTGCGAGCCGCTACGTCTACGTGGAGCTTCGCGACGACCGCGGAGCACTGGTGCGGCGCATTAAACTCCTGTCGCGCGACAGCGTGTACAGCGGCTACCTTCCCACGCAGTCATTGGAAC